>OFFY01002292.1_pt1 | contig 13768 bp, 13 predicted proteins | sample 1521481 | NCBI WGS metagenome assembly OFFY01 (sample SAMEA3504117, study PRJEB24116) | mouse gut metagenome | biome: mouse gut; feature: mouse-associated habitat; material: faeces | place: Denmark | collected 2011
CCAACGGCGGCTATGTAGACAATGACAACGGCCACCTGTCCTCCAACGGACTCTACACCACCGACGACAAGGGCGAGATCCGCATCTATGGCATCACCGGGACAGTGGTTGTCAAAGAGACCAAACCCGCCCCTGGCTATGTGATCGACCAGAGCACCCAGACCCAGACGGTCACTGTCAATCCTCTGGACACCCAGACCCTTACTTTCCTGAATGAGCCGCTTTGCTCCCTCACCCTTACGAAAAAGGATTCCGTCACCGGAAAGCCTGTGCCGGGAACCGAGTTTACGGTCAAGGACGGCAATGGGACTGTGCTGGGCCGTTACACCACCGGCAGGGACGGCACGGTGACGGTCACCGGCCTTGTTCCCGGCAGCACGATTGTGGTTGTGGAGACCAAGGTCCCCTCCGGGTACGTCCTCGACACCACACCCCAGACCATCATTGTCAAAAACGGCTCCAACAGCGTGAACAGCGGCGGCGCCGGGACCGTAGGCGGGACTACCAATGTCACTCCTGGCGGCAGCACGAACGTTGGCGGCGGGACCAATGGCGGTAATGACCTCACTTTTGAAAATGACCCCACGACCCGCCTTATCATCGAAAAATATGTTACCGGCACCACCACCCCGCTGAAGGGCGTGGCCTTCCTGGTTACGGAGTCCAATGGACAACTTCTGGGACCCAACAATGGCGAGTATGTGACGGACGAAAATGGCCGGATCGTGATTGAGGGCCTGGAACCCGGCGTGACTATCGTTGCCAAGGAGATCCGCACACTGGACGGCTATATCCTCGACACAACCCCCAAGACCATCCAGATCAAGGTGGGAGACGCTCAGACTCTCAAGTTTTACAACACGCCTGTGGGCGGGCTGGAGATCATCAAAGTAGATGAAGCCGACCGCACCAAGCGGCTGGCGAACGTCTCCTTCGAGATCCGCCGCATGGACGATGGTCTTGTGGATACCGTCACCACTGGCAAGGACGGACATGTCCTGCTGGATCTGGACGCCGGTGATTACTATGCGGTGGAAACCCAGGCGGCGGATGGGTACAAACTCGACAATACGCCCCACTACTTTACAGTGGAGGACGGAAAACCCACTGTGGTCACCATCACCAACAAAGCCTTCTCCGGTATCCTGCTGCATAAGACCGACAGCACCACCGGCAAGGGGATATACGGCGTGACCTTCCTGCTCTACGACAGCAGCCACAAGCCCATCGGGCAGTACACCACGGATAATTCTGGTTACATTTATATCGAGGACTTGACCGCCACCGGACGGTATTACCTCAAAGAGCTGGAGAACGAGGGCTATCTGGTGGACACCGAGATGAAGACGGTCTATGTCACCGCAGGCGAGACAACCATAGTGGAGTGGAAGAACACCCCCATCACCGGACAGATCCAGGTGACCAAGACCTCGGCTGAGTACAACACCATGAACGGCTGGCCTGCCGGGACGCCCCTGCCCAACACGGAGTTTGAGATCTATGAGCATCGCTCCGGCAATCTGGCGGACACGATCAAGGCAGACAAAAATGGCGTCGCCAAGTCCCGGCCTTTGCCGCTGGGACGCTACAAAATTGTGGAATCCAAATCAGCTGATTTCTATGGTCTGGACAAGACGCCCATTGAGGTGGAGATCGAGTACGCCGGCCAGATCGTCAAGGCCGCTATGACCAACAAGAGCCTTTATACCAATGTCTCCATCACCAAGCGCGGCTACAGCGAGGTCGTTCCCGGTCAGAGCATCAAGTACGATTTCTCCGACATCGGCAACAATTCTACCACCGCACTGACCTCGTTCTACTGGAGGGACACCCTGCCCACCAAGGCGGTACGGCTGGATAAGATCGTCACCGGGACCTACAACGTGCCGGGAAATTACAAGATCGTCTACAAGACGAATCTCAGCAGCGAGTACCGCACTCTGGCGGACAATGTCAGTACCCAGCAGAACAGGGTCATCATCGCTTCTCCCACCGCGCTGGGGCTGGCCTCCAACGAGTGTGTGACGGAGTTTATGTGCGTGTTCGGCGTGGTCCCGTCCAACTTCCGGCAGGTGGAGGCTCCCGCGGTTTACTGCAATGTCCTCTCCGGCCTGACGGGCGGTACCCAGTTCGTCAATCAGGCGGACGTGGGCGGCGTGTACAACGGGCAGTGGATCATGGCGACTGACCGCTGGGTCACCACAGTTTATAAACCCGGTAAACCCCTGCCCAGAACAGGGTACTGATTTGAAAACCATGTAATAATGGAGATGGCCGTCCTGCGGGACGGCCCTCCAGCTTTTGGGAGGTATTTATGCGAAAATTCAAAAAACATCTGCGGCCCCTGCTCCTTGTCCTGGTGGTGATGTCCATCCTCTGCGTTCCTGCTTTCGCCACGTCTGGCGGCAGGGGCGATGTGGGCGCGGTAGTGGAGAGTACCTGGAATGACGCCGCCGGACAGATCAAAACCGTTGTCAATAACGTGGTTTTCCCCGCGCTGGACATGGTTTTGACTATCGCTTTCTTCGGGAAATCGGCTATGGCTTACTTTGATTGTGCGTCCGTACTGGTAATCTGATAATTCTGGAGGCAGCGCTCCAGCGGGTAAAAGTCCAATCGCCCGTCATTGACCGATTTACCTGAGAGGGAAACCTCATAGGGGAAAATAGCACGTCGGTGAACCCATAAGTTGGGCAGTTGTCAGCTCACGACTGAATGGGAAGATGAAATGGATGATATGAGGGTAAAAGCCATACTGCTTGATTCGCAGTCCGAGGGGTCTATGTAGGGACTTTGACGGAAGACAACTATCGTCAAATCGCACAGCCGCAGTTTAATAGTCGAGAACATGCGGGAGGACTTCTGTGCGACCCAACTCCATAAGGAGAAAAGGGCGGAAACGATACTCCGACAATCATCCAAGCTATTATCTTATTACTAAACGGAGATTGCCTAACCCGAAACGCCGGGTATCCGGCTATGCGTAATGCCTTTACGGTGATAAATTTCAAGGATAAAACCAAGAAAGATGACGCTGAATATTCGGTATGGTAACGGAGCCGCCATAGTAGTCTGAGTGCGGGAAAGCCGCATACATGGCGAAGGGCGGCAGCTTGTTATCTTAGCATCAAGAAAGGAAGGTGTGTGATACACCATGAGAAATCCAATCAATATGCTAAGCAGTTTGCAGGAGCATAGCGGTGACCAGTCATATACTTACGACCGGCTCTATCGGAACCTATATAATCGTGAGTTGTTTCTGATGGCATATCAGAATATTTATGCCAGTCAGGGAAATATGACGGAGGGAGCCGATGGCAAAACTATTGACGCAATGAGCCTGAATCGCATTGACGGCATCATTGCCAGCCTGAAAGATGAGAGCTATCAGCCTCAACCATCAAAAAGAACTTATATTCCCAAGAAAAATGGGAAAATGCGTCCACTGGGAATCCCGTCCTTTGATGATAAGCTGGTACAGGAATGTGTACGGCTTTTGCTGGAAGCAATCTATGAGGGGAGTTTTTCCAAAACATCTCACGGATTTCGTCCGAAGCATAGCTGTCACACAGCCTTGACCCAAGTGCAAGTGTGCTTCACCGGGGTGAAATGGTTTGTCGAAGGTGATATTAAAGGATTCTTTGACAATATTGACCATGGAGTTATGGTCAGTATTCTGGCGGAACGTATCAAGGATGAACGTTTTTTGCGCCTGATTCGCAAGTTTCTCCGTGCAGGGTATCTGGAGGACTGGAAATACCATAACACCTACAGTGGTACGCCGCAGGGCGGCATCATCAGTCCGATCCTCGCTAATATCTATCTGGACAAGCTGGATAAATTCATGGGGAAACTGAAGAAGCAGTTTGACCAAGGCAGGCGGCGTTCTCTGCACCCTGAAACCGCAAAATTGGATTATCAGCGCAGAGTACGTGCTACTGCAATGCGCAGTGCCAAAACGGAAGAAGAATGGCAGAGGCTCCAAGAGGAAATCAGGGAGATTGAACGGACCCGGCTGTCGTTTTCCCGTTCCGACCAGTTTGACGCCAACTACAGGCGTATCCAATATGTACGATATGCCGATGATTTCCTTGTTGGCGTTATCGGCAGTAAAGAGGACGCGCAGGCGGTCAAAGAGCAGATTGGCGCATTTGTGGCAAACACGCTCAAGTTAGAACTTTCTGACGAAAAAACGTTGATAACACATTCTGCGAAGCGGGCAAGGTTTCTGGGATATGACATCTATGTGCGGCGCAGTAATGTGGTGCAGAAAGACAAAAACGGCAGAAAAATCCGATTTCTGAGCGGGACGGTCTGCTTGGAGCTGCCCATGGAGATTATGCGTAAGAAGCTGTTGGAGTATGGAGCCATGACCATAGAGAAAACGGTCTATGGCAAAGGAAACTGGAAGGCACAGGCGAGATATTATCTAAAAAATAATGACCCGCTGGAAATCCTTGACCAGTACAACAGTGAAATCCGTGGATTCCGGAATTACTACCGGATTGCCAACAATTCTTCCCATGCCAGCTCCTTTGGCTACATTATGCAGTATAGCCTGTTTAAGACCTATGCGGCGAAATATCGTATTAGCATGAAAAAGGCTTTTGCAAAATTCCGTATTGGGAAAAACTTTGGCGTCCGCTTTACTGACAAAAAGGGTAATAGCAAAACCAGATTGTTTTATCACGATGGATTTGCGAGACAGCCCGGTCTGAACGGCAGTACCGTGGACAACATTCCCCGCACCCTGATGTATACCAGCAAAACAAGTTTGATGGACAGGCTTGCCGCCCGGCAATGCGAGCTGTGCGGCAGAATGGACGTGGATATTGAGATGCACCACGTCAGAAAGCTCAAAGATTTGAAGGGCAAGCGTTACTGGGAGAAATTTATGATTGCGAGAAATCGCAAGACCTTAGCTCTCTGTAAGAAATGCCATTACAATTTGCATAACGGCAAACTGAACTAGCAAGTGGAGAGCCGGATACATTGAGAGGTGTAAGTCCGGTTCGGGGGCGAGTATTTGGAAACCTGTCGCAGTAATGCGGTAAGGCGCTGGGTACTTAGCCTACACAAGAAACACGGCCAGTTTGAGTGGACCGGTCCGGTGATCCTTTTCGCCTGTCTCATCCTTACCCTCACCGCTCCCACTTACATCTGGACCATCATCGGAATTTAAGAAGGAGGGCAGAGATGAGCGAGATCAAAAACAGAATGGTCCTTCTGGCGGAACAGCTCCGGGAGCTGACCCACGGGATATGCAAAATGGGGCCCGGGCCCTATGGAATCGGTGTGTCCACAGATGCCGTTTCGCCGCTGACCGCCATCCTTCTGCTGACGCCCAATCCGTTTGAGGAGGGGGATGTCCGTCTGCCCGATGATCAGAACTGTACGGCGGAGATGCGTGCATATACCAAAGAGCAGATGGCGCTGCGAACGTACCTGACCAAGGACGAGCTGACGGCCTTCAGCCAGGGAGACGATCCCGCTGCCCGCATCGTGGCGGAAGCGATTCTCCGGATGAACGAATCCGGTCCCGTTGTCACCGTACAGGAATGTAACGACGCATTCGGCGTTCTGGCGGACTGGGAGATCAACGGGCAGAGCGCCACGTCTCCTGCGGAAAAGGAGTTTATTGCTTCGCTGTCTAAAACTTCAGCGCCAAAGGCGGGGATGGAGATGACCATGTGACGCTACACAAAATGCGTCAGCCATATCTTTTCCTGCCGCAGGCAAGTGACCAGGTCTACCTTCTTGGTCCCGGCTTCCATAAAGGAGATGGTTGCAAAAGTCCCTTCCCGCCTGGTCAGCAGGCCGCGACCGAAAATCTTGTGGGTGACCTCTGTGCCGGGGATGTAATCCTTCATCCAGACGGCGATCTGTTCTTTGGATGGACCGGCTGATTTGGCGGGCTGGGCCTTGCGTTCCGGCTCTTTCTCCGGCTCCTCGCCTAAAAACTGAGAGACGAATGAGAACGAGGCATCGGAGGGCTCTCCGAATTTGTTCTCGTAACAGAGAAATTCCAGCTGCTTCCTGGCCCTGGTGGCGCCCACGTAGAATAACCGCCGCTCCTCCTCCAATTCCTCGGCTTCATCCGCAGAGGGCAGCAGCCCGTCCACCGCGTCGATCAGGATGACATGGTCATACTCCAGCCCCTTGCTGGCATGGATGGTGGACAGCACGAAGGGACAGTCCGGGCGGGGCTCCAGAGTCTCAATGCGCTCCTTCAACTCCTGCAAATGCAGGAGGAACTGCCCCACCGAGGGCATCTGATTCGCCAGAGAGAGAAGGATGTCCAGTTTGGTCGTGTCTCCATGCTGCTCCTGGAGGTAGTCGCCATATCCCATATAGCGCACCAGCCGCTGGATGGCGGCGAAGCTGGTCAGGTAGGGCAGCTTGGAATAGTGGGTCTGCATGGCCCTCACCTTCCCCATCTGCCAGGGCTCCAGCCCGCCGCTCTCCAGCAGGACCTCAAAGACGCTTTTGTCGCTGGGCATCCCGTAGAGCAGCTGCGAGATCACAGCCTTTTTCAGCTTCAAATCCAATTTGTAGTAGAAGCGGAGGAACAGATCCTTGTTGCCATCATCGAAAGCGAATTCCAGCATATCGGTGATGTCCCGCACCAGAGGGCTGGTGAAGAAAAATCCCTCCCGCTGGCGGCAGGCGTAAGGGACCCCCTTCTGCTCCAGCAGGTCGATGAGCGGCAGGGCGCTGTCATTATTGCGGTAGAGGACTGCCGTGGACTCCTCACAGTTTTCCGCCACTTTCAGCAGGTAATTGTACTGGCGGTTGTAGTCCTCCAGCATGATCCTGCGGATGGGACTGCCCTGCTGGTTCTCGGTACGCATTTTCTTCGGGCGTCGGCTCTGGTTGCGGCGGATGAACGCATCCGCCTTCTCCACGATGGCGCGGGTGGAGCGGTAGTTGGTTTCCAGCTTCAATACCTTCGCACCGGGAAAGACCTGCTCGAACTCCAGCAGAGCCTGGGGCCATGCGGCGCGGAAGCCGTAGATGCTCTGATCTTCATCTCCCACCATAAAGATATTGCCGCTGCCGGATGCCAACAGGCGGAGGATGGCGTGCTGTATCTTCGAGGTATCCTGGGCCTCGTCCACGCAGATGTATGGCCACCGGCGCTGGAAATATGCCAGGATATCCGGGTGCTGCCGGAAAATGCGGTATGTGAAGACCATCTGGTCATCGAAGTCCATGCGCCTGCTGCGGAGAAGATAGTCCTGATATTCGAAATAGACCCGTGGAAAATCCATCCCGTCTACCTTGTGGGTGTGGATCTCGGATTCGGTCAGCATCATGTTCTTGCAGTAGGTGATATGCGTGCGTGCGTCCTTCACCTGAAGGTCACTGGGGAACGCGGTTCCGGTACGGGCCAGCAGGTCGCGGATGACGCTGTTGATCTGCCGCTCATCGTCCAGCAGGGCGAAGGGCTCCGTTCCCTTCTGCCGGGCGTAGCGTCCGATCACCACCGCGCACAGGCCGTTGATGGTGCGGAAGGTCAGCTTGTCCGCGTGGCCTTCCCCGAAGAAGCTGATAAAACGGGCCTTCATATCCCTGGTGGCCGCCACGGTGTAGGTCACGGTCAGTATCTGCTCCGGGCGGATGCCTTTGCAATGGAGCATGTACCCCAGACGGGTGACCAGCACGGTGGTCTTGCCGCTCCCCGGCACGGCCAGCAACAGGATGGGGCCCTCTGTCTGACGGACGGCCTCCTCCTGCTGCCGGTTCAGCCGAATGGGATATTGACTTTTGAACTCCTCATAGGTCATGGGCGGCTCCTGCAAATTTTCTTGCAATCATTCTAACCAATTTACGCCTGCGTGTCAACGCAGGGAAACGGAGGTGACACAAATCTTTATCTGGGATTTTGTAGCGGACACGATCATGGGCAATCTCATGGACTGGTTCTATGGACAGCTCGTGGGGTTCCTGGGGAACTTCTTCGCCATCATGGGCATGATGGGCGTGGAACTCTTCGAGCTGACCTGGGTGCAGTCCGTAGTGACATTTTTCAGCCAGCTGGGCTGGGCGCTGTTCGGCGTCAGCGTGGTGGTCTGCTGTTTTGAGTTTGGTCTGGATTACTCCACCGGACGGGGCAGTATCCAGCAGACGGCGCTGAACATCGTGAAGGGCTTCCTGGCTGTCAGCCTGTTCTCCACCGTCCCGGTGCGGCTGTATGAATTGTCCGTGACCCTGCAGGGGCAGTTCACCGCGGAGATCACCGGACTGGGGACCAGCATTGGAGAGGTGGGACGGCAGATCATGGAGGACTTCTCCGCCGTGACCAGCCTCAGTGACATGACCGGCGCGCCGGACTTCATGATGTCCATGCTCACCAGCCCGATCATGCTGATCTTCTGCGTGATCGCCATGGGATACGCCGTGATAAAAATATTTTTTGCAAATCTGAAACGGGGCGGCATCCTGCTCATCCAGATCGCGGTGGGGAGCCTCTACATGTTTAGCGTGCCGCGCGGCTACTCGGACGGGTTCCTCCAGTGGATGAAGCAGGTCATCGGCCTGTGCCTGACGGCGTTCCTCCAGGCCACCATCCTGGCGGCGGGCCTCCTGGCATTCCGGGAACACCTGCTGCTGGGGCTGGGACTGATGCTCTCCGCAGGAGAAGTGCCCAGGATCGCCGGGACCTTCGGACTGGACACCACCACCCGCGCCAACATCATGTCCGCCGTCTATACCGCCCAGGCGGCGGTGAACACCACCAAGGCTGTGGCGGCGGCGATCAAATAAGAGGAGACTGCAAATGGAACAAATCAAAACCACCGCTCCGCCTGTCTATGTGATCTGGGCACAGGGCAGGTCAGGCGGGCCTTTGTCCGGTCAGAACGGCTACCTGGCAGAAAATGGAGCTCGCCTCTTTTTTACCGGCAAGGAGGCGGCTGAGTTGAAGATCCACGATCTTCGAAACGGCTGTCTGAACAAGCATCCCGCTGCCGGGTATCACTGCATCAATTTCAATAGCAGCAGTTTGCCGGATCAGGATCTTACAGTGGAAGCCATTCGCACCTATGACCTGCAGCCTGATTTTGATCCGGAAGACTATGTGGCAACAGGGCAGGCATATAGAAACACTGGCGGCGGCTGTATGGTCGGGACGATGGCTTTCCGTCTGCCCAGCCTGGATAGATCCGTGTGGGTAAACTGCAGCGATGAGGGAGTGGTCATTACTTCCGCGGACTATGTCTGGAATGAGGATCACAGCGGAAGCTGGAAAAGATATGAGGACGTCCTCTTGTTCCAGGCGGATTTTCAAGCATCACAGCCCGAGGATCTGGGCGCCTGGCTTCCCATGGTGCGGGAAGCTCTGCGGTATACCACGGAGCAGGAGCTGTCCCGTCTCGGAAAAACTCTGAAAATACCTGCGAGCTGGCAGTCGCTGATGGATACGCCCCAGCCTGCGGGACCGGAAATGACATCACTATGTTGAGGAGGCAGAAGGTTGAAACTGATCTATGTAGCGTCTCCCTACGCCGGGGATGTAGAACGAAATGTAGAATACGCGAAACAGGCGTGCCGCACCGTCATGGAGAGCGGACACGCCTTTTTTGCGCCCCATCTGTTGTACCCGGCTGTGCTGGATGATGCCGTTCCGGAGGAGCGGCAGGCGGGCATCGAGATGGGCCTGACCCTCCTGCATCGCTGCGATGAATTGTGGGCCTTCGGTCCCGTAACCAGCAGCGGGATGCAGGCGGAGATCGAGGAGGCCGAACGGCTGCGTATCCCGGTGCATCGGGTGGATATATCAGGAGAGCTTGCACCGGAGCGGCTCCTGGTCCCGGAACAGAACAGTCAGACGGCAGAAGCTGTAACGATGGCTATGTGAGGAGGTCAGACAATGAAATATGGCGTCACAGCCGCTACCCATCCGGATTCCCCGTGGGGCCGGACCGTCCGGTGGCGGTGCGACAGATATGGCCACCCCCTGGCGTTCGATTCGGAAGTGGAAGCCAGGGAGGCGGCCATGGCGTTCAATGGCCAGCGGTGTATGTTTGAGCCGAATTACGACAATACCGTCCAGCCGCTGGAGAAGGAGGCATCGCAATGGAACATGGAACTGCACTGACGCTGGGATCGCTCTTCGACGGCATCGGCGGTTTCCCCCTGGCGGCGGTACGCAATGGCATCACTCCCGTCTGGGCCAGTGAGATCGAGCCGTTCCCTATCCGGGTCACGAAACACCATTTCCCCAACATGATCCATGTAGGGGACATCACTGAACTGGACGGGGCGCTGCTGCCGCCTGTGGATGTCATCTGCGGAGGGAGTCCCTGTCAGGACTGAGTGTGGCCGGCGCGAGAGCTGGTTTGGCCGGCGAACGCTCCGGCCTTTTTATGGAACAAATTCGGATCGTAAAGGAGATGCGAAATGCAGATGTACAGCGAGGCCGATCAGGTATCGCTGTTCGGCCAAGGTGGATGTGCTGGGAAAATGTCCCCGGCGCGTTCAGCAGCGGGACGCCCAAGGGGGAGGACTTCCGCATCGTCCTCGAGGAGATCGTCCGGATTAAGGTCGATCCCGTTTATGTCCCTGGACCTCACCCCTGGGCATGGCAACCTGCTGGGCGAATCGTACTGGGAACTGATTTCTCCCTCGCCTGGCGGGTCTTCGACGCTCAATACTGGCCCCGCACCCCTCAGCGAAGAAGACGTATTTTCCTTATCGCAGATTTTGCAGGACGCTCCGCCCCGCAAATACTATTTGAGCAAAACCGCCTGCCTGGGTATCCTGCGCAGGGCGAGGGAACGTGGGAAGGAGCTGCCGCCCCAACTGAAAGCGGCGCTGATGGCACAGGCGGGGCTGATTCCACTGGCGGCTCCGGCCTCTGAACCCATCGCCTTCGCCGCCAACCAGAGGAACGAGGTACGGGATCTCCACGATGTGGCCGGCGCGCTGGGAGCGCAGCCGGGGATGAAACAGCAGACCTTCATCGCGCAGGACTGCCTCACTCCCTGGGACACCCAGCAGGCCCGCATCTTCACCCCGGAGAGCAAGGCCCCCACCCTGGCCAGCGCGGACGGAGGCGGCGGACGGAATCCTGGCGGGCTTCTGTTTACAGCTGGATTAGCTGGCAGTCTGACTCCCTGGGATAACCAGCAAAGGCGTATCTCTACTCCCTATGGTGTCGCCCCAACGATCAACAGCGGTGAGCTGAAGCCGGGTGGACTTCTGTTTGTAGCAGGCTTCTGCGCCGGAGCCGCCCCTTCGGCTGGCGGGATCGGTTATCAGGAGGAGATCGCTCCAACGCTGAAAGCGACCGCCAGTGGGAACATGATGCCCTCCATTCTCTGCCTCACCGATCATGGGGGGCAACGCATGGACATTACAACCGATATGACGCCCACGCTCCGTGCGCAGATGGGCGTCCATCTGCCGCTGATCTGTCTCAACGACCAGGGCGGCGGCGTCATGTCCTGCTCCGAAAATGTGTCTGGAACCCTGCGGGCCCAGGAGCATGGGCATCAGCCGCTGGTGATGGGGGTGCAATTATTTGAAAACCATGGCATTGACGCCAGATATACCGGCCCGCACAGGGTATCGCCTACATTAACAAATCGCAATGGCAGCGGAGGCAATAACCTCCCCCTTGCCTTACAGCTTCCAAATCCTATAACTGTCAAGGGGCGGCAGGCTGCCTTCTCCCGTCAGTGGGTGGATGTGTTCAAGGATGACGATGTGGCGTCTACCGAAAGCGCACGCCAGCACAAAGACGCCACGGATCTTGTCCTGCAAAAAACAGAGACAGAAACTCCTCTGCTCATCCGGAGGCTGACGCCGCTGGAATGTGAGAGGCTCCAGGGCTTTCCTGATCATTGGACAGATCTGCCGGGAGCCTCTGACTCCGCCCGCTACAGGGCGCTTGGGAATAGCGTAGCCATTCCGTGTGTGGAATATATCATGCAGGGCATCGCTATGGCCGCTTAATGGGGATAGCACCAGCAGCCAGTCTCGTGACCGTTGACCACGCCCACCGCCTGCAAAAAGGAGTAGATGATGACCGTACCCACAAACTTCATACCCCGACGCTTCAAGTCCGCCGAGATTCGGTCTGACAGCTCGGAGCTGGCGCGTACCTGATCGTCTGTATTCAAAATGACCTGCCCCTGGGTAAAGCCCCAGAGGTAGCGGTCGAAGGAGCCGAACTCCTTCTGTATCTCCAGAAATGCGGCGGCGTTGGTGACTGCCGCCTCAATTTTGCGCCGGTTGCGCACAATGCCAGGATCGGCCATCAGATCCTCCAGCTTTTCCGGACCATACCCGGAGACGATGGCGGGATCAAAGCCGTCAAACGCCTTGCGGAATGCCTCGCGCTTTTTCAGGATGGTGAGCCAGGAAAGGCCAGCCTGGAAGCCCTCCAGAATCAGCATCTCAAACAGCTTTCGGTCGTCATGCTCTGGTCGGCCCCACTCCTGATCGTGGTAGGCGATATATAATTCTGAGGCTGGATCAGCCCAGCGGCATCGTGTCCGTTCCATGCTATCACCTTCGCTTTCCGCCTCATGATACCACATCGGTCTGTTGGGCGCAAGACAAGGATGTTTTATTGCTTTCGCTTCGTTTACAAATACTTCTTTGTTGGTAAATGTGAATAGCTTTTACATCGAACTTGTCATATACTTGCCGTACCATCAGCAAGAAGGGAGCCTAATATGGAAGAAAAGAAAATCAATCTCTGCGCCCAGATTCCGGCGTCCTTACATGGCCAGCTTCGTCAGAGACAGGAGGAATCCGGCCAGACCCTGGGCCAGTACATGACCTGGCTCATCACAAAATTTTATGAATCGGAGGGAAAACCCACTATGAAAGAAAGTCAGAGAACCGTGGCCTTTCAGGTGTCCGCCGAGCTGTTCGATCAGTTCAAGGACTACCTCAAGCGGAAAGGCATCAAGCAGAACGCCTTCTTCCTCAACTGCATCCGGCAGGCGCTGGAGGAGGCTGAGCAGACAGCCAATGGGGAATCGGAGCCGGAGGCGGAACAGGAAACGGAACAGGCTATGTGACCCAGTAAGGGCGGCAATGCCGCCTTTACTCGTTGGAGGTGATTGTGATTTATATTTACCCTGACAACCTGAGAGCAAAGCCCAAGCTGTGGCTGTGGGAGCTGCGGGATGTAGCGGTCATCGGCGTCGGCTTTTTGCTCTCCGTCCTGGCGCTGGCGAATGGGGCCGGAATGCTGTTGATGATCCTGACGGTGCTGTATGCGTTCCTCTCCATCCGTATGGAGGGAGCCAGCATCCTGGACTTTCTGCGCTGCGCCGTCTGCTTTTTGTTTATCCATCAGCAGTATTACGAGTGGAGGGAGAGAAAATCTTGAACCGAAAACAGAAAAAAGAGCTGCGGCAGCATCTGTCCACCCGGCAGCTCATGGGGATTGACCAGCTCACCGAACATGGCCTGAAGACGGCCAGAGGTGAGCTGATTTTTTATCTGGTCAGCCCGGACAACCTCTCCGTCCTGTCTGCCGAGGGGGTCCGGGGCCGTGTCCGCGCCCTGACGGAGCTGCTGCGGGGTATGGAAGCGGTGGAACTGCTGGCACTGGATTCCCGTGAGTCTTTCCAGAGCAACAAGCACCACTATCAGGCCCGGCTGGAGGACGAGGATCTCCCCGCCCTACGGGAATTGCTGAGGCAGGACATGGGCCACCTGGACGAGATCCAGTCTACCACCGCCTCAGCACGGGAGTTCGCTCTCGTTTACCGCAGGGAGGAAAAGTCTATTGGGGCCCCCGCGCGAG
>OFFY01002298.1_pt1 | contig 13734 bp, 13 predicted proteins | sample 1521481 | NCBI WGS metagenome assembly OFFY01 (sample SAMEA3504117, study PRJEB24116) | mouse gut metagenome | biome: mouse gut; feature: mouse-associated habitat; material: faeces | place: Denmark | collected 2011
GCTTTCACGGCCGGGCGGCGCTTGAATTATGATGGTTCCGCCGGGAACAGCACCGCCTGGGACACGGGGCTGTCCTCCGCGTAGGCGGCCGTGACAGACACCAGCCGGTCCGGTCCGCCGGAAATTCCCGCCGGCTCCAGCAGGTCCTGGGGGGCGGGGGTCAGGCCGTCGTCCTCCACCCAGATTCGGGCGGCGTATTTCTCCAGAAGCTGGGGCGTCACCCCGCTGAGGCTCTCCGCTCCGGCCAGGGTGTCCCGCTCCACCCGCAAGGAAACTTTCGTGCCGTATGGCTCCGCCGCCTTCTGTATCTGGGCAAGGAGGTCCTCCAGCTCATCGTGAAACCGGGCGGGGTCGTAGCTGTCTCCTCTGTTGATGCGGTCCACCTTCCCCCGAACGGGGAAGGAAAAGTCCTCCAGCACAATCTCGTCAAAGCCCAGCCCGGCCAGCTCGCCGCACAGGCCGGCGATATAGGCCTGAGACCTGTCGTTGGCGGGACTGAGCCACCGCAGGCCCAGCTCGTCCCGCCAGTTGCCGTTCCCCTGACGCAAGGCCATGGCGTTGTTGTAATAGGGGGCGCTGTCGTCCCGGAAGCAGCACACCCGGGCGATGGTATATACCTCCCCCTGGTTCCACTGCCGGATCGCCTCCGTGGTCTCCTGGCTGCCGTTGACCCTGGAGCGCTCGGCCGCTCCTTGCCCCGAAAGCCAGGCCAGCTTGCCGTCCTGGGTCTTTACGGCCAGAATCAGCTTGTCCGCCCCCGCCTCCTCCAGCTTGGCGGCGGCGGTACCGCTCACCACGTCGCTCACTGGGAGGGCCAAGGCAAAGCTGGCCGGCTCCTTTTCATCGGGCTGTTGGGGCTCCGAAGCGCTGCCGTCCGGGTCCACCACCACACTGACGCTGCCCGGGTCGGGGAGGGAGGCGGAGCCGCCCGGCTCCTCAGAGGAGCTCTCCCCCCGGAGCATCTGGAGGAAGGGGGGCAGCTCCAGCTTGACCCCCTCGTCGGTGTACACCATGTATTTCTGGAGATAGAGCATCCCGGCCACCGCCAGGACCACCAGCACGCCCAGAATGATGGCGATCAGTTTTAAAACGTCTGTTGCCGTTCTGCGGCCCCGGTAGCCGCCAACGTCTTTATTGGCGCGGCCCATACTCTCACTCCCCGCATTTTGGAAAATTCTGGCTTGCACAATTGTGGAAGCGATTTATTATATCAAGTTTTTATCGGTTTTACAACCGCAAATCGTCCTCTTAAATATTAAAATTCGACAAAACTTTTCTTAAATCACCATGCCCCCGTCCACATTCAGCACCTGGCCGGTGATGAAGGAGGCCCGGTCCGAGGCCAGGAAGACTACCGCCTGAGCCGCCTCCTCCGGCGCGCCGATGCGGCCCAAAGGGGTCTCCTCCTTCAGGGCGGCCAGGTCCTGGGGGGTGAGATGGCCGTTCATATCGGTGGCGACCACCCCCGGGGCCACGCAGTTCACCCGGATATTGGACGGGCCCAGCTCCTTGGCCAGAGCCTTCGTCAGCCCAATCACCCCAGCCTTAGCGGCGGAGTAGGGGGCCTCGCAGGAGCCGCCGGTAAGGCCCCACATAGAGGACACCGTCACGATGGCCCCCCGCTTCTGCCGGACCAGACCGGGGATGGCGGCCTTGAGCACATAAAACATGCCGTCCAGGTCAGCCGACATCAGCCGCCGCCACTGCTCTGCCGTGATGTCGGTGAGAAGCTGCTGGGGCAAGGCAATCCCCGCGTTGCAGACCACGCAGTCCAGGCCGCCCAAAGAATATTCCGCCTCCCGGACCAGCCCCTCCGCCTGCTCCGGGTCAGACACGTCCGCCCGGACCGGGACGGCCCGCACCCCCAGGCCGGACAGCTCCGCGGCCAGCCTCCGGGCCGCTTCCCGGCTGGAATTGTAGTTGATGGCCACGTCCCAGCCCTCCCGGGCAAACAGCCGGGCGGCCGCAGCCCCGATGCCCCGGGAGGCGCCGGTAATCAAAACACGGCCGGCCATTCAGGCAAACACCCCCTGGACCAGCACCATGTAAAATACTGTGGCGCCGAAGATGGACAGCAGGTCGTTGCCCTTCCAGATATGGAGCAGCACCGCCGCCAGCCCGGCGATGAGGGGCGGGAGCCAGCCCCCAATCGTGGTGAACGTGACCCCCTTGAGGCAGTAGACAATGAGCATGGCAATCACCGCCGGGGGCAGGACATGGCCCAGATAAAGGACGATTTTCGGCGGATGGTCCCCCCGGTCAAAGAGAAGGAAGGGCAGCGCCCGGGTGAGAAAGGTCACCACGGACATCACGGCGATGGAGGCCAGGGTCTGTACAGGGGTCAGGGGCATGGCGTTTCCTCCTCTCTCAGATGTTTTTCCTCCAGCCGGGGCCGGAGCAGCGTCAGAGCGATCACGATGATGGCCAGGGCGGGCAGGAGCATGTCCTCCGCCCCCACCAGCAGCAGGCTGACCAGAGTGGCCGCTCCCCCCAGCAGCGCGGGGATATGACTGCCGGCGGCCCTCCACTGGCCCACGGCGATGACCAGGAACAGGGCGGTCATGGCGAAGTCCACCCCCGTGGTGTCAAAGCCCAGGGCGGAGCCCAGCAGGGAGCCGATCACCGATCCCAACACCCAGTAGCTGTGGTCCAGCAGGGCCACGGCAAAGAAAAAGTCGTGCTCCTCTACCCCCTCCGGGGCCTGAGCGGATGAGAGCAGCGCATAGGTCTCGTCGGTGAGGGAAAAGATCATATAGAGCTTCCGCGCTCCCATCCCCCGGAATTTTTCCAGCATGGACAGGCCGTAGACCAGATGGCGGAAGTTGACCATCAGGGTAAGGAAGGCCACCTGGGTCAGGGGGGCCCCCACCGCCAGCAGAGACACCCCCAGATACTGTCCGGAGCCGGCGTAGATAACCACGCTCATCAGCAGAGCCCAGCCCACCCCATAGCCGATGGACTGGAGCATCAGTCCGAAGGCCATTCCGATGGCCAGGTAGCCCATGAGCACGGGCACGGTGAGGGGGAAGGCGGCGGCCAGGGTCTTTCGGTTCATAGCGGATGTACACCTCGACAAACAGTTTCCCCTTATTTTACTCGCTTTTTCCTCTCGGCGCAACCCCCTCCCAGCCATCCGTTAAGAAGAAATAAAGTTTTCCGGACCATCTTGATTTTTCCATGGGGCCAATTATAATATGTATCAATATCTTCTCATTCCCGGAGGGCCTTTTTATGAACCGGCTTCTTTTTATTTACAACCCGACCTCGGGCACCGGACAGGCAAAGGGAGCGCTGTCCGCGGTTTTGGACGTGTTCACCAAGGCCGGGTGGCTCGCCACCTCCTACCCAACCCAGTGCAAGGGGGACGCCGCCCGCGTGGTCCGGGAGCTGGGGCCTCAGTTCGACCGAATCGTCTGCGCCGGCGGAGACGGCACCCTCAGCGAGGCGGCGGCCGGCCTCGCCGCCCTGAAGGACCCGCCCCCCCTGGGCTACATCCCCTTCGGCTCCACCAACGACTGCGCCACAACCTTCCGCCTGCCCCGGAAGCCCCGGGAGGCCGCCCTGGTGGCCGCCGGAACCGGCGTGCCCGTCCCTATGGACACCGGCCGGCTCAACGGAAAACCCTTTATCTATGTAGCCGCCTTCGGCGCTTTCACCAAAGTGGCCTACGACACCCCGCAGGAGCTGAAAAACACCTTTGGCCACCTGGCCTACGTCTTTGCCGGAATCGCCTCCCTGCCCACCATCGCCCCCTACCGCATGACGGTGGAGTACGACGGACAGGTCCTGGAGGATGAGTTCTTCTTCGGCATGGTGAGCAACTCCCAGTCTATCGGCGGGCTCAAGCCCCCCAAGGCGGAGCAGGTGGTGCTGGACGATGGGCTGTTTGAGGTCCTGCTGGTCAAAAAGCCCCTCAAGCTGGCCGACCTCGCCGACGGACTCCAGGCCCTGGTGAATCTGTCCCCGGCGGACCGCTCCGGGGCGCTGGTTCAGCTCCAGGCCAGAAAGCTCACCTTCACCTGCGACCAGCCCGTCCCCTGGACGGTGGACGGGGAGTTCGGCGGCAGCCAGACTGTCAACCATGTGGAAAACTGTCAGAAATCATTGAAAATCATTCGCAGAGAGTAAAACGCGGCCCCGGCGTCCCAATCAGGACGCCGGGGCTTCTCTTATTCCCGGGTCAGAATCTTGCTTATGTCGATCTCCTCCGCGTCGCTCCACAGCCGTTCCAGGTCATAGAACTTCCGGGCCTCATCGGTAAAGATGTGGACCACTACCGCCGAGAAGTCCATCAGCAGCCACGCGCCGCCGCGGTGACCCTCAATGTGGTGGACCCGCTCATCGTTTTTCTCCGCCGCCTCCTCACAGGCGTCGGACATGGCTTTGACCTGGGTGTTGGAGGTGGCGGTGCAGATAACAAAGTAATCGGCCAGGGTGGTAATCCCCTCCGTTTTCAGCACCTTGATATTGCCGCCCTTTTTGCTGTCCAGCGCTCTGGCCAGCAGGACCGCCAGTTCATAGGATTCCATCCAGTTTTCTCCTTTCTATTTTCTCACGCCACTGCCTGTTCTGGTACCGTACTCCCCTGAATATCCGGAGAGGGGTCGGGGAAAACAACGCCCGGGTCAATATCCCCGATATTTCCAGGGTCGGTGGCAGTTCCGGGATCGGTGGTGTTTCCGGGATCCGTTGTAGTGCCCGGGTCGGTGGTGGCGCCGGGGTTTTCCGGATCAGTCACCGCGGGGTCGTCGGGCTCCTCCGGGTCGTCCGGCTTCGCCGGCTTGGGGGGGACAGGGACGCTGGCCACCGCCGGGTCGGCCAGGGTGCCGTTGGTCACGCCGAAGCCGCCGCCGCTTTTTTTGTACATCAGCTGCAAATCGCTGGACTTGATTTCGTCCAGATAGGGGTTTATGCCGTCATTGAGAATTGCCAGCAGCTCCTTCTCCTGGGCGCAGACCAGCGATGCTTTGTCATACATCACGTTGTAGCAGGGCATGGGGACAAATTTCACCCCATTTTCCACATCCATGCCGATGGCCAGTTGTGCAAAGGCCAGGATGTTGCCCACAGTCAGGTCGGTGTCTACGTTGTCCATGAAGATGTCTACCAAAGTGGGCAGCTTGAGAAGAATCTCCGGAGTGAGACACTTCTTCAGCACGGCTGTCATAAAGTTCCGCTGGATCTCGGTGCGCCCCGTGTCATACAGCACCACGCTCTCGTCGTTGCTCTTCCGGAACCGGATGACCTCCATGGCGTCCTGGCCGTCCAGCACACGCAGGCCCTTCTTCTGGTGGATGTGCAGGTCCTGATAGGGGTCATCGTAGTCCATGTCGAAGGGGACATCAAACTCCACCCCGTTCACGGCGTCCACCAGCCGGCCGATGGCCTCCCACTCCACCATGACGTAGAAGTCGGGATAGACGCCGGTAAGGCGGCTGACCTCCTTCTTCAGGGCGGTCATGCCGTTTTCGATGCGCTCCTTCTCACTGAGCTTCTTATCGCCCCGGTTGCGGTTAAAGACCACGTTCAGCCGCTTCTGGGCCCCCCGCTTGGCGCTGGTGTTGGTCATGGTGTCCCGCAGCAGGCTAATGGCGTTGATCTTTTTGCTCTGGGTGTCGTAGGAAATGAGCATCATGGTGTCGGTCAGGCCGCTGCTGGTGTCCTTGCCCACCAGAAGGAAGGTGTAGTACCCCGGCTTCCGGCCGCTTTTGGCCACGTCGGGCAGCTCCGCCCCCTCGAAGGAGACGTCCCCCGTCTGTCCCGGCTGGATCTGGGAGGTGCTGCCCCCCGGGGTCAGGTTCATCCCCGGCGGGTCGGGCACGCTGGGCAGCCTGATCCAGGACCGCAGAAACAGCGCGATCCCCAAAATCAAAACGGCCAGCACCGCCAGCGCCTGACACGCCCGCAGCCGCAGCCTGCCCTTCCGGTCCAGTCCGGCCGCCCAGGCCCGGTACCGGCTCCAGAGGCCCGGCGCCTCCCGCTTTCCACTGTGTCTGTTTTGCTCGCTCATGAATCTTTATCCCTCTGTTGTCACGCCTTGCTCCCGCAGCCACGCCTGGGCCCGGAGCGTGCTTTTGTGTACCGGAAGACTGCGGTCCTTCATCTCCTGAATGGTAGTCTCCACTCCCAGGAGCAGCGCCCTGTCCAGGTCGCTGTAGGCCAGCTCCCGCAGCCGCTCCACTCCGTCGAAGGAGCGGTTGGGCTCCATGTAGTCGGCCACATACAGTATCTTTTCCAACGTGGTCATATCCGCCTTGGCGGTGGTGTGCCAGAAGATGGCCTCATACACCTCATCAGGTTCTCCAAAAACGTGCCGGGCAATACACGCCCCCGTCTTGGAGTGGAGCAGCTTTGCCGCCTTTCGCTCCAGCTCGTCCAGAGGCACGCCGTATTTTTCGCAGATGGCGATGTGTTCCCCTCCGGAAAGGTACTTGGTGCAGTCGTGCAGAATCCCCGCCCGGCGGGCGTAGTCCTCATTCGCCCCCCAGCGGCGGGCCAGACGGACCGCCTCCTCCTCGGTGCCCCGAATGTGCCGCACCCGCTTCTGCATCACCATGGAGTAGGAGCAGGCGCGCAGCTCGGGGATATCCAGACGCTTCAGATCGGCGTGGACACCGTAGAGGCCGTGCATCAAAATGTATCCGTAGACCGCCGGGTAGAGGTATTCCTCCCCCTCGCCCCCGGCCAGCAGCTCCCGCATCCGGGTTGAGGAGATATCCACCAGCCCGGGAAGGGTGATGGTGGTAATCTTCGCGCCCGGGAAGGTCTTTTGCAGGTGCTCCCGCTGGGGGGCAAAGACCTCCTCCGTGTCCTGCTCGCTGCGGCCGAAAGCACACACTCCCGCCAGCTTTAAAATGGTCTCTGGCTTGTGCCACAGATGGAGGGTGAGAAACATGTCCGTCCCCATGAGCAGCCACAGCTCGGCATCCGGGTACTGCTCCCGCAGCTGCTCCAGAGTGTCGGAGGTGTAGCTCTTCCCCGTCCGGGTCAGCTCCAGACCGGACGCCTCCGCCACATCGGGCAGCAGGAGGGCATCGGCCATTTTTTCCGCCATAGCCAGCCGGTGCTCGGGGGCCGGGGTGCCCTCGGGCAGCTCCTTGTGGGGCGGGATGGCCGCCGGGATGATCAGCAGCTTGTCCAGCCCCAGCGCGCTGATCGCCGTCCGGGCCGCCGCCAGGTGCCCCAGATGGGGCGGGTTGAAGGTTCCGCCAAAAATTCCGATCTTCAATGGAAACACCACCTTTGTTTGATACCGGCTCCGCCGGCGCTTATGTCTCCAAAGGAAGTAGGGCCGATAACTCCTGCCACAGCCTGCCGCCGTCACAAATGTCCCACTTCGTGCTGCTGTACCCAGTATAGGCGAAGGCATGCCCCGGGGCGGCCACGATATGCCAGCGCCAAGGGCCTTCCTCATAGCACACGCCCAGAAGGATCATGCCCTCCTCAACAGGGTAACTGCTCATCCTGTCCACGGAACGCTTCCGCTGATAGCGGCCGAGCACATCCAGCGCCGCTTCCTGATCCAGAAACTCCGTCATATCTATATCATGGTCCGCCGAGGTCCCGCCCTCATAGGCCCTTGCATAGTATACGCGGTAAGCCTCCGCCCCGTCCAGCAAGGGGCTGGGCCAGAACCACCATGCGAGGGCCGCCCCTGCCGCGGCAAGCAGCAGGACCCCCACAAACAAGAACAGTCCGCTTTTCTGCTTCGACACAATGGTCCTCCTTTCACAGGCGGACGCACAATGCGCGCCCTACGATTACGCTTTCTTCTTGTCCGCCACCAGCACGATCTTATCCTTTTTATCCTTCTTATGGCTTGGACGGTATAAAACGAATTTTGTTCCGATCACCTGGACCACCTCGCTCCGGGTCAGGGGGGCCAGCTCCTCCGCCGCCTCCCGGGCCGACATCAGGGAGTTGTCCAGCACCTTGCCCTTGATGAGCTCCCGGGCCTCCAGGGCGTCGTTGGCCTGCCTGACCAGATTGTCCCCGATGCCGTCCTTACCCACGATCAGAATCGTGTCGATGCCGTTGGCCAGACCCCGCAGCTGGGCTCTTTGCTTACTGGTTAAATCCATGTCGTCCTCCCAAACTCCATTCCGCTCCGTCCGCCTTTCGGCGGACATCCGCTCCATTGCGTTGCTCGTCCTCTCCAAAACGGACCCGCTCCGCTGGGCTCCATTTTGGGGGCCGCCTTCGGCGGCCTCATTTTTTCAAATATTCCTCCAGCTTTACCTTGAAAGCCTCCAGCGCCTTTCCTCTGTGGGAAATGGCGTTCTTCTCGTCGGCTGTCATCTGGGCGAAGGTCTTTTTCAGCTCCGGGACGAAAAACACCGGGTCGTAGCCGAAGCCGCCCTCCCCCATGGGGGCGTAGGCGACGGTGCCGGGGCACTCTCCGCGGGCGGACAGCACGTCCCCGTTGGGGAAGCAGCAGGTGATGACGCTGACAAATTTCGCCGCCCGGGTCATCTGGCCCCGCATGTTGTTCAGCAGCAGGCGGTACCGGGCCGCGTCGTCCAGCCCCTCGCCGCCGTACCGGGCGGAGTACACTCCCGGCGCCCCGTTGAGACAGTCCACGCACAGCCCCGAGTCGTCGGCGATGGCGGGCAGGCCGCTGGCCTCCATAACAGCTTTGGCCTTGAGCAAAGAATTTTCCTCAAAGGTGGTCCCGGTCTCCTCCACCTCCAAATCCACCCCGGCCTCCGCCTCAGAGCAGACCTCCACGCCCAGATGGGACAGAATATCGTTCATCTCCAGCAGCTTCTTCTGGTTCTTACTGGCCAGCACCAGCTTCATACGCTCTTCCCCCTTATTCTACCATAATTTCTCTTTCTGTCTATTGATATTCTATTAAATTTTCATCTTCCATCCCGGTACAGAGAGAAAAAACATAGTTTTTCCAGACAGTTTCTTTTCGGTTCCTTTTCTTTATAAAAGAAGGAACAAACCCCCATCAAATCAGCGCCTGGGCAAACTCCTGGGCGTCGAAGGGCTTCAAGTCGCCGATGCCCTCGCCCACGCCGGCGTACTTGACGGGCACGCCCAGCTCTTTGGCGATGGCGATGGCGATGCCTCCCTTGGCGGTGCCGTCCAGCTTGGTGAGAACGATGCCGGTGATACCCGCCGCCTCCTTGAACTGCTTGGCCTGGATCAGGCCGTTCTGGCCGGTGGTGGCGTCCAGCACCAGGAGGGTCTCCCGGGCGCAGCCGGGCAACTCCCGGTCGATGACCCGGGATATCTTGTTCAGCTCGTTCATCAGGTTCTGCTTGTTGTGCAGCCGGCCTGCGGTGTCCACCAGCACCACGTCAGCATTCCGGGCCTTGGCGGCGGACATGGCGTCGAACACCACGGCGGCGGGGTCGGCCCCCTCGTGCTGCTTGATGATGTCCACCCCCGCCCGGTCTGCCCAGATGGTGAGCTGCTCGGCGGCGGCGGCCCGGAAGGTGTCGGCGGCGCAGAAGATCACCTTTTTCCGCTCCCCCTTCAGCTGGCGGCCGATTTTGCCGATGGTGGTGGTCTTGCCTACCCCGTTCACCCCGATGAAGAGCACCACCGAGGGCTTGGTGGACAGGTCCAAAGAAAAGTCCCCGGCGCTCAGAGCCTCGGCGATGACCTGAACCATCGCCTCCCGGGCTTCTTCCATGGTCTTGATCCCCTCCGATTTCACCCGGCGGCGCAGCTGCTCCACCAGCTCCAGGGTCACGTCCATGCCGGTGTCGGCCAGGATCAGGGACTCCTCCAGCTCGTCGTAGAAATCGTCGGTGAGCTCCGAGCCGAACCCGGAGAAAATATTGATTTTTTTCAGCTTGTCAAAAAAGCCCATAAGTTGTTCTCCTTATTGTTCAATTTTCTCTCCGCAGTAGGGGCAGAACTGTCCCCATTCAAAGCGCTCGGGCAGCGCCTTGCCGCAATGGACGCAGAAGCTGGGGGCGTCGCTTTCTACAGCAGAGCCCTCCTGGGGCACAGACGCGCTCTGATAGACCTCCGGGTGGTTGCTCCGTATCGTCTCCCCCAGGCCCCAGAATATCAGCTTTATGCTCACGAACAGCACCGCGATCAATGCAATGCCGCCCAGGATCATCTTCCAGTCGCCGGACTTTTTCTCGTTTTCGTTCATCGGATGTTCAATTCCTTTTCCACGTCATTCTCGTCGTCGCAAAGTTCATTTCGCTCAGAACAGCCGCAAGCGGCTATTCCTCGCTCCATTTCCTTGCTCCTCCTCTCCAAATCGAACCCGCTTCGCTGGGCTTCGATTTGGTTTTACCGGATATTCAATTCCTTTTCCACGTCATTCAAGTTAATGGTCAGCATGCGGCTCACCCCTTGCTCCTGCATGGTGACGCCGTAGAGCACGTCGGCTTCCTCCATGGTGCCCCGGCGATGGGTGATGACGATAAACTGGGTTTTGCCCGACATGCCGCGCATATACCGGGCGAAGCGGCTGACGTTGGGGTCGTCCAGGGCGGCCTCAATCTCGTCCATGACCACAAAGGGGGTGGGGCGCACCTTTAAAATAGCGAAATACAGGGCGATGGCCACAAAGGCTTTCTCGCCGCCGGAGAGCAGTGTGATGATTTTCAGCGCCTTGCCCGGAGGCTGGACCCTGATCTCAATGCCGCAGTTGAGGATATCGTCGGGGTCCTCCAGCTCCAGGGTGGCCTTACCTCCCCCGAACAGCTCCAGAAAGGTCTGGCCGAAGGCCTCGTTGATGGTGGTAAACTCCCGCCGGAAGATGGTTTTCATCTCGTCTGTGATGCCGGCGATGATCTCCTCCAGCTCCTTCTTTGCCTTGTCCACGTCGTCCCGCTGGTCGGTGAGGTAGGTATACCGCTCGTTCACCCGCTGGAACTCCTCAATCGCCCCCACATTTACGTTCCCCAGGCCGGAGATGGACCGTTTCAGCTCGGCGATGCGCCGGCTGGCCCTGGGGACGGACTCGATCTCCACCCGCTGCTGCCGGGCGGCCTCGTGGCTAAGCTCGTAGGTCTCCCACAGCTTGTCCAGAAGCTGCTTCTCCTCCATGGAGGCGGCCACCTTCTTCTGCTCCAGCCGGGAGGCCTCCCCCTCAGCGCGCAGCAGCTCCTCGTTGAGGGACTGGCTCTCTTTGGTGGCCTTTACCCGCCGGCCCTCCAGGTCGATCTTCTCCTGGTTCAGCCGGGCAATGGCCTCGTTTTGGCTCTGATTCTCCTTCCGGAGGCCGGCCAGGGCCTCCTCCTTCTCGGCAATCTCCCGGGTGAGCTCCGCGTTTTTCTCCTCGTAGTCCGCCATCAGAGCCTTGCTCTGGTCCCGGTCCCCGGCAATGCTGGCCTTGAGGTTTTCCAGCTCGGTCAGGCTGGATCGTGTGGCCTCCCGCTCCGCCTCCAGGGCGGCCTGGGCGGCGGTGAGCTCCGCCGTCTCCTTCGCGATGCGGGCCGACCGCTCCTGCACCTCGGTCTGGCCCCGGGCCTTGCCCTCGGCCTCGCTCTTCAATGCGGCGGTCTCCCCCTCCAGAGTCTGGATACGCGCCCGGGCCGCCTGGGTGTCGGTCTCAATCCGGGCGGCGCGGCCCTTGAGCTGCTCCAACTCCTCCTGCTGTCCTGTCCGCTGGCGCTCCAGCTCAGCGGTGACGGTGCGCCGCTGGGACAGCTCGCCCTCCGCTTTGAGGATGGCGTCCTCCCACTGACGAAGCTGGCTCTGGGCTGTCTCCAGCTCGTAGGCGGCGGCGGTGGACTCCCGCTCCGCCTCGGCCGCCGCCCTGGCTGCCTCGGCCACACGGGCGCGGATACCGGCAAGCTGGCCGTTCAGCCGCTCCAGCTCGTTTGCCCGGCTGAGGATACCGGCGCTTCGGCTGGCGGAGCCGCCCGTCATGGAGCCGCCTGGGTTAACCACCTGGCCATCCAGGGTGACAATGCGGAATTTATAGCCGTACTTTCGGGCGGCAGCGATGGCGGCATCCAGGTCCTCCATCACGGCCACCCGGCCCAGCAGGTTGGAAAAGACATTCTGATACCTGGGGTCAAAGGAAATCAGCTTGTCCCCCACGCCCACAAAGCCGGGCTCGCCGGACAGCTCCCGCTCCTCCCGAAGGGTCCCGGGGCGGATGGAGCTGAGGGGCAGGATGGTGGCCCGTCCGCCGTCCCGGCGTTTGAGGTACTGGATGACGGCCTTGCCGTCCTCCTCCCGGTCCACCACAATGTTCTGCATGGCCCCGCCCAGGGCGGTCTCAATGGCCACGGTGTACCGGTCGGGCACCTTGAGCAGGTCGGCCACCGGGCCGTGGATGTGACTCAGCGCACCCCGCCGGGCCTCCCCCATCACCAGCTTGACCGCCTTGGTGTAACCCTCATGCTCCCGCTCCATCTCGGTGAGCAGCTTGATACGGGAGGTGAGGGCGTTCTCCTCCATTTGCAGCTTGACCTGGGCGTCTTTGGTCTGGTCCCACTTCTTCTTCCGGGAATCCATGCGAAGCTGGTAGCCCTGGATCACATTCCTGACCGCGTCCCGCTCCTCCACCGCGTCGTCGTACCGGCGCTTGGCGGCACGGGTCTCCTTCTGAGCCTCCTCCAGCCGGTCCTCCAGCTCGTTGGCCTCCCGGCGGACCGTCCCGTCCCGGTCCATAACCTCCTGGGCCGCGGCGGCCAGGGCGGACAGCAAGGCTTTCGCCTCTGCGGCCCCGGCGGTGCCCAGGTCAGCCCGGGCGCGCAGCTCCTCCAGCTCGCGGGCCAATGCCCCCGCGGAGCGGGCGGCCTCCTCCGCCTCCCGGCCTCTGGCCTCCAGGGCGGACCGTCCCGCCTCCAGTCCGGCCTCAATCTCACGCAGGCGGACCTTGCGCTGCTCAATCTGCTCCGACAGGGAGCCCTCCCGGCCCTCCTGCTGCTCCAGATCGGCCCGGATGCGCTGGGCCGACTCCAGGTTGTGCCGGATGCTGCTCTTTAACACGGCGACGGCCGACTCCAGCTCGTTGGCCTGGGCCTGACGGCCCTGCATCTCAAAGCGGAGGCGGTCGGCCTCCAGGTCCTTTTCCCGCATCTCCTCGGAAAACCTTTCGGCGGCGGCGTAGGCCTTCTCCTGGCTGACCTTGACCTCCTCCTTCCGGCGGGCGGCCTCCTGGTAGTCGGCTTCCAGCTTGATGTTGTTGGCCCGGATGCGCTCCAAGGTGTCCAGCCAGACGGAAATCTCCAGCGTGCGCAGCTCGTCCCGAAGGACCAGAAACTTTTTCGCCTTCTCGCTCTGCTCCCGGAGAGGCTCCACCTGAAGCTCCAGCTCCGATATCTTATCATTGATTCTGACCAGGTTCTCTTCGGTGCGCCCCAGCTTATGCTCGGCCTCCTCCTTCCGGTGACGGAAGCGAGAGATGCCGGCCGCCTCCTCAAAAATCTCCCGGCGGTCGGCCGACTTCACCGACAAAATCTCGTCGATACGGCCCTGGCCGATGATGGAGTAGCCCTCCCGGCCCAGGCCGGTGTCCATAAACAGCTCGTTCACATCCTTCAGGCGGACGGAGCGGCGATTGATGTAGTACTCGCTCTCCCCGGAACGGTAGTACCGCCGGGTGACCATCACCTCGGACTCCTCCATGTCAAAGATGTGGGAGGTGTTGTCCAGAACCAGCGAAACCTCCGCGTAGCCCGTCTGCTTGCGCTTGGCGGTGCCGCCGAAGATCACGTCCTCCATCTTGCCCCCCCGGAGGGCCCGGGTGGACTGCTCCCCCATCACCCAGCGGATGGCGTCGGAGATGTTGGACTTGCCCGA
>OFFY01002305.1_pt1 | contig 13672 bp, 10 predicted proteins | sample 1521481 | NCBI WGS metagenome assembly OFFY01 (sample SAMEA3504117, study PRJEB24116) | mouse gut metagenome | biome: mouse gut; feature: mouse-associated habitat; material: faeces | place: Denmark | collected 2011
TAGATAATGCAAAGTAACGGGAGGCGAAACAATGAAAGTAATTGACTTTGAAGAAGCAAAGACAAGAAGGCATTCAAAAGAAAAAGCAGTGAATCGTTTGCCAGAGACGGATAATGGTGTGTTGGAACTGCAAAAACAATATCGAGAACTTGCGCAGTTTTATAACCAATGGTATGACGAGCATGTAGTAGGACAGGGTGAAAATGGGAGATGGATATATAAAGATTGATTTATGAAATTTTATTTGGCTCAAGTTTTGTATGCTCTATGGGGGAATAAGTATACAGGGCTTATTTTAATACCCAAGTACATTTAGATAGGGAAAACATGATTAGGTGAAAAACGTCTGTATGAGCCTCACAGAGCATCACAGGGGCATTCTGAGCCCATAATCCCACACAACTTAAAACATCAATTTCATAGTGCCAATAAAATAGGCTCTCGGAATCTTGAGCCTGCCGACCAAGGCTCAGCGGTCGGCTGAACTTTGAAAAATAAATATTATCCGGAATGGAACAGATGTAAAAAATTTTGAGAAAAAAGGGCACAGTTAGTAGACCCTGCTACGGACATGGTTTATAATGGTATTGCTTATGGATTAAGCGGCCTGCTCAAGGAGATTTCTCAGGGAAGCCTTTTGCAGATTCCAAGCATCAAGGTGCTGGCACATCATGATGCTGAAGAGGCGGCAGTACCACATCTTAGATGAACGGTATCTGCCGTCTTCCAGTTTATAGTCCAACTTTTCACGTTTATTGCAGCGTTCTGCAGATGTCCTTGCGTTATATTCCAGTTTCCATTCTTTACTGCTTCTTGGCGGATCATTAAAAAGCCTTGGGTTATCAGCCATGACAAGATGTACTGTTCTGCCGTATTTTGCATCGGAACATGGATTTTCACAGGTGCAGAGGGGGCTTCCGCCGGCAAAGCTGATTTTCGGGCACTTGAATTTTGTCCTGCCTTTTATGGATTCGGTGCCGTCCCTGCGCATAGTATGCCCTTCACGGCATATGGGGACGCCGTCATCGTTGATGGTGAAATCGTCCTTATAGACGGGCGGCCTGCCGCCCTTGCCGTTGAGGTCAATGAATGGTGTAATGCCGTTATCGCGGCAGTATTCATAATAAGCCATGGCGTCATGGGCGGAATCCAGCAGAAGTTTATCTACATTAGCCTCCGGCAGGAACTGCATCATAGAGTACCAGTTATAAAGGAAACCGAAGGAATCATGCCGGGAAGCGGGGCTGAGGAAAGGGAAGACAGGAAGGTCGTTTTCCGAGTCCGAGGCGGTGAGCATATACAGGTCATAGCCGAAGTAGAACCGCCCCCTGTGGGAATCCCATCCGATGTTACAGTCGGGCTGGCTGTAGATACGGTCACATTTACATTCCCGGATTCCTTTTTCAAGGCAGCCGCAGGTGCGCTTTTTCCGTTCCTGTGCAGCGGTGTAGACAGGCGTGCCGTCACCGGCAATGGAAAGGTGCATGAGGTCAATGAGGCCGTCCCTGTCAGATTTCAGGAGAAAAAGTTCTTTGAATATCTGGAAAAGGCGGAGACATGGTTTCATATCCTGCGGCGGTTCCCGTTCAAATTTTTCAAAGAGTTCCTTGACCGTATATTTTTCGACAGGCGGTGCCTTTTCCCCTTTTTTCTTCGGCTTTTGGGGCTTTTCTTTCGGGGGATGGACTTTGGGCGAGAGGTTGTCATCATCGGAAAGCCAGAGGCGGGACTGGAAATCGTAAAAAGTGCCGGTTCCCGGGGTATCGCCGATGGTAAAGCCGGAAAGGATGGCGTGGAGATGGTTTTCCTTAAGGTCGGCAGCCCATTTTGTATAGGAAGTGACCTTGAACTCCACGGAGAGGAGGATGGAACGGAGCATGTCGGAAGGAAGCCTTGGCTCAGGGCCGAAATCGGAATAGCGGTCCTGCATGATGATGTCGATTTCAGAGAGGTCAAGGTTCCAGAATTTCTCCATGATCTCCCAGGTGGGAGCCGGAAGGGAATGGACAGCATCCGGATAGTATTTACGAAGTTGTGCCAGAACACGGTTCTGGTAGGCGGCATGGCCGCCAATGTTAACAGGTTTCAATTTAGAAACACCCCCAATCAAAAGGTCTGTACCGGCTGTGCCGGAACGAAAAATACCTTGTTAATCAAGGGCGCGAAGCGCCGCACATTTTGTACGGTTTGTCAACCCCTTTTTTAAAAAAGCTGGGGGAATTTATAAAAAAGGAATCCCAAAAGCCGCATAAAATAAGGCTTAGAGATTCCGAGAGTCTATTATAGAGATTGGGGTGAAGCGTATCTTGCTCTGGGGGATCAATATCAGGATGTCGAAGCGGGTGAGCAGAATTCAGAAAAAGCGTTTAGTTATTATAGGGATGCGCTTAAATGCCCAGATACAGGAAATAATGTCGTTTACTATATGTAAGAATATTTCCGTCTGAATATCAAAAATGCATATAGGTAGAGTTCGCAGTCAGGTACCGGAAACCGTCCGGGAGGAAACGCGGTTACAGGGGATGAAGCTGATTAGTGCGTTTCTGGTTGGGATTGGAATGGTAAAAATCCCAGTACGTACCATGAGCAGAAACGTGTCTGGGGAAGCGTGGCTGTCAGAAATCTTTCGGTCATTTTTCTGGCACGCCCAGAATCTCCAGGCTATGGTCATACAGCAATTCGTTGGTTGCTTCAACATTCATCTTTTGATTCAGGGAAAACAGAAGTATTGCATCCCGCTCGTCCTTTGCGTACAATTTCCTATATCCGGAAAGTTTCAGCATTGCCTGCGTTTCTTCAACGGACAGATGCATCCCAAATGCTATAGCTATTAGCTTGTTGCGGGACGGCATCCTGCGGCCATCAAATATCTGGTATACATAGGTACGGTTAAGCAAGGAATTCCGTACTACATCCGCCCTGCTGATCCCTTTTTGATCCAAAAGCATTTTCAGGTGTTCGGGCAGGCTGCGTAAAAGCAAGTGGGAACTGTGCTTTTCGAAGTAATCCTCGATATTTGCAGTGGCTTTGAGTTCATGTTCCAGCTCTAAAGTTGACGGCGTCTGGTTTGGGACAGACACTGTATTTGAATTCAATTTCATATTGAGCCTCCTGATTTATCTGGTATAATAGACCTTATTCAAGGCAATCAGCGGCCGAATGGCCATCCATACCATATGCGGGTTTTGCACATGGTATAATTATATAGCATGAATGATGACATGGCAAGCAAGGAGGTGAAAATAATGGAACACTTGGATTATGAAGAAATTGAACTGATGAAACAAAGTGAAAATAGTACGGTGCATTTGATAAGGGAAAAAGAAGGGGGGAAGTTTTTCGTAAGAAAGGTAATGAAGGGGCAACATCCGGTGTATTTGACATTACAGAGCTGTACTCACCCGTGTTTGCCGCAGATTTACGATGTCGCCATAGCAGAAGGGGACACAACAATCATAGAAGAATATATAGATGGCCCATCGTTAGGCGGCATAAAATTGTCTGGAAAACAATTCAAAGGTGTTGTAAAGGATTTATGCTCTGTTTTGGAATTCCTACATGGTAAGGGTATCATTCACCGTGATATTAAGCCTTCCAATATTATTTATAAAGAGAGCGGGCATATAGGCCTGATTGATTTTGATGCAGCCCGTGAGCCAAAAGAGAATCGAGAGCAGGATACCAGGCTGCTGGGCACTCGTGGATATGCGCCTCCGGAGCAATATGGTTTTTCCCAGACTGATGTAAGGACTGATATCTATTCTCTCGGTGTTACGCTGGAACAGATTCTGCAGGATGGATTTCAAAAGCTGCGGTATAAAAGAAGGCTGCAAAAATGTACGGAACTGGATCCGAATAAACGGTACCAGTCCATACGGCAGGTAAGAAGAGCTTTTTTTCATACGGAGCGGAATATTCTGGCAGGTCTTGCAGTAATTGCAGCGGCAGCGTTTTTCGGCTGCTATCTTCTAAAAAACAATAAGGATATTATTTCTTCCACTCCAAATATGGCTGCGGCTGAAAGGTATCCAAATCAGATTCTCTGGAATGATTATCCTGTAACTGATTATCTGGGGAGATACATAGATGATATTATGGAAGAACTGGATGCATCCTGTGATGAATTTGCGGAGGATGGTGATGAAAGTATATGTGCTTATAGGGAAATCGGGATTATTTTTTATTTTGATAACAGAAGAAGGATTTACCGGATCGTAACCGATCCGGCACTTTGTACCTACAACGGAGATTCGCTTAATGTAAACAGGGATAAAATTCTTGAAATTTTGGGAACTCCTTTTATGATGGGCTGGACAGAATGGGGATTGGAGGATGTTCCGGATGAATACTTTGTAGACTATTATAATGGAAAAGAAGGCATCAGATTTTATATGCCGTCACCGGAGAAAGCGGCCACGGATTTGTTTATTGATTAGAGAGCATACATCAAAAAAGTACCGTCATGGTACTTTTTTTGATGTATGCTGGCTGCAGACCTGCACAGGCCGAAATTGCTGTATAATAATAGAAATTTTTGTTGGTCAGGGAAATTATGAACAGCAGGAGGTGATCTTAATGGTTTTTTTAACTCGTTATTTTCCTCATCCTCAAACCGCGGTAGTGTTCCAAGCTATTTGAAAAATGAGTATGAGAAGGTTGGTCTTGATCCGGATAATGATTTGAGTGGTGAAATAGCCAATCAAGGGAAAAAGATGTATTGTACCATGTGTCGTAAGATATATAATGGCGGATATATGTGTCCTGCACGCCATAATATTCTTGTTGAGTGGAAATAGGTATAAAATTTGCGAGCATATATAAAAACAGATACATGAAAGGAGATTTATCATGGGACTATTCGGAAATCCAAACAAAAAGGTTGAAAATCTAATTAAGAAATTAGAACGTCAGGGAGCTAACTCTGAAGCTTATAAAACAAGAAAAAGCTGTTATAACTGTAGATACTACTCATCTGCTGGAAATTGCAGTTTCCATAATAAAATGACACATCGTGCAGAGCTTTGTAATAATTATCTGGGTAAGTAACTTTATTTTCCTGGGGCTACTACTTCAAAGCAAAGCTGTGAGGTAGTTTATATAAAACTAAATATATTTTACAAGTAAAACGAAGCTGAATGAAGAAAGACTGTAAATCCAGTGATAAAAATTCGGGGGTGATAACAATGGCTGAAACAATATCGATAAAAGATCTTTCATTTTTAAACAATCGTTTTACAATAAATGATGAATTGGCGGCATACATTTCCGTCAGAAAGCCGCAGGAACAGGCAGCGTTTGAAATTAAAATGCGTTATCTTACTGTCAAGGATAAAATGTTGGAGGAATTAATGCGGCTTATTCGCATAGAGGAAGAAAAATATGCCGCAGATCTTCAGAAGAAAATTCAGACGCTTGAACAAGCGGCAGAGAAAGGTATAGAATTGTTCGGAACCTTTCAATGCGGCGCACTGCCAAATGTTGGGCGGAAAATTGTCTTTAAATATACGAAAAATGAAATGATTGACTCACATGATATCTACCGTATTTTGGCATCCCAATCAAATGAGCTGCGCAATTGGTATTCTCGTTTTTACGAAAATGTCTATCATGATATTGAACAGGTGAACTCGTTGCAGCAGGGATGGGAGGAAGTAAAAGAACTGTCTGGACAGCGCAGCGGGCCTGTTTACAGCGGATATGGATATGGGATTCGAGGAACTGTCACCGCAGCGGCAGAAGCGGCGGTGGCTAATATGGGAATGAGTATACTTCAGGGTTTTAGCGATGGGCTGGCTGCTTCATCAGATGCTTCTATGGTGAAACAGTCAGCCGCACAGAGCCTTGCCCGGGCCAAACGGGAACTGCTGATTATGGGGCAAGAGCAGGCAAAGAAGATGGTGGGGATATGTTTGGACTACCTGTTCAAAGATATGGAAGATGAAATAGATACTTTAGGCATTACGCCTTACCAGACTTTCGATTCCGAAGAACAGGCTGCCATCGATCTGAGAAACGAAAATTATGACGAAGCCTTTGCAGAAGAAGACATTACGCCGACTTGTTATGCCGATCATGTGTTCCGTGCGCTAAATGAAAATCCCTATAATCAGAACCAGTACTGTCACTTGGCGCAGGCCGCCTATGTGTTGGAAGATCCGGCTGCTGCGGAACACATTTTAGACTTTGCCGAAGAATTGGGGATCGGACAGTCTGTCAAACAGATGATGGAAGCAGAGAGTATGGAGAAGTTGCCGCAGATTAAAAAAATGCCTGAACATACACTTCGGCAGACGGAGCAAAAATTCCTGGCAGTGGCTCGGGTATATAGTAGAGCAGTGGAACCTGAAATAAACAGACTGAAGGAAAGAATTGAATATTTAAAGAGGTTGCCCCAGGTTCGGGAGAAGATTACCAGATATAAGGGACTCATTGCTGCAGGGTGGATCACCCTGTTTATTACCCCGGATCATAGAGTTGTGGCTGTTGGAAAAAATAGGGACAGATGTTTAGATACCGAATGCATGAAGGACGCAGTTGCGGTTGCTGTAGGTGGAGATGACTCTATGGCTTTGCGCAATGATGGAACGGTTGCTTTTAGCCCCAATTGGTATAGTGATATTGATACATATAAGAGGAATTGCTGTGATATCGTTTCTGTTTCCGCGGGTATCTCGCACTGTACAGTTTTGAAACGCAATGGCACCATATTAACCTTTGGACATGATATTGGACATGGCAGTTCATTTCTGAAGACTGAGGATTGGTACAATATTGTCGCAGTTGCCAGTGGGGCATTTTGCACCTATGGATTGAAAGCAGATGGTACAGTTGTTGCAAGTGGTGTGTTCAGTGCCCGGGGGAGGATTAGACCCAAGATGGTTGTATCTTCTTGGACGGATATTGTTGCCATTTCCGCCGGGGATGACCATGTACTTGGTCTGAAAAGGGATGGTACAGTTCTGGCCGGAGGGACAGGAGGGTATACAGACAAAGGCCAATGTAAGGTTGCAAGCTGGTGGGGGATCGTTGCGATTGCTGCCGGCAATGACCATTCTATTGGTTTGAGGGCAGACGGAACTGTTGTTGCATGTGGGAGGAATACTCATAGGGAGTGTGAGGTAGGTGATTGGCGGGACATTGTTGCAATCGCAGCCGGTTCAGTGCATACCGTGGGGCTGAAGGCGGATGGAACTATGGTTGCCACAGGGGAAAATGAAGATGGCCGATGTAATTTATCGCAATATCGGCTCTGCCTGGAATAGGGAGGAATTATGATGAGTGGTGAAGTGGTGCGTACGTTCGAGTTATTCGGAAATCAATTTCAGATTACAGAGGAATTCAATGTTTATAATATGACCCGGAGCCAACAGAACAGAGATTTTTACTCCATTTATGGCCGCTATACAGATTTCGTTAATTCCATGAAAGAGGATCTCTCCCGATTGACTCAAAATGCCTTGAATGCTTTGATTTCGGTTGTCGCACAGATCAACACACAGATGGAAGTTGGGACAGTGGGTTTTGAGGAATTGAAGCGCTGCCAAAGCGAGGTTTTGCCTCGGATTGGCAAGCGGCTGTTATTCAAATATAGTGAAAATGAACTTATCACGATAGATGAAGTCGCAAAGCATATCCGGCTTGACGCAAAACAGCATTTTTCCGGATTTCTGAATGAGGTACAGAAGGTCGAAGACAAGCAGATAAGCGACTGGGTTGAAAAGGAATATGCTCGTATGACCCGCAGTACGCCGGCTGTGGGCGGCAGTATAGGCACTGGTATGAGCGCACTGGCGGGGGTGATGACCGCAAACGTGGGGATGAGCCTGCTTCAGGGAGTGGGCGACAGAATTGCAAAAGCGCTTGACGTGTCCGAGAGCAAAAGCGCAACGAAAAGTACAGTGGTCAGCGGCCAAAAGGCGGTTTATGCAGCATTTTATGATATGTGCAACCAAATGATTTCCTATTGTATTAATACGCTGACAAATGAGATGGATGCGGAATTGGCTAAAATCATTATGAAACCTTTTAAGGAAGTAGACAAGGAGCGCAAAAAGGAAATCAAGAGCAAATCAGAAAATTATCATACAGCTTACCAAAATGGTGATATGACACCAGAATGTTATACGGCCCACTTAATATCTGTACTTCATGATTTTCCCCACGAGGTCTCTCTTTATTATGCGTTGTATCAGGCTGCATTGGATACAGGCAGCAGCGGGGACCAGGCAGCTGTTCTTGATATGGCGCAGTATATGGGATTGGAAGAACAAATGAACCGGTGGATGAAAATTCAGGGTATCATTTTACAGGATTTGCCCATTGAGTCTGCATCAAAAGAGGAAAATACGGGGGGCGCAGGTGTTGAGAATCCCCCCAATCAGATTTCAGCGCTTTCTGGGCAATATGCCGGAACGGTACACTGTATCTTGGATTACGCAGAACCGAATGAGAAACACTTTCGAGTAGCTGGACTTCGTCCGGACGGAAGCGTCTGGGTAACAGGCGACATAGAAGAATGGAATAGTTGGAGAAATATCATCTCTGTATGCTCTATAGTAGGAGGAAAATGTCTCATCGGCTTGAAATCGGACGGAACCATTGTGCCGTATAAGATGAGAAAAGATTCTGAATTTTATCAGTCAATTATGAACTGGCGAGATATCATAGCTATTAGCGGGGGGTATAGTCATTTGATTGGGCTGCGCAGGGATAACTCTGTCGTTGCGGCAAGTATCAATAACACATATGGACAGTGCGATGTCGATGATTGGAAAAATATTGTGGCAATTGCAGCAGGAGTACACCATTCAGTAGGACTGAGGGCGGATGGAAAGGTTGTCGCGACAGGGGATAACAGATATGGACAATGCAATGTATCTGGCTGGCATGATATCGTTGCCATCAGCAGTGCACAGATAACGCTGGGATTGACGAAAGCGGGACAGGTAATCATTTGTGATAAGGATAACCCGAAGGGAGTAAACGGTCCTTGTGAAAAGAAAGCGATTGCCATTAGCGCAGGCAATGGCCATGCACTTTGGCTTTACGAGGACGGTACAGTTTGTGCCAGTGGCAGAAATGATTCTGGGCAATGTAATGTATCTGAATGGGAGAATATCGTTGCAGTGGCAGCCGGATATCAGTATAGTATCGGTGTCAAGCCCAATGGTACTTTAGTAACGGCGGGGAAAAATCAATTTGGCGAATGTGATGTACGCGGGAAAGCTGTTGGAGCTTATTCTCTCAAAGCTGCGCAGGCTCTGAAAAAAGCAGATGATCAAAGCATTGCCTGGAAAGCAACTGGGGTTTGCCCATTCTGTGGAGGCAAAATAAGTTTGGTTTTTAAGAAGTGTAAGTCTTGTAAACGCAGCATTTAGTGAAGGTACATTCTGGCTTGCGTATCACAATTTGATACAATGCACCCAAGCATGACTTTGGGTGCAAATTTTAACGATAGGAATATCGCCTGTGTCGGAAGCAATAACCTTGGTATCCCAAAGCACTCCAATACCTAATAGGGCATAGCGATATCGGTGTCACGCTGAATACCTATACGCACCTTGGCTTGGGGAATGCCGCAGACGAACTTCGGAGGATGGAAGAGCTGGAGAATGCCAGAAAGGAACTGGAAAAGAACAAGGAGGAGAAGCTCGTTTCATAGAAAATGTTTCGAGCAATTTGATATATGGAGAGTTTGTGTGCCCTGCTTCGGCAGGGCATTTTTTATGTAAATATATGGTGGTAGGGGTGAAATGTTTCTGATATAATTATTCTAAAAATGAGCAAGCATTTACTTGGGAGTTTGAAGTATGTATGATGATAAAATTGAAGAAATAAAGAAAACCTTACGCGAATTAGCCTTGATAATGCTAAATTTAAAAAGAGGTGCTAATTTAGAAGAATATGAATTTATCAATTTTCAGACAAATCTTGCAGAATGTTTATATAATGCAATGTCTGTGTATAGGGAGATATCTCAAAAAGAACGGGAATATATAGAAATGAAAGAATCCTTAGATAAAGAGGATTTTTTAGAAAAAATGCAAAAATGGAAAAATCAAAAGCTAGAAATTAAAGAAGTGATTAGCATAGGGAAAAGTATTGGAGATTCATTTGCCTATATATTTTATAGAGACAGTATTGAGGAATTAGAAAAACATTATAAGCATCCAGATAATGGATTATTTGTTTCAGGCATAGGTGGAAGAGGAGAAATTGAGTTCATTAAAGAAAATCCTACTATTGACGGTTATTTAGTAGTATATCACTCCATTACAAATATGCTGCGAATAGGGGACTTTTCTGTATGTTCATTAGATGGAAAAGTGATTGGAACAGGAGAAATAAAAAGTGAATATATAAATGACAAAAGAGTTCTTGCATCAAGTGTATATATGTCATCTAAAGTAAAGTTAAAAATTGATGCAGAAGAAGGAGAGGAAATCTACGGAAATAGTATAAAAGAAAAAATACAAAAACAGCTAAAAAATCAAGATGATTTATTGCTAAGTGATTCTGGTGACATTATGAAGGATAAAAGAAAAATGAATGAACAGCATTTTTTGATTGATGCTGCTTGTAATAATGAAAAAGGGATTGCATATAACGAAGAAATAAATACATTGATTGTAGCGATAAAGGAAGAAGAATATTATGCATCAGAAAACTTTGATGATATTTTAGGAGAAAAAATAGATAATATTGTAAAAAAGATGATAAAGGATTCCCCATATAACAATATAAGGATGGAACAAATTGGGAAAGAGTACAAACCATATAGGCAGCCAATTATATGGTGGAATATCAGTGATGATATTATTTTGGATATTCTTTTTGATAAAAGAGCAATTTTTTCTGTTGTTAATTTTGCGACTTATTATGAGCGTCTTACGGAAATGGGATTTCAGATTGAGTTTAAAGAAAATGAAATTGTTGTTGGAAAGAAGTGTGGAGAATACATTGCCAAATTAGAGGGTTTTGAAATGATAAAAGGCAAAACCATTTTGCCTGAACACTCCCAGGCATCCGCTTCAATTGCCCTGGCTCATTCTTTCCGGACGGACAAAACCTTTTCAGATTGACATTTCTGTGCGGATATTCTATCATAGACTTAGAAAACAACTCAAAACAACATGCCACCCAGGAACAGAAATCCGGTATATTACGATCAGGAAGGTGAGATTATGGGAATATACGTGAATCCGGGAAATACTGCATATAAAGAGACTTTAAATTCCTTTATCTATGTGGACAAAAGCGAATTGATAACCCATACAAACCAATGTCTGAATACCATGCAGAAAAATCTTTGTGTCAGCCGCCCCAGACGTTTCGGAAAATCCATGGCAGCGGATATGCTGACTGCTTATTACAGTAAGGGATGCAACTCGAAAGCGCTGTTTTCCGGCCGGAAAGTCGAGAATGCTGCTTCGTTTACAACACATCTGAACCAACACAATGTAATTCGGCTGGATATACAACGTTTTCTGGAGTCCGAATCTGAACTTCCGAAATATATTGCAGAAATTGAGCGAAGGATTATCCTGGAATTACGGAAAGAATTTCCTGAATGTGACGCTTTCGGAGAAGAATGCAGGCTGAAGGATGTCCTGGATCAAATATTCCTCCATACAGGGAATGGTTTCATTTTCATTATAGATGAGTGGGACTGTGTATTCCGCATAGCCAAAGAGCAGAAAACGGCGCAGAAAAGATATTTGGACTTCCTGCGCGGGCTTTTCAAGGGAGCTGACTATGTGGAGCTGGTATACATGACCGGTATCCTGCCCATCAAGAAGTACGGAGAACATTCCGCCATCAATATTTTCGATGAATATTCCATGATCGATCCGAAAAACCTGGGTCCCTATTTCGGTTTTACCGGGGCAGAGGTACGGCAGGAATGTGAGAGACACGGCATGGCCTACGAGGAGTTGGAACGCTGGTATGACGGGTACCAGATCGGTGAGGATCATATCTACAATCCTAAATCTGCAGTGGATGCGTTGCGTTGGAAGAAATGCAAAAGTTACTGGACCGGAACAGAAACTTATGAAGCTCTGAAGGTGTATATAGAACGAAATTTTGATGGCTTGAAGGAAGCTGTAATCGGGATGCTGGGGAACGGGCGCTGCCAGATAAACCCCCGAAAATTCCAAAATGATATGACTACATTTACTGCGAAGGATGATATTCTCGTGTTGCTGGTGCATTTGGGTTATCTGACTTTTGATGAAAATACCGAAGAGGTATTTATCCCCAACCAGGAGATCTTGCAGGAATTCCTGAATGTAGTGGATGACCCTGGGTGGGACGGACTGACAGATGCTCTAAACCGTTCGGAAGAATTGTTGGAAAGGACCTGGGCCCTGGACGGAGAGTCGGTGGCAATAGGACTGGAAGCCATCCACAACGAAACTTCCTCTCTGCTGAAATACAACGACGAAAACTCTCTTACCTGTACCATCCTGATGGCATACTACAGTGCGAAAAAAGATTATCTAAACCCAATTCTGGAACTGCCCTCCGGAAAAGGATTTGCCGATGTTGTCTATCTGCCCCGGCGGGAAAGGAATTGTCCGGCACTGGTGGTGGAATTGAAATGGAATCGATCTGCGGAGGGCGCCATTGAGCAGATCAAAAAAAAGGATTACTCCGCCTGGATACAGGGGTATACGGGAGACATCCTCCTGGTTGGACTCAGTTATGACCCGAAAAATAAAAAACATTCCTGTATTATAGAAACGTGGAAAAAGGAATAACAACCTTAAAGTATCCGATCTGTCGAAAAAGCTATCAGAATTCCTCATCCGGACGAAATCCCCCGTCCGGTATTGGGCCGCACGGCGCAGTAGGTGGCATCCGCGATGAAGACCAGCAACAGAAAAAGGCATATCGCGATGCGCCACTTTCCCGGAATTTCCCGGTAAAGCCTGTCATAAAGCGGTAGCAGCAGGCATACCAGCGCCGTCCCGCCCAGCCCGAAAACCACCGCCCCAACCAGGCAGATTCTGCCGTTCAGATTCAGAAAATGTCCGCTGTAGTCCCACCAGCGAATTCCCCAGAGCCATTCCAGGAACCAGCTGGTAAAATATTCCAGCCCGGAACACAGCGCCATGGACAAGAGGAACACCCGCACTGGCTTCCTCCGCAAGGGCCGCAGCAGAAGAAAAAGCAACAGAGCTATCCCCATACAGGGCAGCATCTGGAAAAAATATTCCCATATATTTTCTAAATACCACCACAGCGTTTCAGTCAAACTCATTGGTAAATTTCCTTTTCTATGATTTGACCGCCCCGGTCTCCAACTGTAAATAGGTGTCCGGAACCTGGCCCACGATCACCGTCTCGGCCACACACAGACGGGTGTGGAGATGAGTCTCCAACTCCCCGCCCGGGAGCAGCAGCTTCATGGGGATGTCTACCTCAAGCCAGATGCGGTGGAGGGTCTGGTTCACGCCTGCGGAGGTGAGTTGGCTGTCAAACTCCGTGCGCACCGTCCCCACAGTCATAGACTTGGCCTTGATGGCTGGGCCCTTGGCCCACAGGGGTTCCAGGTCGAACAGGCTGCCCAGGGGCACTTGGACATCAGACACGTCCACTCCCTCCAGCGCATCCAGAATGGCGGCGGTGAGCTCCGCCCGGAGGAGATTCATCCCAGCCATGTCGGGGG
>OFFY01002306.1_pt1 | contig 13664 bp, 16 predicted proteins | sample 1521481 | NCBI WGS metagenome assembly OFFY01 (sample SAMEA3504117, study PRJEB24116) | mouse gut metagenome | biome: mouse gut; feature: mouse-associated habitat; material: faeces | place: Denmark | collected 2011
TATTGCTATTTTACTAATAATCAACAACTTAGTTTCGCCGAACTGACGTTATTTAACATCAGATACACCTCTCAGTTGCATTCTGAAGGCTTTGATCTTAGAGTTAAGTGATTCAGCAGAAGCGTTAGTGGATCTGTTATTGAAGAAGTTCAGGATGTTTGAGTAATGTGTCTGTATCGTTTCTGCTACAGTCTTGAACTCTTTGAAGTTGGTTTTCTGAACATCATTGTACCATAATGCAAGTTTAGGTAATGCCCCACCTTTGGTTTTGGTGTGTGCATATATCATCCTGAGACGATGAACAAGTGAATAAGCCTCCTTGATATCCGGGTATTCTTCAAAGAGGATTGCGGCTCTCGTTTTCTGAGACTTGCTCCATTTTTCAGGAGACTTGAACAGTAGATGTCGGCTACGAGCCAGCAACTGCTTTCTTGTATCACCGTTGTGGTATGTGTCGGGGATGTAATCTTTACCCGTCGCCTTTGCCATCATCCTGGATTCATTGTCGGCATCGATTGCGTCCCATCTATGCCTGATACGGATATCCTGAAGAGCTTCAAGTGCAAGCTTCTGAACATGGAACCTATCAATGACTTTGACTGCCTGTGGAAATGACAGCGAGCATATCAACCTCATGGATGAAGACAGGTCTAAAGTCACTTCTTCAACTCGCAGCCGGATTTCTTCTGGTATCAGTTTCAGTGCATTATATACATCATCCACCTTCGTTCCATATACTATAGCGGCAATAGCCCCATTACGGCAGTGAGCGTCTTTGTTGGACAGGATTGTGTAGACCTCTCCATTACTCATCGAGGTTTCATCAATGCTCATCCTTGGGCCAATGTTCTCTGGGAATATCAGCCATTTGTCTGCGTGATCTTTTTCCTCCCAGTCTGTATAGCCGCTTAGATGCTCCTTGTATTGCCGTTCGAACTGCTTGCCGTTTATGTGATAGTATTTCTCAAGCGAAGAAGCCGCTATCGGGTATTGATCCAAGAACCCCTTTTAAAAAAGCGGCAAACTCCTTCGAGTGCCGTGTGCCTTTTGCAACAAGTTCGTAGTCGTTGCTCACTATCTCGCCAGTCTTCTCATCCTTCCAGCGCCTACGCCTGACAATCAGCGTCGCACGCTTGTCGCGGATAGGAAAATCGGTGATGCGACTTTCCGGAAGAAAGCCGTTCTTTACATATGTGTGACCTGATTTCTTTTTTAGAATACGATCGCGTTCATCTAGACGAACACTGATACTATCTTCATGAAGTTCAAAACCTACAACCTCAAAATAATCCAACATCTCACGTGGAAACATCAACTTGACTAATGCTAAAAGTATCTTCTGTTCGTCTGTCATAACCTTTGTATTTATATATCTGCACAAAGGTATCACTTATTTATTGAAACACATACTTTTGCACCTGAGCCATATTTACTCCCATAATCTATATCCAGAAAAATAAAAAACCTGCTTAGAAATGTCTCTAAGCAGGTTGCTGGTGGAGATAGTCGGAGTCGAACCGACGACCCTCTGCTTGCAAAGCAGATGCTCTAGCCAACTGAGCTATACCCCCGATTGCGGATGCAAAGATGAGACATATTTTTGAAAAAACAAAATAAACCTTCAAAATTGCATCCTCATTTTCAGAAATTCAGTCCGTAAACGGCTCTTACTCCCAATTCTTCTTCAATTTTGAGCAGGCGGTTGTACTTTGCCGTCCTTTCTGACCTGCTTAAAGAGCCTGTCTTTATCTGGCCGCATCCGGATGCGACTGCAATGTCAGCTATGGTCGTATCTTCGGTTTCTCCTGACCTGTGGGACAATATGGCCTTGTATCCATGCCGCTGTGCCATCCTGATTGCTTCAAATGTCTCCGTAAGCGTGCCTATCTGGTTCGGTTTTATAAGGATGGCATTTCCGCATCCCTTTTCTATGCCTTGCCGGAGATATTCGACATTGGTCACGAAAAGGTCGTCCCCTACAAGCTGGCATTTGCCGCCGATTTCATCTGTCATGTTTCTCCATCCGTCCCAGTCATTCTCTGCCATGCCGTCTTCTATGGAGTCGATAGGGTAGAGGCTCATGAGTTTCTTGAGATAGGCCGCCTGGCCTTTCATGTCCAGATTTTTTCCTTCCGGACCTTCAAATACCCTGTAGTCGTATCGCCCGTTATTGTAAAATTCTGATGAAGCGCAGTCAAGGGCTATCGTCACGTCTTTTCCCGGCCTGTATCCGGCTTGCGAGATTGCCTTAAGGATAAGTTCTATGGCTTCTTCTGTGCCGGACAGGGATGGTGCAAAACCTCCCTCGTCACCTACGGCAGTGCTCAGTCCTTGTTCTTTCAGCACCTTTTTGAGATTGTGAAACACTTCCGCTCCCATGCGAAGTCCTTCTCTGAATGAATCGGCTCCTATCGGGCGTATCATGAACTCCTGGAATGCTATCGGAGAGTCGCTGTGTGAGCCGCCGTTGATTATATTCATCATTGGAACAGGCATGATATGCGGGCATGCTCCTCCTATGTATCTGTATAAAGGAACTCCTAGGCAGGATGCTGCCGCCTTGGCTACTGCGAGCGATACAGGCAATATTGCATTTGCCCCGAGTGATGACTTGTCACGCGTCCCGTCCAGTTCCAGCATGATGCTGTCGATTTGCATCTGGTTGTAAGCACTTTTGCCTATAAGTGCCGGAGCTATTGTCTCGTTGACATTGGCCACAGCCTTAAGAACCCCTTTGCCGAGGTATCTTGACTGGTCTGAATCCCTCAGTTCCAAGGCCTCGTGCTCGCCTGTAGAGGCTCCTGACGGCACTGCTGCATATCCCCTGTGCCCGTCTTTAAGGATTACCTCTGCCGATACGGTCGGTGTTCCTCGTGAATCAAGTATTTCCTGTGCGTGTATATCTTTAATTATCATATATAAAACTGCTTTTGGTTAACGCCGGGCGTAATTTCAAAAACAGTTCCAAACATGTCTTGCATGAGGCTGTCCTATTGGCGGACAACGGGAAGAATGATTCTGGATGCATTGCCTGCCTGATGGTAGATTGTCACTTCGGATTTGACGTAATCCCCGTCCGAGGCTTCGTATATGTTCGGCATGAAGGTCTGCGGGTTCATGTAGACCAATGGGAACCAGCTGCTCTGAATCTGTATCATGATCCTGTGTCCTGGGTTCATCTTGTGCGCTATGTCATTCATGGTGAAGCTCACATGGGTTATTTCTCCTGGCTTGACAGGCTCCGGAGATGACAGGCTGTGGCGGTATCGTATGGGAAACACATCCGCCCTTAGGAGCATCTGGTAGCCGTCCGGGTGAACATCAATCAGTTTCACGACAATGTCGGCATCGGTTGTTCCGAGTGACAGTGCAAGTTCCGCTCTAATTGGACCTCCGAGCATTACCGGGACTTGCAGGCATGCGCTTGTGAATGTAAGGACGTCGTTTCTGTGTGATGCAAAAGACTGGTCAGCTGCCATGTATGCCCTGTCTCTCTTGGATGCGTCCTGCATGAACGGCACCGGGGCGGACGGGTCTGAGATGTATGCAGATGACGAGCATGAATCGGACGGCATGTCAAGTGAAAGCATTCCGTTCCGATTGAGATATGCCGGGACATACTCCGTTCCTGGAAACGGCCAGCTTTCTGATGTGTGCCACAGGCTGTCTCCTGACATTCGGATATATACCTGTTCTGGTTTTCCTCCTTTTCCTTCGAGATAGTGCCTGAAGAACGGGTATTCGATGTTTTTCATGAAATATTCACCTGTCCCGCTTCCGAAATCCGCTTGGCCGAGCCCTTTGTAAGTCTTACTGTGCCAGCATCCGTGGCACCATGGGCCATATGCGAAGTGTACGGAGCCGTTCGTGGAGTTGTCCCGGATCAGCCTGTAGGTGTTTACCGCACCGTAGCAGTCATCCGTGTCGAAGGTGCCTCCTGTCACGAGAATTGCCGGCTGTATGTCTTTCAGGTGTTGTTCGAGCGAGCGCTCCTGCCAGAAACTGTCGTAATGTGGATGTGACATGATTTCATTCCAGAATTTCATCGTGTCTGCAAGTGCGGCGGTGAGTGATGTTCCGTCCTTGTGTTCAAGGAACCAGTCATATGAGTTTCCTTTTACCGGGTATGGGAGCCGGTGCTCTTTTACCGTTGGATTGTTGTGCCGCTTGAACATATATTGTCCGAAAGAGTAGCTGTCTGTCAGCATAAGCGCTCCGTTGTGGTGCACGTCATCTCCTTTGTACCAGTCAAGGATAGGGGCCTGCGGTGATACTGCTTTAAGGGCAGGGTGGCCGGAAAGGGCTGACATTGTGGCGTAGAACCCGGGATATGACATTCCGGTTATGCCCACTTTCCCGTTTGAACGTGTGTTTTTCAGGAGCCATTCTATGGTGTCGTAGGCGTCGGATGCCTCGTCTGTTTCCGTTGCCGTCTTGTGCGGATTGTATGGCCGGACGTTTTCGAATGTGCCTTCGCTCAGGAATCTTCCGCGTACATTCTGGAATACGATGATGTATTCATTGAGTACGAATTGTTCCATTGTACCGGTGAGGTCTGAAGCCCATCCATTGCCGTATGGAGAGCAAGAATATGGAGTCCTGACCATCAGGACGGGTCTTTTTTTCTTTGTTGCCGGCTCATATATGACTGTGTATAGTTTTATGCCGTCCCTCATCTCTACCATTGCCTCGCGCTTCGTGTAGTTGGCCTCGAGCCATCTGGTGTCTATCTGCCCGTTTCCATGGCATATGAATGAAAGTGTAAGGAGTACTGATGATATCAGGATTCCGGTTGTGTTTTTCATGACATCTTGATAGTGTGATTTGACATCTTTGGTTGGTTGTGCAAAGATATGGAAATGATGTAATGTAAGAAAAGAAAAAGAGACCTGAAAGAAATTCAAGTCTCTTTAGTGGTAGTCGGTAGGGGAATCGAACCCCTATTGCAAGATTGAGAATCTTGAGTACTAACCGTTATACGAACCGACCATGTTTTCGTTTTGGGATTGCAAAGGTATGAATAAAATTTTAAACTCCAAATCTTTTTTTAGATTTTTTTGAAAAAAATCGAATTTTTGTTTTGCAACCGCTTTTTGTTCCCTCTGCTCTCGGCTTGCAATTTATTTTAAAAAGACAAAGAAGACGGCGAGAATCAGGCAAAGGAAGGCTGCTATGTGATTCCATTGAAGCCCCTCGCCTTTGAACAGCATGGTTACGATAATAGTGAATACCGTCAGCGATATCACCTCCTGCACTACTTTTAGCTGCATCAAGGTGAATGGACCGCCGTTTTCTATGAAGCCTATCCTGTTGGCGGGAACCTGTGCGCAATATTCGAAAAATGCGACTCCCCAAGAGAACAGGATGACGAGAAGGAGCGGCCAGCTTGACGAAATCTTCATTTCCTGAAGTTTCAGATGTCCGTACCATGCGAATGTCATGAATATGTTGGATGCTACCAGCAGAAGTATTGTCCAGATTGCTTTCATCTCGTTTGCTTTAGGCATGTGTCCGAAATTCTCCGTGCGCTATTCGTGGTTTTCCATCCTTTTTTCTGCAAGAGCCTGATATTTCGTGCCGGGGCGGCCGTAGTTTGCATACGGGAATATGCTTATTCCTCCGCGTGGAGTGAACAGGCCAGTTACCTCAATATATTTGGGGTCCATAAGCTTTATCAGGTCTTTCATTATCTTGTTTACGCAGTCCTCATGGAAGTCCCCGTGATTGCGGAAACTGAAAAGGTACAGCTTCAGGCTTTTGCTTTCCACCATCTTTACGTCCGGTATATAGGAAATACGTATCTCCGCGAAGTCCGGCTGGCCAGTAATCGGGCAAAGGCTTGTGAACTCCGGGCAGTTGAAGCGTACCCAATAGTCGTTTTCCATGTGCCTGTTTACAAATGTCTCCAAGACTTCCGGAGAATAATCACTTTTGTATTCTGTCTTTCTTCCGAGGGCAGTCAGTCCCTCTGTCTCTCTGTTTTCCATATGATATGTTTCTTTTGTTATTCTTCTGATGTGTTGCAGCAGGACTTATCACGTGACTTGAGATATTTCTCAAGGCCGTCTCTTCTGAGCTTGCAGGAGGGGCAGTGCCCGCATCCGTCACCTTTGATGCCGTTGTAGCAGGTTAGCGTGTCGTTCCTTACGAGGTCAAGCACACCGAGCCTGTCAGCCATTTCCCATGTCTGTGCCTTGTCGAGCCACATGAGGGGAGTATGGATGATGAATTGGGAGTCCATAGCGAGGTTCAGGGTCACATTGAGGGATCTTATGAACGAGTCCCGGCAGTCGGGGTAGCCGCTGAAGTCTGTCTGTGAAACTCCGGTTATGATATGCCTTATGCCGTTCTCCCTGGCATATACGGCTGCAGTGCTCAGGAAAAACAGGTTCCTTCCAGGAACAAAAGTATTCGGGAAACTGCCCTCCGGTTTGCTGTCATCCATTTTTATGGATGTGTCCGTAAGGGAATTTGAGCCTAAGGAGCCGATGAAGGACATGTCCATATAGCGGAAGTCCACGCCTGCCCGATTTGCAATCTCTTTTGCGCATTCTATTTCAAGGCTGTGCTTCTGTCCGTAGCCGAAGGTAAGCGTATGTACCTGGCCGAAGTGCTCAAGTGCCCAATATAGGCACGTGGTCGAATCCTGTCCTCCGCTGAAGACGACAAGTGCTTTTTCGGATTTGAATGTATCCATATCTATATATCTGTTATTTTGAACGGGTTGTAGGATATGCCTTCGTCAAACACATCAATGTTCTCGTGTTCCTTGACTTTTCTGACCACAACTTCCGTGACGGGAAGTATGACTATCTCATATCCTGTCTTGAGAAGAATCTGTATGCCCATGAGCTGAAGCATCTCCGCTGTACCTATGCCCCAGAAGGCAATCGGGAAAAAAATGAGGGAATCCACGGCTTCTCCAGCTATGGATGAAACGACTGCCCTTACGGAGAATCGCTTTCCTCCTGAGGCGACTTTCATCTTGCTCATTATGAAGGCGTTCATAGTGGAGCCTGAGAGGAATGCCAGCAGCGATGCAATAGTAACCCGCGGGGCAAGGGCGAACACATAGTCAAAGTGCTCACCGCCGTCCCAGAAAGGGGCAGCAGGAAGCATGCGCACTATCTGCGCCATTGCGACCACAAAAAAATTCATTGCGAATCCGGTCCATATGACAAGGCGTGCCTTGCGGTATCCATAGACCTCTACAAGGCAGTCATTTATGATGTATGATACCGGGAAAATGAGGACGCCGCCTGTCAGGGCTATGCCTCCTACAGTAAACAATTTGGTCTCAAATAGATTGGATGCTATGAGGCATACATTGAAAATGATTGCCATGAGCATGAATGAGATGGACAGGCCCTGGCGCTGTCCGGATGTAGTCGTATTCTGCATTTTTTCTTGTTTTGTCAGGGACTTGCGGGAGGCTCCTTGCGGGAATTTCTTGCAAGTTCCAAGTGGTTACCAAGCACACTTTCTGTTTTCGGGCCGCAAAAATAGCGAAAATCTGCGGAATACAATCGGAGAATGATGATTTTATTGTTCAGTGGCCTTTTCATTGTACAGGCCGGGGGTGACGCGCATTGTTGCAATTGATGCATAATGTTTTTAATTTTGCAGGTTTCATGACAATAGGGGAATACTAATTTAAATTGAATACTATGACGCTTATCAAATCAATTTCCGGAATCCGCGGCACAATCGGCGGCGCTCCGGGAGAGGGGCTTTCGCCGGTGGATATCGTGAAATTCACTTACGCATATTGCGAGAAGATGAAAGAGAGGCTTTGCCAAGCCGCAGGGGGAGAGGTACAAGGTGGTGGTCGGAAAAGACGCACGCCTGTCTGGAGATATGGTGGAGCAGCTTGTATGCGGAACCTTGGTATCTTGCGGAGTTGATGTGATAAAGGCCGGTTTCGCTTCCACTCCGACAACTGAGATGGCAGTCGTGTTTTCCGGTGCTGACGGAGGCATAATCATCACGGCCTCCCATAATCCGAAACAGTGGAACGCCCTGAAGCTCCTTAACGAAAAAGGCGAGTTCCTTAATGCTTCGGAAGGTGCGGCAATATTGGAGTGCGCAGAGAAGGAGGATTTTAATTTTGCGGATGTCGATTCGCTCGGATGCATTGAAGAGCACGATTTTACAGATGAGCATCTGGATGCGGTCCTTGCTCTTGATTCTGTTGATGCTGAAGCGGTCAAGAAGGCTCATTTCAAGGTGGTTCTTGACGCAGTTAACTCTGTCGGAGGCATAATCATGCCGCGTCTGCTTGAGCGTCTCGGTGTTGAGTGCATTATGGTGAATTGCGAGCCTACAGGCCAGTTTGCGCATAATCCTGAGCCGCTTCCTGCAAATCTGGTAGAATTGTCCGAAGCGGTGGTCTCCAACAAGGCTGATTTCGGAATCTCTGTTGACCCTGACGTTGACCGCCTTGCGCTGATTTGCGAGGACGGAAAGCCTTTCGGTGAGGAATATACTCTTGTGAGCGTTGCCGACTATCTGCTTTCGAAGGCATATGAAAAGTCTTTAAGCACGGGATGCTCTCTTGATGAGGCTGCTGCCCCGTATTCGCTTGCGACTTCTTCGAACCTGTCTTCATCAAGGGCTCTTCGTGATGTCACTGAGCGTTATGGCGGAGTATATTACGCAGCTGCCGTAGGAGAGGTGAACGTTGTGTCGAAGATGAAGGAATGCAGCGCCCTTATCGGCGGCGAAGGAAACGGAGGCGTGATTTATCCTGCCTTGCATTATGGCCGTGACGCGATGGTTGGAGTGGCCCTGTTCCTTACGAATCTTGCCGCGAAGAGAATGAAGGTTTCAGAACTGCTTGCCACATATCCGCAATATGTCATAGCTAAAAATAAAATCGAATTGTCGGACAAGTCCTTGATTGACAGGATTCTTGATGAAATCAAAGCTGCATATGCATCTGAGGACATCAATACGGAGGACGGTGTCAAGATTTCTTTCGAGTCACGCCGCGAATGGGTGCACCTGCGCAGGTCCAATACTGAGCCTATCATACGCATTTATGCCGAGGCTGCTGACAGGGATGCTGCCGATGCCCTTGCCCGTGAGATTGTCTGTATCGCACAAAAAATCATAGGATAGTGTTTTCGTTCAGGACTACATCATTGGAGGAGCAGCTTGACAAGGCCTTGCTTGAGGGCAAGGTCGGCTGTTTCTGTACACAGAACTGCTGGGATACCGAACGCGGAAGGTATATGTATGACATTTTCCGTGACAGGGGTAACCTTCATACTATATTCAATCCCCGTGACACTGAGCTGACTCCGCTGACGAACCATATCGGGTTCGCGAAAGATGAACTTGCAGGCCTGAGTGCCGTGGTCGTGGAAATCCAGGATGTCGGGACGAGGTATTTCAATTATACAAAGGATGTGTTCCGTCTGATGGAGGTGCTTAAGGAGATGAATGACGAGGCCCCTTCGCTTTATATTGTGGACCATATCAACCCGGCGGGACGTGTCGTTGAGGGTACTATGCCTTCTGCGGAATCGGAACCTCATGTTCCCAAGGTAGCACATCGCCACGGGCTTACTCTCGGAGAGCTTGTGAATCTTTATTACGCGGAGATTGGCGCGAAGTTCGCCCTGCATGTCATTTCTGCCCTTGCAACAGATTCCAACAAGCAGCTAATGCCGTGGACTATTGCTCCTGCGTCAGATGTGCCGGGACTTTTCACTTGCGATGTCTATAGCGGCGGGGGATTGTGGAACAACACGAACGTGACCCCGGGCATCGGAACGGCAAGGCCGTATGAGTATATCGGTGCACCTTTCATAAAGACTGCCGGACGCGAGGTACTTCCCGGTGCAGACGGAATCATGATGCGTCCTTGCTCTTTCACGCCTGCATGCGGCAGATATTCCGGTGAGAAGTGCTACGGATATCAGCTTATGCTCGAGCCTGGCAGGGACTATCACTCCCTTATCCATACGCTGCAGATAATGAGGTATTTCTCCCAAAGGTATGACGAGTTCCGTCTGGAGGACGGTTTTGCTGCAAAACTTTCTGATTCTGTGCTGCTGGGATATGTGGGCGGAGAGGTTTCTCTGGAGGAAATGAAGGAGCATGTGAAGCTTGAGGAACAGAAATGGGTGCGTAAAGCGAAGAAATATGTTCTGTATGAAGACCAGCCTTATAGGGCCAAGTGATGAATGGCAGGAAATATTGTGCGAAAACATTGATTATCTTTGTTTATTCGGAAAAAAGGAAGTACATTTGCGGCTCGAAAAATAGTTAACTAATTTTTACGTATTATGAAAAAAGGTATACATCCCGAAACCTACCGTCTTGTAGCTTTCAAGGATATGTCAAATGATCAGGTCTTCATCACTCGCTCATGCGCGAACACTAAGGAGACTATCGAGATCGAGGGTGTTGAGTACCCGGTTGTAAAGCTTGAGATTTCAAGCTCTTCACATCCGTTCTACACCGGTAAGATGAAGCTCGTTGATACTGCGGGCCGTGTTGACAAATTCTATCAGAGATACGCCAAGAAGAAATAATTTCTTCCGAGACATAAAGGTTATCAAGGAGGTCGTTGAGTCAGAATGCTCATGGCCTCCTTTTTTTATACTCTGCCTTACTGCTATGGAGAGTCTGGAGCAACGTTCTGCGAATGGATTATGAGATTGTGTGCATAAGCTGTTGGCGATATTTCGGTAAGGCAATACAATTAGCCTTACCTTAGAGAACAGCAGCCAGGGCAAAACGGTTTAAGATAACGTCAGATTTTTTACGGAATGTCCTCAAAAAGCAATTCGGTTTAAAATTCGGCCTTTTCTTAAACCAAATTCAATGAGTGGGAACAATCCAATTGTTCAGTTAAACTAATTATATTCCTGGCAGCAGTGTTGATGCAGGAATAAAAAAGAAGCGGAGCACTATCATGTGTTCCGCTTCTTTTAGTGACCCCAACAGGATTCAAACCTGTAACCTTTTGATCCGTAGTCAAATGCTCTATTCAGTTGAGCTATGGGGCCGTTTGCAGCTATGCTGCTATTCTTTTGTGCTGTTGCTTACGATAACTTTCTTCTCTTTGATGCGTGCTTTCTTTCCTGCAAGCGCTCTGAGGTAGAAAATACGTGCCCTGCGCACTTTACCAATCTTGTTGAGCTCAATCGACTCAATGAAAGGTGACTCGAACGGGAAGATTCTTTCAACACCTACACCGCTTGAAATCTTGCGGATAGTGAAAGTTCTCGTATTGGCTGAAGCTCCGCGAAGCTGGATGACAGTTCCTTTGAACTTCTGAAGTCTCTCCTTGTCGCCCTCTTTGATTCTGTAAGTAACGGTGATTGTGTCACCGGCCTTGAATTTAGGGTAGCTGGCTACTTTCTCATTGCTGAATGCCAGCTCTACTACTTTAATAAAATCCATTTCTGTACTGAATTAAAAGTTTTGTGGCAACATTGCGTTCGTTTTCACCCTGCACAAGAGGTTGCTTTGATTTTGGGATTGCAAAGGTATGAATAAAAAATAAAATACCAAACTTTTCTTGAGGAAATTTTCAAAAAAGTTGCAATCGCAGCAAAATTCAGTCAAAAAGTCCCTTCAGTTTCTCAAAAAATCCTTTGTCATCCTTGCTCGGGTCCGGTCTGAAGCTTTCTTTCCCGCGCAGTGATTCGATGAGAGCCTTGTCCTCCTTGTCGAGTTTCTTCGGTATCCATACGGCGAATTTGACATACATGTCTCCGATTCCTCCGTATCCGTTTACTGACGGAAGTCCGCGTCCGCGCAGCCTTACGACTTTGCCTGACTGGGTTCCCGGCTCAACCTTTATCCTGTAGTTGCCGTCAAGGCAAGGTATCTCCGCCTCTGATCCGAGTATCGCCTCAGGAACAGAAATTATCTTAGTATAATAAAGGTTGTTTCCCTCTCTCTTGAGGTTAGGGTGCTCCTGCTCCTCAATGACAACAAGAAGGTCTCCGTTGATTCCGTTGTTCTTGGCCGCGTGTCCCTGTCCCTGGAGAGTCAGCTGCATGCCTGCCTCGACTCCTGCCGGTATCCTTACCTTTATGGTCTCGCGCTTGCGCACAAGTCCGGAGCCGGAACAATTCCTGCAAGGGTTCGATATGATTTTTCCCTCTCCGTTGCACTGCTGGCATGTGGAGCGTGTTATGGTCTGGCCGAGGAAACTGTTGGTAACCCTCTGCACTTCGCCTGTGCCGTTACATGCGTGACAGGTCTTTATGTCTGAGCTGTTCTTTGCTCCCTTTCCTGAGCATTCTGTACATGGAACGCTTTTTTCTATGCTGATTTCCTTCTCGACACCGCTTGCAATCTCTTCGAGAGTCAGTTTGACCCTTACGCGTATGTCGCGTCCGCGGGAAACTCTCTGCTGACGTGTGCCACCGCCGAAACCTCCGAACCCGCTGAATCCTCCGAAGCCGCCTCCGAACGCACCGCCGAACAGGTCGTTGAGTATGTCGTTCAGATTGCCGAATCCTCCGCTGAAGTCCGGACCGGCTCCTTCTACGCCTGCGTGCCCGAACTGGTCGTATCTCGCTTTCTTGTCGGCATCGCTGAGCACAGAATATGCCTCCGCCGCCTCCTTGAATTTTTCCTCGGCTTCTTTGTTGCCCGGATTCTTGTCAGGGTGGTATTTTATGGCCAGCTTCCTGTAGGCCTTCTTTATTTCATCTGCACTTGCGTTCCTGTCAACGCCGAGCACCTCATAATAATCTTTTTTTCCTGCCATAGTCTGATTCAAATTATCCGCGTCAGATTCCGACTACAACTTTAGCAAAGCGTATCACCTTGCCGTTGAGCGTGTATCCGGTCTGCACTACATCGAAGACCTTTCCCTTCTTGTCGTCTTCCTGGACGGGGAACTGGGCCACAGCTTCGTGGAGGTCCGTGTCAAAAGGTTTCCCGAGCGCCTCAATGGCCTCAAGGCCCTTGCTATTGAGGTAGCCGGTGAGCTTTCCGTATATAAGTTCCGTTCCCTCTTTTGCGGCCTCGCTGTCAGACGATTCCTTGAGGACGGCAATTGCACGCTCGCAGTCATCCAATACCGGAAGCAGTCCCTTTATCGTGTCCATGGATGCCATGCTCACAAGTTCAAGCTTTTCCTGTGAGGTTCTTCTTCGGAAATTGTCAAATTCTGCCATGAGCCTCAGATAGTCGTCTTTTTCCTTTGCTATCTTTGCCTCAAGGTCGCTTATCTTCTTTTCGTAGTCAGTCTTTTCTTCCGGGCACTCTTGTGCGCTTTCCGTAATGACTTCCTCCTGCACTCCCTCTTCTTTTACGGTTTCCTTCAGCTCTTTTTCTTTGTTTTCCTTTGACATATCCATTTATCTTTTTTCTTTCTATAAACAATGCCACGAGTGCGGCGATAATTATTGTAAGCAGCATCTCATGCCTCCGAGAGGAATTTGTCCTCCCGAAAAGCCGCGGCAAAGATAACAAATAATCTGCCACCTGCGCAATTCTGACAAAATGGCAGTATTGCCTGCCGTGATGTGCAGCGGATGTCATGCCGGGCAATAACATTCAGGAATTTGCCGAAAAACTCCGCAACTGTGCCTGGGTTATGAAAATACTTACAACTTGTGCGCGGAATCTTTCAAAAACATTAATGGGTATTAAAAATATTTAAAAGTTCTTTGAAAGTATTGATAATCGGA
>OFFY01002317.1_pt1 | contig 13590 bp, 10 predicted proteins | sample 1521481 | NCBI WGS metagenome assembly OFFY01 (sample SAMEA3504117, study PRJEB24116) | mouse gut metagenome | biome: mouse gut; feature: mouse-associated habitat; material: faeces | place: Denmark | collected 2011
CCCCGCCGACCATGCCCGCACATTCGAAAGTGCCACGTTCCATGCACTCGTAGGGCACCCCGAGCGCATCGCCCACAGCAGCCCCGTACACGATGGCCCTGAGGGTTTTCGAAATATGTCCATGGTACGTACCAAATGTCATCAGAGCTCGACAAACCTTTCCATGTATCTGGCCCACTGCCTTAGAACGGCACTGATATGGCGGGCGCATTGTTTCCGCCAACCATATCGTAGCCTATCATCACGAAAAGGCGGCCATGGGCCTCTCAGGTGCTCTCAACCCTACGTCTTTTTAATCATAGTCTGACATTGACTAGATGTATATCAAAGTATACAATCTGGACATGTTGGAGATTTCACAGGCAGAAGAGCCCAACAAATGGCTCAAACGACTGTGAGATGCAGATGTCTCAGCACGCATCAACGCATTGACTGGGAGGGGCTTTCCAGCTGAAAGCTTCGGGATCGTGAAACCCGTTAGCGGCGAAACGTGCGAGACTCAAATCTCTCACGCGCACGGCTACCACGTGCGCATCCCCAACGTGATTGCAAGATTATTCTGTCGAAAAGTCCTAGCAGCAAAAAGGGTCCCGACAGAACAGAAAACTCAATGCGCAGTACGAGCGATAGCGAGACGAACATGAAGACAGCTACGAAATGGGATGCCTCCGTGCACCTGGAAACCGAAGAGGGCATGGCGGCTTATTTGAACGCCGCCCTAGAAGACGGTGACACCTCCGTAATCGCTGCAGCCCTCGGAGATATCGCCCGGGCAAGGGGCATGACCCAGCTTTCAAAAGAGACCGGCATTACCCGCGATGGCCTTTACAAGGCGCTTTCACCTACTGGAAATCCATCGTTCGATACTGTGCAGAAGGTTATTAAGGCTTTTGGCCTAAAGCTCGATGTAGCCACCCCAGCGTAGCCCTGGCCCGACGCGCAACAGCTATAATCAACTGCTCCAACATCGATAGGACTACAATGCTCGAAGTAAGATACGGCACAGCCGCAAGATCGCACGAGAATATCTTTTTCCGCCGATTTGCCCAGTCGCTTAAGAATTATTTTGACTCCCACGGCATCGATGGGCTCTTGTCAGGATTCCCAATATGCCGGGTTCGGGAAGATCTTCAAATCGACGCCCTCTTGATTACGAGCCGAACCATGGTCATTATTGACTTCAAAGACTACTCAGGGACGCTTACGTTGCCAAATGAAGCCAACTTCAAAAAGGGTGCTTGGAAGATGTCCAACGGCCTAACCGTCAAAGGAGGCAGCAGTCCAAATCCCTTCTACCAGCTTGGATTGCAACGAGACAGACTGTCTGGCATCCTCAGAATGACGGCAAAGAATCTCACCCAGTTTAATCCACGGCACATAAGCACCATCGTTTGCTTCACTGAGCCGATCGAAATCGACGGATCGATACCAGGAAAATTCAAGCTTTCGTTCTTCATAGCAAGTTCCGAGTCCTACCTCGAGAGGCTGTTCGACATCATCAATGTCGAGGAGGACAGCAGCGACTTACTAAATAACGATTTCCTGAAGTTCCTAAACAGCAAGCTCTTCGAGTCAAATCCTTACGATTGCTTCATCGTTCCTGAGAAAATCCAAGAGAAGTCCTCAGAGGCAGCCATCGCGGATATTGAAGATTCCTCAACCGTGCTTGATTCGGACATCTGGAACCAGGCGACCCGCTTCATGGAGGGTGATGGCGATGTACTGATTGTCACTGGCACTGTCGGATCCGGAAAGCATTCCATTGCAGAACGGCTAAGAGAAAGCGCGTACGCGGCTGGCTTTACCTCTGCACGCCTATTCGCCCTATCAAATCGCGTTAAAAATAACCTAATGGCTTCTATTGAAGAGGTCGAGAGTCTTTACGCGACAATCTATGACTTTAGCAAAAAGGAAATCGACGACCAGACGGGCAGGGAGATTGTTCCACTTGCCCCCTTCTCACCCGTGGAGGCGTTCAAAGATCTTGAGCCTCAAGAGCGCGATGAAGAGCTAAGGAGCATTTTTATCGTTTACGAGAGCCAGATGGTCACCAATACATACAGAGACGAAGGGACGGTGCGTTTTGGTTCCGGCGAGTTGCTGAAAGACATCTTAGACTATCTGAGTATTTCTACATCCAAGACCAATAAGGTCGTCTTCGTTGGGGACAAATTCCAATTGGGTTTCGGCTCTTGGAGCCAATCAAGCCTGAACCCTGACGCCTATCAAAACAGCATTGCTGTTACCACGATTGATCTTCCAGACACCAAGAACCCAAACGGTATCGAAAGAGTATGTCTGGGAATAGCAGATCGGATCAGGGCCGAAAGCTACTCCGAATTGGCGATCGTGCCAAACGAAATGGTGGAGCTAAAGTCAAAACAATCTGAGAAAGCGCTAATCGAAGAGGTGACGAGCAATTGGGCAACCCACAAGATCGTCGCATACAGCAATAAGCGTTGCCACGATCTCAACTCATACATCAAGCGAAGCATAATCCAAAACGGTATGCAGCTCGCCCCTGGCGATCTGGTAATTTTCAATAACCAAGTATTCGCGTATCCTGTCACGAGCGCTCCTGGGCAAGTGCTTGCATTCGACGGTGACGAGCCAATTCGCATTGAAAACGGCACCTTCGGGATCGTTCAGGAAGTCGGAAGTCCAGCGCTCTCCCGGTCTTACTCCTTCGAAAGCCTCGCAGAACCTGTCACGCTCAGCCTTGCCCAGGCGGTGGTAAAACTAGAGTCGGGCATATGTGTTACGACTGAAGTACTGACTGAGTATCTTTATTCTGAAAAAGCAGCCTTGAGCGACTATGAAGAACGCGCAGTGCAGATCCTTCTTAGAGAGCTTCTGGCATCTGCCGAAAGGAACTACCCCTTCGCGCCAGGTGATCCAGATTTTGACGAGATGACCGCAACCGGCGATTACATTAAAACCGAAGATGGGCGATACAGGGACAAAAACGACGCAAGACGTTTGACTATTTACGAAAAGCGATACCGAGAGAAAATTGCACGGCGGCTGGCTTCCGATCCGAGCTCTGAATACCGCAGATGGCAAAATGCCGCCCGAATCAAATACGGATGGTGCATAACTGTCCATAAAGCAATGTCATACAAGTGGCCTCATGTTGTCTTCGCAACAACCTACGAACAGGGGAGAAGCAATCGCGAATACTTCAAGTTCATCTACACCGGCATCTCAAGGGCATCCGAAAGCATATGCCTCGTCAGATGGGAGAATCTCTCTCCATTCTCTGAGACAGTTTTCATCAGAAAGGCAACTGGCACAAGCAGGAGGAAGAGAGCCGTGGTCGCGACAACTGGCGGAAGTACTCCCGCTGTAGTTGTCAAAAAACTGCTTGATAGATCGCTCGATGAAGCTGCGGAGATAGCCTCAATGGAGTCAAAGAATTACCTGGAAATTGCCCAAATCAAGTATGGCGAGCTTTGCGCAAAAATCGGCTTTGACTACAACGGGAAAGGCGAGATCTACTCACCCAGACTTCTTACTGGCGATCCGCAGATCCTCGAGGCGTTAACAACTTACCTCGCGCCTAGATGACTTCCTCCCCCTTGGGGTGGCTGTACGAACGCCTCAATCAAGCCGCTCTGAACGGAATCACCATCTCGCTGGTGAGGCCATACCAATACCAGGATAGAGTAGCCCTTGAAGAAAGCGGAGTTCGAGCGGAAGTGCGAGTCATCTACGAAAAGCGTGGTCTGATCACTCGATTTGAGCTAGTCTCCGGCAACGAGAACCTGTTCGGCAAAACAGTCGAGGCTATAACTTCCTATTACAACTGGAATACGGAGCCTGGGGAGGCGGCCCTATGAGACAAGAACCCTCTGAGCAAACGAGTTACTACTGCGACCAACTGAAAGATATGCGAACTAGAGGCCAACTACAAGAAGCCTATCAACTTGGAAGGCAGCTTCATGAAAGGTTTCCAAGCGATGAATATATCGAGAGAGCTTTCTCCTGGGTTGTATACGATTGCCTTAAGAGGTACAAAGACGAAAAGTCCAAATATCGCAAAGATCTTCCAGCGTTCCTCAAGACCTTAAGAATGATTCCAAGCTTCAGTTTTGATGCATGCACCAACGACCTCTTCTTTGAGAATATTGCGAAATATCTCATCCCAAATCTAGGCTGGGATCTGAGATCGGAGAAGAACATTCCCGCATTGCAGAACCTCCTCACATGCCTTATAGAGCTGAATTCGGGTGAGAAATCTCGCGTCTATGAGACAATGATTGCTTATCTGGAAGAGCCTATAAGGGCTCTCGGGTGGGATTACCGGAAAGCCAGCGATCTCGATGGGCTAATCGGCCTATTACATACCATACTATCATTAGGCGACACCAGTGCGTTATTCAAGAACAGAGACATGCTGTTGATGTTTGTCAAGGGTTTCGAGCCGTGCAAAAACCCTTCCGATACACCATCGACACAGGCAAAGAAAGCAGAAGGAGCGGCAACACTTGTCGAATGGTTTGGATTGGAGAACCTAACGCAAGACATGTTCCAGGAAGAAAAGTACCAGGAAAAGATACAGCAATCTCTAGCGGAGAAACTGGTTAACAGATATATAGACGCCCTCGGGTTCCGAAACCAAAATGGACAATTCATATTCGACGATGCGCGCATCAGAATAGGATTAAACTCGCTTGAAAATGCACTTCAAAGCCCCCGCACAGAACAATGGGTATGGCCTCAGTACAAATACGGCAAGCTTTTGATGCAGATTGACGGCGCGCAGAAAGCACGGCCGTTCTTCGCCAGAGTTCTTCTAGACAAATGGGGCGAATCATACATCTGGGGAGCATTCGCCGATACGTTCGTCGGAGAAGATTCCACAGCATACGCTAAGTGCCTTTTCAGAGGGCTGAAGCTATCGCGTAATACCGGGTTCTCCCTCGCATTGCATGAGAAGGCAATGCTGTATTTGAAATCGATTCAAAAATATCCCGAAGCAAAGAGGGAGGCGCTAACGGTTTCGGAATATCGGCAAACTCAGGGCTGGCCCGAATCAAGCATTGTAGAAACCGAGAGAAACGAAGACTGGTTCGCCGTCGAAGCGTCAAACAACAACGACGAACTGTATCATGAATTGTCAATCGGTTCAGAGGCGTATGTCTTCCCCTACGCATCCAAAGTGGACTTTTACGTCGAGTGGAAAGACGACGAAAAAGGCTTAATGGGAATCGCATCTGAAGAAATCGAGAGTTCAGACCCCCAGCCGGGGATTTATTCCTATCGCACCATATATACCCATGTGCCGAATTGGGCTCAGGGCATCAGACGAACAGTTATCAAGGATCGCGAAATGATGCGACTGATGGAAATAGGAGCTTGCTATACGGGAGTGCTGTCCAAAGACGGGAGAACCATACTTGGCGGTATCGAAAATTGCACGTCAGAGAAGTTCGCCAAGAGGTTCTCGATCGAATTCGAAGGGATATTCGATCTCGTAAGATACAAAGATAAGCAAGGCAATGACAAGACGATAGGCTTTGTGCGAAACACGCAAAGGGGGTCTATTTTCATTGCGCCCAACCTATTCAATAATTCTAGCTTGACCGCGTTTGATATCGTAAAAGGAACCGCACGAGCCATATTCAAAGATGAGCAATGGACGATGGAGGCAACGAGTATCGAGTTTCTTGAAAAGCCAAACCCGGGAGATGTCGAGAAGGAAATCTCCGGCACGTTCGAAAGCACGAGGCAATCGTTTGGCTTCATCGGAGACTGCTTCGTGCCGAAAAGCTTGATCTTCGCGGAAAAACTCAGAGACTATGATCACGTGACTGTTTTAGCGCGAAAAAGCTGGGACAAGAAGAAGGGGAAGTGGAGTTGGACGGCCGTCAAAGTTACTAATAGGGAGCCCAGCAATTAGAAGGAATTGTCATACAGCTATCCAGCCGCTCCATCAATTTTGTCATCGAGCTGACTGCCTGACCATTTCCTCCATATGAAAAGAGGTGCGGTTTGCCTCGATCGCGTATCCAACGTTGCCGTAGGCGTCGTTCCTCCCAATGCACAAGGAACGGCCACTGCCTGGAATCTTCAATTGTCGAGATTGACGGATTCAACAGAAAGGCAATGGCCGCAATGGGCAGTTTGGAGCAGCGGGCGCCCGAGCGCGCCGAGATCCCCAGATTCGACGACGGCATGGTCAATATCCAAGAGTTCATCGGGATCATGGCCGAGTCGCTCATCAACGAGACCATGGACGCGCAGGCCGAGGACGCCTGCGCCGACCGCAAGTCCAAGCGCCGCAGCCGGGTCGTGCCGGTCCTCCCCGCCAGGAAGTCGTTGATCAGGATGCTCGGGGCCGTGCTCTCCAAGGCGGACGAGGACCGGGCGCCCAGAAGGTGGTTAGCCGAGGAGTCCATCGCGCTGGCGGCCGCCCCAATGAGGGTGCGGGCACCCACGCCGTCCTACGACGGCACCGCTGGGGAGCACACCACACGCGCCACGGAAGCAGTGGTCGCCGCAACCCGGTCGGAAGGAGGGCAGCCCAGATGATGGGTTAGAATAGGAGCCAGGCTCTAGATGATTACGCCAACGTTTGGGACTCTACCACGCTACAGGATGAGATCAGTGAGTTTTTCGACTTTGGTAATCGAGATGCCGGGCCTTTGAAGAAAACACGAAAGGTCTCCCGTCTTCCGATCCCCTTCTTTCTTTACGCGGTCTGTCGTTGCGAGGAAAATCACATTTCGTCTGGCGCGGGTTACGGCGACGTAGAAGACGCACAGCTCGTCGCTATAGCCGCTTGGGAAACGTGTGCTTTTGAGATTGCATTTATGCTTACCGCATTCACTCAGTCTCTTTTCAATTGCGCATTTCCGGCACAGAGATCCTGCCGGTTCGACCCACTGCATCATTTCGGGTATTAGGACATAGTCCCATTCGAGACCTTTCGCCGAGTGCATAGTTGTAAGCACTGTGCGAGAAGGGACGTATTCGAGCGCGTGGCACAGCGCGCGATTCTCGAAAACATTAATTGCAAATTCGTGTTTGACCTGCGGGCTGGCGGAAACCAACTCGGCCTCGATTTGGGCGACGAGCGCCCTAACGAGCTGCTTGTAGGAATCTGCATGCTTGTAGTTCCTGACATCGACCTCCTCGCTTACGAGCTTCTCGAATCGCCTCAGATCGGCCAGGGAAGACTCGCCCGTGTGCCCAGAGGCTTCGCCCAGAAGCTGTATGCAGAGCCGATTGAACTCAATGTACTCTGGACTGTCGTCTTCGAACAGAGCCTCAAAGCAGTCGATCCCGTTCTTGGCCATTGCGCCAGGCAGCGCGTTTCCGTAGAAGCCGCGCGAACGGAGCAAGATTGCTACCGTCGATTCAGGCTGAGCGGCGTGGATTGCCTTGGCGATATTGCATGTGCTCTGGAGTTCGCCGCTTACGGTCCTCAGAAAAAATAGCGGGACGGAGGCACTTGCGTCTATCGAGGGAGCCGAGGGATTCCTGATATTTTCTCGCAGATTACGGTCGAGCAGTTGCATGCTGGAGCCTTCTGTGAATCTATGGTTCGTCTCCAGGCTAAGTGGGGTCAGCCCCAGCTCTGCCTGACATCTCTTGACAAAATCGGGGATGGCGCCAATAAAGCCGTATATCCGCTGAAGCGAATCGCCGAACATGCATACGCGCGTCTTGTCTCCAATTATTAGTTTGAGTAGTCGGTAACTTAAGAGGTTGGTGTCTTGAGCCTCATCAACAATTATGTAGGGATAGAGCGCTCGATAGAAGAATCGGACAGGTTCGTGCTCAAATAGGAGTCTAATTGCCAGAGTCAGGATTCCGTTATAGGTAATACAGTTTTGGGGAATCAGCACTGTAAGAAGGATTTGGTTGTAAGAGTCGATAAGACCATCGAGAGTAGCCTCATCGCAATCCCTTAAAGCAGCAGAGAAGTTCGTCAACACGCGGTTCACTTGAGGGTCAAGGGTACACTTCGAGTGCTGAAAATGATTCAGGACCTGGCTTTCGTTCAGCTGAGCGCAGCTGTTGAGATCCACGGAAAGCCCAAGCAGCGAGGGACCGTAAAGCCCGAGTATGCGACGAGCGAGGGCGTGGTAGTTGTAGACACTTACGCGGTTATCGGTGCTTTGGTTGGCTTGAAGCAGCTTGGCGCGGATGTCGCTCCTCATCTTTCTGGCAGCGTTTACACTGAATGTCAAAGCCAGAATTTTCTTGGGGTTAGGGATGAGGTTCCGACGGAAATCTTCGACAATCTTCTCGGTCATCGTAAACGTCTTCCCGTACCCTGCAGGCGCTTCGACAAAAATTCTAGGAAGCAGGCAGTTTATAACGGCAGCTTGCGATTTGTCGGCGCCCATTACAATGCCATCCCCATTAAGGTGTTGACAATGTCGACATAGCATTGCGGCACAGCGGAGGACGGCACCTCGTTGCCGATCATCGTGCCGAGAACGGCGCCCTTTCTCCATGAGAGCCAGGTATACATCATTAGGCGGGTGAGATCGCCATCGGGAAACGCGCCATCGAACTCGGCGCCGCTAAAGTCCATATCGGTGAAGGCGTGGCTAGCAAATAGCGTAGGATTGTAGGTTCTTGCTTTCTTCTTCAGCTGGTCAGCCTGAAGAGTGCAGTTTCTACCTTGTGACTCGTAATTCTCAAGCAGAGTAATGAACGTTGCTTGATTGTTGGATGCAAACAATGATTCGACAAGTTCGGCCTCAAGGTCGATTTCGCTTGTTGTCACGAAGCTCCCCGATGTGACGGGGAAGGCAGCGTCCTTGTCCACGATAGAGCATACCGGAATATCGAATCGCCCGAAAAGATCGCAAATTGTTGGCACGGTTTTCTTTCCGTCTGCTGCCACAAGTATCAGACCGAGACTGTCTAGGTCGATCCCTTCCGTGAATGCGAACCCCCGAATCGCGGTGGTCTCAGCTACCCCTTCAACAACGAGGACCCCTCGCGAGAAGAAAGCCTCCTTTATAGAGTCGAACTGGGCGATGATCTGCTTTCTGCAGGCGAGGCCAAGAGTAAGATCGGTTCCACACGATATCGAGACGGTACCGTTGTTACGCTGACCGAATCGTACTATCGAATTGTAGTCCGAAGATATGATGCTCGGAGAATGAGTGACGACGATGACTTGCGCGCTGATCCTGTCGATATCGAAGTACTCTTTCAGCAGCTCGTTGAACCCGTCCTCTTCTCCCGACGCAATCGAACATAGGTATTTCGTCAGCGTGCGTTGCATGTACGGATGAAGATGGGCCTCTGGCTCGTCAAAAGCAAGAATTGCCGAGAAGACCCGTTCGCCTCTCGGGTTGGTGAACGTACACTTCTCCATCTTGGCGCTTGAGAGTCGCATCATCGAATCCAGGATCTGCATGACCGCCAGCGCGATGTACTGAACCCCGCTGCTCGATCGCCTGAAGTGCAAGTCGTTGATGTCCGTCAGCGTGACGATTGAACCGAGGATTTCTGGTTCGCTCTTGTCGATGCCGGCATGGACTCCGTAGGGTGCCAGGAGACTAATTTTGGATATCAGGCTGTTGAGGTAAGCAATGAGTCCGTCGAGCTTTGCTTGGTCGAAGAAGTCCAGTACTGACATTCCGTTCTTCTGCTGGTACATGCCGAGCCCCCTCGACAGAACTCGTCCGACTCCGTGCTTCTGGTCGTAGTTCAGCTCTCGATTATTCGCGTTCAATGTCTCGAAGAGGAAGAAAGAGATTTGGCGCATCATGGATGCGGGGATTTGCTCTCCCGTCGGTTTGTGGAGGAAGAGAATATCCGATTCGGCATCTTCGGCAGACGCCTCGATTGTCACGCTGGTCGTGTCGTCGGGGTCTGCGATGTCGCTGAAAAAGCCTATTTCTTCAGGCAAGAGCTTCAATTTGATTGTGACCGAAATGGGCGCACCGGCGTCGCGAAAATCGCTTTCATCGAAGCTTCTCCTCGCAAAGATCGTTCGCAGTAGATATAGGAGGTTCGTTTTGCCCAAGCTGTTCTCGCCCACCAGAAAGGTGCATGGCTGAGAGAACTTAACGGTCTCGCAGCTAACGTTCCTGTAGTTGGTCGCCGTGATTTCAAGTATGAACATATCTCACTCCTATCAAAAACTTGCGTTGTTTAGCCGTTTTGATACAAAGCCGACAGATGAAAGTAGAGTCAGCTCATAGGGTGCGGTCTTCGAACATCTGCCATTCTCGTATTTGCCATCAACGACGATGTTCGCTTGCTGTCTGCTAATTCCTTAAACAGATCGTCCACATAGGCTTGATCTGGACTTCACCAAGCTACCCTGCTATGTTCTCGATTAAGCTATTAGCCCACTCCACAGCATCCCCCACGTCCTGGATAACAGCAAGCCCTTCCGCTGCTTCAGCATACAGCGATTCCCAATTCGTGCCAACTTCAACAACAGGAGGCCATGCCTGTTGGCCTCGGTAGGCGAAGAGACGCTCGCATGTCGAGCGCGTCTCTGCAAGATTGACATCGCCCTTCTGGAAGATCAGTTGAAGGTCCACAAGATCGTGAGCGCGCCTGGATCCTCCCTCGGACAGGCCGTGCAGCTTCTGGGAGATCTGGTGGCTGAGTCGCATGATGGGAATAGCTGAAGGCGGATCGAATCCGAGGGCCTCGAAAAGCCTAGCTGCATCTTGCGGAACAATCATGTCCGGCTCGTCAGCATCGCCGATCTCGTTGTGGCCAACCTCAAGCTGGACCGTCACCCAGGACTTGCCAAGGTAGCTCAGCTTCACATCGTAGGGCTGCATGACATAGCTTGCAGGTATCCCTGCGGGCGTCGCGGGCTCTCTTCGCACGACTGCCCCCGTAAAGCCCTGCCATCCCGCTTCGAGCGCGTCGCCCAACGCTCCAATGTACTCCTCGATGTGGGATGCCCTGGCAGTGTCGAGATCCTCGCTGAAGCGGGTTCCCTCATCGCCGAACCGGAGCTTTAGGGCGCTCCCGCCCTTGACGGCACCATCCGGCAGCATCTGCGCTACCACGGCATCCGCCATAACCGTGCGCGCTTGGACGAAATCTTGGCCGCGTCCTGCGATTCGCTCAATCGCAATATCGAGGTTCCTGCGACTGTTCGGCCTCTTTGGCATCAGGCTGCCACCTCCCTATCGAGCTTCTCCGCCTCGTCTTTCCCCAATAGGCCCTGCCGCCGCGCTTCCCAAACGGCCTCCCGAAGCCTATCGGGCATGATCTTGCCCACGCACGAGCTGATGGCCGCCACGACCGTCTGTGAGGGTATGCCCTCGTACTCGGTAACGTCCTTGGCGCCCTTTCGCTGCACTACCTTCATTCCCTCGGGTAGCTTTCTGCGGACGCGCCTCGGCGTGCCGATGTGCATCTTGGCGGGATTAGTGGGGCAGAGCGCGAACATGGCGAGGACAGATTCGCCGTAGAGGTACGCACCGGGACCCGCTAGAGCAACGCTTTCGGCGTAAGGATCAAGATTACCGGGAACGTGGTGCTTAATGCGGTAGACGCCGTACCCGATACGGCTCAGCCTTCCATCAGAGGTAAAACGGGACAGCTCCTTATCGGAGATCCCCATGCTCGCCGCCTCTTCCCGAGTCACTATCCCGTAGTTATCGGCTGCTACTTCGTATATTTCCTCGTATTTGCTCATGTCAAAGCCTTACCATATTTGGGAAGGCTTTGACATGAGCAATAATAGGGATCTGTTTCAAATAACGCTTTAAGTCCGACGATCGCGCATGAACTGCAGGACACCCGCGAAACGCTCCTTAAAAGAAGCGCCCGACTAGAACGACGAAAAGGAGCAGATTATTCTACTCCCACTCTTTCACGCTCGTTTGTTGCGGCGCCATTCCAATTGGGTCTAGTTTGGTTGTCGGCTTTGTCCACCTTGCCGCCGAATCCCGCCGCGTGACTTCGCGTAGGCGTTTGGGACAAAGTCTGGGACAAAACCGCAAACTATTTCGAAACCACGAGCCCGCAGTTTCATTTTTGTCCCGGGGACAAAAACGGGTTGGTTTTGAGGCCCTGAAACGTCCGATATGAACGCCAAAACAGCCGACTATCCTCTTCGACACCCGTTTGGCAAAGTGAATCGTAGCCAGTGGCTTTAACGTCTTGCATTTCCGCAGGTCATGAGGGATACACAAGAGCGATGACTGAAAGAATCGTCGCGGGTGGCTTTGTTTTGCCCTTATGAGCCAGCTCTAAGCGCCTTAGGAACCGAGCGGGAAATCCGAGTTAGAGGATCCCAATCGTCGCCTTATTTCAGGCTGATCGCAAATTAGTTGGCAACCGAAAGCCAAGGTATAGAGACGGGCCGCACCTATGCGCACACATTTCGGTACGTTTCGTACGGCATCGGCCATAACAAACAAAACCGCCGAACGATTCAGATTGCAGACGGCCAACTCGACGTGACAAATCCGCCGTATCATCTTCCCAACATCCGCCTTCGCGCCATCAGCGCCCCGCGAAATCGGTGAGTTTTCTAGCGCTTTTTCGGGTGCTATTGCTCCGATTCGGCAGGCTCAGCCTCCGCTCGATCTTACGCATGTTTTTTTGGGAGGGCACGAATCGTCGCCCGCCACGGCGGCTTATACAGCCTCTCGGCATAGAGGGAAACGCCATGGTCACGCTCAACGCCTACGTCGACATCGAGCCGATGCCCAAGATACAGAACATGCTGCGCGTGGCGCCTGCCTTGCGCGGGAAGTCGAGCAGGCGGTCGCGGTAGTACCCGTACTGCGCCCGGCGTGCCTCGATCTCGGCAGGGATACCGTCGGTGAGCGATTTCGTTAGGGTGTCGAAGCGATCGAGGATGTCGACGGCCTTCCGCTGGGTGCCGATGGATGGGGCGGGAATCTCGACCCTCGATAAGTCCACAGGCGCGGCTTCGATTACCTTTGTCCCTTTCGCTACCTTTCGTTTGGATATCTGAAAGTCCTGAGCAGTAGCTAAATATGCTAGGTATCTCGGGATAATGCTTTCGGTCGCATACGCGCAAGAGTGTCCGCTGATTGCAACCGGCTGTTCCCCTTCCTACGCCAATGGTGTGCAGACATCTTCGATATTCTTGCTCGTTATGGCGAAAATCACGTCTCCAGGGTTTGCCTTTTTCGATTTAGCGTATTGCTCTTCAGATCATCGTGGTGTGCTCGCAGCCGCGCTCCACGAGGAGCCGCTCGGCAACGTCGAGAATCTTCTCGACCGTCTCCTCCGGGTACTTATTGCGTGCCGCGGGCCCCTCCGTCCATATTATCGCGATAAACATACCATGAGTGGCGTACGGGTCGAGAAGGGCTGGCGCCAAAAGAGCCCAACGGCCGTTACGGCTTCGTTAGAAACGCGCCCCACCATGGATGGTGAACCCGAAAGGCAAGGCGCGCGGGCACGGCGACTCGGCCCGCGCGCCCGGAAGAGAAAGGACGAACCCATGGGTTACATGCTCGAGACGCGCGGGCTCACCAAGCGCTTCGGCCGCGGCGACCAGGCGCAGGATGCCGTGGCCGACGTGAGCCTTCATATCCGCGAAGGCGAGGTGTACGGGCTGCTCGGCCCCAACGGCGCCGGCAAGTCGACAACGCTCAAGATGATCTG
>OFFY01002320.1_pt1 | contig 13575 bp, 17 predicted proteins | sample 1521481 | NCBI WGS metagenome assembly OFFY01 (sample SAMEA3504117, study PRJEB24116) | mouse gut metagenome | biome: mouse gut; feature: mouse-associated habitat; material: faeces | place: Denmark | collected 2011
GCTGTTGTTGAAACTCATTTTTCACAGGCAGGACACGCAGGAACTATTGAAAAAAATGCTGGAACGGGAGAAGCCGGAAACCCCTTAGTTTACTAAGGGCGCATTATCCGAGATTTCCAATTATCCGAGGTAACTCTCAAAGCTGCCGATATGAAAGGCTTTCAAAGAAATTATCTCGGATAATTATTTATGAAAAGAGCAACTGCCATTTCAAAAATTATCAGAGGCAAAGGTGTGATTTACCCAATTATCTCGGATAAGTACAAATCACCCACAATTGAAAGCGGGGTTAATTATCCGAGATAATCGTTTTCAAATGCTGTATTCATCGGATTTAATCAATTTACCTCGGATAAGTTTTTATCTCGGATAATGCGCCCTCTTTCAGAGGGGGAAGCCACGCTTACCGCTCTGGAAGCTATTATGACCGTTCCCGGTCTGGCTCTTTTCTCTTGGAATGGGGCGTTTTCTCCCTCGTCTGCGCCTTTGCTTCCGCCAGCCTGCGCCGGATTGAATTGTCCCGCTTCTGGATAAACCGCTGTCTGGTGTCAGCGATAAAGCGGCGGCACTCCGGCTCCGGGATAGCGTCCAGCTTTCGGATTGTGCTTTCCACAATCTCCCTCGCCTGCCTGTCACGAATGACCGGCACGATTTCCCGAAGTCCGGCAAGAGTTTCCTGTTTCGTGGCGGCGGCGTACTGGTAAACCATAGCCAGCTCGTCCTTTGAAAATTTCACATTCATTCCGTGTCCTCCTTTTCTGTGCCGGTTCCGGCAAATATCTGTTCTATGAGCTGCCGGGTGCTGTCCCGATGAAAGAGCAGCTTCAAGAACAGTTTGACCTGTTCCTCCGGCAAAAGCTCCGGGTGGGGCAGGTATCTTTCCAACTCCGCCCCTCTGGTACAGAGCCGGTGCGTCCGCTCTTTTCGGGTCAGCGTCTTTATCTGGTGTTCCAGAATCTTTTCCTCATGCTGCGCCCTCCGCAACTTTGCTTCGGTTTTCTCTATTTCCTGATTGAGTTTTTCCAGCTTTTCACTCATAGCGTCAGCCCTCCGTTCTGGGAATGAGTACATATATCTTGTTCGGCTCCCCAAAGCCTTGACGCACCCGCACAATCAGTCCGGCAGCTTCCAGCTCGTTTAAGGAACGCTTCACGGTCATGGTGCTGCGGGAGAGCGCCGCCGACAATTCCACAATCGGGAAACAGATAAATAAAATCCCGTTCATGTCCTCTATGCCATTTGCCAGAACATCGTCCAGCATACGGGCGTACATGATTTTTGCGGTGCTGCTGATCGGGAGCCGCAGCATGGCTCTCGGCAGAGGCATACTGGGCGGCAGGGGTGTGTCAATCGTCATAAATTCATATTCCATTCAGTTGGTGTCCTCCTTTTTCTGTTTTGAGCGTTTGGAAAGATAGCGGGGGCAAGCCACAATGACCGCCCGGAAGCTCTGCTTGCAATCATGCTGGCATTTCCGGCAAAGCTCGTTGTAGCTCCTGCGTCCACGCTCGTTTAAGAAGAAAGCAAGCTCTTTCTTCAACTTCTTTGACATTCTCGGCATAGTGCCTCCTTAATGAAAAATCCGCCCATGCTGGCGGTAACAGCCGCCGGTGGACGGATAGCAGATTTTTGTGTTGCATTTCGGGGCGATTTTCAGGGAAATTCAAGCCATAGAGCCGCCCGAAAATCCCCCGTGGTATTACGGGCAGGGTAGGCTATACCTTGCCCGATTGTTGGTTTTTGGTATCGTTTTGGTGTCCATTTTGCCGGTTCTCCCCGGTGTCGTTCCTGCCCCCGATTCTCACGGCGGCGTTTCGCTCCCCTTGGTACGCTCGCTGCGGTCAGGGTTCCTCCATTTCCCTGCCGCAGGTCACGGCGCTACATCTCCGGGGCGCATATCCCACACAAGCCGGTCATTCGGTTGAATTGATTCACCGATGAACTACTTGTATGATAGAACATTTTTGTACCCTGCTCCGTATATCCATAAAGTAGGAAATCCAGCTGAAAATCGAAAATTTCCACGTTCTCGGAAATGGTGTGGTATAATCTTTAGAGAGCGGCGGGGGAGCCGCCGGAAAGGAGCCATTCGCCTATGAAATCACGCCTTAGCATACAGGAACGGCTAAAGGATTTACGCACAGAGAGAAAGCTGAAGCTGGAAGAACTATCAAACCTGACCGGCATTTCAAAGTCTGCCCTTGGCAGCTATGAAGCGGACGATTACAAAGAAATCAATCATGGCAACCTCGTTATTCTGGCGGACTTCTACGGGGTGTCCCTTGATTACCTGCTGTGCCGGACAGAAAACAGGGAGCAGGTAAACACGCCCTTAATGGAGCTGCACCTGAATGATGAAACAGTGGAGCTTTTGAAAAGCGGCAAAATCAATAACCGTCTGCTCTGTGAGATTATCACCCACGGAAAGTTTGAGCGGCTGATGACCGATACGGAAATTTACATAGACGGTCATGCGACCGCCCGCTTCCGGGATATGAACGAAGGGCTGGAAGAACAGCGGCTTGCCCTCATTCAGAAGCACCGCTATGTGGACGGGGATTTATATTCGGAAACGCTTCTTGCCGCCCAATTAGAGGAAGAAGATTTTTTCTGCCATATAACGCATAAAACATGGGATTCCATTCTCCACGATATACGGAAAGCCCATGAACACGACATTGACAGCACGCCGGATTTCTCCCTCGCAAAGAAAATGGCGCAAGATATTCAAAACGCCCTGAAATTCCCCGGCGACCACCTGACAAAAATCTGGAAAGTCATTTTAAATATGCTGGGTATCGACTTTGACAAGCTGCCCCCTGATGAGCAGAAAGTCTTGAAAAAAGTGCTGGCAAAATCGCCGGTCATTAAAAACAATCCTTTGAATTTCCGGCGCAGGAGAAAATAAAAACTGCCGTTGTTGGAATTGCGGTTCCTGCAACGGCAGCGCCTTTATTCGCTGACATATTCTATATCAATCCTGAAATCCCCGCTGTCATAGCTGACAGCCAGCCCATAGCTTCCGATTTGAAGCGTTTCCTCGTCCTTGACCGGATAAAAGGCTTTTTGTTCTGCGTCAAAAAGAACAACTTCCTCCAATAGCTGCCCGTCAATCGTGTTTAGAATCTCCCTGATACAATCGTCACAAAAAACAGACTTCATCTTGTGGGCGCTGACAATCCGCCGCCCCCGGAAAATCTCTGCATAGCCGTCTTGTTCTCCCGGATATGATGTTACATGAATACTCGCTTCGCTGATTTCATCATAACCAAAGGACAGGCGCATACCGCCGTATTCATCATCCGGGCTTTCGTCTGTGTGATACACGTCAAGGGAATAGGTTTCTCCTGTATTGACACAAACAAGAAATGCCTGTGCCGGATAGCTTTCCTGGCAGGTGGGGCAGCTCTCGGACGTGTTCGGAATGTACTGTATCAAATTCTCCATATCCCTGCCGTATTCACTGAATACCAAATCATGGCGGATAGTCTGGGCTATCTCGTCATACTCGTCCTCGGTGGCGGTGGCAAAGTAGGTTGCTATCATATTTAGTGTTTCTTCCACGTCCTGCTCATACTGGCGGTTGTTACGGATATTCCCGATTGCAATTCCAGCCATACATAGAACCGCCGTGAACGCACACATAAGAAATGAGCCGCACCAGATACTTTGCTTATCTGACCGGCTTAGGTGTTGTGTGGAATCTTCCTCGTCCTCATAAACGAACCAAAATTCCCGCCATGTTTCCTTTACTTTTTCCCACATTCTTTTCATCTCATGCCCTCCGTTTAGCTATTAGCTAATATAACATAGTCTAACAGAATCTATGATAAATGACAATCATATTATAGGCTTATGGTGTACAAAATAATAACTGACAGCTAACAAACGGGTGGTGGCAATGGAGAGAAAAGGATTAGGAAAGCGTATCAATGAGGTACGAAAAGACCGGGGCTTTACCGCAGACAAGCTCTCGGAATTATGCAATATCAACGCAACGTATCTTCGCCAGATTGAGGGCGGTGTGAAAATGCCCAGTCTGCCGGTATTCATAGATATTTGTAACTCCCTGCGGATTTCCCCTGATTATCTGCTTCAAGATGAATTGGAAGAAAACGAAATCAGCAAAATCAAGGAGCTGGAAGCACTCTGGAAAGACGTGTCGCCCAGCAAACAGGAGCTTGCCGTTGCTATGATAAAAGCGGTGTTGGAGCATAATGAACAGTAGGACAGCCAGCCGGTTCCGGCTGGCTGAATTGTTTTTTGTTTAAATGATATAGAAAAGCCCAGAACGGGCAACTTCACAGCTTCCCGCTCCGGGCAATATCCTTTTATTCTATGTTAAGAGGTGCCGTTATCCCTCGATGGCAATGTATTTCTTTTTTTCAGCTTCCGGTTCTTTCGCTTCTTCTTTTGGAATGTTAATCTTCAATACCCCGCTTTCATATTTTGCATGGATATCGTCCTCTTTCACATTCTCGCCGATGTAGAAAGAACGGCTCATACTGCCTGCATAACGTTCCTGACGTACAAATTTGCCTGTTTCTTTTTCCTTCTCATCCTTGTCAAGGCCCTTTGCGGCGCTGATTACCAGATAGCCGTCCTTCAGTTCCAGAGTAATCTCATCCTTCTTGAAACCAGGCAGGTCAATATCCACCTCATAATGGTCATCGTGCTCCTGCACATCCGTCTTCATCATTTTTGCTGCATGGTGCCCGTATAACTTCCGCTCTGCTTTACGCATTGCTTTATCATCAAATGACGGGAACCCCCAAAAATCATCAAAAACATCATCAAATAAGTTTTCACCAAAAACACTAGGTAACATCATAAGTCATCGCTCCTTTTTTAATGTTAAAACCGAATTGTCAATCAGAACCAAGAATACTTGGGAAGAAATCGGAACCTCTCATCTGTTCCGTTTCCCTTTCCTTTGTTCTATCTGTGTTATAGCACGCTTGTTAGCATTTGTCAATGGTGAGTGCTAATTTTTTTGTGAACTTTTTGTGTCCTCTTAAAAAGCGAATCATAACCATTTTTTCTTTTTGAATTTCCAAATTAACGCTGCGACTGTCACAATGCTCACCAGAATTACCAATGGATATCCATATTTCCATTTGAGTTCCGGTATATGTGAAAAATTCATCCCGTACCACCCTGCCAGAAGCGAAAGCGGGAGAAATATTACTGTCACCACTGTAAAAATTTTCATCAGATCATTCTGCTCAATCGCCAGCTGGGATTGATATGCTTCCCGGAGCTGGGACACCATTTCCTGCAAATTCTTAACGGCACTCAGGTAACGGTCCGTTCTATTCCTCAAAGTCATCAATCTGCGGACTCCGTCTTCGCTAAATAGTTGGTTGTCATTCACGGTCATTTCATCAAAAATGAAATTAAGCTGCTCATAGTAGCGTTTCAGGCGCAACAGTTCCTGCCTCCATGCAGTAATGTATTTCAAATAGGATGCCTTGTCGCCGGACAGCACCTTGTCTTCATTATTGCTGATTTCTTCCTCAAGATTATTCAAAAAATCCATGTCTCCTTTCAGCAGTAACGAAAAAAAATGGTAGAAAAGCCGCTCATTTGTTGCTCCTTCTTCCCCTGTCATCGTATGCAGAATCATATTTGCTTTTTCTTCTGCCTCAGAGGTTTCACAAAATACCAGCAAATCCTTTCCGTCCAGATATAAGAGCATCTTAAAATCCTCTTTTTTTTCACTCTGAACATCGTACCAGTCAAATGCAAGGATATCGCAGTCCTTAAAACACTCAAAACTGTCCGTAATCTGTTCATCAATATACCGAAGAATCTTTTTATCCATATAAGGAGCAGCTTCATCGGTGTTTGTAAATGAAAATACTTTGTACATTTATCCTCCACGTCCTAACTTTGTTATATTTTCAATGTTGGAATATTGCTATTCTTCAGCAAGGAATTTTCGACTTTTTGATTCTATCTTCTGCTTCACCAGAAGAAGATTTTTCTCGTTCCAGTTCAATCACATCTGAAATATCACAATCCAACGCCCCGCAGATACGAAGCAGGGTTTCCATGCTGATATGCAATCCCTTTCCCATATTGGCAATCTGGTTTGTGGTGAGTCCTGCGGCAAGCCGCAAGTCCTCTTTTCTCATGTTCCGCTCTTTCAATGTATTCCAAAGCGGTTGATAGCTTATGTGCATTTATCGTCCTGCCTTTCTCCCAGTGCTGGGGTTCGTGCTTCCCATTATAGCAGTTTTCTTGCTAACTCGCAATATTTCTTGACGGCTCGCCGGTTCCGTCTGGATTGTGCTTTTCCTTTCCGCTTTTATTTACATCTAATTAGCCATAACCTGCTTCATGCCCTGGCTTTTGCTGGCCGGGTTGTCCGCCCCGTAGCCTTCCAGCAGGTTCACGATCCCCCACGCGCCCAGGCCGCAGCCGATAGCCATGACCAGTACCTTCAAAGTGTCGATTGCGCTTGCGAAAAATGCCATATGGTTTTCCTCCGTTTTGATAAATGATTGTGGGTTTTGGGTAACAAAAAGCCGCCCTTTCAGGCGGCAGCGGGCCTCGGGCCAAGTTGGCCCGAAGCCGTCTATCAGTCAGACGGAACCGTCCTCGCTGTCTAAATCCTCATAGTTGAGGATGTCAGCGTCCTCGTCGGAGGCGTCCGCCTCGTACACCGTGTATTCCTCCTGCGGCTTCAGTCTCAATCGCCGGGAAATCAGGCGTTCCAGGTGGAAGGCGTTCCGTTTGCTGTCATGTTCCGCTGTATAGCGGTAGTTGGGGTGCTGCTTCAAGTCATACTTTGGCGAGAAGAACGGGGGCAGCCCCCTAAGCTGTAGCAGGCATCTGTCCCCGGGCATGGTGGTAATCTCGCTTGTGGTAAGGAGCTCCCGGCCCAGCCTCTGGGTGTTGAGCCCGTAGCTTTCCGACTGGCCTCTTGTACGGCTGTCCGTCTGCATGGAGATGGTCGCTTTCCCCAGCCAGTTCTCGGAAATGTCTTTCAGGGTGGAGGCCTCCCGGCCCCCAAGGAACACAATGGAATCCATGTTCCCCATGATGGTCTCGGCGTTGTCCTTGTAAAGCGCCTTGCACTGGCTCATGGCCTGGTAGAATAAAGTCAGGCTCACTTCCCTTGACCGGATGACGGCCACCAGCTTCTCCAGCCCCGGCACCTGCCCGGTATTGGCCGCCTCGTCCCAGAGCACCCGTACATGGTGGGGCAGGCGGCCCCCGTATTTGCTGTCGGCCCGCTCACACAGAAGGTTGAACATCTGCGAGAAGGCGAGGGCCACGATAAAGTTGTAGGTGGTGTCGGTGTCGCTGATAAGGAAGAAAAGGGCCGTCCTTTCATCCCCCAGAGTGTCCAGCCCCAGCTCGTCATAGCTCATGATCTCCCGAAGCTCCGCAATGTCGAAGGGCGCCAGTCTTGCTCCGCATGAAATAAGTATGCTTTTTGCGGTCTTGCCGCTGGCCAGCTTGTATTTGGCATACTGGCGCACGGCGAAGTGCTGGGGGCTCCTTCTGGCGAGACCGTCGAACATGTAATCCACGGCGTTCTTGAAGGATTCGTCGTCCTCCCGCACCTCCATGCTGTTTATCATCTCCACCAGCGTGTTCATGTTCCGTTCTTCCTCCGGCCCCTCAAATACGATATAGGCCACCAGCGCGCAGTAAAGGAGGGTTTCCGCCTTCGTCCAGAAGGGGTCCCCCTCCTTGCCCTCCCCTTTGGTGTTGGCGATCAGGGCGTTGACGAATTTTAAAACGTCGCTCTCCGTCTTGATATAGGCAAGGGGGTTGTAGTGCATGGACTTTGAGAAGTCTATGCTGTTGAAAACCCGGACCTTATAGCCCTTCTTCCTTTGGAGGAAACAACCGCACTGGGCGAGGGTCCCGCCCTTCGGGTCCACCACCACATACGAGGAATGGGCCTGTAAAAGCTGGGGCGTGAGCCAGAACCTTGTCTTGCCGGAGCCGGAAGAGCCGATCACGCAGGCGTTCAGGTTCCTGGCGTTGGCCGGAATCTTCGGCCGGGTGTTCATGGTCAGGAACTCGCTCCCGGTCAGTATCACGTTGTTCTCAAATTTGGAATCGACGAAAGGGGCGATGTCTTTAGGCCCGCCCCAACGTGCGCTGCCGTATTCCATATCCCGCCGGAATTTCCGGGCTTTCTTGATTTTGGACTGCACCATGAAATAAAGCCCCACGGCCCCGGCAACGCCTGCCGCCAGGTCAAACAGCCCCAGGCCGGGGGCGTAATTCTGAAATACCGGCCCTATGGCCTCCATCATGCCGAACAGCTTTTCCCCGGCGTTCCCACCCTGCGCCATGCGGTAGGCGGTCCCCAGCTTCGAGAAGAACCAGAAGGCCATGAGGTAGGGGAAGTTGGGGAGCAGATATTTTTTGATTTTCCGGTTCAACGTTCCTCCTTCCCGGGCTCCCTGGCCCGTTCCTTCTGCCGGGGCTTTGCCGCCAGCTCCTTCACGAGCCGCCGCAGCTGCCCGAGGATAGAAGGCTTCTCCTGCCCGCGACCCATGACCTTTTCCGTATACCGGGAGAAGGCCGCCGTGATGGCGTCCGCCTGGTCTGCCTTGAAGAAAAGCAGGTACTGGCCGGGGCTGGTCTTGTGGAAAGCGTAGTCCACATGGTACTCCCTGGCGATACGGTCAAAATCCTTCGGGGCCCCTACCAGCTTGATGGCGTTCTTCGCGCCGTAATGGTTCATCAGCTTTTTGACGGACTGCCTCCCGTGGGGCGTCCGTGCGGCCCGGCGCTGTTTCTCCATTTCCGCCAGCGTCTTTTTTAAGGCGGCGGCAAGTGCCCGGCTTGTGAGCTTCGCCGCCTTGACGGAGACGGCCACCGTCTGTTGTTCTACATATTCCTGCATGGTTCCTCCTTTCTGCCGGATTCATTGGAGCCGGGGAGGGCCCCTTGGGGCTGCCCGGATAAATGAGCCTCGGGACAAGTTGGCCCGAAGCCGTCCTTTATGTCGATAGGGTATGGCGTTATCTCTCAAAACTCTTTTCCTTCCTCCTTGCTCTCATTTCCCCGATCACCCCCAGAAGGTGCTTGTTAAAGTCCTTCCCGTACCGTTCCGGCGGGGCCGCCTTCCGGAGCGTCTCTATCCGCCCGGAAAGCTCCCGGTCGGAGTGCAGCGTCTCCATGAGCTTTTCCGTCCCGCTTTTCCCCGCCCCGTCATTGTCAAGGCAGAGCGCCACATGCCGGATTCCCGGGCGGTCCTTTAGGAACTGGACCAGCGCCAGCGGCGAAGTGCCCCCGAGGGAAAGGTAATAGGCGTCCTCCCACGCCTTCCCGGCCAGCTTTGTCAGCGTGGCGCCGGAGAGGGCGTCAATGGCGCTCTCAAAGACGGCCACCTTCTGGCAGTCCGGGGAAGGGGAGGCAAGGCAGAAGTTGAAGCGCTTGTCGCTGCCCGGCACGTCCATCTTGAAGTCCCCGAAGGTCCCCCGCAGGCAGGCGAACCGGGCTTTCCCTTCCATGTCCCGGCCTACAAATACGCAGTTGTGGTAGCGGAAGCTCTCATAGAGGGAGCCGTCCCGCAGGCAGCGGCTGATGATTCCGCCGTCAATCCCCCGGCCTTGCAGGTAGCCCATGACCCTTGTGGCGTAGCGGCCCGGCTCCGGCAGCTCAAAAGGCTTTGGCGGTGGAACATCTACCGGCTGGGAAAGAAAAGGGGAGGCGCCCCCGCCGCAGAGCGTCTCCACAGCGGAGACGAAATCCTGCCCCCGCACCTTTATGAGATAGTCCAGGGCGGTCCTCCCGCCCATGTTCCGGCTGCACCAGTGCCATTTGCCGTTGGAGATCACCAGGCTGTCATGGCTCCTGGTCCGGTATTCCCGGGGGCCGGACTTTTTCAGCTCGCCCGGCTCATAGGCCTGTAGGTAGGAAAGCAGGTCCCACCGTTTCGCCTCCGCGATCTGTTCCTCTGTCACCCCGGCATGGCGCACCTCCTTCCTTTCTGCACGGGGTCCGGGCCTCGGGCCAACTTGTCCCGAAGCCTACCGCCCCTCATGGGAAGGCCCTTCCCTGTCCTTGCGGGGAGCGGGCGGGGCCTCCCTGAATTGTCTGATGGCCTCCAGTATGGAGCGTGTTTCCTCCTTCTCGTTTTGGGCCGGGGCCCCGCATATCCGGTATTCCTCCGGTATGTCCTCCCGCCCGGCGTAGCATTCCCGGAAAGGCTCCCCGTTCCGAAGCACATAGCCGTCAGGGACGAAGCTCCCGGTAGAGTTCAGGTCAATGTCCCGCCCGTAGGCCTCGTAATCGAAATAGTCCCGGATATGTTCGGGGATGTCGATTGCGCCGATCTCCTCCACGCAGTAGCGCCCGAGGGCCTCGTCGTCCCCAATCCCCGGATAGAAGTCATAGCAGTCCAGGTTCTGCGCCAGGTTGATCAGATCCCCGGCCCCGTCCGTATGCTCCCCGAAGGCCATTGCGGCCTCGAATTTCTCCAGCTCGCCCCGTTCCCGCACTTCCCCCAGCACATGCGCCAGATAGTTGAGCTCGTCCAGGCCGGCGTACTCGTCCAGACAGTCATACAGCCCCAGCACGTCGCTGTCATAGCTGGTGATGAAATACTCCCCGTACCGCTCCCCGTCTATGCCAATCCGGGAGAACAGGGCCCGCACTTCCTCCGTGGTCGTGGGGAAGCGCAGGGTCTCCCCGGCCTCCACGCCAAGCTCCGGGTAAAGGCCGGGGTTCGTCACATAGGCTTCAAACATTTCCGCAGGTTCCCTCCTTTCCGGCCAGGGCTTCGTAAATCCCGGCCATGATGTAGTCGGCGCAGGGGAGGGCGATAGAGTTCCCCAGCGCCTTGTAGCGGGCAAGGGGCCGTATCTCCACACCCTCCGCCCCGTATGCCGTCCAGCCCTCCGGGAGCCCCATAAGGCGCTCGCTTTCCCGTTCCGTCAGAAACCGCACGCAGCCGCCCTCCGGGTCGTCCTCGAACCAGAAGGCGAAGGGCGTCAGGTCGCTGGCTAAGAGAGTGGGAAAAGGGTCAGCTGGCAGTCCGAAGCTGTTCTGGAAGGCCGCCTGCTCCTTCCTTTTGGACGCTCCCCGCATACGGAAGCACTGGAAGGGCCGGACGACGGGTACGCGCCCCCCTGCTTCAATAAAAGGTGTTCTATCTCCGCCGGGGGAGGGCAGCCCGCCCGGCTCGCAAGGTTCAGGAAGCGGGAGCAGTGGACGGGGCTTAAATAGTATCTCTCCGGCACGCCTCCCTCCAAAATCCGCCACGATGAAAATCCGCTGCCTTCTCGCCAGCCGCCTGGCTCCTGCCCAATACTGGGCGTCCATGAGCCGCCAGCACAGGTCAGGCGTTCCCCCTCGCACCATTCCGGCCCCCGCCCATCTTCCAGAAGGAGGCATTGGAACCTCGGCGCCCGTGAAGGCGGATAGGACGGCTCTAAAATCCATCCGGTCGTTTGTAGAAAACGCTCCCATGACGTTTTCCCAAACAGCGATAACTGGATATACATGTCTTGTCGCATCCCTCATTTCCTGTATGATACGCATGGCCTGGTAGAAGAGGCTGGACTTCGCCCCGCCAAGGCCCTTGCGGTTCCCGATCAGGGAAAGGTTCTGGCAGGGGGAGCCGAAGGTTATCACATGGACGGGAGGGACCTTCCCCCCGTCCAGCTTCGTGATGTCCCCCAGGTGCAGCATGTCGGGGAAGTGCCTCTTTGTGATGGAGACCGGGGCCTTCTCGATCTCGCTGGCCCACACCGGGCGTATGCCGCAGCGTGAGGCCGCAAGGGGGAATACCCCTATCCCGTCAAAGAGGCTCCCCAGCCTAATGTCCGCCGCCATCCTTCCCCAGCCCTTTCACGGCCAGGATTCCGTCAAGGGTGGTGGCGGCGATCCCCAGCCGCCCGGCCACCGCGATGTCGTTCTTCACGTCCTCGTCCACGTCCCCGCCGCAGACCACAAGCACATGGGAGCGCCGGAGCAGGTCCCGGCGCATGTCAATCCCTGCCTTGTGCTCTTCGGGTACGCTGTCGTTGAGGAACAGCGGCATGTAGAGGACGGGGCAGACGGGGGAGAAGCCCGCCTCGTATGCCATGCGGCTGTAGCGGGCCCCCATCTCTGTGTCCGTGTCCGGTTCGCCGCACCATGCGGCAGTGATGTACGCTAAAGGTCGTTTCAATCTTTTTCCCTCCGTTTCTGTTCTGGATTTTCCGTGCCAGCCGCGCTGGCCCCGTATAGGTCCTCGGGCCAGGTTGGCCCGAAGCGGCCCCTACTTCTCCGGCTGGGCCTTCTTTTTCTCCGGCTTCGCCATTTCCTTCTGCTGGCCCTTCCAGTCGTCCAGAAGTTTGATGATCTGGTCCTTCATTTCCCTCGGGGTGGTCTCCTTCCCGAAATACTTCCCAAGCTCCGCTCCTGTCAGAATCACTTTGTCTACCTCCTTCTTATCCTCCATCATTATCCCGTCGATCACGTCCCCGTTGAGGACCCCCTTCTGGTCAAGCTCCCTCATGCGCTGGGCCTGGGAGAGCGAAGGGCTGGACTGCTGGCTCTCAATGGCGACGGCGATGTACTGCTGGTTTTTCGGCTTGATGTACGAGAGCTCCACCGCCGGGGTGAACTTGACCTGCCCTTCGTCCATCATCTTTTGCAGGTCGGGCACAAGGTCGTTGAGCTTGATGTAGCGCTGCACCTGCTTGACGGTCATCTTGTTGCGCTCGGCCACGATCTCGTTGGAGCGTTTCCTGGCGTCCTTCGGGTCAATCTGGCCCGAAGTGAAGTTCTTCGCCCCCTGGTGCTTGATGGCCTCAAGCTGCATTTTCAGGGCCTTGGCCCGCTCGCTGGGGAGGATGTTCTCCCTCTGGTTCGTGTTGTCCTCCACCATCTGCGTGATGGCCTGCTCGTCCGTCAGGTTGCGGATGATACACGGCATATCCGCGTAGCCCGCAAGCTCGCTGGCCTTCTGGCGGCGGTGGCCGGACACGATCTCATAGCCGCCGTCCTCACGGGGCCTTACAATGGCGGGCTGGGTGACGCCCTTGTCCTTGACGCTGGAGACCATAGCCCGCATTTCCTCGTCGTTGCGGACCTGGAACGGGTGGTTCTTGAAGGCGTGGAGGTCGGACAGCTTCAAGTAGACAATCTGCTCGTCCCCCCGGCGGGGCGCCTCCGTGGGGGCCTGGGAAGCCTTTTCAGGCTGTGCGGCAGGTTTGGCCTCTGGCGCTGCCTTTGCCGGCTTCTGGGGCTGGGGCGCTTTCTCCGCCTTTGCTGCCTTCCCAGCCGGTGAAGGTTTCTCCGCTTTCGTGGCCGTGGCCGTTTTCTGCCCCGCCTTTTCCTTCTTTGCCGTGGGCTCCTTCTTCGGGGGAGCCGCCGCCTTCTCCTTTGCCTCTTTGGGAGGGCGGCCCTTCCGCTTCGGCGGTTCCGGCTCCTTTTCCTCCTTCTGCTTTGGGGCTGCCTCTTTTGTCCCCTTGGCGGCCTCCTTTGTGGGAGAAGCGGGAGCCGCTTTGCCGGACGCTTTCCCGTCCTGCCCGGGAGGTGCTTTCTCCGCCACCTTCTTTTTCGTCTGCACCCATACCGACAAGGGCCACATTCACAACCACATCTATTTCA
>OFFY01002323.1_pt1 | contig 13527 bp, 8 predicted proteins | sample 1521481 | NCBI WGS metagenome assembly OFFY01 (sample SAMEA3504117, study PRJEB24116) | mouse gut metagenome | biome: mouse gut; feature: mouse-associated habitat; material: faeces | place: Denmark | collected 2011
AGAGAGAGAGAGAGAGAGAGAGAGAGAGAGAGAGTAAGTTAGTTAGTTTCAGGCCATGATTAACCAAGTAGCAGGATCAAGTCACCACATTGTGCAAAAGGGAAAAATCTAGTTTATCTTGGGTAGAGGGAGAACAGAATGGTAGTGCATAGTTTGCTTCCATCTAGTCTCCCCACCTTCCATTATCCATATATTGTATATACTGTTGGGAAGAATACAAGGAACAATCAGCACACTCTTCCAACAGGGAGAGTGGTTGTCTGACCTGAGGTTGTATTTGTCTGTACCTATCTATAACTGAGAGACAGGAACACACCATTTCTGACACCTAACTCTAGGAAGATCACATGCATATTAGTTTTCTTTCTATGTTCTGCCCTCTGCCCTACACTCAGAAACATGTGAGAGCCCACTGTGAAGTTGCAATTGTGTTTGCCTTGCAATCTTTCTAATAGAGAGTGGCACTGAGGTAATATGAGTTTAAGTCAAGTTTAAGGTGCCCTTGGAAAGAATACTCTTGGGCATCCCAAGAGGCTATATCTGAAACTCCTATGACTACAGGTATAATAAATGAGACCCTCTTGGCCATAGGATCCAAACCTGAGGTCTCTGTCATCATTGCTCCATGACACATACACCCTTGGCAAGCAATTAGATGTCTATGTTCCTTGAGGTTGAAGGAGGTAATTATAGCCCCCTTTTGTACTACAATGAACTGCATGTGAGTGGACATCATTCTACCTTTTTCAGTGGGAATGGCATAAAGCTTACTTAGTCTGGGGCATCTTTTTTTAATTAGATATTTTCTTTAATTACATTTCAAATATTATCTACTTTCCTAGATTGCCTTCTGAAAATCTCCTATGCCTTCTCCCTCCCCCCGCTCCCCAACCTACCTACTCCTGCTTCCTGGCCCTGGCATTTGCCTATAATGGGGAATAGAGCCTTCACAGGACCAAGGCCCTCTCTTCCCATTGATGACCTCCTAGGCCATCCTATGCTACACTTGTGGTTAGAGCCACAAGTTCCACCATGTGTTTTCTTTGATTGGTGGCATAGTTCCAAGGAGCTCTGGGGGAGGGGTACTAGTTAGTTCATATTGATGTTCCTTCTATGGGGCTTCAGTCCCCTTCATGTCCCTGGGTATTTCTCTGGCTCCTTCATTGAGGACCTTATGCTCTGTCCAATGGATGACTGTGAGCATCCACTTTTGTATTTGGCAGGCAGTGGTTTGGGACATCTTTTGTCACAAGAGAAATGACTGAGTCCCACATTCAACGAAACTGAAAGTTTGAGGGTATTTCTACTAAATGAGTACTTTAGACAATCTTGGGCAAATAGAGAAGGTCTGCAGGAGGCTTAGTCATAGGAGGAATGTCTGACATTCTCTTCAGTGAAAAACAAAACAAAACAAAGAACTGAGGTAACTTGGGAAGAGAGGAAGTACTGGGCACTTAGGAGTAAGAGAAAATAATGAGACCTGGTTGGTACAATGGCATGCATTAGAAAAACCTTGGAGAGGGGGTAAGTGCCATGCAACATCCTGTTATGTATGAATGTCCCTTTTACCTTGATCAGTAAAGGAAGTCCCTCCACTGCTCTTCAGCTTCCAAATCTTCCTTAGTTGGTAAAAGTTCCACATCCTGTGTTTAGTCTGGGGGAGTTCAGATAACATTCCAAGCCTTTTCAAACAGCCTGGATGTCTGTCCCTGGCTAGGTTGCCGCCTTCAGTTTGTCTTAATATGTACATATATAGGCAACAACAATTCAATTGGATTGCAAAGCATAACATAGGATCCATTCAATAATTCTCTCTCTATATATATATGAATGACCTGGGACCACAAACCAGAGAAAAACAATATATTTCCCCTGTCATCCTTATAAAAGGGAAAGGCTTGAATCTTACTTAATTAGAGAATATACATTTGATATAGTTCAAAGTCATAAGTGAATGCTTGAGGATACAAGGCATCATGCACTACTATTCAAAAGAGCATATCTAATAGCATTTTAGGAATAAAGAATAGTGGGACCTTCCTTTGGTCAAACACAGTGGTTAATGCCCCCTTCCCTTGCAGAAATGGACAAGATCCAAGGCCATATTTTGAGGGAAGGAAAAGACTGAACCTCACTCAGCCTCACCCAGGTTAGTTCTCTTGGCTACTTCAAAAAACAAGGAGTGTGAGAGGAATCCTGGGAACATAGGAGTTATGAGAACCTCTTCTCAGAATGGTAAGTTCCAAGACCACCTTCAACAGAGAAAAAATCGTGAATGTCTTAGTTCCTAAAGTAGAGGTCCCCAGTCATATTTTGCAGGTCAGAAATATCCAGTTCACCCATGGTCAACAGGGTAAGTTTCTAGGCTTCACTGGGTACTGGAGGAATGTTCAGACTCTGCCTCACTAGCTTCCAAGTATTTCCCCCATATGCATACCCTGTGTAACATCTTTGAGAGTCCAGTCAGTGGTCACAACAATCTCCCAGCATAAGTAGTTATGCAAGCATTGATGTTTCCTCGAGGCTGTGTTCAGCTGCACACATCTGTGAATAAGAGATAGGAATGGTGCATTTTGATGACCATTTTTGAAGCACAGGATACGAGAGCCAATTTCAGATTTCTATTTTCTGTCCTATGATCTAAAAGGATAGAAAATGTGAGGTGTCATTGGTCGTGTATGTATTGTATGGATATGTTTAAAGCAAACTTAGTTAATAGGGGTATTTGCGAGGCACAGCCAGAAGAGAATCTCTGGTGGTTCAATAATTGCACAGATGGACCTGAAGTGTCCTAGTACAGAGAGTAGATGTATGAAACGCCCCTTTGACACAGGAGCTAGTTCTGAGAGCCCTTTCAATAGTCTTTGATTTCCCAGGACCCCCTTTGTAGAAACTGAAGTTCTAAAATCCACTTGGTGAATTGAAGTAGACAATAGGCCCAGATTCCTACTGGGAAGACAGGGAATGTTAGATTCTCTTTTATGTAGAATGAGTGGTATAAGTCTCTTATGGTCTGACATCCCTTTAAGGAAAAATGATTCAAAGCTACTTGGTAGGATTAGGAATATTCCTTATAAGGCATAATACATGTTTTAGGCGACATTTGACCAATAGGGTCTAAGGCAATGTTAGCCCTAGGAGAGTTCTGACATTCTATTCAGTGTAGTGAGAAAAAAATGAGTTACCATGGGGAAATGTGGGCCCCATGTAAAAGAGGAAATCTCGAAGGCCCTACTGAAAGAGGAGGGCAGACTCCTCTTGAGGCAGAATGTGAAATTGCCATATACACCTCTGTCAAAGGTAAAGGTCCCTGGTACCTTATAGAGTGGAGAATGTTTCCAGGCATGATCATAAGTTTCCAATTCTTATTCAGAGTTTGTATTTTCATAGTTTGTGTTCATTCAGAAGAGACATGGCAGCAACATATTTTTTTTCTTCCAAAGGCTTTCAATGACTGTTGCTGGCTAGTATACTTCTTCGACTTTGTTCATCTATCCAGGTCTAGGCAGAATTAATGAAGTTATTACATTTCTATTGACTTGCCTAAAGGCAGATGGCACAGGTACTTTGCTCTGATTTGTAACTTGGACTATGGGACCTCAAACCAGACTGGACTAGGGTACATTGTTTACAGAAGGAGTCACTTTTGGAAATATGGCTGACCAGCTAGGTATAAAACTACTTTGAAGTATACATTCACATATATACTTCATATATTTGAATGACATTTTTGAGAAAGAGAACGTGTTGGGTGGATAAGGAAGAGAAGGAAGGTCACAGAATCCCTCAGACAAAAGTTTACCTTGGGAATTGGAAGATGTCAAAAATAACTTATCAAGTGCAAATGTCCTCATAGTCCAGAATACCCATGTGTTCTGAGACTTTGAGTTTTGCTTGCCAACAATCAGAGCAGTTTTCTTTCAAATTGTTTGGTAAACTCTAGCTCTATGTTCTCCATAAGCTGTACAGCAGCATCCCAGGCATAGGCACCAAAATGGAATTGATCCATTTCAAGTGACAGGCTTAAAATTAAAAATTAGATTAGGGTTCATATAATTACTGTCATGTCCCAGGACATCATTTCAGAGTGTTTGGCATCCCTTCTTTTATTTGAGCATGCCTGGCCATCCAGGTCTGAAGGGAAACTTTAGGACCTCCTAGAGGAATAGACCTCATGGTTCTATGGATAAAAGTGGATTTTCTGAGGTAAGCATAGTCAAGAGAAGTTGATTTAAAGTTTCCTTGAGGAAAAAAAAAAGAAAAAAAAAAGAACATTGGCTTGAGTTTTTCATGTCAGTGGCTTTTCTGTAGGCTCCATAAGCAGCAGAATTTGTATTAATCCCCGGTCAAATTTAAGGGTGAGTCTATATTTCCCTAATTCAAAGATAAAATCAAAGATTCTTCCTTGACAGAGTATCTATGTCAAAGATTCTTCATTGAAACCTTTTTGAATCTAGAGTTTACCTTGAACTGAAGGAAAAGTCTCAGAAACATTAGGAAAAACATCTAAGGTTCAGTCCATAATATCAGCAAGCTCTGTGGGATTCCTCAACCTAAATGTATGTCCAAGCCTGCTTTGGACAAACTGGTATGATCTGAGGCTCCCTTTGCTTCAGTGGGAATATGTGATGCCTCCTTAAGTAAAGGTAGAAGGAGTGAGTAGCCCTGGGGAGAAAGGAGTTGCTGATATCCTTGTAACAGGAGAGATGATCAGAGTATAAAATTCCCCATAATATTTTGAGCAAAAATTAAATTGCTTACCTTAGCTCATGAGGTCCTAGCATTGCCACAACTTCTGACAGTTCTTCACAGCCTGGGGTATCCATATCCTTAGCTGAATTAGCAAGGCACCAAATATAGATACCATGATTCATGAAAAGCTTCGGATTGTATCCTCAGCATGATTGCCTCCTAAGAATTATGTTCAACCAACCAGAACTGAGTTATAATGATGATTTCACACAATGTCATGTGACTATACTCAAGAAAGTGGCATAAGGTTCCAGGATTGGCCTCCTCCTCTTGATTTCTGTGAACTTTGAGCAGAGGGAGCAATTCTCCTTGGTCAGAGGTAAAATATCCCATGGGTTCCTGAACGGAAGGGATTTTTATGATTGCCCATTGCATCAAAGGTGTACATTTTATGACCTTGATCATCACAGGAAGGAAAATACTATAGGTTTGGAAAGTAGAAAGTCCCTCAACCCTGTTGGACAGTAGGGGAGTTGCCCTGTTCACCTTCTGTAGAGGAGTTTGTTCCAGGCACTCCAGGCCTCCACATCTTCAGAGAACTCTAAAAAATTCTTATCTCTTAGGACTCCATGAAGATTTGACAGCAATCTGAGGTTTCTTCTGACAAGTTGGTTCAAAGTCCCTGGATTTGTTGCCTATTAAACTTACAACAAAGCACACAGGTGTGGGTGTAGTGTACAGTTACCTTTCTGATGACCAGCTTAAAGAGAGCCTTGGATCCAGGCTGAGGTTTTTATACATTGGCCATGGGACTTGACTCTGGAGTTCTGTGAGGTTTGTTTTGTTTGTTTGTTTGTTTTTGGTGGTCAAAAGTGTATTCCCTAACCAATAAGGTCTGAGGGAGAAGCTCTTAGTTGAGTGGTAGACCTGATTCCACCATGAACAAAGACTGAAGCTCTTGTGTATTCTTGGTACCAAGGATTCAGCCTGAAGCACACTAGAGCTGAGCCTGAATATTTGAGATAAACTTCTCACTCACAAGGTCAGTTCTATACCTTGCTTCATCAGAGAGGCATGTCTCAGACCCTTCCAGTGCAGAAGGAGGAAGAATAAAGAGTTTTACTCAAGGTCAGCTGACCCCTTTGGCACACACATAATGTCAGGGGATACTATGATTAGAGGAAGCAAGGTTTAGGTGCTCTTCAAAAGATAAACCAACTGGGTGTCAGCCCCCTTGAAGTTATGGGATACTTTACATCTGAGGGGGCCTGACGTGATGGAGTTGATATTTATGCTGGAGGTATAAATTATCCTGGGTCTAGAAGGGTACATCTGAGTCCCCATTGTAACTTCATCAATGCTATTGCATGCTGATAGTAAAAGAGCCAACTTTGTGGCTTTCTTAAAATGTTGTTGGGGTCTGTTGATAAGTCCTTTGCTTATCATGTCATATGTATCAGGGCATCTTCAGTTATTGAGGACCTATGTGACACCTTTGTTCTGAAGTGGTAATTCTGAGGGAAATTAACGAAATTCTGAGGTTTCTGGTTCTCATATGATAATGCTGCCTTCAATACTGGGGAGTTTCTAACATATTTGATTTCGGGGGTTACATCTGAATCCCCCTTGAGTTATTGGTGTAAGTTGTGAGTCACATAGGTTCTATTTCATGTATGTGGGTATACTGTCATTGTCTTCAGACACACCATAAGGTGGCATCAGGTCCCATGACAGATGGTTGTGGTACAACAAGTGATTGCTGAGAATTGAACTCAGGACCTGTGGAAGAGAAGTCAGTGCTTTTAACTGCTGAGCCATCTCTCCAGCCCCAGCACATTGGTTCTAGACAGGTAAGATGAAGGTCACTTAGGCTATTGGGGATGATCTGAGGATCCCTGGTTCAGAATGGGCATATCAGAAGTTCCCTTGGTCCATACAGTAGTTTAGAAGATCTGTGGTTCTTAAGCTGTAGGTCTGAACCTTACCAGAGAAGAATGCCTGGAGTGTTTTTGAATTCCTAATTTAGACAAAGTGTACCTGATGACTCCTTGAGCCACTGAGAGTGATTTAAGCTCCACTTCAAGCATGGGGGGACAGTGTGAGTCTTCTTGGTGCTGAAGGGATAATTCTGAGGTTTGTGTGTCAGAAACAGGACTTGGAGGACCCATTGACAGAGTGATAATGTTGATGTATCCACAAACAATCTATAAAGGATGCCATCCTTTAGAGGCAGAAAGGTTCACACCATGTTGGGGAAAGTAGAAATGCCAAAGACTATTGTATCTGTACAAGATCAAGGGTCGATGTGGAGAGGAGAGAAGGCCTGAATATTTCATGATTGAGACGTCCTGGGAACCTAGAACACGCAAATCATGCAGGCCATGCAACAGCTTAATCAATCTCCAGTGTGCTAGGAGACATTTCCCAGCTAGTTCTCCTGATAAATCTGCTGCCTACTTCTAAAAATGGCAAGGCTTTCTCATTTTTGCTGGTCAGCTTAATGTCTATGTCCTGGGTTCATTAACGTGCTGGCTACTCTTAAGCTCTGAGACTTCAGGAACCCGGGTCCTGATCCTTGGACAGGGGTAATTAGGTCAGAGGATCAGAATAAGAAGCACTTGGTGCACCTTAGATCAAGGGAGTGGAATTTTCATGGACTAGATCAGATCTAGTAGGTAGGTCTAGGTCCTCAATGTTCAGAAGAATCACATAATACTCTCCATGAGGTGAAAATTATATAGCACATTCTTCTGGATACAATTGTGATCTAATCTTAATCAGAAAGGGGATTCTTGTCCTGCTTTTAGTCACAGGGGCATAGATGAGGCTTCAATGTGCATCTGAGGCAGCTAGGAGTGGAAATTGTAAGTTTGATAGACAGTTGATGAAAAGAAAAAGTTCTAAATTCATGTTGTTCATAAGGGGCATAGAAAGGGAAAATATGAGGGCAGCTTCTGTATCAAAAAAGAACTGAAAATGCCAGAGTAAGAGAGAGTAGGGCCCAGGCCACCCTCTTGAGATGGACTGCCTTACAGGTTCCGTTTGGCAGGCTGGGGAGCTCTGGTGTGTCCCTGGGCAGAAGGAGGAAGTCAGAAGCAAGGAGTAAGTCGTAAGCCTCCTAGAGCATTTTCGATATCTCTTTTGTCATAAAAAGCACCGGTGAGGCCCAGTTTCTTAGATGGAGCATTTGAGGGGCCACCTATTTCAGCCTGAAGCATTCTGAGCCTTTCTGAAACAGGGATCACAAAGCCAGTGTCCCTTTGGTGAGAACTGGAAAGTCTGAGTCCACATTGGTCTGATTGAGAAGGTCCGACACCTCCTTTAGGGAAGAGGAAAGAACTACAACTCCCCTTTTGCAGTGCGATCCTGTTGAGATTGATTTTCAAATGATGTGTATATTTGTGGCCTCCTAGGACAGAATGGTCACAAAGGGGGAACCCAAATTCATATTGTAATGATGGGTCTCTCCAAGGACAGGAGAGAGCAGGTACCACATCCTCTGCTTGAGATATTGTATGTTTGTCATATCTTCGCATAACAGGGAATGTTCCAAAAGGGAATGTGGTACTCCCTTTTGGAGGTATGAATGCCCATAGGATAGGCACAAAAGCTATGGGCTCCCGTTTGGCACTTCTGGAAGTTTTCTCTCCCTCTTGGACATTAGGAATATGTTTTGAGTCCTCCTTAGTAGAAAAAGAATGGCTGATATCCTCTTGGGGTGATGATGAGTGTTGCACACCTCTATGGGGACTGTCTCCATCTGGAGATGACTCAATGCATTCTTGATCTGTAGGGGAAGCTTGCAGGGCTCCTTGGGTAACAGAGGCTTTCCTCTGTTTTCTCTTGGTAGAAGTAGCGTGTCTGGGAATCTCATGAGGAAGGTGGGATGCCTGAGGCTGTCTTCATGAGAAAGAGTGGTTCGCATGCACTCTTCTGTAAGGATGGAGGATGGCTTGTCAACCTTATGCTCTGAATTGGAAGCTTTGGTGTCCCATTGGTCAGAAGGGGCTTTTTCTGATGGGGTTTCAGTAGACTTAGATGGTCTGTGAATGCCTTGGCTTGGTAGGGGACTTCTGAGGCCCACCTCATGAGATGGTGAGCATCTGCAGGCTCCTTTAGCAGAATCAGATGTGGCAAAGTTTGTTAGTCATAGTTTTAAGCTTTACAACTCTTTCTTAAATTTGCAAACTCTTACCCAAATTTTGGAAGAATGGCAGTGTTTCCAGCCCGCATGTTTTGAGCGCACATATTTCAGGCCCTCTTGATCTACAGAGGAAGGGCTTGGTCTTGTTTTCCTCAATTTAGAAGGTGTGGGGCAATCTCCTGGAGGAGGAGAATGACTGAGACCTTTTTTACAAAGAATACTAGATCTGAAACTCAATTGAGATGATTTTAAGGGGGAGATGCTCCTTTGAGGAGTAGAGGTAGGACTGGATTCCTTTTCTGCATACTTGGAAGATGTGAGGCTACTTACGGCAGAAGAGATACATTTTAAGGCAACAAGTTCTGAAAGGCAGTATCTGATATCCCTTTCAGGAATTGGGACATGTTTCAATATCCTTTGGTTAGATTTCAAACGTCTAGGGTTCTTTTTGAGATAAGAGAAATTTCTCCATCCATCTTCATGAGGAGGGGTAGGCATAATGTCCCCTTCTGCACAAAGGGACAGTCCCTGAAACTCTGTTGAAGAGGAAGTATCGACGGTTTCTTGGTGAGATGTCACAGGTTTTAGAGGCCCCTGGGCAGGTTGAGAAAGTTCTAGACTTTCCTGGGGAAATGCTGGTGTTCTCAGGATCCCTTGTTCAGATACTAAAGGGCCCAGAGCACCTTCATTGGGTTTCAAAAGACACAGAGACCCTAACACAGATGCCAAAGCTTCTGGAGTCCCTGGCACAGATTCTGAACTCTTAGAAATGGATTGTGTATATGTCAGAGGTTCTTCTGCCTCTGGACTAAGTGGTGAAGGAGCTGGTAATTTGGGAGAATCTTGTGTGGCTGACAAAGATTCTATGACCTCTTGGGTGACAGATGGTATTTCTGTACTATTTTGCATACATGCCCATATTTCTAGTGTGTCCTGGGAAGAATCAGAAAGTCCAAGATCTTCAGGATTGGATGGTAAATATCCTAAAGCCTCCTTTTCCAACCAGTGTCCTGGAGGCTCTTGAGGTAACAAGGAAGTTTCTGTAAGCCCTTGGGAAGATATTGATGTTTCTAGTACACCTTGGGCAGACATGGAAGGTCTCCAAGACATTAAGACAGAATGTTACTCTTTCAAATCCAATTGGACAGATGGAGAAGGTCCTAGACTCACTATGGTAGATGCTGAAATTTCCAAAGCTCGTGATGAAGCATTGGATATTCCTGGATTGCCATGTGTACAGGTACAACCTTCCAGGTTCCCCTATAAAGACAGCCAAGGGCCTCCAGCTTCTTGAACAGATAACAAATGTCCTGGATTCCCTTGAGCAGATAGGGACAATGTCAAAGGCTCTAGGGCAGATGATATAGATCCTAGTGTTCCTCGATCAGATAAAGAAATTACCATGGGTCCTTTGGAAGAATGCATAGATCCTGAAGGATCTGAAGCAGATGGATCTGTTTGTTGAACCCCTTGTAGAGAATTCAAAGACTCATTTGGTCCCTGGAATGAAGTTAAAGGTCCCTCTGTAGGTTTAGAGAGGTCTAAAGGCTCTTCTGTGGAAAGGGAAGATCCAAAAGGCTTAGGGAAGAAAGTGAGGAACTAAGTTGGGCAGAAATTGCAAGTTCCAGAGGTGAGTCATTGGATATCACATGTCCTGGGGTAGCTGTTGAAAATTTTTGTGCTCCTCATGCAAATGATGAATATCCTAGAGCCCCCTGGGGAGGCAGCAATGTTTCTACAGAGCCTGTGTATTTGCTGAAATCCTCAGAGATCCCTGGTCAGATCTCAAAATCCTTGCTGTATTTTGAGCAGGGTGGTTATATCCCTGACACACTGGTAAAGATGGTGAGTCTGCTACTGTGTAGTGTGTAGATGTGGAGTGAGTTCCTATACCTTGTGTATGTAAAGAAGGACTTGAAAACCTTTTGGAAGATGTAGAATGTTGGGTAGACCTTTGTGGACATGTGGACAGATGTATGGTCCCCTTGTGCAGAGACTGGGACTCACACCTCCTTGAGCAGAATCAGAAGATCCTGGAGTCCTTTGTTCTGAGGATGAAAGACCCAGAGGATTATGAGAACATTCATAGCATTGTGATGTATTCATCATTGCCTGGGCTGAGATAGAAAGTTTCAGAGGCCCCTGGGCAGATTGCAAAAGTGCTAGATACCCTTGACCAAATGGGAAAGTCTTTGCACCTCCTTGGTCAGAACAGGAATGTCTACCAGGTGTTGGCGATGATGGTGGCAATGTTCCTAGATTTGCTGAAGTAGACTGAGAAGATGCTACAGCCTGCCTCACTTGTGGAAAAAGGCCTAAAGCACTGTGTGACTCTTCATATTGTGCAAATATCCCTGTGGCATCTGTTGAATTTTCTCGATTTCTTTGTTTGGGGAAAAAAGAACTTTGCATGAGCAAAGTTCCCTCTTGTGCCCTGGAAAATTTCTTGTGCTTTTGAAAAGATGACAAAGCTTCTAGAACCTCTGGAGTAGATACAAGATGCTCCTGAACACCCAGTACTGATGGTGTAGGATAAAAGGTTTCTTGAGATTTCTGGCTAGGTAGGAAAGTTCGAGTGTCCCTTGGGAAACCTGGGGATCTTTGTGCAAAATGATGGGCAGTTGGAGAAAATCCTACTTCTGTCTGACAAGAAGTTGGAGGATGCAAAGTATCTTGAGCAAATGAAACACTTTGTGTATTCCCCTGTTTAAAATTGGGCTTTTAGATACCCTTGGGAAAAACAGAAATGTCCGAAAGCCTCTTGGAAAGATGAAGAACCTAGGGTTCCTTGTGAAGATAAACAAATTCCCAGAGACATCTGCTCAGATGACACAGATTCTGGTCGCACCTGAGTATTTTGGGTAGACCCCAGATGTCCTGGAGTGGGAAGCAAAGCTCCCACAGTCTCCTTTGCAGACAGGGACTTTCCTACTGTGGCTTCTGCAGATAAAAAAATCCCCTCAGTGCCCTGAGCAGATGTGGAAGACCCTAGAGTTGTTTCTTTAGATTTAGTCACTTCTAGATGGCATTATTCAGTTGAACAAAGTCCTAGAGTTCCTTGCTCAGATCTCAAAGATGATGGTGACAACTGTAGTGATGTAGTAAGATCCAGGGGCAGTTCAGCACATCTGAAAGTGTCTGAAGTCCCTTGGGTAGATGGAGAACATTCATTTGTTTCTGAAACTGTTGGGGAAGGAGTTGAATGCAGTAGAGCCCCTTCAGCATATCCAGAATATGGGTCATTGCCTGGGCTGAGCTTGAAAGTGTCAGAGGCCCCTGGGCTGATTGCAAATGTGCTAGGGTCCCAGGACCAGATGGGAATGTTTCTGCACCTCCTTGAGTAAAAGATGAATGTCTACCAGGTTCTCGAGGTGATGGTGGCAAAGGTCCTAGAGTAGGCAAAGCAGATGTAGAAGATTCTGTATTCTCCCTCACTAGAGGCAAAGGGCCTGAGGTAGTCTCTGTGTGATTACATTGCCCCAAGCCCAATATCCCTGAGGAATCTGCCGAAGGTTCTATTTTCCTTCGGGTGGATGACAAAGAACTTAGCACAGGCAAAGTCCCCTCTGCAGCTGTGGAAAAGTCCTTACACTTTTGAGAGGTTAGCACATATCCTTGAGAGTCTTTACTAGATAGAGGATGCCCCTGAGTACCTAGTACAGATGGTGAGTGTGTTACATCTGCTGGTGAATATGAAATGGATTTTTGAGATTTCTGGCTAGGTAGTAACGGCCCAATATCCCTTGAGGAAGCTGGGGATCTTTGTCCAGAAGGTTCAGAAAGGGGAGAAAATCTCATACATTTCTGGCAATAAGTTGGATGTTGCACAGTCTTTGGAGAAGACGGCACAGTTTGTACACTCCCTTGCCTAGTTGTGGACAGATTTAAAGACGCTTGGTCAGAAAGGCAATGTCCAGAAGGCTCTATGGAAGAAGAAGAGCCTAGAGTTCCTGGTGAAGAGGAAGAAATTCCCAGAGGCTTCTGATCAGATGGAAAAGACTCTGAGACCACCCGAGTGATTTGGGTGGACCCTAAAGGTCCTGGAGTGGGAGGCAAAGTTCCCACAGACTGCTTTGCAGACATTGGCTTTCCTACTGTGGCTTGTGCAGATAAGGAATGCCCCCTAGTACCCTGAGCAGATGCAGAAAACCCTACAGTTGTTTCCTTAGATTTAGTCCCTTCAGGTATGCAAGGTCCCAGAGATCCTTGCTCAGATCTCAAAGATGATGGTGACACCTGTAATAATGTAGTATGATCCAGGTGCAGTTCAGCACATCTGGAAGTGTCTGAAGTCCCTCAGGTAGAAGGAGAATATTCATTTGTTTCTGAAACTGCTGGGGAAGGAGCTGAATGCAGTAGAGCCCCTTCAGCAGATCCAGAGATATGAGTCATTGCCTGGGCTGAGATGGAATGTGTCAGAGGCCCCTGGGATGATTGCAAATGTGCTAGGTTCCCGGGACTAGATGGGAATGTTTCTGCACCTCCTTGAGTAAAAGATGAATGTGTACCAGGTTCTCGAGGTGATGGTGGCAAAGGTCCTAGAGTAGACAAAGCAGATGTAGAAGATTCTGTATTCTCCCTCACTAGAGGCAAAGGGCCCGAGGTAGTCTCTGTGTGTTTACATTGTCCCATGAGCAATATCCCTGTGGAATCTACGGAAGGTTCTAGATTCCTTTGTGTGGATGACAAAG
>OFFY01002332.1_pt1 | contig 13504 bp, 8 predicted proteins | sample 1521481 | NCBI WGS metagenome assembly OFFY01 (sample SAMEA3504117, study PRJEB24116) | mouse gut metagenome | biome: mouse gut; feature: mouse-associated habitat; material: faeces | place: Denmark | collected 2011
GATTGATCAGAACCTGATTCAGCCTCGTCTCATCTCCAATCAGACATTCGTGCCGGATTCCCGTTACGACGATATCAAATTTCTGACCTCTCGCTTTTGCCATGGGCCGTATAATCGCATCTACAGACGAAATCATATTGTTCAGCGTAAACTCACCGATAGACAGCACCACTTTACCGCTCTCGATCTTGGAAACATCCAGCACATCGTTAATCAGACTGAGCAGATGACGGCCGGAAGACGTAATTTTTTTCGTATATTCCTTTACTTTATCCGGATTTTCCGCATCCCTGGCCAGTAAAATCGTAAACCCTAAAATCGCGTTCATCGGTGTCCGGATATCATGCGACATATTTGACAAAAACATCGTCTTCGATTTGCTGGCAATCTGTGCCGCCTGCAGCGCTTCTGTGAGCTGCTTATTATGAATCTCCCGCTCTTTCTCCTGCTCCCTGCGGATCCGGTTTCGCAGCCTTTGATTCACATAATACAAAAGACAGCAAATCACAAATGCCGCCAGCGTTACAAAGATAACGATAAAAATATTCTGGTTAACCGCATCTCCTTCTTTTTGGATTGCCGCAACCGGCACATAGCCGATCAGATATATGGACGCATGATTCACCTCCCACATATAGATCAGCGATTCCTTCCCCAGCACATCATGGTAGAACATCAGATCGCTGCCAGACCGGATACCTTCTGCGATCTCCTGCTGAATGTGCGGCTCCATAATCCGGTTTGCCCGATAAAAGTCCTGCAGATTCAGGCTGCCTGCTTCTCTGTCGCCTACGCCTTTTGGTTTGAGTACAAATCGCTCGGTTTTGGAATCCATAATATAAAGCACCGCGTTACTGTTATAAAATTTTTCCGGCAGCGCTTCGTCAAACGTATCATAAATATATTCCACATACAGATATGCCGTCTCTTTGCCATCCCTGACCACCGGACATTTCATAGTATACGCCCATGTTCCCATACGATTGATATATGCCTCGGAAACAGGCAGTCCTTCCACCTCGTTTCCCGCGGAAAAATCAAGGCTGTCTTCCCGAAACACCTCTCCCGTACTGGAAATGCCTTCCCGTTCTCCATACGGAATCATCGACAGCTTTACCATCGTCTTATTACTATGATCCGCATAAATAAAATCCTCAGGCTGATCCATCAGAGCAATCTCATCCGCCAGCATGCTCTGAAATTCTGCTTCTTTATTAAGAATCGCCTGTATCGTACCTTTTAACAGCTCCAGGTTCTCGCTTAGATTCTCAATCGCCGCTTCTGACATCTGTATGGAAATCTTTCTCTCAATCGAGTAGACAACGCCTCCCAGAATACAGAAAACAACCAGTATTGTAATAATCAAAGAAGCGCTGTTACCGAATTTTTTCTTTTCTTTCTCTTTTTTTAAAACCATCTGTTTCATACCTTCATTTACAAATGACAGATTCTGACCGACTGTCATCTTCCCTTTGCATCCATATCAGAAACTGCCATTCCATACAATGAGAATCTGTGGTCTGCAAAATGCTCTTACTGATATATCTTATGACAAAATCCTGTCCAGGGTGGCAAGCAACACTTCCACATCGATAGGTTTTGCCAGATGACCGTTCATCCCGCATTCGATGGCCTGCTGCTTATCCTCTTCAAACGCATTTGCCGTCATTGCCAGAATCGGAATGGACGCATGCTCTTTGCTTTTCAGATTTCGGATGGTCTTTGTCGCTTCATACCCATCCATCACAGGCATCTGTACATCCATCAGTACCAGCTGATAATAACCCGGAACCGATTTTTTGAGCATATCTACCGCAATCTGTCCATTTCTGGCTATTTCCGTCGTAAATCCGGCGTCGCCAAGAATGGCCGCAGCGATCTCCTGATTAATCTCATTATCCTCTGCCAGCAAAATACGTCCGGTATGGCGTGTAACCGCCCCTTCCGCATCGTTATCGTTTTCCGCTCCTTCCATCTCTACAATCGAATGCAGACATCCCCGCAGCTCTGACAAAAACAAAGGCTTGCTGCAAAATGCAGAAATACCTGCCTCTTTCGCCTCATCCTCGATCTCTGACCAGTCATAAGCGGTTAACAGAATAATCGGCACTTCGTCGCCCATTTCCTTGCGGATTCTGCGAGTCACTTCTATCCCGTTCATGTCCGGCAGCATCCAGTCGATCACATAGACCGTATAATTATCTCCTCTGGTAACCGCCTGATGGGTACGCAGCAGCGCTTCTTTTCCGGAAAGCGTCCATTCCGCCCGCATGCCGATCTGTCCAAGCATATACGTCACACTGTCACACGTATTAAAATCATCATCTACTACAAGCGCCCGACAGTTTTTCAGTTTTGGAATTTCCGGCGGCAGTTTATCGCCGTTATGCAGACGAAACGTAAAGCTGACCGTCACTTCCGTCCCTTTCCCCAGCACGCTCGATACCGCGATCGTACCGTTCATCAGATCTACGATATTTTTTGTAATCGCCATGCCAAGGCCGGTTCCCTGTATCCCGCTGATCGTACTGTTTTTCTCCCGCTCGAACGGTTCAAAAATATGAGCCACAAATTCTTCGCTCATTCCAAACCCCGTATCGCGTATCGTAAACTCATAATCCGCACATCCGCTGGACGACGATTGTTTTTCGGTAATCCGCATACTGATCATACCGCCTGCGCCTGTATATTTCACCGCGTTCCCGAGCAGATTTAACAGTACCTGATTCAGTCTCAGCTTGTCGCAAAAGATCTCTTCATGCAGAATATCTACCGCATCCATATACAAATCGAGCCGTTTGGCATGGATATCCGCCTGTAAAATATTACGCAGTCCGTGCAAAATATCCGGCAGACAGCATGGTTTTTCATCCAGATGCATCCGTCCGCTCTCAATACGGCTCATATCCAGCACATCGTTGATCAGACTCAGCAGATGATTGCCGGATGTCATAATCTTTTTCAGATACTCCTCTACCTGTTCGCGCTGGTCAATGTGCGCAATGGCAAGCGCCGTAAAGCCGACAATGGCATTCATCGGCGTACGGATATCGTGGGACATATTGGATAAAAAGACGCTCTTTGCCTTGCTTGCCCGATTTGCCTGCATCAGCGCGGTTTCCAGCAGATTTTTCTGCTCCATCTCCTTGCGGATCTCCACGTCCACGCTGCGCAGACCGATCACAATTCCGCACTGCCTGCTAAAGCTGCCGATTCGTACCGCTTTGAGCTGATAATAGATCGTTTCTCCGTCGATCACAGCCCGATAATTGGCATGCTGTACGCTCCGTTTTTCCAGCTCCTTACGAAGATCGTCCGCATTGCAAAACTGCCGCATCTTTTCCCTGTCTTCCTTATGCACGATGGTCTGTATGTATCGCTCCATACCTGTCTGAAAATAAATATTTCCGTTTTCATCCGCTGTAAACGCGCCTCCGTCGCTCTCATCGCTGCGGATCGGAACGCCTTTTCCCGTACTCATATTAAAAAAGCAGACGATATTATAATCTACCGTCAGCGCCTGCGCCAGCTCTGTCTGACGTTTTTCCTTTTTCTTTTCCTGCAGCTTTTGAGCCGTACAGTCAAGTAAAAACCGCTGATAAAACAGCTCTCCGTTTTCCATCAGGAGCTTTACATTGCCCATAATATGCAGAATTTCTCCGTTTTTATGTCTGACGCGATATTCTGTACTGACGCTGTCCCCTTCTTTGACCAGAGAGCGGGTGGCCTCCCGCAAAACAGACTTATCCTCCGCAAGAACAGAATCCGCCACCAAATCAAAGCCGGCAGCGACCATCTGTTCTTCGGTTTCGTATCCCAGAATGTTCAGCGCCGCCCGGTTGATGCTCAAAATGCGGTGCCCATCCAGAGAAACTACTTTCAGTTGATTTTCCTTAATCTCAAATAATTCTCCCGTCATTAATTTGTTGCTCTCCGTATCCGCAATGGAGAAGATGGTCTGCCGAATAACTTCTTTCAAAGTAAACTGAGATATTTCTATAGATTCATCTTTCTCAATAATTGGGAGATAAGAAAATTCCTCCCCCGGCTTCCCGGATAAATCAAACTTCGCTTTCTCACAAGTAATCGTCATCCTGAGATTCTCATCTGTCTCAATCTTAATCTCATTATCAGGAAGTTTGCGTACAATCTCGGAGAATATCCTTGCATCAATGGCAATCATGCCTCTCTCCACAATCTCTCCTTCTATATCCGTCTGTATTCCCAGTTCCATATCATTTGCTGTCAATCTGATAATATCGTTCGTAGCGTCAATCAGGATACACTCCAGAATTGGCATGGTGGTCTTAGAGGGTACAGCCTTATATACAGTGCTGACTCCTTTTGAAAGATTTGCTTTGCTGCAGATAATCTTCATATGTGTAAAACTCCTTTCAGGCGCGGACGGATACATTTATCTATCATAAATTTCCGTCTTCTTCTTATTAGGGGCTGTGGAAAAGTGGAAAACCACGGAAACCCCAGAATTTAACAGTGTTTTCCGCAAGAATAACTGTGTGGATTTTAGTGAGACAAGATGTGGAAGTTGTGGTGAAAACTTGTCTTAAAAAACTTTTTTGTTTCTTAGAAAATAATTTTCCAACAGTTATTCCCCATTATCCCTAAGTTGTCCACAATGTTATTCACATTAAGCGGGATTAATCTTTTTCATAATAATACTGATGGTATTGTTAAGGGTCTCGTCCTTCACAATACCTTTTTCAATCTTTTCTACACCGTACTTAATCGTTGAGTGATCCTTTCCTCCAAGGATGATGCCGATTGCCTGAAGAGGCGTCTCGGTTAGAGTACGCATCAGGTACATGCAGATCTGCCTTGGTACGGAGATGCTTGCGCTCCGCTTGTTTCCTTTCAGATCTGCAATGGTAATATTAAAATGGTCGGATACGATGTCAAGGATCAGCTCCGGCGTTACGACTCTATTGTTATAAGAAGATATGATATCCTTCAAAGCCTCGGCAGCCAGCGGGATATCAATGGTTTCCGGGTTGTTCAGTTTATAGAGGGCAATCAGCTTGTTAAGCGAGCCTTCAAGTTCCCGGATGTTGGATTTGATGTTCTCGGCAATATATGTCAGAACCTCCTCCGGAATATTGTACCTGTCCAGATGGTCCAGCTCAATCTTCCTGCGTAAGATTGCCATCCTTGTCTCATAGTCAGGCGCAGAGATGTCTGCAATCAAGCCCCACTCGAACCGGGTACGGAGTCTTGCCTCCAGTGTCTCAATATCCTTAGGAGGCTTATCACTGGAAATAATAATCTGTTTGGCGGAGGTATGCAGATGGTTAAACGTGTGGAAAAACTCTTCCTGCGTACTCTCCTTGCCGATGATGAACTGGATATCGTCAATCAGCAGGACGTCGTTATTGCGGTACTTGTCCCTGAATTGAGCCATGGCAGATTCATTATCGGCGGTCTTACCTTTTTTCAAGGCTTCAATCAGTTCGTTGGTAAATGTCTCGCTTGTAACGTAGAGAACCTTCTTTTTCGGGTTCTTATTCAATATAAAATGAGCGATGGAATGCATCAGATGGGTCTTCCCAAGACCGACGTCTCCATATAAAAACAAGGGATTATATACTTCTCCCGGGGATTCCGCCACGGCAAGGGAGGCGGCGTGTGCAAAATTATTGTTCCCACCCACCACGAAGGTATCGAAGGTATACTTGGGATTCAATCCTGCTTTCTCGCTTGCAGTCTTGGTTCTCTTCTTATGACTTGCATCTGCAGACATGCTGCGGATCTCGCCGATTCTGGAATCATCCTCCGACAAAAATATGACTTCATAGTCAATCCCCGTAACTTCAGAAATGCATACTTTCAGAGGGAGAAGGTATTTCTTTTCAATATATTCAACGCTTGCGTTCATATTCACCAGTATATACACGGTGTTGTCAATAATCTCATATACTTTCAACGGCTGTATCCAGGTAGTAAATGAGACATTGGATAATTCGTGTTCTACCCTGAGATGCTCGATAATTTCCGGCCACTTTTCATTCACAATATCCATTACAGTAAACTCCTAATCTCTCTTAGTATCAAAATATACATTATAACCCCAGTTTTGGTATCCTAATTATTTTACATCAAAATAGCAAATTAAGCAATCTCTAAATCTATGTGGAAAACGTAATACACAACGGAAAATTGTAATTTTTCAAGGAAAATGGTGATGAAATTATTTGTTTCCACGTCTTATCCACAGAAATCCCAAATGTTATCCACAATTTGTGGATAAATAAATTTAGAAAAATCGCGGAATAGCTTGACTCAGACGCATTTTTTCTATATAATCAAGGCTGATGTCTTAGGAAAATTTGTAGGGAGTTTCCCTTAGTATATAAGGAGGTGGATATCTATGAAAATGACATTCCAGCCAAAGAAGAGACAGAGGGCTAAAGTCCATGGGTTCAGATCCAGGATGAGCACCAAAGGTGGAAGAAAAGTTCTTGCTAGCAGAAGAGCAAAAGGAAGAAAGAGATTATCAGCGTAGGCCGCATATATGTGGCCTTTTCTTCTATAAAAATTGGACGGTGTGTGAATGAAGTATTCCGAGTCATTGAAGAAGAACCAGGATTTCCGGAATGTCTATGGAAGAGGGAAATCCTGTGCGAACAAGTATCTGGTAATGTATGTATTAGAGAATGAAACCGGCAGGAACCGGTTAGGTATATCCGTAAGTAAGAAAGTTGGCAATAGTATTGTAAGGCATAGATTAACAAGGCTGATTAGGGAAAGCTATAGACTGCAAGAGGAACGTTACAGACGGGGACTGGATATCGTCGTGATTGCCAGAGCGGCTGCGAAAGAGAAGAATTACCATGAAATTGACAGCGCAATGCTCCATCTGGGACGTCTTCATACCATTATAGATAGGGGTAACGTATTATGAAACACATTCTGTTAGGCTGTATCAGATTCTATCGGAAGTATTTATCTGCTCTGAAGGGATATTCGTCCTGTATTTATTATCCCACATGTTCGCAGTATGCGATAGAGGCTATTGAGAAATATGGTGCGTTTAAAGGAACAGCTCTAGCTGTATGGAGGATATTACGTTGTAATCCGTTTGCAAAGGGAGGGTACGACCCGGTTCCATGATAGGATTTACCCCGCTTTTTGGAAACTTATGTTTCTATAAATAGAATACATTGGAGGAATGAGTATGACATTTAGTTTATTATCGGCAGCGAATTGGCCGATTGTAGGTCAGATTAGCTGGCTGTTGGGGAAGGTCATGAACTTTATCTATACGATATTGGATAATGCGCTTCCAAGTGATAACGGACTGGTGGGTTTATCAATCATTTTATATACCATCTTCGTATATACATTGATGCTCCCGCTTACCGTCAGCCAACAGAGAATGCAGAAGTTATCTGCTGTGACGAACCCTGAGGTTCAGGCAATTCAGAAAAAATATAAGAATAAAAAAGACCAGGCGTCTATGATGAAGCAGCAGGAGGAGATTCAGCAGGTATATGACAAGTACGGAACCTCCATGATGGGAGGATGTCTTCCGATGCTGATTCAGCTGCCGCTGTTGTTGGCTTTATACCCGGTTATTTACGATATTCAGAGTTATGTCCCGGCAATCAAGGATGCTCCGGCAAGCGTGAACCAGTTCCTTACGATACCGGACATGACAATATCTCCGATTACGATGATTAGGAACAGCGGTTCCTATGGAATGGCTCCGGCTGTCATTATTATTACGGCGATTCTTGTCCCGGTACTGTCCGGCCTTACACAATATTTGAGCGTTAAGATTTCCCAGGCAATTTCCGGACAGCAGATGGATAAGGATAATCCGATGGCAAGCACTATGAACACCATGAATGTGACGATGCCGTTATTCTCTGTGTTTATGGTATTTTCACTTCCGACAGGTATCGGTATGTACTGGGTGTTCAGCGCCGTGGTAAGAATTGTACAGCAAGTTATCATCAACAAGCATTTGGCTAAGATTTCGGTGGAAGAGTTGGTGGAGAAGAATAAGGAAAAGGCTGCGAAGAAGCGTGAGAAGCGCAGCGTAAAGGCCGAGAAGATTAACGCTATGGCACAGACGAATACCAGGAGTATCAAGGATTCTGCCAGCAGAAACGTATCGGGAATGAGTGAGAAAGAGCGAGAAAGAAGAATAGAACAGGCAAAATCGCGTGCTGAGAATGCCAAGGAAGGCAGCCTTGCGGCAAAGGCTAACATGGTTAAAAAATTCAATGAAAATAATTAGGGGGCTTTATTCATGGAATATATTACTGTATCAGCGAGGACGTTAGATGATGCGATTACAGAAGCATTAGTCCAGTTAGGAGTGACGAGTGATCAATTAGATTATCAGGTGATTGAAAAAGGAAGCGCCGGATTCCTTGGAATCGGTATGAAGCAGGCAGTAATCAAAGCACGCAGGAAAGAAGAGGCCAAGGAAGAAGAGCCTGAGATTGAAATCCCGAAGGTAGATGTTTCTTTGGTCAAGGAGCCTGTTAAGAAAGAAGTAAAAAAGGAAGCGCCGAAAAAAGAGCATGTAAAGAAGGAAACTCCTAAGAAGGAGCATAAAGAACATAAGGATTATAAGGAGCATGGAAAGAAGGATTCTGTAAAGAAAGAGTCTAAGAAGAAAACGCAGGTAAAAGAGCAGCTTGCAGCCAATGTTCCTGAGAAGAAAGAGGTAGAGCTTGCAAAGGTAGAGGAATGTACGATTGAAGCTTGTGAGAAATTTGTGAGCGATGTTTTAAAGGCGATGGATATGACGGATGTAAAGGTTACGTCCGTTGTGGACGAAGAGGGCGCGCTTTCTATTGATATGGAAGGAAGTAATATGGGAATCCTGATTGGAAAAAGAGGACAGACGTTGGATTCTCTTCAATATCTGACGAACAGGGTTGCCAACAAGATGCAGGAAGGGTATGTGCGTGTAAAGCTTGACACGGAGGATTACCGCAGGAGAAGGAAAGAGACTCTTGAGAATCTTGCGAAGAATATTGCAAGCAAGGTGAAGAGAAGCAGGAGGACGGTGTCGTTAGAGCCTATGAATCCTTATGAGAGAAGGATTATCCATTCGGCATTGCAGGCAGACCCGGCGGTTTCCACACATAGCGAAGGGGAAGAACCTTATAGGAGAGTAGTAGTTACTCTGGTACGTAATAGGTAGGATAATGAAAATAGGGGTTTCACACCCCTATTTTTGTTATCTGCACAGTCCCATGCAGAGGAAATTAGATAAGGAGGCAAAAATGGGAAGATTCTATAATGATACGGTTGCCGCAATATCGACCGCAATGAGCGATGCGGGAATCGGTATTGTAAGAATGAGCGGTCCGGAAGCATTTTTGATTGCAGATAGAGTTTATAGAGGAAAAAGGAAGAAATTGCTCTCAGAGCAGCGGACACATACGATTCATTATGGATATGTGATGGATGGGGAATGTATGGTTGATGAAGTGCTTGTAATGCTGATGAGGGGACCTCATAGTTTTACCGGGGAGGATACGGTGGAGATTAACTGCCATGGAGGTGTGTATGTCGTTAAACGTATACTTGAACTGTTGATTGATAGGGGGGCAAGACCTGCAGAACCGGGGGAATTTACAAAGAGGGCTTTCTTAAATGGAAAGCTGGATTTGTCCCAAGCAGAGGCGGTGGGAGATTTGATATCATCCAGGAATCAGTATGCGCTTCAAAGTTCTGTCAGCCAGTTAAAGGGGAATATCAGGGATAAAATCAGTGAGATTAGAAATGAAATCATTTACCATACAGCTTTTATTGAGTCGGCTTTGGACGACCCGGAACATATCAGTGTGGATGGATATGGGGAAAAATTGCGGCAAACTGTGGAAAAGCTTATGGGACAGATACGGAACCTGATAGATACTTATGATGACGGAAGGATGATAAAAGAAGGAATCCGCACGGTTATTTTGGGCAGACCAAACGCAGGAAAGTCTTCTCTTTTGAATGTGCTTTTAGGAGAAGAAAGGGCGATTGTTACGGAAATTGCAGGTACGACCAGAGATATTTTGGAGGAGCATATTAATTTGAGAGGGATCTCTTTGAATATGATAGATACTGCGGGAATCCGGGATACCGAAGATATTGTGGAAAAGATAGGGGTAGATCGGGCAAGGAATTATGCGGGGCAGGCGGATTTGATTCTGTATGTGATAGATGCATCAATGCCTTTGGATGAGAATGATGAAGAGATTTTTCGTTTGATTAGGGAGAAAAAATCTATTATTTTATTGAACAAAACAGATTTGGAGACGGTGGTTACAGAGGAAGAGGTAAAAAACGCATATTTTGCAAGTAATCTTTCAAATTTGAATAGCAAAGAAATAAATAAGTTTACTATACCCATTATTTCTATATCAATAAGAGAAAAAATAGGAATAGATGTTCTGGAAGAAACTTTAAAAGTAATGTTTTTTGAAGGAAAACTTTCATTTAATGATGAAATATATATTACGAATTTACGTCATAAGACAGCTCTTCAGGATTCATTTTACGCATTGGAAAGGGTAAAAGACAGTATTGATTCTGGGATGCCGGAAGATTTTTATTCGATTGATTTGCTGGATGCCTATGAGTCGCTTGGAGAGATTACAGGAGAGAAGGCAGGAGAGGATTTGGTCAATGAGATATTCAGCAAATTTTGCATGGGGAAATAAGTATCTGGATAAACGGGTGAAAGGTAGAGGAGGATTTGGTTGGTGAAAGATTTGGCAAATTCTGTGTGGATAAATGAAGATGGATATGATGTGGTGGTAATAGGCGCTGGACATGCAGGATGTGAGGCGGCGCTTGCTGTTTCCAGGTTGGGATTTCGTACAATTATATTTACTGTAAGTGTGGACAGCATTGCATTGATGCCGTGTAATCCTAATATTGGGGGAAGTTCAAAGGGACATCTGGTAAGAGAGGTGGATGCCCTTGGCGGGGAGATGGGGAAAATAATCGACCGGACTTTTATTCAGTCCAAAATGCTTAATAAATCGAAAGGGCCGGCGGTCCATTCCCTTAGAGCTCAGGCGGATAAGGCAAATTACAGCCGCACGATGCGGCAGGTATTAGAGAGTCAGGAAAATCTGGAAATTAAACAGATGGAAGTGGTAAAGATTCTGACAGAGGATGGAAAGGTGAGTGGGGTACAGACATTTTCGGGCGCTGTGTATCCATGCAAGGCTGTGATTCTGTGTACCGGCACTTACCTTAGGGCGCGGTGCATTTATGGGGAGGTGAGCAGTAATACAGGACCAAATGGATTGCAGGCTGCCAATTATCTCTCGGATTCTTTAAAGGAGCTTGGAATTCAGATGTATCGTTTTAAGACAGGGACTCCGGCGAGAATTGATAAGAATACGGTTGATTTTAGTAAGATGGAAGAACAGTTTGGGGATGAGAGAGTAGTTCCGTTTTCATTTACCACAAATCCCGAAGAGGTGCAGATAGATCAAGTATCTTGCTGGCTGACTTATACGAATCAGACTACCCATGAGATTATAAGGAAGAATTTGGATCGTTCGCCTTTGTTTTCTGGAATGATAGAAGGGACTGGACCGAGGTATTGTCCGTCTATTGAGGATAAAGTGGTAAAGTTTGCCGATAAGGAGAGGCATCAGGTGTTTATTGAGCCAGAAGGATTGGAAACAAATGAGATGTATATTGGGGGGATGTCTAGTTCACTTCCGGAGGATGTCCAGTATGCAATGTACCGGACGGTGCCTGGATTGGAGAATGTGAAGATTGTCAGAAATGCTTATGCAATTGAGTATGACTGTATTGATGCAAGACAGCTAAAGCCTTCTTTGGAATTTCGGAAGATTGAAGGTCTGTTCAGCGGCGGACAGTTTAACGGAAGTTCAGGATATGAAGAGGCGGCGGCGCAAGGTTTGATGGCGGGGATTAATGCGGCAAGGAAATTGCAGGGGAAAGAGGCTGTTGTATTGGATAGGTCGGAAGCTTATATCGGAGTGTTGATTGACGATCTTGTTACAAAGGAGAGCCGTGAACCTTACCGGATGATGACTTCCAGAGCAGAGTATCGTTTATTATTAAGACAGGATAATGCAGACCAAAGATTAACGAAGATAGGGTATGAGATTGGATTGATTCCTGAGGAAAGATATCAAAGACTTTTAAGGAAGGAAGAGTGGATAGAATCTGAAATTGAGAGGATGAAAACTACGAATGTAGGTACTTCTGATAAGGTTCAGAATTTGTTGGATGATTATGGAAGTACAAGGTTGGTATCGGGTATTTCTCTTGCCGAATTGATTCGCCGTCCGGAGTTATCCTACCGGGCATTGAAGGAGATTGATGAAAAGAGACCGGAAATTCCAGATGAACTGGAAGAAGATGTGATAGAACAGGTGGATATTTTTATTAAGTATGAAGGGTATATCAGCAGACAGAAGAGACAGGTGGAGCAGTTTAAGAAATTGGAGAGTAAGAGGATACCAGAGGATATTGATTATGATTCGATTAAGAGTTTGCGGATAGAGGCAGTTCAAAAGTTGAAAGAGTACCGTCCGGTTTCGGTGGGGCAGGCGTCTCGGATATCGGGAGTATCACCGGCGGATATTTCTGTTTTGTTGGTGTATATGGGGAGTGGGAGTATGCGGTCAGTATATTAGAAATTTAATACATTAATACATTAAAGCGATAAAGTAATATAATACTATATAATCAAAGTAATAAAGTTTCTGTTTGCGGTTATATGGTTAAGAATATGATTGAGAAGCAGATGGCAGGTATTAATGCTTTTGAAAAAAATGATGTGAACTTATTTGTGAGGTTAGGGATGGTTAATTTATTGAAAGAAAAGATGAAAGAGATTCATGTTGAACTGGATGAAAGGAAGATAAAACAGTTTTATAGATTTTATGAGTTACTAATTGAATGGAATAGAGTAATGAATCTGACAGGTATTACAGAATCTGAAGAAATTGTGGAGAAGCATTTTGTAGATAGTCTTTCTATTGTAAAGGTTCTTGATTTAGGAACTGGTGCAGGGTTTCCGGGAATTCCTTTAAAAATTGTTTTTCCACATCTTAATATGGTATTGTTGGATTCATTGAATAAGAGAATAAAATTTTTAGATGAGGTAATTAAGGAGTTAGAGCTTACAGAAATTTATACAATTCATGGAAGAGCAGAGGACTATGCAAGAAAAGAGGAGTATAGGGAACAGTTTGATTTGTGTGTATCAAGAGCTGTTGCTAATCTTTCAACATTAACTGAATATTGTTTGCCATATGTAAAAAAGGGCGGAGTCTTTGTTTCATATAAATCTGGGAATATTGATGAAGAGATAGCAGAGTCAAAAAAGGCTGCTCAGTTGTTGGGTGGAAATATTGTTGATGTTGTAAAGTTTCAATTACCGGGGACAGATATTAACAGGTCGTTTGTAAAAATAGAAAAAGTAAAAAATACAGGCGGAAAGTATCCGCGTAAATCGGGTATACCTGCAAAAGAGCCATTAAGA
>OFFY01002335.1_pt1 | contig 13494 bp, 14 predicted proteins | sample 1521481 | NCBI WGS metagenome assembly OFFY01 (sample SAMEA3504117, study PRJEB24116) | mouse gut metagenome | biome: mouse gut; feature: mouse-associated habitat; material: faeces | place: Denmark | collected 2011
TAGCAATTTTAATTTTCGGTGGTCTGCTGCCTCTATCGGGAAATTAAGGTATTTGCTCTTGGATGCTATTCCCCTTCGCCCTCCCTTCGTTGGCAGAGTAAGTATAGTCGAAAGGCATAGCGAAAGCTATTGCCATTACTACCAAACAACCACAGACAAACCAAGCATATGTAACAGTGGCGGGAAATGTGAAGCTCCCAGAATGACCGGACTTTGCCGGTAGTTCTGGGGACTGGTGGATAGCGAGTTTACTCCGTCCGCAAAAGGCGGATTTTGCATCTCTGGTGCGTAAAATTTTTGAAACGAGAGACCGTTTTGGGAAATCCGATTTTTTCTTTCTTTTATAAACCGTATTTATATCTTTTTCATCTACACAAGGTTTGAGGAATTGGAGAAAGCCATCGACGAATATATCATTTTTTACAACACAAGGGAGCTTCAAACTAAGTTAAAGGGCCTGACTCCCTTTGCTTTCAGGAACCAGACCCTTGTAGCCTAATTTTCTTTATTTGGAGTCTCCTGCATTTTTGCTATCAGAAACGATATTTCTGCTGGCAGGTGGCAGAAACAAAAGAAAATGGATAAACTCCCCTGGATTTCCAAAAATCCAGGGGAGTTCAAATTTGTTTTCAGTATTGGAAGTGTGGGCCGCTGGCTTTGGTATTAAGTAAGGTTATTGGACAGCGGTTTGGTTGTGGCGCGGCAAATCAGCTTATGGGAGAGAATGATCTGCCGTTGTACATAATTATAGGGGTCTGTCATCTGATCTAAAAGGATCTCAAAGGAAATCTTTCCAATGTTATAGGCCGGCTGAAGCATCACAGAAAGTTTTGGATTGGAATGTTCACTCAGGGAAGTTCCGTCAAAACCGAGCACATCGATATCTTTGCCAGGGGTCATTCCATGTTCAAGAAGATAATCAACAACACCAATCCCTGTAAATTCGCTGAATGTAAAAATTGCGGTGGGTTTATCCGGAAGCGCAAAGAGATGTTTGGCACATTCATACCCATCATCATAGCTGTTGTCGCAGGAGAGGTCATAATCTGGTATATATGGGAGGGAAAACTCTTTCAAAGCCTGTAGATATCCTGCGTGACGGTTAGCCACAAAGGGGGTGTTTGTTTGGTTATAAGAGAGCATGGCAATTTTAGAATTGCCGATTCGATTCAAATAGGCAATGGCATCATAGGCGGCTTGTCTGTCATCAATACATACAAAACTTGCGTTTGTCACGTTGAAGGCACTGCAACAGAGAACAGTAGGGACCTGCATGGAAAAAGCGTCCAATTCCGGTTCCGACAAAGAGGACGAGATAATAATCACCCCCCTGGTCCGTTTTTTCAACACGCTCTGCAAATACCGGGTCTCATTTTTAGAATTTCGGTGTGTAACACAGAAATAGGTATTGAATCCGCAGGAGGAGGCCTTTTGCTCAATTCCGCGCAGCACATCCTGAAAGCAGGGATTATTCAGTGTATGGAGAACGACCAGTATCTCATCTTCTGCCTGTTGGGATGGTTTGGGCGGTACATAGCCTGTAGCGGAAATGGCCTCCAGAACACGTTTTCTGGTTGCTTCGGAGACATGGGGATTTCCGTTGAGAACACGAGAGACTGTGGCAACAGAGGTTTCAGCAAGAACAGCAAGTTCCTTGACTGTAATCATACTTGTGTCGCTCCTTCAGCTTAATTGCGTTAATAAAAATTATTATAACACACGATTCGGAAAATGTCAGCAGGTATTCACAACCGGTGGCTTGAAATAAAATGAAATAGTTTCAAACTAGTTACAAAAATTCCGGGAGGTACGAAAGGAGAAAAAATGTTCATATTGCACAAAATACAGGTGATATAAATATATATTTACACGAAAAATGAGAGATGGCATTGACATATATGAAAACACATCATATTATATCCATGTAAACAACCAATAATTCATGAAGAAAAATAAAGATCGAGGTGTATTGTTACATGGAGAAGTTTGTAATTGAGTCAGAGCAAAAGATCCCGGTATATGCAGAAACGCAGGTTCTGGTGGTTGGCGGAGGGCCTGCCGGATTGTGTGCTGCTATCTCTGCGGCCCGTCAGGGCGCAAAGGTCATGCTTATGGAGCGCTATGGCTATCTGGGAGGCATGTCCACTGGAGGTTTTGTCCTTCTGGTAGACTGCATCTGTGACGGCAAAGGCAATCTTGTGATCAAGGGCCTGGTAGAAGAGATGCTGGACCGTCTGCGCAAAGTCAATGGAATCATTGAACCGGGGGAGAATGAGCGCGCATCTAGCCGAATGGAAGACATTCTCAAGTGGCGGCGCTACGGTTCCACCGGTGGAGAGGACAAGATTGTCCGCTGGAGCCCGGTCATCGACCCTGAGCTGATGAAGTGCGTTGCCAACGATATGGCGGAGGAAGCTGGCGTACAGCTGCTTTTCCATGCGTGGTTCAGCAAGACCTATGTAAGCAAAGATAAGGTAAAGGGTGTTATTTTCGAAAGCAAATCCGGACGCCAGGCGGTTCTGGCCGATGTTGTGATCGACTGTACTGGTGATGGCGATGTGTTTACCAGTGCGGGCGAGGATTACAAAACCGGTAACCTGCCGCTTGGTCTGGTATTCCGGGTGGCCAATGTGGACTGCGATAAGGCGGAGGAATATTTGGCAAAAGAGGGCCGTGCTGAACAGGTCTCCGAGGATATCAAGGCTATTGGCGGCATCAATGGCGGCTACAGTTTTGGGGAACTGCCTCAGGGATTTTATATGCGCAGCAGCATTGATAATGTCGTGTGGTTCAACAATACCATTCAGGGCAGTGCTGTAAGTGTTGATGATTTGACTAATACAGAGATTACTATCCGAAAAAAGATGGTAAAAACAGTGGAATATTTCAAAGAGAATATTCCCGGGTTTGAAAACGCTGTTATCATTGACACCGCGCCCCAATGTGGAACCCGCTGCAGCCGTATGCTGGTAGGAGAGTATACCATCACCCGTCAGGAGTTGATGGAGGGCGCCAGTTATCCCGACTCTGTCGTCGCTGCACAGCCGCCCTACAGGGGCTTTGAGCCAGAACACAGCTTGAAGGAGATCCCCTATCGTTGTTTCCTGCCCAAAAAGAACGATGGTCTGCTGGTAGCCGGCAGGTGTCTGTCCGGCGATTTCGGCGCGGTAGAAATGCTGCGTGTAGTTCCAACCGCCATGCTGATGGGACAGGCCTGCGGTACAGCGGCGGCCATTGCTGTGGAACAGGGAATCGAGCCCAGGAAAGTAGATGCCAAAGAGATTCAGAATAGGCTGAAGGCGCAAAATGTGCTTTTCAAGGAGTATAATGGTTAATTTGCAAGCAAAAATAAACCATATTTAAAAATTGGGAGGTCAAGGATATGCCAGCTTATAAGTATTATGAGGACTATCAAATCGGCGAGGTTCAAGTCACCTCGGGCCGTACCATGACAGAGGCGGACATCCGGCTTTTTATCGGCTGTTCCGACAACACGCACCCTGTCCATGTAGACGCGGAGTACTGCGCCAAATTTCCCGCCATTCAAAGGCCGATTATCCAGGGGATCCTGACGCTGGGCGTTGCCGATGGATTTATGGCCAAAGAGGTTTCTCCCACCATGGTGCCCTCTGTCCATTATGGGCACGATAAGATTCGTTACATCAAGCCCGTATATCCTGGCGATACCATTCACTGCCGGTTCGAGGTGATTGACAAATTCGTTAAGAACGACGAGTTTGGCTGTGTGACCTGGAATGTGGAGGTCATCAATCAGAAGGGCGAAACGGTGCTGTTCAACGTGGACAAGCAGTACATTGGCAGAAAGCCCGGGTCTTCTGAGGGGGAACAGGCATGAACGGCGCATTAAAAGGCGTGAAGGTTCTCGGATTTACCCACTTTGCCCAAGGCCCGTTTGCACTTCAGCTGCTGGGCGATATGGGGGCGGACATCATCAATATTGAACGTCCGGGTACAGGCGACTTTAATCGTCATGTGGCTCCAGATGAAAAGCTGGGCGGGGAGGGCCCCTTTTTCCTGGCGATGAACCGGAACCGCAGAAGCATCACATTGGATTTAAAATCTCCCGAGGCAAAAGAAATTGTCTATAAGCTGATGAAGGAGGCAGATGTGGTAGTCTCCAACTATCGGGCAGGCGCACTGGACCGTCTGGGCATGGGCTATGCAGACGCTAAAAAGATCAATCCCAATATCATTTACTGCGAGGCGGTGGGCTATGGCAGCACCGGTCCTTACGTAAAACTGCCGGGACAAGATATTTTGGCACAGGCCATGAGCGGTTACTGCAATATCTGTGGTACAGAAGGCAGTCCCGCCACCGGCGGTATTTATGTGGTCGATATGTATAGTTCTCTTATGCTGGTGGTTGGCGTCCTTTCCGCGCTGGTTCATGTGAAAAGCGGTGGAAAGGGACAAAAAGTGGAGATCAGTCTTTTGAATTCTGCGCTGCATATGCAGTCTCAAGAGTTTTGCTATTACATGAATACTGGGATTATGCCCAAAAAGTCTCCGGATTACACGGGACATCCACTCCAAGAGGCACCTTACGGCCTGTATAAAACTAAAAACGGGCATATGGCAATGGCAATTAACGCCGGACAGGATATGAAGCGGTTCAGTGAAATCATCGGACTGCCTGAGCTGTATGAACAGATGCCAAGCAAAGCGGTCATGCTGCGGGATAAGGAGAAGCTACATGCGCAGATTGCGCCTCAGATTGAGAAGGAAACCACCGAGCACTGGCTGGAATTGTTTCAGGCAGACGGCTTCTGGGTTGCCAAAGTCAACGACTATGACAGCGCAATGCGTGATCCTCAGGTGATTCACAACAATATTATCCGTACCATCGAACATCCCGTGGCAAAGGACTTTAAAGCGGTTATGACGCCGATTGAATTCAGCGAGACCCCTGTGGGCGTGTATTGTCCGCCGCCTCTTCTGGGACAGCACAACACAGAGGTCCTTGCCGAACTGGGATACAGCGATGAAGAGATTGAAGCGATCATCCAAAAAAAGGTGACCGGGTAAGCCATCCAAAACACATACACACCAGAAAGGAAGTAGCAAAAAATGAAGAAGATCAGGAAATTAACCAGTATCATCCTCGCACTTGCAATGTCTGCGTCTCTGCTCTCTGCCTGTGGCTCCAAGCCTGCTGGGTCCTCCAACTCTGGGAGCGGCTCGCAATCCCAGGCGCCCACCCTGAATTATCCCACTAAAAATATCAATGTCATTTGTGGTTATGGTGCCGGAGGAACTACCGATCTGTGCATCCGCGGCATTGTTGATGCTATCCCCGATGGAACTTTGCCCGGCAATGTAAACATTTTGACCAATAATGTGACCGGAGCTGCTGGCCTGACCGGAGCAACCCAGTTTGTAAACAGCGCCTCTGACGGCTATACGCTGGGCATTGTCAACTGTGACCTGATTCTCCACAAGGTAAATGGAAACACCGACATTGCCTATGACCAGTTTACCCCTGTGGCCTGCCTGATGAATCAGCCCAATCTGATTCTCGTCAACGTTGACAGCCAGTTTAAATCCTTGGAGGATTTGGTGAACTACGCCAAAGAGAACCCAGGCGCCCTCAAGGTTGCTAACTCCGGTGAGGGTGGCATCCCCAGACTGTGTGCTCAGGCTATTGAAAAGACACTTGGCCTGGATTTCAAATATATCAACTATGATTCCGACGGCGCCTGCGTAACCGGTGTTGTCGCTGGCGAAGCGGTTTGTACAATGGTTTCGGCCGCTGCTGCCATTGGCCAGCTGCAGGCTGGAACCGTGCAGATCGTAGCCGTCAGCGACGGTGAGAACAGAATGGGGAGCTATCCGGACATTCCGGCTTGGGGCGAGGTGTACAGCGAGCTTAAGGACGTCAACATTTTGACTTGGGTTTATTTGGCCGTTAAGAGCGATGTTGACCCCCAGATCGTCAGCTATCTCCAGAATGTTTTTGATTCCGCTAACGCGACCGATAAATTTAAGGATACTCAGAAGTCCTTCAGCATTGAACCCACCACCTTTGGCGGAGTTGAAGAGGCTCAGGCCTTTATGAAAGCCCAAAGCGAGTTCTACGATAGTCTGATCAACAGCTGACGTATTCCGTTTGGAACAACCCTTTTGATTGGGGTTTCATCCAGATCAAGGGGCAGGGGCACACCGGTGCGGCAGGCATAAAGCGTGCCGCACCGGCGGAATAAAAGGAGAGATTTATATGTCTATATCCTTATCGGCAGAAGAGAAGCAAAACCGGTTGCTGTGCGCCTCGCTGTTCGCCTTTTTTGTCAGCGGTGCCACGGCCCAGCCCCTTGGTTCTTTTATTCCTTTCCTGCGTGAAACATACGGCTTCAGCTATGATTTCTCGGGCCTGTTGCTGTCCTGTCAATCGGTTGGGTATCTGCTTTCCATTCTCTTGTCCGGCGTGATTCCCTATCTGATTGGCCGGAGGGCAAGCATCCTTCTCACTTCGATTTGGATGGCGGCCGCTTATCTCATTTTTATCAACAGGGGCAGTGGAGTACTCCTGCTGGGAGCAGCGTTTTTTATGACGGGGGTCGCGAGAGGGGGCAATACCAACTTTTCCAATACTATGGTGTCTACGCTCCCCGCAAAAAAGTCGGCGCAGGGGTACAACATGCTCCACGGCTGTTATGCGGCAGGAGCGCTTCTTTCTCCTCTGTTGCTGGTGTTTTTTGTAAATCACTGGTCCACAGCCGGGTGGCGGATGATGGCAGGGCTTTTACTCCTGCTGGCTTGTATCCAAATTTTTGTGTATGCAAGAATGGCCCTGCCGCCCGAGACGGCCCGGAAGGGTATTCAAACTGCAGATCACAGTTTTTTAAAAAGTGAACCGTTCTGGCTGGCCTCAATCATGCTGTTTTTCTATATTTCCGCAGAGTATGCTATCCTCGGCTGGCTTGTCACATATTTTCAGGATACAGGAATACTCAACCCTGACCATGCACAGATGATGAGCAGTCTTTTGTGGTTCGTCATGTTCTGTGGACGTATGATTGGCGTTCAACTGGCCGGTAAAATTTCCAGCAAAAAGCTGCTGCTGGCTGATGGGGCTGGTATTCTCCTCTTTTTTCTGCTGATGTTTTTAAGTCGCACGACTGTGCTTGTTGTTGCAGGGCTGGTTGGATTGGGGCTGTTTATGGCGACCGTGTACCCTTCAGTTTTAACATTTGGCAGCAGCAGCATCCGGGGAAATGACCTTGGTTACAGCGTGATGATTCTCAGCGGCAGTGTTGGGGGAGTTTTGACCCCGGCGGCTGTTGGGCTTCTGGCTGAACGGGCCGGCCTCCGGGCTGGTATGGGGTTGGTAGCAGGCCTGACCGCGATCCTTCTGGCATCAATTTTATACAGTATGTTCAAATGGGGCGGGAAAGAACCGGTACTCCAACAAGAATAGAAACTGAGAATGAAGGTGGATCATGAAAAAGTACAACTATTTAACCTCTGCGATCCTGATCTTCGTAGGGATTATGATGATTTATCTCACCAAGGACTTCCCATTTGAAGGGCTTCAGGATGTGGGAGGCGGCTTCTTTCCAAAGCTGATTGGCGGCTTGCTGATTGTGCTTTCGGTACTGGTTATTGTTGACACAGCCGTAAAGCCAGAGGGGGAGCTGACCATCGATTTCAAGGATCCCGGGATGCAGAAAGTACTGATCATGTGCGGCATCATGGTAGTTTACTGCGTCATAATGAAGCTGGCTGGATTTATGATCGCGACTGCGTTTATGGTTGCGGCATGCAGTTACTTGATGGGAGAACGAAAACCAGTCAAAATTCTTGGAATTATCGCAGGGATTTTGGTGTTTATTTACGTCATTTTTGAAATGGTGCTGCACAGTGGTTTGCCCCGCGGCATGCTGTTCCATTAATCAAGAAGAAAGGAGCCTGGAAGATGGCAGAAATCTTTTCCGCTCTTGCCGAGGCAGTTCAGCCGACAAACCTGTTTGCTCTGGCACTGGGGACGCTGGTCGGTATTCTGGCCGGTGCAATGCCGGGATTATCCTCCATTATGGCGCTGAGCATCATGACGCCGTTTACCTTTGTTTTTCCAGGAACTGCTGGTATTATGATGCTGCTGGGTGTGTTCTGTGGTGCAATCTATGGGGGTTCTATCACTGCAATTCTCATCAATACGCCGGGTACGGCAAATTCCGCTGCCACCTGTTTGGACGGTTATCCCATGGCAAAAGGAGGTCATCCGGGAAGAGCGTTGGGAATATCCACCACAGCATCTACCTTCGGCGGACTATTCTCTGCAATGATGCTCTTCCTCACCGCACCGCTTCTGGCTAAATTTGCCTTGAAATTTGGCGGCCCCGAATATTTTGCACTGGGCATTTTCGGCTTGAGCATCGTTACCGGCGTCTCCTCTAAGTCTGCGCTCAAGGGTATTACCGGCGCGGCAATTGGGCTGGCCCTATCCACTGTGGGAATCGATGCCATCAGCGGACGGCAGCGGTTTACGTTTGGCCAGACCTACCTGATGGGAGGAATCTCCTATATTCCTCTTTTGATCGGTGTTTACGCATTTGCCCAAGGTCTGGTAATCATTGAAGAAAAAGTAAAAAATCAAGGGGATGCCAAGGTTCGAAAAAGAGCGAAGCTGGAACGTGTGCTTCCCTCCTGGTCAGATATCAAGTGTATCAGTCCTACAGTATTGCTCAGTTCTGTGATAGGAACCATAATTGGCGCAATCCCGGGTACAGGCGGAGATATCGCCTCTTGGTTTGGCTATACGCAGGCAAAACGAATTTCCAAGCACCCAGAGGAATTTGGACATGGTGCTCCGGACGGCATTGCGGCCCCAGAGGCAGCAAACAATGCGGTATCTGGCGGCGCTTTGATTCCGCTGCTGACGCTGGGCATTCCAGGCGACGCAGGTTCTGCGGTTATGCTGGGCGCTTTGATGATGCAGGGGATGATTCCAAGTCCGCTGCTCTTTGAAAATCAGAAACATGAAGTCTATGTCATTATTCTTGGCCTGATTCTAGCCAATATCTGTATGTGTTTAATGGGCTTTATTGGCCTGCGGGGGTTTGCTCAGATTTCCAATGTACCGGATGAGATACTGACTCCTATCGTATTTGTATTCTGCTCGGTTGGCACATTCTGTATGAACCATAACATGGACGATATTATCTTTATGCTGATTGTAGGCGTAATCGGATATTTCCTTGTAAAATTAGATTACGCTATGCCGCCTGTTATCCTGGGGCTGATTCTTGGCCCGACGCTGGAAAAAAATCTTCAGAAGTCGCTTGTGCTCTCAGACGGCAGCTTTTCCATCTTTTTCACGCATCCAATCTCCTGTGTTCTGATTATTATCGCAGTCCTTTCTCTGGGGATCCCGCTTTTTAGCCAGCTGTATCAAAAATCAAAAGGCAAGAAAATGGAATCCTCCGGGTCATAAACAGGCAGGGCTATATTTACAATAAAAGGTAAGGTGTATAAAAATGAATACTCTGGATTTCATTCTGGAGAATAAGGTAATTACTATTTGCCGCAAGGTCTATGGCGAGAATTTGCTGAAACTTGCCCAAGCGCTTTATGCGGGCGGCGTAAAGCTGATTGAGGTGACCTTCGATCAGGCCGATCCCGAATGTATCGCCAAAACCACAGAGGCAATTCGCACGCTGAATCAGTCCTTTCAGGGGCAAATGATGTTTGGCGCTGGTACAGTTCTTACTCGGGAACAGGTCAAAGCTGCGGCAGATGCTGGCGCCTGCTATATTATCTCGCCCAATACAGATGCAGATGTGATCACATACACCAAAGAGTTGGGGTTGGTATCCATCCCCGGCGCTATGACACCAAGTGAAATCATGAATGCTCACAATTTGGGCGCTGATATTGTCAAGCTTTTTCCCTCTGGTTACCTCGGTTTTCGTTACATCAGGGATATTCTGGCTCCAATCAGTCATGTGAAATTGTGTGCAACCGGCGGTGTGTCTGAAGAGAATTGGGGGGAATACCTCAGCCTTGGCTTTGCTGGCGCAGGAATCAGCGGCCGGCTCTGCGATAAAAAGTGCATTGAGTCGGGAGACTTTGCCGAGATTACGCGCCGGGCAAAGGTGTTCTCGGATATGGTCAGGGCCTGATGGGAGGAGTGTGTCAGTATGGAAAGGAAAAAATTTGTTGGATTCGGAGAAATGATGGTGCGGTTGGCACCGGATGGCTATCTGAAACTGGCCCAAGCGGACCATTTTAATCTGAATTACACCGGAGCAGAAGGGAATATGGCCATTGCACTGGCCTATATGGGAATGCCGGCTGAAATGGTCACCAAGTTTCCCGATAACGAGATTGGACACTGCGCCAAACGTATGCTGACGAAGTTTGAAGTTCAGACTGACCACATTGCTTGGGGAGGAGAGAGGCTTGGCGTGTACTATTTGGAACGGGGAGCCTCTCAGCGCCCTTCCAAAGTTATCTATGACCGGAAGCATTCCTCTATCGCAGAAGCGACGCCTTCCGACTTTGACTGGGACGATATTTTCAAGAATGCAGGCTGGTTCCACTTCACCGGCATTACCGTTGCTCTGAGCGAGAATATGCAGGAAATCTGTAAGCAGGCCTGCATCGCCGCGAAGAGACATGGCGTAAAGGTGAGCTGCGACCTGAATTATCGGAAAAATCTGTGGAGTACAGAAAAAGCCCAAAGTGTAATGCGCCCGCTAATGCAGTATGTAGATGTATGTATCGCTAATGAAGAGGACTCTGAGAAGGTGTTGGGTATTAAAGCAAGTGATACAGATGTTACCGCCGGGAAGCTGAGCATTGAGGGCTATTCCGCACTTGCTAAAAAGCTGACAGACGCCTATGGGTTTGAAAAGGTAGGCATAACGCTGCGCGAATCCATTTCCGCCTCAGTAAACAACTGGTCCGCCATGCTTTATACAGAAGGCAAGACCTACTTATCTAAAAAATATACGATGCAGATTGTCGACCGCGTCGGCGGCGGAGATTCTTTTGCCTCTGGTTTGATATATGCCTGTCTGAATGAGTTCGATGCTCAGAAAGCGGTTGAGTTTGCCGCAGGGGCAAGTTGTCTGAAGCATTCCATCGAGTTTGATTTCAATCTTTCCAGTGTGGAAGATGTTATGAATCTGATTAATGGCGACGGGTCTGGTCGTGTTCAGCGATAAGTGGAACATTGGCTGAGTAGCACTTCTTGGGGAACTGATTTAACAAAAAGATTAATCTGATGTAGCCAGACACGCAAAACGCAATGGAAAACATGACTAACAAAATTCCTGTTAATTGCTCAAAATCCCCACAAGCCTTGAGGGACAAAAGGCCCCCTGCACAAGGACAACAACACAATAACCGTTCAGAGCAGAACAAGCGGGCAGCAACCATCATGATTGCTGCCCGTTTGTTGTAGTTGGTACCCCTAATTCCAACACATCATCCGGATCGTCCTCGTTGGCGACACAGCTGAAAATTGTGGCTATGGTAAGGTGGAGGCCCTGCCCATCCAATTGCCGTTTGAACCCCGTATAATATTTCATCGCCATGGGGATGGAGCTAGTGACGAATATGGAGTTAAACCCGGCCATCCGCTTATCCCCTATTTTGTAATAGCTGTTGCGCCGGGTTTTCTGGTCGAAATGCTCCAGAACATACTTCACGATCTCCTGGACGCGTTCCGGAGCACCCATCGCCTTTTCAATATCGAAAGTTCGAACTTCTTTGTCTTTGATATCGTTTTTCTTTTTTAGCGTATCCACATAGTCGGTACGGAAGGGCACAACATTCCCATCGTTGATGGCGTCCACGATGGTATAGTTGTCATACCCTGTGAATCAAAATACTTTAAAATTGCCCCCAACCCGCAGTAGAGATAATTTTGCTTTCAGTGGCCGTCCCTTCATTGCAGTTAACACTTCAAAAGCCAGATCAATCATTCTAATTTTATTCATTTACATGCACCTCTTCCTTTTTCTGTTTCAGGTGTTTACCTGCAAAGGAATCTAAAAAGATTTGTTGGTTTTACTGGAGGAAACTGCTGGGTGATAAAATGTCGCTATCCTAAAATAGGACAGCGACAGCATCATTTCTACTATCTGGATAGCTGATTCTGAGATTTTCATTTGTATAAAATGGGACGGTGACATTCACCGCCCCATTTCAAAAAATTTTCTATCGTCAAGCTTTAATCTCTGGTATAATAATAAAAAGATCAATTTAGGAGGAGACTCATTATGATTCACACCAGTATCATATTTGCCACTGAAGCTCATGGTAAACAACTAAGGAAAGGCACTCAACTACCATATATTATACATCCTTTAGAGGTGGCGCAAATCTTATCCTATATTCATTCTCCTCAAGAAGTTATAGTTGCTGGTATATTACACGACACATTGGAGGACACTTTTGTAACCTATCAGGAACTAGTTGATCATTTTGGCAAAAACATTGCATCTTTAGTATTTGAGTGCTCCAACAAATGTGATGGGCCTTGGCGGACACGAAAGCAATATACAATAACTAAATTGGAAACAACTCAAAATCAAAAAGTTGCCCTGATTCTTTGCGCCGATAAAATATCCAATTTGCGGAGCATTACATACGACGTTAGTACAACTGGTCCAGATGTCTGGAAAAGGTTCTCTGCCCCAAAAGAAGATGTACTTTGGTACTACGAGCAATTGGGAAAAGTGATTGCCCGCAGACAGGACTTACCTCTCGATTTTATACAAGAATATACTGCTCTCTATCAGAAATTACAAAATATTACTAATTAAGCATTTATTTCTGGCAATTCTTTTGATAAACACATCCTCCGCGAAAGCCTTCAATCATCAATTCAAGCATTTGAGGTGTTAATGTCCTATAGCGCAGTGCATAACTTAGAGTAGACACAAATTCATTGTATTCTCCCTGATCATCAAAGGTAGGAATCTCTGCCTGCTGCAAAAATCGCATAATATAACTTAACACGAAATTTTCATTACAAAAAGCTAATTCGATATCTTCAACATCATCTTTTATAATCTGTAAAGGCTTTCTCCGAACGATCCAATAGGCCGTATATGCTGTGATTTTTATATAATTTGTCAAATCAATATGATGAAATTCTTTCAGGCGAAAAATATCGGTAAAATAGTCAATTACTAATTGATTGACTACACCTGGACAGATTGATACTTTGTCTGTATACTTTTTCCTTTTGATAAAACCGTTCAATTGCTCAATAATATTGTCATAGCGCTTAGCAACTTTTTCTTCACCAAAACTCTCTATTACATCTTGATAAGAGAAAATGGATTTATGCTCTGTCATACTCTACAGCCTCACATTCTTGTATAAAATCATAGGCAGCCGATTGTAAAAACACATTAATATAAAAATCAGTGTCAAAACGCTCTTGAAAAAGTGTATAGTTTGGTGTACTGTTAGGGAGAATTTCTTTTGGTAAACGTCCCGTTTTAATTAGGCTCTGCTCCG
>OFFY01002336.1_pt1 | contig 13494 bp, 10 predicted proteins | sample 1521481 | NCBI WGS metagenome assembly OFFY01 (sample SAMEA3504117, study PRJEB24116) | mouse gut metagenome | biome: mouse gut; feature: mouse-associated habitat; material: faeces | place: Denmark | collected 2011
TTCCTTCCCGATATGCCGGTTTATTCTTGGAGCAAATCCAAATGTATGTACTGATACCTGTATTCATAAACATGTCCGTAGAAAGCTGTACAATACAGTCCAGCCAGTCATTTTCCAAAATATATCTTCGAATCTCTGAAGGACCGCTTCCGGCATCTCCAGAAAACAGCGGAGAACCGTTTTGTATAATTGCCATCTTTCCATATGGCACAAGTTTGGAAAGCCCGTTTAACACAAATAACTGCTGCCCGTCACTGATTTTGGGAAGCCCGGGCGCAAATCTGTCCTGTTCTCCTCTTGCCGCTTCTTCCTCCACTTTTTTCTGTTCCCGTTTCCAGTCAATTCCAAAAGGGGGATTGAAAGTACAATAATCAAATGTAAAACCTTCAAACTGATCATCTGACAAGGTATCCCCAAACCGCATATTATCCGGATCTCCGCCGCGAATCATCATATCTGCTTTCGCTATCGCATAGGTAGACGGATTAAACTCCTGACCAAAGCATGTAACCTCTATATCGCTGTTCAAATCATGGATTCTCTCCTCCATACAGGAAAGCATCTGAGATGTTCCCATCGTCATATCATAAACCGTCATTCCCCCTATGTCTAAGTTGGCATCCGCAAGCAGTAAATCTGTCATAAGATAGATAATATCCCTGCTGGTAAAGTGTGCACCTGCTTCCTCTCCAAAGGACTCTGAAAAGCAGCGCACTAAGTCCTCAAAAATATAACCGCAATCCACAGCCAAAAAAGTCCCCCCTCATTCATCCTCCGTCCCTCCCCCAAGCCAGGATTCCAACGACTCCTTCATCTTATTATAAATATCCTGATAATCATACCCCTCGCCCACCAGGTCTACGGTCTCTTCTATAAAGAGCTTCATCTCCTCCCTGCTGAATTTCTTCAGGATCTCATCCTCCAGCTTCCGTGCCTCCTGGCCGTATCTGGTCCTGATTTCCGACATGGTATCCGCGAATATGTTTTCCTCACATCCCAGGGAGCGGCTCAATTCTCGCAGATAGGTATCATTGTCCACATTCATGGGCGGTGTCAGCTCCCCGTTCTGGGTTTTCCTGATGGAATCCTGGATATCTTCCACCTTCTGATTGTGCCGCGAGGTCTCCAGATCAAGCTCCGCCTGCTTTTGGGATCCTATATCGGCCTGCATATCCGCAACTTCCCGATCCCGTTTATCCTGGATCTCGTCATGCTTGTCAAAAAAGCTCCCCTCGTCTTCCATTTCAAAGCGATAAGAGTCGCCATTCAGGTTCACATCCCCGAAGATTTCGTCCGCCTCCTTCAGATCCCCGTAAAAACCATAGAAATCCAGCCCCAGCCCCAGAGCATCCATAAACAGATCTCCTGCGCTTACATCCCCGGTTCCTGCCAGATAATCCGCAAGATCTTTCCCTGTGGCGGCACTGTCCCCCAGGGTGGAAACCACATCCGAAACCAGATTCCCGCCATAGAACAGCTTCACGGCCGTTCCGCTGCTCCCTGCAGCCGGATTCAAGAATCCTGCCACAAAATTTGCCAGCTCCGTGGCCGTACACAAAAAGGTCTTGCTCTCTCCTTCCTCCGGACCGAAGAAATACTGCCTGGATGTCTTCCTGACATAATCCCCCGCTTTCGTATCCGTACAGCCGATAGCGAAAACCCCTGCCCCGGCCAGGCAGCTTCCCGCCAGCACCCATCCCGCCGGACCTCCCAGAGCCAGGCCGATGGTCATCAAGGTCAACCCTAATATGGTGCTGAAGCCTGCATTCTGCAGAAAGCCTCCCAGATTCCGGCCCGATTCGGACCATCCGCCGTCATCGGCCAATACGATCCCGTACCGGGAGCTGAACCACGCGACAGCCATACCCGCAGCTGCAAGCAGAAAAAGCGTCCTGGCCTTTTTCATTTTCTCCGGATCCGACATTATCCGTGGCCAGAAAATCTGCAACAGCGCAAAAATGACCATCAGCATAGTCACAATCAGGCGGATCCAGAAATGATACCCCGCCGCATACCAGAGTGTCAGACTCACCAATGCATAAATCAGAAAGCCCAGCCCCATATTGTGGAAAATAATCCTGTATTTTTCAATCCTAGGCTCCTGCCTGGTACCGGCCTCCACCTGCTTCCGATTCCCCGCGCACCGCCAGAGCATACAAAACCGTACCAGTCCGTTCTCCTTTTGGGCAAAAATTAGCAGACAATACAAGGACGCCAAAAACAGTGTAACCGGATTCATTAAGAAAAATCCCGCCGCCCACACCGCCGCATAGACAATCCACCTCTGCCGCCCACTCCCGTATCCCATGCTCCGGCACTCGTCCGCATCCCCCGGAATCCCCAGCAGATCCATTAGGAACCCGATCTTCCTGGATTTTATCTGTCCAACCAGATGCCGTCCGATCAAAGTAATCAGCATCAACAGCGGCCAGACCAAAAATGCGGTATCGATAGAACCCCAGTCCGCGTTCAGCCCCTTTAAAGGACTGGGCGTCCTCATGGTGCCCGCCATCAGGTAAGGGGTCAGATTCCCCCATACGGCTCTCCTGTCCAGCATAAAGGTATCGTTCAAATAGCAGGTGGCGTACATATTATAGAAAAAAAGCACGGCACCCCAGGCCAGCCAGAGAAAGGCCGACAGAAATTTTTTCTTTGCCGCCCCTTTGATCATCCCCGGAAAACCGCTGACGATTTTGTGCAGGCACCAGAACCAGAATCCAGGTCCTGTCCGTGGAAACCCTTCCGACTCCACGATTCTGCGGTATTCCGACTTATGTCCAGGGGCTTCCTCCTTTTTGGGAGCAGCCCCGTCCGCCGCATCTCCCTCGTTTTTCAGCCTGTTAAACTCCCGCAAAATCACCCCGAACCAGCTTGCAGCACTTTGGGTATCCCGTTCCAATTCGTCATATTTTTCGGAGTCCTCTCCTCCCAGCAGATAAAGCCGGCGCTTATCCGATACCATGGCCAGCGTCAGACGATGTCTCCTTATTCGGTTACCGGAATGAATGACGGCAGCCTCTCTCACAGGATTTTCTATCTTTTCTCCGTATAGTTTTTCCCACTTTTCCGGCTGAAAGGAGGCGCTCATTCCCTTTGCCTCCAATATGCTCTCGAAAGCCATATAGAGCGCTTCCCTATCCTCCGTACACACCAGAAGGGAATTCTTTTTGTCCTGCAAAAGTCCCGCAAACTTCCCCTCCGCATAATAGAAGGTAAGGAGCTGATCCTTTTTCCGAAGCGCCTCGTTCCGAAAGCTCATGCAATGGGCGGAATTAAGCACCACCTCCAGGGCCTTCCTCAGCCCCTCCCCCATCAGCACAGCTCCGTCCTGTTCCTCCAGGAATTTTCTTCTGGCCAGGGACTTTATTAGCTTATTATGATTTTGATAGGTCTCGGGCTCCAGAAATTCTTTCTTCACTCCGTTGATATTTTTCCTGCCGGTCTGTTCCATCCGGATCCGCAGCAGCAGGTACAGCTCCGCCAGCCCCATTTTATATGCCGGTACCTTGATCTTTTCCTTCTGTTCCCTCATCTTATTTCCCCGCTTCCTCCAACAGACGTGTTACCGCATGCTTTTCGATTCTGGTCAGACCGTATCTGCCTGCCAGAAAAAAATACGCATCCGACTCCACGATCTTTTTGATCTCATTATCGGACAGCCCCTCTTCCCAGGTGAGGCATATCCCCTTAAGCGGATGCTCCAGAACGGCATCCCCGCACAAAATCAATCCGTCGCTCTCTGTGGTAATCCAAAGATGCCCTGCGCTGTCCTCATAGAGCCACCGCACCTTCTCCCCGGGTATCCCGTCCTCCACCCCAAAGGAATCCGCCACAGTATATCCCTCCAAAGACTCCTCCAACACATTCAGCCCCCCGGCTGTCAGCTGTCCGCTGGCAACCAACACCTTATCCTCCAGCGGCAATATGGCATTGATATACGGATGGGCAAGTCCCTCCCCGATGGTCAGATGCTGCCAGCTTTCCCCGCCGTCATCCTCCCGCAGGATGCTGATTCCCCCCGGCTGATTTGCCAGATAGGAACCGAACCACAACGCATCCCCATGTGCCGCCATCACATTCACCGGATCCGCCAGGAGTCCGCTCTCTTTGCTGTACTGCCTCGAAACCTGCCAGTGGCCGTCCTCCAGAACAAAGCGGTTCGCTCCTTCCATGGTTCCCACCAGCACATCCCGGTCCAGGCATAAAATGGTATTCACCCTTCCTCCGGTGAGAAGGGGCGCCCGATAATCCTCCCTGGTTCCCTCCGGATACAATACGCTGACCCCCTGATTATGGCCGATCCACACCGAGCCGTCAAAAGAACGGCAGATTTCCGCGGCATAGATTAACTCCAAATCCTCAGCCACATACCCGGTCACCTCTCCGGTCTCCGGATCCAGACATTTTACCCCGTCTCTTCCGCCCACCCACAAGCTGCCGTCCTGCGCCAGGTAGAGCGCCGATATCTCCTCCCCCTGACAGAACACCTCAAATCCTTCCATAGGCCCGGCCTGATCCTCCCCGCCGCTTCTCACCTGCCGTATCATCAGTACCGTAACGACGCAGGCAAATACCAGAAATATCCCGTTTATAACCAATCTCTTCCTCATAATACCACTGTTCTGGAGCACAGATACTCCGCCTCTCCAAAATCATGCGTGACATAGAGCACCGTGCTTTTTCCAATGTATTCCCGCTTCAGAAAACCCATAACCTTCTCCCTCGTTTTTCCGTCCACATTGCTGAGAGGCTCATCCAGCAGCAGGATCTCTTTTCCGGAGACCAATGCTCTTGCCAGGGATACTCTCTTGGCCTGTCCTCCGGAAATCTGGCCTGGATACCGCTTCATCAGATCTCCAATCCCCAGTTCCGCGCAGATATACTCCACTCCGGAACTCGCCTTCTTCCGCCTTCCTCTATCCAGGGGAAACAATATATTTTCCGCCACGGTCATATGGTTCCACAGTGCCGGCTCCTGAAATACCATGGCCAGCTCCCTCTCCCGGGGCGCCTTCCCGTCCGCAGGGGCTCCCTTTAGAAGGACATGTCCCTCATATGCCCTGTCCAGACCTGCCAGAATCCGCAGAAGCGTGGTTTTGCCGCAGCCGCTTTTCCCTACAACGGCAACCGCCTCTCCCTTCTCCATCTTCAGAGAAAATTTTTCTAAAACCTTGTTTTCCCCATAGCTTTTGGTCACATTTTCCATTTCTATCATATATCCTTTTTCCCCTGCGTTCAAGACTTCTCTTCAAAAACTTCCCGTATTCGGCCCTGCCTGATAACCAACGTAAACATCCCCGCCGTAAACAGCACTGTGATCAGGCAGAATCCGCTGACCAGCTCACTTGCTCCGTAATGCAGATAATTATACACCTTCACGGCCAGCGTCTCATAGCCCGGCGGCATAAGGATCAAAGGAATCCCCTCCTCCCCCAGGGTCAGCAGAAAAACCACCCCCGCTGCGCCGACTATGGCCGGACGATATACCGGAATCAATATTTTGCAGAAATACTGCCATCCCGAGGGCATATAAACCTGTCCCGCTTCCAGCTCTTCTCTGTGGATCCTCCTGTGTCTTGCCGTAAAAAGCAAAAGGGCAAAAGGCATATACTTTATGGCACAACCCAGCGCAGGGAAATACAGCGTCTGGCTTATCCCATGAAGCACACTTCCGTTGACGGTTTTCAGCAGCCCCATCCCAATCAGGGAAGACGGCATGGCAATGGGAAACAGCGCCGGAAGAAACCAGTACCATTTCTTCCCTTCCAGCCACACCGCTGCCGGTCCTGCCAGCAGCACGGCCGTCCCCGCGGAAAGCGCCGCTATCCCTACGGAAATCAGCAGTTCCTCCCGGCACAGCCGAAAAGATTCCCACAATTCTGCAGGCGCACCTGTCTGCAAGGCAAAAAGTACCGCCGGCACCCCGATCTGCAGGATGCACACCGACACTGCAAAACGCCCTGCCATACGCAGAGAGCCCGACAATTCCAGCCCGCTCCCTTCCGGCGGTGATTTTTGAACGGGAATGGTTCCCAGTCCCCGGCCCGCCAACACCAAAAGCCCCAGCACCGGAAAAATCACCGGAAGCGCCAGAATTCCTGTCTGCCCCAGGTCTCCTGTCCTGCTGTACTCCGAAAAAATCTCCAGAGTATGGGTCTGATACTGAAAAAGGGACGGCACGGAAAAATCTGTAGCCGACAATACAAAGACCAGCGCTCCTGCAGCCAGAACCGCCGGGAAGACAGCCGGAAGAACGATATCGAAAAAGACCCTGTTTCCCCCTGCATAGATGCTGCCCATCTCCTCCGCCCTCCGGTCATGGTACTCCATGGCAATCAGAATCACCCCTGTGGCAAGAGGCAGAAAAGACAGAATATTCACAAAAATACAGGGAGCCAGACCGCTTGCCAGACTCCTCATCAGGCTTCGGTCAATCCTGCCGAGCAGACGCACCAGATACATCCATGTCAACGCATAGACATAATAAGGCACCGGCGCCAGGAGCAGGAAAAACCATCTGATCCTCCTGCACCTGAGCGGACCGTTATGGATCCAGGCGGCAGCGGCCAGCCCAACAGCCATGCATCCCAGAGCAGCCATGGAAGCCAGCAAAAAGGTATTCCCTGCCAGTTTCAGCCGCCTGACACTCCCAAGAGCCCCTCCCCAGTCTCCTTCCCTCTGGACAAATCCCCCCAGGGGCAGCAAAAGTAACACAAAATAGAGCAGAACCGCAGCCTTCTGAAGCACTGTCAGTCCTTCCGGCTTTCTAACGGGCATCTAAGAATATCTCCTCCATATCTTTTGACGAAATCTCCAGCATCAGATAGATATCTCTCAGGTTCAGCTCCATCCCCTTCACCTGAAAATCTCCCTGATTTCCCCGCACCGACACGTCAAAGAATCCCTTCTCTATCAGGAATTGCTCCGTGCGCACATCCGCCAGAAAATCCAGCAGCTTTCTGGCATTTTCACCGTTTGGCGCCCCCTTTATCAGTGCTGCTGTGGATGGGGTGATCAATGTCCCCATCTCTCCCTCGCCCTGATCCGGAAATACCATAACTACAGGTGCACCGTCTTTTATGGCATCCTTCGCGTCATCCGTATCCGTGTAACCAACCTTTACCTGACCTGCCACCGCCATGTCCTTGGTGACGGAATTGCCGTCCACGATCTGGACTCCCCGATCCGCAATCTGCCGAAAAAATTCTCTGGCTTCTTCCTCCCCCAACTGCGCATACATGGCGGCAGCCTGGGTTTTAGTAGTGCCGAACATGGGATAGGCCATAGCCAGATCCTCGCCGGCAAAGCTTCCGTTCACAAAATCATACACACTGTCCGGATACGCATCCTCCTGCGTCAGTTCCGTATTGACCAGCATCACCCTGGCCCTCCCGCCGAAAGCAGTCCAGTACCCCTGGGCATCCTTATAGGCTTCCGGAATATCCTCTGTCCCCGCAGGTACATAAGGCTCCAGCATCCCCTGCTCCTGCAGTTCGATGGTCTGGATAAATTCATTGTTCCAGAAGACATCGCAGACCGGCCTGTCCGCCTCGGAAAGAATGCGGTTCACCAGGCCCGTCGTCTTGTTGGCCTCCGTATCATAGACGGCCCGGACCGCTATCCCCGTCTCCTCCTCAAACTGTTTGAACAATTCTTCGCAATACACCTGCTCCACCGCCGTATACACGACTACTTCCTCTTTGCTGCCGCATCCCCCCAGGAATGCAGATATGCAAAACAGGGCCATAGCGCCTGGTATCATTTTCCTCATAGATATCATTCTCCCCTTTGTCCGGCACTTCCATAGAAATTGCCGGAAAATAACTGCTGCTATTAATCCGTAAAAAAGTTCTTCCGGCACCTTACTGATTCTATGTCCGTCTGGCGACGGACTTTCCTATAAGGTAAAAACGGAAGTATTCTGCCGCTTTCCGCCCCGAAGCCAAATCAGCAGGAAATATTTCCTCCTCAGATTCCTGTTGCCAGAATGCACAGCATCAGTTCCAACGGCACAAACACTGCCAGAAAGCCCTTCCGGCATTTCCTCCTGTCTTCTCTGCTCCAGTCCGTCTCCCCAAGTGAAAATTCATACTTTTCAAAATCCGGATTCAAAAACCTGACAGGAAATTCTCTCACGTAAAACATACCGCTCCCAGTCCGGTTCCCGCAAAGCGCCTCATATTCCTCTTTCGTCACCGAAAGCATATATCTACCGCCTCGGAAAACGATGTCCGCACGGTAAATATACGGCGTCCTTCTCCTGCGGCGATATCTCCTCACCTTGATCCGCTCCGCCCGAAATTCCGCCTTCTGCCATCCCAGATTCCTGGATTGCCCATAGAGAAGCCTTACGATGCATAAAAGGAACAGATTGAAAAACAGATTTACCCCAGTCCCCGTCAGAAATAGTTTCATTGCAGCTCCCTTCGCCGCTTCCGCCGTTTACCCACGATGATAGCAATGTACACCGCCAGAAATCCCAGAATGATTGCCGCCAAAACGGCAGACTCCCCCGGGCCGCCCATCTTCGCCTCCGCCCACAGGCTGTCTATCAGTTTGGAGGTATCCTCGGGCAGATTGACGAAGACCTGGGTGTTGGCCAGAATCTCCGCATCCGGATAATGGATGGGGCTTTCCACCATTTCTTGATCCATATAGGCTTTGGCCGCGGTCTCCGGGGTGGAATAGCCTATGTAATTCATATTGGCCCCGGCAATCTCCGGATCGCACAGAAAGTTGATATAGGCTTCCGCCTCCGCCTTGTGAATGGAGGTTGCGGGAATGCACATGGCATCTACGAAGTAATTGGTTCCCTCCTTTGGCACTACGAAACGGATATTATCGTTGTTATCCACCAATATCGCGGCATCCCCCGCATAATAGGGCGCGATCCAGGCTTCCTCGCTCTCCATCTTGTCAAAAATCTTGTCCATCACATATGCCTGCACCATAGGCTTCTGCTGTTTTAAGAGGGCGGCAGCTTCCTGCCAGTCCTCCTCCCTCGTGGTGTTCACCGACTGCCCGAGCATAAACTGGGCAATGGCGAAGGCGTCTCTTGGATTATCGAACATCAGTATCTTCCCTGCATAGCGGTCATCCCACAGGGCAGACCAGCTGGTGATCTCTTCCTTAATATAGTCCGTATTGTAAAACAGTCCCACCACACCCCAGGTATAGGGCACCGAATACCTGTTTTCCGGATCATACTCACTGTCCCTGAAGCTCTCATCTATATATTGGTAATTGGGTATATTGGAAAAATCCAGTTCGGCCAGCATATTCTCATGAATCAGTCTCGACACCATATAATCGGAGGGAATGATCACGTCGTAATCCGCCCCGCCTCCCACCAGCTTGGAATAGAGGGCTTCATTGCTGTCAAAGGTGGTATAATTGACCCTGATCCCGGTGCGCCTGGTAAATTCCTCGTTCACATCCATGGAGCCGTCGGTGCCGTTGGCAATGTACTCCCCCCAGTTGTAGACATTGATAGTCACATTCCGGTCCGGAACTTGCGTCTGTCCGGCCTGAACCTTCAGACAGGGCAGGAAGGCAAGGGAAAGCGCCAGGGCCAGACAGCTCTTTCCCAGACATTCGGCAGCAAAATCCTGCACCTTCCGGCTTAATCTTCGCTCCGGCTTTTTCCGGTTCAGAAATCGTACACAGGCAACCTGTGATCTGCAATCACCCGGGCCCTGAATCCGTGCAATACGCCGGGCGGAACCCTCGCAAATTATTGTACGGCACAGCCTTAATAAGCCTGCCTCTGCCACAGCTCCCCTCATACGCCTCACACCTCCTTTGGGGACGTTTTCCCCCGATCTTTTCCGTTGCGGACATTTACAATGACAAGCAGAACCATCACCGCCCCAAACATCACCGTGGACAATGCATTGATCTCCGGGCTGATGCGTTTGCGGGTCATGGAATAAATATAAATAGGAAGAGTCTGGGTGGTGCCGCTGGTGAAATAGCTTATCACAAAGTCATCGATGGACAGGGTAAAGGCCATAATCATTCCCGTTACAATCCCAGGCATGATCTCCGGCAGCACCACCTTGAAGAAGGCCTTTACCGGCGGACACCCCAGATCCTGGGCCGCCTCGTAAAGATTGGGATCCATCTGGCGCAGCTTCGGCAGCACGGAGAGGATCACATAGGGCAGGCAGAAGGTGATATGGGCCGCAAACAGGGACCCCATCCCAAGGCTGCGTCCCCCGAAAACACGTACCGCAGACACGAACAGCAACATCAGCGACACGCCCGTGACGATCTCCGGATTCACCATGGGAAAATTCGTAATATTCATCATGATCCGTTTGGGCAGGCGCTTCATGCCGTTGATTCCGATGGCTGCCACCGTCCCCAGAACTGTGGACACCACCGCCGCCGCCACCGCGATCAGCAGGGTATTGCGCAGGGCTTCCAGGATCAACCTGTCCTCAAACAGTTTCCGGTACCACCTCAGGGAAAACCCGCCCCACACCGAGCGGCTTCCCGTGTCCGTATCATTGAAGGAAAACACGATCAGAACCAGAATCGGCGCATATAAAAAGAGAAAAATGAGAAAGGTATAAATACGTCCTCCCGCCTTTTTCACAGCAGCATCCCCCCTTTTTCATTTACTTCCCCGTCGTCAAACTGGTTCATGATACCCATGCAGATCAGGATGATCACCATCAATACCAGGGACACGGCGGAACCCAGGTTGGGATTGTAGGCGCTGCCCAGGAACTGCATGTCGATCAGATCCCCGATGAGCAGATTGCCGCCCCCGCCCAGCATTTTCGATATGATAAAGGTGCTTACCGCCGGTACGAACACCATGGTCACACCGGAGATGACACCGGGCATGCTTAAGGGCACCACCACCTTCAGGAACACCTGCCTGCCGTTTGCGCCCAAATCCTGGGCCGCCTGGATGACGCTCTCATCGATCTTGGTCAGAACGGAGTACAGCGGCAGGATCATATAAGGAATGTAATTGTAAACCATCCCCAGAACCACCGCTCCCGCCGTGTTGATCATATGCACCCGTGGCAGGCCCACAGCCGCCAGAGCCGAATTGATCAGTCCGTTGTCTTCCAAAAGGGTCATCCATGCATAAGTGCGCAGCAGAAAGTTCATCCACATGGGCAGCATCACCAGCATCACCATGACGTTCTGGCGCTTTGCATTCATTTTTGCGATAATGTAGGCCAGGGGATACCCCAGAACCAGGGAAACCACGGTGGCCACCGCCCCCAGCCAGATAGAACGCAGAAATACATTGGAGTACTGTCCCACGCTCATCATGTTTTCCAGAGTAAAGGCGCCCGATTTATCGGAAAAAGCAAAATACCCCACCAGCAGCATGGGCAGCACGATAAAGACTGTCATCCAGACCGTATAAGGCGCGGAGAGAAGTTTGGAGTTAGATTTCATTGCCGTCCTCCTCTTCCGTCCCTGCCGCATCCGGAGCCTCAAACCTGTCATCGGTTCCCGGCTCACAGGAAATCCCAGGTTCGCCTTGCGTCCCAGGCCCGCCTTGCGTCCCAGGCCTGCCTTGCGTCCCAGGCCCGCCTTGCGTCCCAGGCCTGCCCTGCGTTCCAGGCCCATGGAATGCCCCTGCCTCATAAACCAGTTCCTCGTCCGTCATATTCATGTCCTCGTCCATCTCGTCGCTGAAAGTGCTGTAATCCCCGAACACGCCTGAGTATTCCGACTTCTCCATGACATGAATATCATTGGGTGTCAGCGCCAGGCCGATATGGTCCCCCACCAGACGGCCTTCCGTAGACTGTATCATCCACTTGAAGCCCGCCACATCCACAATGATCTCATAATGGACCCCCTTGAAGGTGACAGCCGTCACATCCCCCACGATCCGTGTGGCGTCCGGCTCTACTACTTTAATATCTTCAGGACGTATCACCACGTCCACCGGCGTATTTTTACCGAAACCGCTGTCCAGGCAGCGGAAGCTGTGTCCGGCAAACTTCACCGAATAATCCTCCAGCATAATACCGTCCAGAATGTTGGACTCTCCGATAAAATCCGCCACGAAAGCATTTTTCGGCTCATTATAGATGTCCGTGGGCGATCCGATCTGCTGGATCACACCCCCGTCCATCACCACCACCGTGTCGGACATGGACAGGGCCTCCTCCTGGTCATGGGTGACGAAGACAAAGGTGATGCCCGTACATTGCTGTATTTTCTTCAGTTCCGCCTGCATATCCTTGCGCAGCTTCAGATCCAGGGCGCCCAGGGGCTCGTCCAACAGCAGAACCTTGGGCTCGTTGGCCAGGGCCCGGGCGATGGCCACCCTCTGCTGCTGCCCTCCGGAAAGCTGGCCGATTCCCCGGTGGGCATAGCCGGTAAGGTTCACCATGGCCAGCATCTCCTGGACGGTCCGGCGGATCTCCTTCTCCCCCCGCCTCTTCAGGCGCATGCCGAAGGCAATGTTTTCATACACATTCAGATGGGGAAAAAGGGCATATTTCTGAAAGATCGTATTGACCTCCCTTTTGTGGGGAGGCAGCGCGGTAATATTTTTGTCATAAAAGAACACATCGCCCGCATCCGGCCTGATAAATCCGGCAATGGTGCGCAGTACGGTGGTCTTGCCGCAGCCGGAGGGGCCAAGGAGGGTAACGAATTCCCCGTCATGGATGTCCAGGTCAAAGCCCCCCAGAACCTGCTCCCCGTCATAGGAAACCGTAATGTTCTTTAAGGAAATAATCGTATTTTTCAAGTGAGGCATCTCCTTTATGAAGCCGCCCTGGGGCAGCCTAAATCAGCTGCGTGCCCTGCCCGTCCCGCAGGATCCGACATTTTTCGGGATCTCACGCAATGAATTAACTATACGGGATATTGGAGGGTTTGTCAATTGTTTCCCATGATTTTTCCGATAATCAGGGATACACCGGCAGGGCCTTACATCTCGTTCAGATAGAGCTGTACTCTGTTCTGAATCACGGACGCGGCTTTTTTCGTCTCTTTATTTCCGCTGAAATACACCATGGCTTCTTCCATGATTATACTGCTCACGCCTTCAAGAGATAGCGTTTTCCATAATTGCCATCACATCCCGGAAGGTCCAGGTATCCTCGTTCCGTCGCTCCTGGGAAACCGCCATCGTACTGACGCCTGCCGTAACCGCCAGCCCATAGAGTCCGTCGCCAACCATACCGTATTGCAGCACGCTCAGCGTATCGCCGTCATCAAACACAAGGCTGAGGGTGTCCGCCCCTTCCGCAACTGCGGTAAATGGAAGGACAGGAAATTGTTATTTTGGATGAGCCGTTTAACGCACTGGATGAGTCATCCTGCCAGTATTTATATCAGTTCATCAGGCAGCTTAGGGACGAGGAGAAAACGATACTGATAACATCGCATAATCAGACGGATTTAGATGAACTCTGCGATGTCCAGTATCGTGTTCCGACATTTGAATAAATGGTGCGGAGGCATCCTTATTCAGCCTGCAGCCAGGTAGTATAACGGCAGCCG
>OFFY01002340.1_pt1 | contig 13469 bp, 9 predicted proteins | sample 1521481 | NCBI WGS metagenome assembly OFFY01 (sample SAMEA3504117, study PRJEB24116) | mouse gut metagenome | biome: mouse gut; feature: mouse-associated habitat; material: faeces | place: Denmark | collected 2011
GTGAGTTCATAGTTCACATAATTTTCCATGTATCTATAATATCCTATACCTAGGCTTTGTACAACATTTATTTTTCAAACAAGGCCTAGATGAAGACAGACGAACCGCTTTTGCATCTATGATGTATCACAGCTCAGGCGGGGACTTTAGATACTGCAAAAGCTGCTCCTCAAAGATTTGAAGTGTTTCTTCCGCAAATTCTTTCAGCTTAACTGGGTCATGCAAGTCCATAGCGCATTGGTTCATGGTCTTAAAATTAGGCACGTCATCGTAGGACACGGCCTGCTTACCGTTGGAGTAGCGCCAGACAAACCACCAATAGCTCCGGGAAGCAATGACGCGGAAAGCAGGAAACTGCTTCTTGACCGTTTCCATGGCTGCGTCATCTACTTTTATTTGCATCCAATCGTTTTCTCTCTTCTTCTCCACCAGACAAAAACCACCAACCAGATAGCCGTCGTCAGAGGCCTCAATGCGGAACCACATCTCTTGGTTCGAATCAGAAAATTCCAATCCCTCCGCTTTTACCTTGTAGTTCACGCCGGGACAGAAGTTCAAACGTTGTAGGTCCGTTTTCTTTTTTTCATTCAACTCCGCACTGCAATAGGACTTGTAGGAATCCTCCAACCATTCCAACTGGTAGTTTTCCGCAATCGCTTTCCTGTCAATTGCTTCCTGGAATGTCTCTAATACAGTACAAGCCAAGCTGCTATCCGCTGATTGCTTTTTCGAGTCGGACAAAAACCACTCAATAGCCTCTATGTACTGCCGGACTTGTTCCAAAAGTTCAGCGTTTTGGTCAGATTTAGGCTGTCTTGTCCTCCATTCCCCCAACCATGTGCAGATACTTTTCCAGGAGATGCATGTGACAGCGCTTTCTTCTAACGTATTCCCCTTATCCTTGGACTGCATGGTCCACAGGGAGGGTTTTGTTTCATGGCTCTTCGTCAAATAAACCAATTTGGCGTTGCGGGCATAGAAGTGATAGTCATAGCATTGAGACTCTTGGTCACCAGCATTGATCTTGGCCTCAATAGGAATAGAAAACTGGGGATGTTGGAGCATGATATCGATTCTCCGTCCGTTGTCAATCAGGTATTCCGTCATGACGCAGGTTCTTTCCAGAGTTTTCAGCTTGGCACAGTCCATTTGCAAACATACTTCCAGGAACGACTTCAAAAAGGACGTATCCAGCTTGTTCCTCCCCTTTGGGTCCAGCAAATCAGCCAGAAAACGGCACATTAACACCTCGTCCTGTGCCATTTTCAGCGCCTTGAAAATATTGCTTTCCATCACGATTTCTCCTTCTCTCTTTTCAATGGCGAAGAAATATTCTGATATCGCTCCCATCCATTCCGCAAAATTTCTCCAATCTCTCGCCGCAGCCAGTCCGGTTCCAGGACCTGGCACACCGCCACATATTGCAGCGCCCAGAATTTCAGTCCGGCGGCCCCGGTGAACACCATGGCGTCAAAGGTTCCGTCACCATTGTCCCGAAGCTGTGTCTCCATGCCAAACCGGTCCAGCACGTCGCTGACCAAATCCGCCTCGCAGCGCAGCACCGTGCCCTCCGGGTCAAACAGGCCGTTTTCCTTGCCGGTGATGACGCCGGCTCGGGCCAGGGCCATGACGGCGTCATACACCCGGCCAGGGGTAATCTCACTGATATCGGGGAAGGAGATCTCGGGGTTGACTGCCTCCAGCGCCTCCCCCGGCAGAGCGCAGGACAGCAGCCAGGCCAGCTGGGTGCGGGTGGCGGGCAGGTGAAAGTTCCCGGTCAAGTCGCCGTACAGCATCTGTCTCTCCGTGGCGTAGTCCACATAGGGCTGATACCACGCCTGCCCGGCCTGGGCGGTGAAATCATGGCCCTCATCGTAGTAGATATCCCGCACCCGGGCGGCGATGGTGATGGCCTCCGCCACGGTGATGCTGCCGCGGGGGGCGAAAGCGGTGCCGGACTGGCCTTCCATCAGCCCCAGCTCATAGGCGGCTTTCACATTGTCCTCAAACCAGTCGCCGGATTTCACATCGGAGAATTGGCCGCTTTGATAGGTCTGGACGGGGCTGAAGTTGGTCAGGCCGATGTTGGCCCCGGCGGAGAGGTGGAAGCCGCCGCCCAGCTCGGTCTGCTGGCTTGGGAAGTCCTCCTCCTCCCTGGGAGAGAGCTTCCACAGGCTGCCGTCCCGCTGGATGGCCAGAATGTCCCGTTCCCCCTGGGTGGCATAGGCCACATTCTGAAGAATCGGTTGGAAGTCGCCCTTTGCATTCGGATTCTCCCAGCCGGGGCGGCCGGGGATGAAGTCCTCTACGTAATACCACAGCGCGCCGCCCTCCATAATGGCCAGCTTGGCCCGCAGCCAGGTGATGTTGCCCAGGGAGAACTTGGTTTGCAGCCGCTCTATGGCCCCGGTCTCGCTGTTCACGTCCCAGTGGTAGACGTTGCCCTGTTCCGTCAGGGCCAGGTTGGCCCAGGATACCTGGACCACGCCCTCCTCCAAATCGGACAGTCTTCGGGGCGGCTGGTCGTCTGTCCCGGTCATCCGCCAGCCCCACAGCTCGTGGTCGGCGGTGACGGCGTAGTGGAGGTCCGTCCAGATCACGTTGTCCATAATCTGGACCAGGTAGTTGCCGGTTTTGTGCAGCCAGGGTGCGCCGAAGCTGCCCCAGCCGTTGACCCATAGGGTGCCGTCCTGCTTCAAAATCACGCTGTGGAACTGGTCCATGGCGGCCATGGCCACGTTGTCCATGATTTTCACGGGCTTCATCTCGTCCCGCTCCCACTGGTAGTCCACGCCGGGGACGGTGTCGTTGAACTGGGAGGTGTTGAAGGCCCACAGCCCGCCGTCGTTGTCGATGGCCAGGGTGGCGCCCCGGCCGCTGGTGTACACCGCCGCCGCGTTTGTCATCAGCTCCCGGGCCTGCTCGAAGGGGACGGTTTCCTCAAATCCGCCGAACTCTTGGCTGCCCCAGGTGATAAGCGTGCCGTCGGAACGGATAGCGTAGTAATCCTGCCAGCCCACGGCCAGAGGGGATTTGGCGACAGGCACCTCCAGGGGAGCTTTGGCAGCCGCGGCGGGGAGGGCGCACAGCGTGGCGAAAAGGGCGAGGGCACACAGGATGGGCATGGTTTTTTTCATAAAAGGATGCCTCCATTTCACCGGCGGGCCGCCGGTCTATTGTAATCATACACCAGTCTATCATAATAGATTTCCAATGTCAAGAGGCGAAGCTATTCTGTGACGATCATGTTGGGCCAGCGCTTTTCCATGGATTCGTCGTCGTACTGCCGGTCGATAAACTCCTCCAGGCGGTTGGCGGGCTCGGGATAGTCGGGCCGGGCGCTGTAGCGCAGCATGGCGGCGCTGGTGAGGAAGGCGTTACACCCCATGACGAACACCACCACCCAGGTCAGGACTTTTCCCGCCAGGGGTGGAATCGACTCGATTCCCTTGGACATGGGCGGGTAGATGACTTTGATCCAAACCACCGCCAGCACGCCCCAGAAGAAGCAGAACAGCACGTTGGTGCGTCCGCCGATGTTCAGCGGCATATCGCTGTAATCCCAGAACACTGTGCCGAACACCAGCTCGGTGAACACGCTGCATATGTACTCATAGGCTCCGCCGACGATGAAGCCGGCGGCGAACACATAGCGGTCGCTTTTCTCCGCCAGCCCCTGGAGCGTTACGGTGAGCACCACCGCCCCCAGCCCCCACACAAAGCTGAAGGGGCCGTAGAGGACGCTGGAGCGGTTCATCCATTGGCCGTCCACCAGCCCACACCAGAACGTCTCAATGATATCCCCCAGCAGAGCGGAGATGAGGAAGACCCACACCAGCTTGTCCCAGCACAGGCCCTTGGCAAACGTATAAGCGCCTTGTTCCGATCCGCCGGTTCGCTGCATTCCCGGGTAAGCTTTTTGCAGGCGCTTCCACACGGCGCTGTAAATGTGGGCGGCCAGCTTTCCCTGGCCGCTGCCCGCCAGGCGCTGGTCGTACCGGGAGGCGTCCCCGGTGCGCACGGCGTAGAACACGGCGGCGAAGTCCAGCCCGATCAGCGCAAAGGAGATGGCGGTTACGATTTGCCAGACCAATTCAGGCACCAGCAGCACCCCTGCCATCAGCACGGGATGGATGATGAGATAGGTGAGGTAGTATACGCCGGCCACCAGGGCGGAAGACAAGAGCCCCTTGCCCGTGCCGGACAGCAGGCGGCTGCGCTCCTGGTTCCACTTGATTTTGGGGCCCACACGCTGGAAAAAGTGGTCGCCGATGCGTTCCACCACAGCGGATACCACCATGACGGCAAGGAAGGACAGGGCGTGGTGGCCCGTCAAGGAGGGGAGTACCAAAATCAGCAGCACAAAGGTAAAGCCGTAGGACAGGACCAGCGGAAGGGCCACCACCCCTCGGTTGCAGAATTTCCGCCGGGTGACGGCGTAATATCCGGCCTCCGCCGCCCACCCCAGGAAGGAGTAGACCAGCAGGTACAGGCCCAGTTCATACAGGGAATGCATAAGCTTGCTCACAGCCTTTCTTGATATTTATACGGAAGGTTCGGGGGTTACGTGACCTGATTGGCCAGCAGCGCCGCCATCTCCTCCGGGGATTCCTGCATTCCCCGGGCCACCCACTCCGCAATCCAGCCGTAGATTCCATGGGCGAGAAAGGCGGTGGCATAGGCCATATGATTGGAGAATTCCGGGCGGGGGCCCATGTGGGCCAGCAGCACATTCTTGAATAGGCTGAACAGGCCGCGCCGGTGCAGAAGGAGGTAGAATGGGCCGTTTTGGGCCATGTAGGCGAACAGGCCGGCGGCGTTATCCTGAGAGGGAGCGCGCTGCCGCTCCCACTCCTCATACGTGGCGTTCATATAGTCCTGGAGAATGTCCTCTTTTTCGTGGAAGCTGCGGTAAAAGGATACCCGGTGGACCCCGGCGGCGCAGGCGATCTCGCTGACGGAGATGTCCCGCAGTTCCTTTTCTTTCAGCAGCTCCAGCAGGGCGGCGGTGAGCTGCCGCTTCACATAGGTGTTTCGTTCTGCGTTATTCATGCCGCTATAGTCCCCCCCTTTGTGGAATTTTTTCGATTTGCTTGACATATCTGCACAGGAATGCTACACTTGGCGCATCTTGATATTACAACTGTTGCAGCGGAAAGTCAAGGGAAAATGGAATGAGGAGCGGGGCGTTGGGGAGAGCGCCCCGCTCCTTTTACCATGGCCGCAGCGCTGAGAGCGCCGGGAGGAGAGGAACCCTTCGGCGGTATTGACACTAAAATGAAGGAAATGGTATAATTGAAATAAACTTGTGAACGGACCCCGTTCAGCGGGTGACGGCAGGGCCCGTTCTACCACAGGCGGCCTGGAGCTGTCCTGGCCAGGGAGCGGAATGGAGATCGGAACATGAAAGAAAAGCCGAACAAACTGGAACAGCGGAGAGGTTTTTCTCTGCTTCTCTCTATTTTATTGGTCTTTTGCGTTTTTGGCACAGTGGTATATGCGATAGCGAGAAAGACCACGGAGGAGATGTCCTCTGCGGCCATTCAAAACCTGAGCGAGAGTTTGGATCTGCTCCAGTGCACCATTGAGGCCATCCTGAACAACGAAGCGGAGTTTCAGCGGCTGGTTGCTCAGGAGGTGGCGCGGGCGGAGGACCCGGAGGCGTTTATCCTCGCCTACGAGAAAAATAGGACGATGGCGAAGCTGTCGCTGATTCGCGCGGGGGAGACGCAGGGAGTGTCCAACGTCGGCGAGGTGTTCACGGAGGAGGGGCTGGACTTTTCCGAAAACGGAGCTGTGGGAGGCTTGGCTATTTCCCAGTCTTATCTGAACTATATGGGCACCTGGGCGTATACCATGAAGTGTCCGGTGGTGCGGGACGGGCAGGAGCTCGGAACGCTCTATGTGGAATATGTCTATGATACCATCGACCGCTCCCTTCCTGCGGAGGGTTTTTATAATAAGCAGGCGTCCCTTTACATCATGGACGCAGAGAGTGAGCGGTTTGTTTTAAAGCCCAAGGGGATGGGGCAGCGCAGCGCCGGCCATTTGAATCTGGACGACTTCTACCGGGCGAACAGCGTGAGCGACCCGGGAATCCAAGCGGAGGTGGCCCAGTGCCTGGACAGCGGGCAGAACATCCTGTTTTACCACGATATCCGAGGAGTAAACGCCCTCAATTATATGTGGTCGGTAAACAATGGAACCATTTTCTTAGTGGGCTATGTGCCGGTTGAAGCCATCCAGCAGGAGGGCCGGACGGTGAATCAGAACATCGCAGTGGTGGTGGCGGTCATGCTGGCTGCGTTTTTCCTGTGTGTTCTGCTGTATTATTTCAACTGGAGGCAGCAGGAGCGGGTGAGAAAGGAGCGGGAGGAGGAGCGTAGGCTCCACAGCCAGCAGCTGGCCGAGGCGCTCCAGGCCGCCCAGATTGCCAGCACCTCTAAAACCACGTTTCTGTCCAATATGTCCCACGATATCCGCACGCCCATGAACGCGGTGCTGGGCTTCACCACTCTGCTGGCCAAGGAGACGGAAAACCCGGCCAAGGTGCGGGAGTACACCGGCAAAATCATGGCCTCCGGCCAGCACCTGCTCAGCCTCATCAACGACATCCTGGACGTGTCCAAAATTGAGAGCGGCAAGGTGGTGCTCACCTACGATGAGTTCGCCCTCAACGACGTGGTCTCCTCTGTGGAGGCGATCATTCAGCCCATGGCCAGGGCCAAGCGGCAGGAGTTCCACGTGGAGGTGACGGGCATCCGCCATGAGTATTTGGTGGGAGATGAGACCCGGCTCAACCAAATCTTGATTAACCTGCTGTCCAATGCCGTGAAGTATACGCCGGAGGACGGGCACATTTGGCTGCGCATCATTGGACTCAAGCAGCGCTCCAGCCAGTATGAGCACATCCGCATCGAGGTGGAGGACGACGGCTACGGCATGACGCCGGAGTATCTGGAAACCATCTTCGACGCCTTCACCCGAGCGGAAAACAGCACCACCAACAAGGTGCAGGGCACCGGGCTGGGCATGGCCATCACCAAGAGCATAGTGGAGCTGATGAGCGGGACCATCGACGTGTCCAGCCAAGTGGACAAGGGCTCCATCTTCCGGGTGGAGCTGGAGCTGCGCGTTCAGGAGGGACAGATGGACCGGCAGTTCTGGCAGGACCGGGGCATCTCCCGCATTCTGGCGGTGGAGGGAAACGCGGAGAACGGAGAGAGCATCCAGACGCTCATGGAGGATACGGGTATCCAGGTGAACGTGGCCGCCGGGCTGGAGGAGGCGTTGAGCTGGATCAGCGGCGGCGGAACCTATCAGCTGGTTTTGCTGGACTGGGAGGCTGTGGGCCCGGACGCAGGTTTTTCGGCGGCCGGCGCGCTGCGCCAAGCGCTGCCGGAAGAAGTTCCGCTGCTGCTTCTGGGGGAGTATGACGCCCAGGGGATGGAAGGTGCGCTGGAGCTGGGGCGCACGGAGATGCTGACAAAGCCGTTTTTTGTCTCCGCCTTTCGGGAAAAGGTGAAGGAGCTGTGGGCGGGCGAGACGCCGGACAGCCGGGAGTGCGAACAAAGCAGCGGTCTGGAGGGGCTGCATTTCCTCGCAGCGGAGGACAACGAGATTAACGCCGAAATTTTGGCGGAGCTTCTGAGTTTGGAGGGAGCCTCCTGCGAGATTGTGGAAAACGGCCGCCTGGCGGTGGAGCGCTTCCAGCAATCTGAGCCAGGGGAGTTCCACGGGATTCTGATGGACGTTCAAATGCCGGTGATGAACGGTCACGACGCCGCCCGTGCCATCCGCGCCCTGGACCGGGAGGATGCCGGGCGCATCCCCATCATCGCCATGACGGCAAACGCGTTTGCCGAGGATGAAAAGGCGGCGCTGGACGCGGGGATGAACGCTCATGTGGCCAAGCCGCTGGACGTGGAGCTGCTGAAAAAGGCGGTCAAACAATGTGGAATGGAGAAGGAGCATTTATGAGCGATTGTGCTGAAAAAAGAATCCGCAGGCGGGCGGCCGCCTGCTTGGCGGGCGCCCTGCTGCTGGCGTTGGCCGGCTGCGGGGATGGAGGCAAGGACCAAAACCTGATGCCGTCGAAGGAAGTGGGCGAGCGGGTGGTGAACTTTTTCAGCCCCATGGAGAAAGCTGACCCCAACGCTGAAAATGTGGCGCGAACCGCCTCGGACCTGACCATCGCCATGGCGGAGAAGGCCCTGGGGGTGACGGTGTACTATACGACCTATACGGCGGAGGACTACCAGGACAGAACCTATGACGACGTGACCATGGATCGGGCGCGCAATGATATGGACGATCTGTATCTGCTCAATCCGGACACCGTTATGGTCCTGGGGGCAGAGGGAAAGCTGATGGACCTGTCGGGGCTGGACAGCGCCAAAAACCTGCGGGATATCATTCGCATCGCCAACACGGTGGACGGCAAGCTGGTGGCCATCCCTCAGGAGGTGGTGGCTTACGGCCTGTTTGTCAATATGGAGCTGTTCCAGCAGTACGGTTTGGACCTGCCGGAGACACCGGAGGAATTTTTGGAGTGCTGCCGGGTGTTCCAGGAGAACGGGATTGAGACCCCGGTTGGGGCCAACCGCTGGTGGCTGGAGACCTTCGTATTCGCGCAGGCCTATGCCGATCTCTACAACGGCGGGAATACACAGGCGGAAATTGACGCCCTCAACAGCGGGGCGGCCAGGTACAGCGACTATATGCGCCCCGGATTTGAGTTTTTGCAGACGCTGATTGACTGCGGCTATATCGACGCGGAGAAGGCCTTGGTCAGTGAGGCGATTGAAGGGGAGGGGGCGGACTTCCTGGCGGGGAAGACCCCCATTGTCATGGCCTATTGGGGAGCGGCCAACTCGGATACTGCCTATGGAAAAACGGACTTTGAGATGCAGGTCATCGGTTTTCCCAGCAGCCGGGGCCAGATGCCGGTCATGCCCATGACAGGGTATGCCGTGGGCGCCAACGCGGAGCACGCCGAGGACGCCATGCGTGTGCTTGATATCATTGTGTCCGACGAGGCGCTTCAAGTCTATTCGGAGACCAACCGGGTCATCTCGCCCTCGAAGAACGTGTCGGTGGACTGTGCTCCCGCGCTGAGGCCCCTCAACGACAGAATTGAGGAGGGGGTCTATGTTTTGGGTTCCAATGCGGGAATGAAGGTGGAGCAGTGGGGCAATACCTGCCGAATTGTGCGCCAGCTGCTGGACGGGGCTACGGTGGACGAGTGCATGGCGGCGTTTGACCAGCTCCAAGACGCGGCGCTGGGGGATGCATAGGGCCGCTGCGGACGGGAGGCACCTCGCTTGCGCGGGGTGTCTTTTGCCTGGACCGTAAAATTTTGGAGTACGAGCAGGACTGGGACTGAGAGAGGAGGAGTCGCCATGGAGCTTGGGCGGCTGCACGCGCTGCGCCGGGCGCTGCACGGCTGCCCGGAGCGCTCCGGACAGGAGGAGCGCACGCGGGCGATGCTGATGGAATTTTTGTCTGAGCACACCACGTTGGAGCTGCGCCCCTGCGGGGCAGGCTTCTACGCCGCCCACCGGGAGGAGGGCGGGCCCAAGCCCCCGGTGGCGCTGCGGGCGGACTATGACGCGCTGGCGCTGCCCGGCGGGGGCGCGGCCCATCTCTGCGGCCACGACGGACACGCCGCCGCCCTGTGCGGCGCGGCTCTCTCCGTTGAGGGGGAGCGGCTGGGGCGAAACGTGTTTTTTCTCCCCCGGTCTGCGGGTATGTCAGAGAAGAGCTGCCGATTTTTACCACAACCCGTTTTTTCTCTTTCAGCCTGCCGAGGAGACCGGAGCCGGGGCCGCGGGCTGCCTGGAGCTGTTTGACAAGGAGCGAGTGGAGGAAATCTATGGCGCTCACAACCTGCCCGGCGTGCCGTTAGGGCAGGTGGTCACCCGGCCCGGGACCTTTGCCTGCGCCTCCCAAGGCATAACCCTGTCCTTTCAGGGGCGGCCCACCCATGCCGCCTATCCTGAGCACGGTCTCTCCCCCGCCCAGGGGGTGGGGCAGCTGCTGTGTGCCCTGCCGGAGCTGACGGACCCCGCCCAGTACGGCGGCATGACGCTGTGCACAGTGATCGGGGTGGAGATGGGGAGTCGGTCCTTTGGGGCCGCCGCCGCCCAGGCGCAGGTGCGCCTCACCCTGCGGGGGGAGCGGGACCAGGATTTAGAGCGCCTGTGGGCGGAGCTTCTCCGGCTTGCCGGCTCTCTGGCGGAGGAATACGGCCTGGGCTTTGACTACCAGACCCAGGATATCTTCCCCGCTACGGTGAACGACCCGGTCTGCGCCCGGCGTGTGCTGGAGCGGTGCGGCGGAAAGACGTTAGCGGAGCCCATGCGCTGGAGCGAGGACTTCGGCCGCTATCTGCGCCGCTGTCCGGGCGCGTTTTTCGGAATCGGGGCGGGGGAGGACTGCCCGCCTCTGCACACCAGGGACTACCAATATCCCGACGCGCTGCTGGAACCCGCCGTGGCGGCGTTCCGTAGCCTGCTCCTTGGCTGAGGGAAAACGTTCCTCTGCGGCGGTGTCCTTGTATTTGGTCGAAAAATGTTGTACAATAGAGAAAACAGCGTTGAAAAGGAGGCCCTCCAATGGTAGAAACAAGCATGATTCAAGTCACTGTGGACGGCGAGGCCCGCGCCTATCCCTATGGGACGACCTACCGCGCCATCGCGGCGGATGTTCAGGACCGTTATCCCAACGACATCCTGCTGGTCAACCGGGACGGAAAGCTGTGCGAGCTCCACAAGCGGCTGGACCGGGACTGCACGCTGCGGATGATCACCGCGCGGGATGTGCCCGGCATCCAGACCTATGAGCGCAGCGCGGTGTTTCTGATGCTCAAAGCGTTTTACGACGTGGCGGGCCGGGAGAACGTGGAGCGCATTTCCGTGGGGTACTCCCTGAGCCGCTCCCTCTTTATCCGCGCCCAGGGCGATTTTGTGCTGGACCAGGCCCTGCTGGACCGGGTGGAGGAGCGGATGCGGGAGCTGTCCGCCCAGGCCCTGCCCATCGAAAAGCGCTCCATCAGTACCGACGACGCCATCGAGCTCTTTCGGCGGGAGGGGCTGGTGCACAAGGCGCAGCTGCTCAGCTTCCGGGTGAACTCCCACGTGAACATATACGAGCTGGACGGCTTTGTGGACTACTTCTACGGCTACATGGTGCCGGACACCGGCTACGTCCGCTGCTTCGGGCTGGAGCTGTTTGAAAGCGGCTTTGTGCTGCGATTGCCCACGCTGAAGGACCCCGACCATTTGGGGCAGTTCCAGCCCTCGCTGAAGGTGTTCCGGGAGCTGTACGACTCCACGCTGCGCTCCGAGGCGCTGCACGCCTCCAATGTGGCGGAGCTGAACACCACGGTTTCCCAGGGCGGGGCCACGCCGCTGATTCTGACCTACGAGGCCATGATGGAGAAGAAGATCGGCGACATCGCCGCGGTCATCGCCGCCCGGAAGGAGGTCCGCTTTGTGATGATCGCGGGGCCCTCCTCCTCCGGCAAAACCACCTTCTCCCACCGGTTGTCCACCCAGCTGCGCTCCTGCGGCCTGCGGCCCTACGCCATCGCCACAGACAACTATTTTAAAAACCGGGAGGACACCCCCCGGGATGAGAACGGGAACTATGACTTCGAGGGCCTGGGGGCCATGGACGTGGAGCAGTTCAACGCGGACATGGTGCGGCTGTTGAACGGAGAGACGGTGGAGCTGCCCTCCTTCAACTTCAAAAAGGGCCAGCGGGAGTATAACGGGAACTTCCTCACGCTGAAGGAGGGGGACGTGCTGGTCATTGAGGGCATCCACTGCCTGAACGATCAGTTCACCTATGCTCTGCCCCAGGAGAGCAAGTACAAAATCTACATCAGCTGCCTGACCACGCTGAATATCGACGACCACAACCGGATTCCCACCACCGACGCCCGCCTGCTGCGGCGGATTGAGCGGGACGCCAGGACCCGGGGCTACAGCGCCCAGGCCACAATCAAAATGTGGCCCTCAGTCCGGCGGGGGGAGGAGAACAACATCTTCCCCTTCCAGGACAGCGCGGACATGATTTTCAACTCAGCGCTGATTTACGAGACATCCCTGCTCAAGCCCTACGTTCAGCCGCTGCTGTTCGGCGTCCCACGGGACAGCGAGGAGTACATCGAGGCCAAGCGCCTGCTGAAATTCCTGAACTACTTCCTGCCGATTCCGGCGGACAATATCCCCAAAACCTCCCTGATGCGGGAGTTCATCGGCGGGGGCTGCTATCACGCATGATAAAAAGCCGGCCCTGCTCAACGGGAACAAGTCTTCCAAACTTGTCCGGTTGAGCAGGGCCGGTTTCTTTATATGGAACGGCGGTTCATCAGGTGGAGGCTTCGGATTGGTCCTCCAGCTTCTGGAAAAACTGGTCAATCTTCTCCTTGATCTCCGCGGGCTTGAGGTATTTCAGCAGATAGCCCGCCGGCTTTAGGGCGAGCAGCTTTCTCACAACGTCTGGGTCGCTGCGGCCGGTGAGGAAGATGACGGGGATGTTGGCGAAAGCGGTCTCCGAGCGGAGCATTTCCAGCGTCTGCTTTCCGTCCACCACCGGCATTTCGTAGTCCAGCAGGATCAGGTCGGGGCGGTTCAGGGTGATGGCTCGGATGGCGGCCACGCCGGACTCTGCCAGGGTGGTGTCGTAATCCCCGTCCAGCAGGTTTTTCATGGCCTGCCGGATGGTCATGGAGTCGTCCACCACCAGGATTTGCCGCTTCGCGTTTTCACCCGTCTGGGTTTCACGCTTCATTAAGTACTCCTCTACCTCGGTCAAGGCGTTTTCGTGCTCAATGGGGGTGCCCACGCCGCTCTCCAGCAGGTGGGGGGCGATGACGCAGAAGGAGAAATAGCCCGCGCCGCTGGTGTTGAACAGCAGGCTCACCTGGGGCTTTTTCCGCTGGAAGACCTGCTGGAACTGGTCGTAGGACAGCAGATTTTCCTCAATGAGCTCGTATGAGCTCACCTCGGGAAAGTGTTCCATGACCCGCCCGGCAAACTGCCGCGCCGTGTACCGGGTGGCGTTGATGAGCATACTGTCCAGCTTGTTGGTCTGGAGGCCCATGATCTTTCCCACCGTGTTGAGCAGCAGCTTTTCCTCGAACACCATGAGGATTTCCTGGCGCTTATCGTCTGCCGGCGTGCCGTAGACCAGGCGGTAATAGATGCCATCCCCGAATTTTTCGCCGCCGTAGGAGTCGCTGATCATCTGAGATTCCAAGTGGAACATATCAAACACCAGCTGAACGATGACCTTCCTCATGGCCTTGCGTTCTTCCTCGGGGAGCAGGTGATCCCAGGTGCTGATCCCATCCCCCGTGATGGCTTGGTCTTCGGTGAGGGTGTGGCCGATGAGCCACCCTGCGCAGATGCTCATGTACGGTAAAGAAGCAAGCAACCGAAAACAAGAGATAGACCGCCAGC
>OFFY01002341.1_pt1 | contig 13469 bp, 9 predicted proteins | sample 1521481 | NCBI WGS metagenome assembly OFFY01 (sample SAMEA3504117, study PRJEB24116) | mouse gut metagenome | biome: mouse gut; feature: mouse-associated habitat; material: faeces | place: Denmark | collected 2011
TCCAATACCGACCGGATTTGTCCCAGCATCTGCCGTCCGTTGTCCATAATCCCGGCCCGCAGGCTGTCCTCTGGGGCCGTGCGCAGGTATTGTGCGGCTTCGATGAGTGTTCTGCCCATTTTTGTGATGTAGACCAGCATGGAATATCTCATATCTATCCTCCTACTGTGGCATACGAGGCAGTCTTCCCCATACCGACGTCTGTGTGTCTTCTATCAAATATGCCACCTTTTGGTACTGTTAGTGAAACTTCTCCTTCCGTAGCATCTTTTGCATATTCTTCTGAAATAAGCACACCATTACGATATACTGCACCATTTTTAATTTCTATGCTGTCCCCTGCTTTACCAATTACTCTTTTTATAACGTCTCTTTCTCCGTCTACATCTATCATATGAAATACTACAACATCACCTGTTTCATATTTTCCTGTCATAGTAAAAAAACGAGAGGTCACCACTTTGTCTCCATCTAAAAAAGTTGGCTCCATAGATTCCCCTTCTATTGTAACAGGCCACGCAAAAAAATAAAGTGCTAAAACAATTACAAATGCATATGCTATTGTTTTCAGCCATTCTTTTATGATTTCCACTTTTATCCCCTCATTATTATTTTGTTCTATATTTTATTTACTTATATAGCTCATTAGAAAATATAAACTTTCACTCCAATATATTTTATTTTAAACACATATCATAAACTTGTTACTATCAAATGCCTGCCACAGAAAGGCGTTTTATCATAATCATAGGAGCTCCCATTACACCATTACTGCCTTGTATAATAAATTTTAAATCATTTCCTACTTCTTCAATCAACTTCAGCATAGTATAAAAATTGCCCCCTATTGTAATTTGTTCCACTGGACGTACAATTTGCCCTCTTTCTAACCAAAATCCTTCTGCTGAAAGAGAAAAGTCACCTGATATAGCATTTGCTCCAGAATGTAATCCTGCTATATCTGTAATCAAAATGCCTTCTCCTAACTGTGCCATAAGTGTTCTTGGTGTTTTTCCTCCTGGCTGTATATATAAATTAGTACATTTTGTTTTGACTGTACTTTTATACCCATCTTTAAATCCATTTCCAGTAGAAACTGTATTATGCTTTGTTGCTGATTTCAGATTATATAAAAATGTTTCTAGTCTTCCATTTTCAATAATCACTTTGTTTTTTACAGCAACACCTTCATGGTCAAAAGGAACAGAACCAGGAGCATTTTTTAAAAGTCCATCATCTCTTAATGTTACTTTAGAAGATGCAATTTTTTCTTTTAATTTTCCATTCAAAAGTGAAAAACCTTTTTGCACATTTTCTCCATAAAATATACCAGCAAATACAGAAAGCAATTCTGCTGCTACATGATTTTCTAAAAGTACTCTATATTCTCCAGATTCTAAGCTATATGCTCCCAAATGACTAACAGCCTTTTGTCCTGCCTTTCTACCAATTTCTTGAGGATAAAAAGCACTCCAGTCATTACTTATCCAATCTTCTGATGCTGTTTTCACATCACCGTTTTGCTGTGCAATAGTAGATATATTTGCTGCAATGCCATTTTTTCTATGACAAAGAGAAAGCCCTTTACTATTCGATAAAGCAATGGTTTTATCTATTGTCTGTAATACACAATAATCAATAGAAACTTGTTCATATTCTTGCAATGCACCTTTTTCCATTTCTTTTGCTGCTTCCATTTTTTGTTCTGGAGAAAGCATTTTTAAATTTTCATTATAACTGTCAATTTGAGTATACTCATCGCTTCCTTCAAATATCACTTCTTTTTCTGTTTCTTCTATTACTTCCGCATTTTCTTTTGATTGCTGAATGATATAGTCTATTGTTTCCTCTTCCATTGTTGTAGCATACGCATAACCCATACTACCATTATAAATTCCTCTAAAACAAATACCTGTCTGGCTACTATTTTCATAATGAGAAATTTCGCCCTCTAATACAAGCACCTCAAAATTTTCTGCTGACTCAAAATATACTTCACAGTGTTCAAAACCTTGTTCTAATGCCCTTTTCATCAGTTCTTTCTGAAATTGTTCTCTTTCCAATTTTTTACCCTCTTCCTCCTACTGTAATTTCACTTACTCTAATCATAGGCTGTCCCACATTGGTAGGAATAGAACCACTGATACTGCCACACATTCCTTGCGCACTTTTTAAATTATTTCCAACCCTATCAATTCTCATCAATATTTCGTCGCCTTTACCTATTAGTGTTGCACCTCTAACAGGTTCTGCTATTTTTCCATTGCGTATCATATATCCTTCTAATACAGCAAAATTAAATACACCTGTTGCTGGGTCAACACTACCACCACCCATACATTTTGCATATAATCCATATTCTGTATCAGCAATAATATCTGCTGGTTTTGTATTTCCTGCTGCAATATAAGTATTTGTCATACGAGAAGTCGGAGCATATTTATAGCTTTCTCTCCTTGCTGAACCTGTAGTATCCATATTCATTTTTTTCCCATTCAATTTATCTATTAAATAAGATTTTAGTATACCATTTTCAATTAATATATTTTTTCTGGTAGGTGTGCCTTCATCATCTATATTTGCACTACCCCAAGCATTTTGTATTGTACCATCATCTACTGCTGTTACAATACTAGATGCAATTTTATGTCCCAGCTTTCCAGCAAAAACAGAAGCATTTCTTGCTATTGCTGTTGCCTCTAAACCATGTCCACAAGCCTCATGGAATATCACACCACCAAAACCATTTTCTATTACAACAGACATTTTTTTACTTGGGCATACATCTGCTTTTAACATTGTTACAGCAATACGAGAAGCATTCCTTGCTACCTGCTCCATATCAATTTTTTCAAACAACTCAAAACCCATGGAAGCACCAGGACCAAAATGACCACTTTGCTTTTCTGTTTGAGAAGATGCAACAGATTCTACTGTCATACGAGTACGAACACGCTCATCTTGCGCAAAAGTACCCATTGTATTTGCAATCAAAACATTTTGAACAATATCTTGATATTTTAATATTGTTTGGGAAATGATATCACTATATAAAAATGCTGCTGAAGATGCACCTCTCATAACATTTATTTTTTGTTTTTTAGATATACTATCAGGCATTTTTTGTATTACATTATAGTTATTTTCTAAATGCTTTGTAAAATCAAATATTTTTGCTGTTTTATTTTTTCCTTTCATAGCAAATGCTGCTGTTTTTGCCGTTTGTATTAAATTTTTTTCGCTCAAATCATTTGTATAAGCATATACTGCCTGATTTCCATAAAATAAGCGTATTCCTGCCCCCTTATCCCTCCCAGAAAGTGCAGTATCTACTGTCCCATTTGTCATAGAAATTGTATTTTTTTGTGTTTGCTCCACATATATTTCTCCAAAGTCTGCACATTGTTCCAATGCTGCTGTTAGTACATTTTCAATTACAGATTCTTTTAACATAGTCCTCTCCTTCCTTTTATGATTACTGTTATATTACTTTTCACACAAATATGTTAACATAGGCAAACTATTTATACAACTTATTCTGGTGATTGTTTATATAAAAATATTGTATTTTGTTTTTGTTCGCCAGTATATCCTTTTATATCTTCTGCTGATACATATTTTTTTCCATATAAATAAGCAACAGATTCATTATTATAATACACTCCCATTTCCTGTATAATCGTATTTTTCGCAATATATATTTTGTTATTTTTTACATATCCCTTATAAAAACTTTTATACCATATTTTTTGTTTATCAATACATTCTATATTCTGTATTTGTTTGCGATATGCATTTAAAACTTTTTCATTCTCTACAATACTATAATTTTCTCCTTCTGATTGTTTTCCATACTGTCTTGTTAAATTCACACTATCATAAACAATCGCTTTTATCTCTGGATATGTCTTTACACTTTCATACAATCTTGTTATTTCATCACTTGCTTCTTTTTCTGTATATTTTGAATTTTTTTCAGAATAATGAGAAATTCCCACATGAGATAACATTAAGGGTTTTTGTTTCTGAAAAATAGCATACCAACGTTCTAGCATTTCTGCAATATCTTTTCCTTGATTTCCTCCATTTTCATATATAGACAAGCCTATCCAATCCGCATTTTGGGGATAATAAGCATACCAATTTTCTATATTCTCTATTGACATTGTCCATATAAAAACAGCATTGGGTGCTTTTTCTCTAAAAATTTCTCTTGCCTTTTGATAATATTTTTTATAATCTTCACCATTACTATAATCTTCGCCATTAGGATAAAAATCAATCAACATCGGAATACGATATTGATTTGCTTTTTCTGCTGCTTTCTCTAAATACTCCTGTTCAAAAGGAAAATTTCTATTTGATGGCTGTATGACCAATAGTGGTATTTTTTCATTGACATAACATTCCAATATATCCATCATAGGAAATTCTTCTGTTAATGTTGTTGTAAAGCCATATATTTCATGGCTTTTTTCTGTCAATTTTTCAAAATACTCTATACTTTCTATATTTTTATCCTGTTTAATAAACGCACCTAACAAAATTTTTCCCTGTTCTGGTTCAAATATTGCTTTTTCTCTTTTCTCTCCCTCATAATAAACAGTCATTTGTTGTATTGGTGTTTGTTGCGTTTGCTGTATTTCTTGTGATACGATTTCATTTGTACAGCCACATAAAAACAATGTTACCAATAAAAAAGTCACACGTTTCATAAAAATCCCCCCTTTTTTTGAAAGCATGACCTTTTTTATTACAGATTATTCCTGATTAATTAAGTAGGTGTTAATGACATCTAAATATTGCAATATACCATTTTTATGCTTAATGTGATATTGTTCCTCAAAAGCAGAAAGGGGTATCGATTTTCTTCCTCCCTTTTGGGAATCTGTCCAATACTGCTCTAATATTTCAAATGGTAAGAAATAAAAACTATCTATTGCTGAAAAATAAACCAATAAAAATGAAATCCCATTTTGTTTTTGAAAGTCTTTCATAAATGCAATTTGATGAGGATGTATATTTTGTATGGGTAAACTTTTTAATGTCGTTTCTTTTGCATCGAAACAAACAGCAATACCCTGTACCACACCTATATAATCTACTGTACTTTGTTTATCAAAATAAGCTAATGTGATAATTCTTTTTTCATTACTTACCTCTACTGGTGTAATTGGTGTAGGTATTTTTTGAAATAATGCTAAACCCCTTTGTCTATAATAGTCATTTGTAAAATTCACTAAATCTTCTAATACACTTCCTCTTAGTCCTCTTGTATTCCAAAATCCCATAACTCCTCCTATAATGTTTTAATATAATATTATAAATGCAAATTATAAATTGCTTTCAGTGTTGTTTGCTGAATTAATTCCCTTTCATCATGTAATGCTTGTTCTAATATAGGCAATGCTTTTTTTGTTTTACTGTTTCCTAATGCAATAATTGCATTTCTTTGCAGTATCTTTTTTCCTCTCCAGCCTGCTGCTGTTTTGGCAAACTTTTCAGTAAATGCTTTATTAGAACAATAAAGTAGTTCTTCTAACAAAATATCAGTTTCTTTTTCATCAAAAGAGTGTAATGCCTTTTGATTTTTAGGACAAACAATTTGACAAATATCACAGCCATAAATCTGTTTTCCCATTGTTCTCATTACTTCAGAAGATAAAACCGTTTTTGTTTGTGTTAAATAAGAAATACATTTTTCTACATGGAATGTATTTTCAGATAATGCGCCTGTGGGACAGCATAATATACACTTTTTACAGCTTCCACAATCCTCTAAAACCATTTCTTTTTGATTTAATGATGAATTCGTCATCATATATCCTAAAAAGGCGAGAGAGCCAAATTTGGCTGTATGAACTGAGCCATTTTTTCCTATCCATCCCGTTCCTGCCCTTACAGCAACAGCTCTATCTACAAGAGGTCCTGTGTCCACAAAATACTGACATTCAAAATTTTTTACTTTTTGTTTTAAAAACTGTTTCAAATCTTCAAAATGCCTTTTTAGTATAACATGATAATCCTCTCCCACTGCTGCCACAGAACATTCTCCTGTCAACAAATTATTATTTTGTTTTATTTTTTTTCTATAGCCATAAGCCATAGCAAAAACAATAATACTTTTTGCATTTTCCATTGTCATAGTTGGAATGATACGCTTTTGTATATTCTGTTCTGTAAAACCTTTTAATTTTCCATTTTCCTGCAAAAGTATTTTTTCTTGTTCCCAAAAAGGTTCTGCTGATGTTATACCTGCCTCTAAATTTCTTTTTTCTGCAAATGTATATATTTCTTGTTCTAGTGTCATATTTTCTCCTTTATTGTAATATTGTAAAAAGAACACTCCTTATGGAGTGTTCTTTTTTATTAATTATTGCGTTGGTGCATCTACTGTTCCATCTGGATGAACAATAGTAACATATTTAGTATCTAATCCTCTTTGCATCCAGCTTACCCAATATTCATTTGTACCAAGAATTTCATTAGGCACTACTCTACGTGTTAAAGTTAAATATAATGAACCTATTACATTGCCTTCTACATCACAAAGTGGATGAGGGAATGATATAGATGTTGCGCCCAAAGGAGCATTGGTATAACTTACTGTAAATTGATAAATACCCTGTCCTACTGCTCTGCCTTCTATATCTCTAGCTGTTTTCATTTTTACATCTTTTTGTGATACTCTATATACTGTTTCAGTTGCTCTACCTTGTGGATTGATTACAAGTTCTCCTCTTTTTGGATTAACATCTAATTTATCAAGTAAAACTTGATATGTTAATGGGTTGATAGAACCATCTGTATCTTGATAATACAATGCTTCATCTGAACTTATTGTAATCGCACCACTATAAAGTGCATCTTTATCATATTCAGGAGGACTAATACTATAATTTATTCTAATGCCTGGAGGTGTCAAATCTAATGCACCAAATTCTTCAGAACATTTTACCTCAGAGTCCTGTCCTAATACACTACTTGTTCCAAGCAAGTTTCTTGCTACTGCGTGCAGAATATATTTTACACCTGGTTTTAATCCTGTTATTTCTAATTCAACTGTTGCACGTCCCACATCTGGGTCTACTTCTATTTTGGTAGAAGAATATACAAGTGGCTGATTGCTAGGTGTAGTAAAACCATTTTTAATTTGTTCCGCATCAATCTCTCCTGGAGCATATCCATTACTGCTGTCACTTGTTTTTGTTGGATATACAACATAGAATAGTTGACAATTTTTATCCACCGTAATCTCAATAATTCTCGAATCCACTGAATTTGTACGGTTTGTAACAATAATAGGATTAATCACTGGTGGTACTAATGGTTTCGTTTTAAAACGATTAATATATAATGCTGAAGGGTCAGCTGGTGTACCTTTCAAAACACTATACATAATATATTCTGTATCTGGTGTTAGTCCTTCTATTTCCAAATCATCCATAATAAGATATGCATTTGGTATAGAGTATCGTCCTTTAATGGCAATATCATCACTAATGTTACCCAAATATACATCTTGGTTTGTAATGGTTGCATTTTCAACATTGTCATGAGGCAATATCATATAATACATTGTTGCTGGCTTATCCGTCTGCACACGAGGACGAATAGCATAGTCACCTACATATATATAATTTTGAGGAAATTCTGTAGGTGAAGTAGACTGGAATGGGTCAAGCATAGGATAATTTTCTATAAACTTTGGCACTACTGTATCTGTAAAAGGTATTGTCATACTAAAAGGCATAGGGTTTGTTACTTCCAAAGCACCTGCTTTTATAGCATCTTCAAAGCCTTTTATAGGAGCACCTGCTGCTGGTTGTAATGTTGTTCTAGAACCAACAACACATTTTATGCTGATATTTACATTTGCTGTCCAACCTGCGCTTTCTGGTTTTCCGTCTATACTGCGTACTTTTATAGCATATTCTTTTGCCTCCAACTGATTAAATCTTTCAAAAAGATATGTTGGCTCATTATGCATTACCCTGTCTAATATATAATGCAATGAAATACCATTTATACCTGTATCACTATCACTCGCATTAATTTGTGCATCATAATCTGTTTCCTTTCCAGTATTTAAGTCAATTCTTGTTCCTGTTAACAATCTAAAATCTGTATCATTTGGACCTTTTTCATATAAGTCAAATGTAATATTAGAATCAGAATAAATGAGCATATCATAAAGCAATTCATCATTTGTATCATTAGATTGTGGTGTTGCTGTAAATGTTACATCATAATTTTGTGGTGCAATCGTTTGTACTAATGATACTAATGAAGGTACTGTCCTAAATTCTGGAAGCATTGTTTTATCTTCCATTTTATTGTTTGATGTATCTGTAATTTTATTTAATTCAAATTGATATTTTGAACCACTGCTCATTGGTATAGAACGAGATGGGAATGTTATAACTGTTTTTCCCTTTTCCAATGTAACAGTTGCTCTGTCAAAATTAATATCAACTGTTTTTCTTTCTGTTGTTGTAATATCATATAATGTAATATGATTTTTTAAATTTTCTGGTGAAAGGTCAACAAATTCACTATCCTCTATTACTTTCACTTCTTCGCTAAATACAATTCTTACATCAGAAGAAACAGCAGGATATTCATTCATCATTTCTGTAAATTCTTGCTCTGCTGTAGGTGGAATTTCGTCCAATGTTTTAATTAATATTTTTTCAATATCAGACATATTTCCATCATTATCTACAGCAACCATATAAAGGTCATAAGCAATTTGTTCTTGTAGTCTAGTAACATTAACACTGCCTTCTATTTCCATTTTTGCTGTACCTGAACCTTTTGAAACACCTGTTGTTCCATTTACAACAGCCTGTTTTGCTTCGTCAGAAGTCAAAGGAGGTATTGTTGTAGAGCCTACTGGAGGTGGTGGAAAATCCTCGCCTCTACCCATAGCAACATAATATACTTTTGCATCTTCATTTACTTTATATAGCACTTCCACGGAATTTTTAGTCAATTTATTTGGTTTTGGATAATCTTCCATAAATTCTGGCGGTGTTTGGTCAGCTGTTGTAAATGTTATTTTTTTCATCGCTGTATCTTTTTCGCCATCATTTCCTACAATATATAAATCGTATGTTTGTTTTTCTTCCAAACCAGAAATACCAAAATTAAATTCTATATTTTTTTTACAATCTGTTATTGTACCTTTTGCTAAATTTCCGCTGAGTTTTCCTCTTCTAACTTCATATTGTGTTGGTGCTAAACTTCCTGTTGGAAACAATGCCCAATATGTTGTTAAATCTTTATTTGTAATTGCAGAAATTGTTACTGTTGTATTTGTTGTTTCAGATATTTTAGGAGAACTAGATAAATACTGTGGTGCTGTATTATCTGTTGTGGTAAACGACTTTCTTTCTCTTGTGCTCATATCATCTCTGTCATCTACCAAAGCAGCCGTAAATATGTAGTCTGCATCTTTTGTTAAACCACTTACTGTAATTGTATAATCTGTATTTGATTTTGGTATATTCATACTACCAGATTTCACAATATCTTTTCTTTTATTTGGTTTTAACAAATCGTCATCTGAAACAGAACCACTATCAGATTCTGTTACTGCCCAATAAATCGTACCTGGTTTATTCGTTTGCACAATAAAAGATACTCTTGTAGCCTCTACTTCATCTAATTTCGGATACTTTCCTAATATCCTTGGGAAAGAAGATGCTTCTTCTGCATCTTTACTTGTCATTTTTTTGCCATTTATTGTAGCAGTCGCGCCTGGGCGTAATGTAATGCTATCTGGTAACATAGCAATTACCACTTCATCTGCATTGATATTTGCCTGACCAATGTCACCATCGCCATTTATTGTTGTTTTCACATCAATAAATACTTCTGCTACATAGGTATCTTCATCTAATGTTGTTGTACTATCTGTGGCTGTTTCATCAATAACAAGTGTATTGATTTCGCCAGAATTTAAATAAAGATTATTTTTTGCTCCTATTACTGTTATTTTGTCATATGTACCCATTAAATACAAATCAGTATCTTCTGGACCATTTAATTCTAAATTTTGAAAACCGCCTTCTATATCAGAAAGTTCTTCCAAATAAGATGTTGATTTTATTTTTGTATTAGTAATTTGTGTACTGCCATCTATTTTAACAGAAACTGGTTTATCTTCTGGAGCATCTATAATCATTTCTCTAATTGTAGAATCTGTAAAAGTAATACTGCTTCCACCAATATTACTTTCTCCTCCTCCGCTTATGATGACCTGACCTTTTACAGTAACATTTCTTAAATTAGTATAACCAAGTTCTACGCCTTCCGTAATATACAAATCTCCATTAATAACTGTATCAAAAAGTGTTACACCTGATTTTGATATTGTCACATTACCATCCACAGTACCATAATTATAATTACCTGGCTGATTGATAATTTTTCCTAAAGCATTATATAATATTGTTCCTGCTTCTGCTCTTGTAATATTATCTTTAGGACGGAATGTTCCATCTTGATAACCACTTACAACACCTTTATCTGTTGCAGCATTAATAGAGCCTCTACTCCATGTTGGAAAATTAATACCATCTACAAAATCAGTATTTACTCTGTCATCTTCTTCATACTTCAAATTTCTGGTTAAAAAAGCAACTGCCTGCTCTCTTGTCAAATTATCTGATGCACCTGAAACATTTCTTCCACTCCCCACAAAATAACCTTGTGTTGTAGCAATATCAATTTCATTTGCATACCATTCTGTACCTTTGATATCTCTAAAATTTACTTTACCTGTTGTTTCATGGTAGCCCATACCTTTGTTGAGCATTGTTACAAATTCTGCTCTTGTAATATCATTGTCAGGATTCATATTTCCATTTGTATCACCTGACATAATACCATTATCGTACAAACTTCTTAAATATGTTTCAGACCATTTACTGCCATTCATATTAAAGCCTGCTGCATGAGTTTGTTTTACAAACAAACCCTCTGGAATAAAAAACTGGTTTCCCAGCATAGAAACTGCAGCAGCAACGGCTATCATTTTTTTTGCTTTGCCCTGCATTTTTTTCATCATTTATTTTTCTCCTCCATAACTTTAATTTTTCTGCGGTGACGTCTTAGTTGTGTTTTAAATATTGCTTCTCTAAGCAAACGCTCTCCCACAATATTTAAATCCAAAAATTTACTGCCATAAACATACATATTTTTATCTGGTAAAAATTCCTTTCTCATAATTTCCACATCAATAATAATAGGGTCTGATGTAATAGGAATTACTACTTCATAACTATCCTCTTTGTTCAAATCCGCTTTTGAAACAAATCCCATACCACCACAACTAATATCATTTGTAGCAATCGGTATTGCTCTAGGAATTTTTTCTTTATCCATAGGAAATGTTTTGATTAAATTTGTTTCTACACGAATTTTTAATTTAATTTCTCTTCTCATTTGTGCACTGATATTTACTACATCACCAAATGAAACGATATTATTATTGATTTCTACAATTTGTCCCTGATAAATTTCTGCATAACTTTCCATTGCATGAAATTTTACTACTTTTAGTCCCTTTAATATATTTATGTCATCAACTATTTTCATGGTCATTTTTGTTCCACGTCTATCCATTAAAACAGCCTCACATAAAACCATATCATTATTTTCAGAAAGAATGGCATATTTTTCTTGTGCCAAATCAAACACCTCCTAAAAAAATTTATTCATCATACTCATCATCTTCGTCATCTTCATTTTGTGCAAAATTTAAAAAGAAAACATAAATATCCACTACTGCTTTATAAAGTTCCTCAGGTATTTCTGAACCCAATTCTAATTGTGTTAATATTGTTGTCAAAGATGTGTCTTCATAAATGGGAACTTTATTTTCTCCTGCAATTTCAATAATCTTTTCTGCAACGTGTCCCATACCAGACGCTACAATAACAGGGGCAATATTTTTATCAACATCATATCGCAGTGCTACTGCTTTTTTATTCAATTTATCATTAAATCCTGACATTGACTGCATTCATCCTTTCATATAGCTTAGGAAATACCTCTGATATTGTTTTAGGCGCTTGCAAAACATCTGTATACAACGATTGAAAACGCAAACCATTTCTCTCCATAATATTGCTCATACCTTCTTGAATCATTTTTTTGTGGGCAGACAATTTTTCTGGATAATATAACTGCATATCTACATTTTCATCTCTTGAAAGCAGAATCATTTCAAAATAGCCTATTTCCTTAATGTCAAATTTTATAAATAATCTAATTTGTTTTTCTTTTTCTCCATTACTGCCTCCATTTTGAGGCTGGTCATCTGGGTCAATCCACATTTCTGAAAACATTAATCTGCCTCCAATATCTGCTGGAACCATTAAATGCAACAAAGGCATATAAACGCTTTCATTTAACAAAAGAGAATTGATAATATTTGCAAAAACAGCTTTTGCCTCATGACTGGATTCTGTGCCATTCATTCCTCTTTCTAATATTTCAGTCAATTTATCTAAAAGAGTATATTGTTCTGTTGCTCTTTCAAATTCTGTATTTGCTAATATTTTCCCTAATTGTTCTGGTGAAATATCTCCTAATTTTTCTCTTACACTTGCAAAACTCATTAAATGAGAAAAAGATTTTAAAAATGCTGTTTTGTCCCCATTTTCATAACGGGCAATATTTAGTGTAAGCATTGTCATCCAATCTCTTGCTTTTCCTAAATCATATGTTGCACTAACATATTTTGACAAATAAGGTATGATTTCATTTTTCAGTACTGCTGTATTAGCAGTAGTATTTCCTGGTTCACTTCCAGTATATAACTTAGTCATCAATTCTGCAAGTGTATCTCCATAACTTCTTGGAATAGACTGTCTGATATTTTGTAAATTCTGCATAATTTGATTCATTAAATGAGGTCCTGCAGACATATCATTATATCGTTTTAAAAAATCTAATATACTTGTTCTTAACTCAACAGAAGACGCTTGGTCTAATATTTGTCTTAAAACATTAAAAAATGCTCCTTTAAATTTAACAGCAGAAGCAGCTTGATTTTTTAAAAAATAAACAAGTTCTCCTTCTGTCATTTTGAGCATTTCCATAAAATTTGAAATTTCCTCTGTAAAATTTTCGCCCATACCAGAGCTGACCACAATGCCCATACGAGAATAAATTAAATCTGTAATCATTTGTGTTAATGCTGGTGTATCCCTCACCATCTGCATAAATGTTTCATAGTTTGATTCATAATTTAGTGCTTTTCTTTGCGTATCTGTTGATACGCCTTCTCTGCCATCTGGACGAACTACTTTTGATGGGTCTACTATATTTTGTATGCTGGGGTCATTTTCTCTTATGGGATTTGTTCTTGTCGAATTTTCAGTCCCAGTAAGGGGTGTCGTCACTTTTAATAAATCTGCCACTTTTTTCACCTGCACTTTAATTATATTTATACTATT
>OFFY01002356.1_pt1 | contig 13389 bp, 8 predicted proteins | sample 1521481 | NCBI WGS metagenome assembly OFFY01 (sample SAMEA3504117, study PRJEB24116) | mouse gut metagenome | biome: mouse gut; feature: mouse-associated habitat; material: faeces | place: Denmark | collected 2011
AGGTCTCCACCGGCAATGGACTTTCCGTGTTCCATAAAGTATACTTTTTGGCACAAAATTCTCTTCTGTGGAAATCTCATAAAAAGATCGCCGGAAAATCTTTATTTTTCGTAAAATTTGTGCTAAAGTTCTATTGATTTTCGACGATATAAAAGTTGAACCAAAAAGTATACTTTTTGGTTCAACTTTTTTCAGACTGTCAAAGAACCCCTATCTGGCTATTGCCGAATAGAGGTTCTTTTCCATTGTGAACAGGTTCCATTACTCTCTCTATCGTCTGGGAGCGCAGAGTATAACTCTCTTTTCCCTGAGGCGAGTGCCGGATATCTTCGGCCTGCTCCAGATGATCGGACCAGATATGCCGCGTAACTGTTTTCCGGCAGGTCCGGCTCTCTGTGCATATCTGTCTCGTCGGGCATTTTTCGCACTGATACGAAAGGCTTTTATACTCCCTGTACCCCTCTCTGTTTGTCGTACTGTATGGCAAGCTTTTATACTCTGGGCAGATCACGATATCCAGATATTCATCATATACATATTTGTACCATTCATGGAACCCCTTTTTGGTCTGGAGACGTTTGTAGGGCAGCGACGGGATCCGTTCCCCGTCTATTACCTTTTTGCAGATCCACGGCGTTTTATATCCTGCATCTTCCCTTTATAAAATAGCGGGAGTTTCACCTTGCCTTTCCTGCGGTTGCGCAGTTCCGTAGCAAATACCCACTTATTGTGGTACAGAAGCTTACGCTTTGCAGTCAGACGTATCACATAATCCTGCCCAATGGAATCCAACTTCAGGAACATTTTATTATCATCATAACCACGATCCATGACAAAGGTTGCTTTTCCGAACAGTGCTTTCGCACGTTCCATTGCAGAGAAGGTTACATCATTGATGGAAGTGAAATTCTTCTCTTTAGAAGAATGGATCTCTGAAAAGATGCTGACAGGATGATTGCTGTCTGTAAGTACAGTCGCTTCCGTTACATGATATCCCTTTTTATAAACATTCTTTGCTGCAGTGCTCTCTGAGCCATCGCGCACCCAGCCGAGGGATTCAAATTTGTAACCGTCAGGTTTGACAACGTCACTGTCATCGATATGGATAACTGGCTGGTCCGGGCACCATTTTTTCACTTGTGTCAGATAAGCTTTCAGAGCCTCTTTGGGTGTTCCTTTTGCAAGATGCCTGGAAAGACGGTCAACAATGTTAATCTTTCTGGAAGGTTCCTGTAACTGGTCAACGATATCGGTAAGAATACAGCTGCCGGAGGAAAGAATACCATAATTCATGTCAGCCATAAACTTTCTTTCCGGCTTGGGAAGGTTTCTGGAAATTTTATTAGAAAAAGACAAAATTTCCCGTTTCATTTGATAAGTATTTGATGTAAAATTAACCACAGGGAATCCTCCTTCTTTTTGTTTAGTATGATTTTTTTGTGGTGATTAAATTTTACATCAAAAAGGAATAGGATTCCTTATATTTTGGGCGTTTTTTGAAAGTTGTTTATAATAAAGCTGAAGGTATTAGGGTTCTGTGGATAAATCTGCGGAAACTCAAGCCTTTATTTTATAGTTTTTTTGTTTGTTTTGTGCTAAAATGAAAAGAGTTTTTGTATGAATCAACAAAAAGGAGGCTATTTATGAAACGAAATTTCAACAAGCTGCTGGCAGCTGTACTTACGGCTTCGCTGTGTATTCCCGCGTTTCCGGCAGAATATGTTCCGGCAGCTGTCACAGATGAAATTATCTGGTCAGACGAAGAAACGGTACTCGTCAACAACAACGATGTCGGCAGCACACGTTCTTCTAATTTCAACGAAGGCTGGAAATTCTATCTGGGCGACTCCGGTACTGCCCAGAATCCGGATTTTATTGACTCATCCTGGAAAGATGTCAATCTTCCGCATGATTTCAGTATATCCCAGAATTTCACTTCTTCCTATGAAGCAGAAAGCGGCTTTTTACCGGGAGGTACCGGATGGTACCGCAAAAAATTCACCCTCCCAGACACCCTGGAAGGAAAATCCATTGTTTTAAACTTTGACGGCGTCTACAGTGACGCTTACGTTTATATCAATGGAACGCCAATCGGAGAACATCACTACGGCTATACTCCTTTCGCATTTGACATCAGCGATCTCCTCCATTGTGATAATTCGACAGAAAACGTCATTGCAGTAAAAGCCGTTAATAATATTCCCACAAGCCGCTGGTATTCCGGAAGCGGTATTTACCGGGACGTTTCACTGATCGTTACCGATCCTGTCCATGTGGCGCAAAACGGTACTTTCGTTACCACGCCGAATTTAGAAAAGTCCAACGGAAGCGACGGAACCGTAAAAATTTCCGTCGATGTACAAAATGACGGTTCCGATCCTGCCAATATAACCGTACGCAATACTGTCTTTGAAAAAAACGGAAAGACGGCTTTAGGATCTGCAGAAAAATCCGCTTCGGTGACAGCAGGCAGCATTACTTCTATTGAGACCTCCGCTGTTCTCTCCGCCCCCAAACTTTGGACTCCGGAAAGCCCCAGCCTTTACTGTGTAAAAACAGAAATTTTAAAAGGGGATGAAGTTCTGGATACCTATGAAACGGAGTTCGGATTTAAATGGTATGAATTTACACAAAACAGCGGCTTTAAACTGAACGGAAAAAATGTAAAATTAAACGGCGTCTGCATGCACCACGATCAGGGCGCGCTTGGCTCCGCATCCTATTATGACGCCATTTACCGCCAGCTTATGATTATGAAAGATATGGGCGCAAACGCCATTCGTATTACACATAATCCCGGTGCGGAAATCTATGTCGATATCTGCAATGAAATCGGGCTGCTGGTCATTGAAGAAGCATTTGACGGATGGGCATGGAAAAAAATGGAAATTCCAATGACTTTTCCCGTTATTTTTCCGAAAATATTGCAGTGGGCAACCAGCTGATCTATGGAAACAGCAGCATGACCTGGGCAGAATTTGCATTAAAATCCATGATACGGCGCGACAGAAACGATGCGTCCATTATCCTCTGGTCACTGGGAAATGAAATTCAGGAAGGAACTTCTGACAGCCAAAGCTGGGACTGGGGTTTGGTTGCCGACAACCTGATTACCTGGGCAAAACAGGTCGATGAAACGCATCCTCTGACCTCAGGTTCCAACCGGAGAAACCTGACAGATACTGTTGCTCCCGTGATGCAGAAAATCTGCGCAGCCGGAGGCGTTGCCGGTTATAATTATGCCAGCGCCAGTGAGCTTTCCTCACTGCACAACACCTACGGCTGTATCATTGCTTCCGAAACAGCGTCTGCCGTAAACAGCCGCGGCATGTATAAAACAAATATCGACGGGTATAAAAATGCGTCTACCTATGCCAGCCAGTACGGCTACCATCTGACCTCTTATGATACTTCAAAAGTAAGCTGGGGAAAAACGGCGCAGGAATCTCTCTGGGATACACTGCCGGATTTTGTGGCAGGCCAGTTTGTCTGGACCGGGTTTGACTATATTGGAGAACCGACACCATGGAATGGAACCGATCCGGGAGACGGCGGACGCGGCGCAATCCCCAACAGCAGTTATTTCGGCATCGTTGAGACCACCGGGTTTCCAAAAGACAGCTACTATCTGTACCGCAGCCAATGGAACCAGGCCGATACAACGCTCCATCTGGTTACGGCATGGGATCCGGATAATATGATGGATGCTTCCGGTACGCCTGTGATCGTTTACAGCAATGCGCCCAAAGTTGAGTTATACCGGACCGTAGGCAATACGACGACAAAAATCGGCACTGCCACCCGGACGGCGCATACCTCGGACGCAGGACATACCTATTATACATACGCCACGCAGAGCAACGACTCTGTCTGCACGACCCAAAGCGGTACAAACGCTTCCAGTTTATACGCCTCCTTCAACGTTGCTTTCACAAGCGGCACGATCTCCGCGAAAGCTTTCGATGAAAACAATCAGGAAATCACGCAAAACGCCGTGGGTACAAAATCTGTCTCCACGCCTGGTACCGTCAGCAAATTATCCGTCTCTTCCAATCGAAAGGCCATGGACGCAGACGGATACAGCCTTGCCTATATTACCGTGGATGTTACAGATGCCGCCGGAAACCTGAAAACAACTGCTGAAAATACGATTCAGTTCAGCATAGACGGCAACGGTGAAATCGCGGGCGTAGACAACGGAAATCAGGCAACAAAAGAAAAGTATCAGCAATCGTCTGTAATACAGGGGCCAAAATCTGCCAGCATAAAAGCTTATGCCGGAAAAGCCCTTGTTATTGTACGCTCTACCAAAGAGAGCGGAAACTTCACCGTCACTGCTTCATCCGGCAGCCTTACGTCCTCTTCCGTTACGATCACAACCGAAGAAACCGGTACGGCAACAGAAGGTTCCATACAAAGCTATACGTTAAAGAAACATTGTTATGCTCCGCTCGGTACAAAAAGCGTTACGGATTCCCTGCCGAAAAACATAACCGCTTCCTATGCAGACGGTTCTACAAAAACGCTTCCTATTGTCTGGGAGTCTTACGACGCAGATAAATTGAATAAAAAAGGCTCTTTCCTGATTAACGGTTCTTCAACAGACGGCAGCGAAACCATTCCTCTGTTTGTCACCGTACATGTGTACCAGAACATTGCCGGCGTACAGTGCTTTTCTCTCTGCACGGCGCCCAAAACTGTCCCGGGCCTTGCAACTGTCGCTATGGCTTATGACACAGACGGAAGTGAATTTATGGAATTTCCTGTCGTCTGGGATACTGCAGATATTACCGCCGATTCTTTTCAGGAAATCGACTCCATCGTCACGATTACGGGAAGTGTGTCCATATTCGGAACCGAATACCCGACAAAAACAACGGTACGCATCGGAGATCCGGAAGTTACCTATGCCAATGTTGCCCGAAGCCGCGCCCGTTTGACCGACAATGGCCTGACCAACGGCTCGAAAGGAAGCGGTGCAAACAGATCTTATGATGATACTCTGACAGCCATTACCGACGGAAATCGTCTGGACGACGGAACCTCTGATTCCCGCTGGTCGGACTGGAGCAACAAAAACAAAACGACCGATCCGGGCGATATCCAGATTGCCATGAACTGGGATACCGTCACTACAACAGACCGGATTGATATTTATTACTTTATCTCGGACAATGACAACGATAAAGCTGCTTCTGTATTTCCGGATGATGTAATCATTCAATTTGCCGGTGGCAGCCAATACAACAGTGCAACGGGAATGATCGAGGCAGACAAATGGGAAGATGTGTCCTATGCCAAACCAACGGATATTGAGATTACCGATTCCAAAAATACCGTGACATTCGGAAAAAGCTATCAGTTAGACCGACTGATCAACCCACAGGCAATCCGCTTTACCTTTCACCATGCGGCAGGCAAATTCATCGGCATAAACGAAGTAGAAGTCATGAATCCAACCTACACATATACGTTAAACCGTTCCGCTGATTTGACAGGCGTCGTAATCGGAGAAGAAACCATTACATTTGATGCACAAACTACCGATTACCATGTAAGCGCTTCTTCTATCCAACCGGATAAAATCACATTCATCAATCCGGAAAACGCTGCCGTTACGCTGATTCCGCAAAGTGAAACCTCCGTAAAGATCCTTACGGTTTCCGAAGACGGAACGTCCACAAAAACATACACCTTATCCGTCAATCCGAAGCTGGCGCTGACAGATAAGTTAGAAGTATATGAAAAAGAAATCAACAGCAGCGAATTTCAGAATGATTTTAAAGATCTTGAGAATTATGACAAATTACAGACCGTCATTGCAGAAATCAACGGCATTTTAGAAAAAAATCCGGACAATACGGTAATCCAAGACAGTCTGAATAATCTGGAAACTGCTTACAAAAACCTATACCAGGAAGCCCTGGATACAAAACTGACAGAATACAGTGCTCTGGATGCATCCAAATATACAGCAGACAGCTATGCCAAACTTCAGCATCAAATACAGCAAATCGAGGCAATGAACACGGCAGCTATGAGCGGATTAGAATTAAAAGCACAATTACACACATTAACGAGCGCATTCAAATCCTTAGTAAACGCGTCCAAACCTCCAGTTGACCCCGATCCCCCGGTTGATCCGAATCCTCCGGTTATTACACCCCCGGCACCGCCGGTTACACCGGTAACCCCGAATCCAAAGCCGGATCCAAAGCCAGATCCAAAACCGCCGGTTACGATAACAAAAACGACCAAAAATAATGTCGAATATCAGATATTGGACACATCGAAAAAGACTGCGGCAGTAATCCGGCTGACAAATCCGAAAGCAGCAAAAATCACCATTGCCGATACGGTGAAGATTCAAAATGTATCCTATCGGGTAACGGCAGTCAACGCAAAGGCATTTCAGGGAGCAAAAAAACTTAAAAACCTCACCGTCGGAAAACATGTCGCTGTGATCGGGAAATATGCGTTTAAAAATTGCAAAGTCCTGAAAAAAGTAACCTTTAAAGGAACTTCTGTAAATTCGTTTGGCAAAGGAGCATTTCAGAAAATAAAATCCAAGCCCATGGTCAAAGTTCCGAAACAACTGAAAAAGGGCAAAAAACGAACAAACTTTTTAAAGAAACTCAAAAAAGCCGGTATGAAACATCCTGTATTGAAGTAAGACGTTCCCTATAAAAGCATACGATGTTCAAACAGAAGTTCAAATACAGAACGATTATGTAAACAAATACCCCCTCTGTGATTACAGAATAAATCTGATCACAGCGGGGGTATTCGTCTCCTATGGATGACGGCTTCTTCTTTATTATCGTTCCTCCTCCGATAAAATCCGATCCAAAATATCAGTCATCTCGTCCACATGCTCCTTCTCAATGATCAGCGGCGGCAGAAAACGAAGCACATTACAACCCGCCGTAATCAAAATCAATCCGTGCGCCAGCGCCTTTTTGGAAACCTCGCCTGCCGGCTGCCCATCAAGCTGCAGCCCCTGCATCAGTCCCATACCACGATGCGCTGCAACGCAGGCATGACGTTCTTTCAATTCTTCTAAACGCTCCCAAAGATATTTTGACACTTCCCTCACATGTTCGGTCATCCGATCCCGTTTCATCAGTTCCAGCGTCTTGGCAACGGCAGCGCCTGCAAACGGATTTCCTCCGTACGTCGTTCCGTGGTCCCCCGGCGCCAAAGACTTCTCTGCCACGCGTTCTGTCATAAGAAACGCTCCTACCGGTACGCCGCATCCAAGCGCCTTTGCCGTTGTCATAATATCCGGTTTGACATCATAATTCTGCCACGCGAACATCTCGCCGCTTCTTCCCATACCGCATTGGATCTCGTCTAAAATCAAAAGAATATCTTTTTCCCTGCAAAGCCGGGCAATGCCTTCGATAAATTCTTTCTCCGCCGGATAGATGCCGCCCTCTCCCTGTATCGTTTCCATTATAATCGCACAGGTATGCTCCGTGATCTGCTCTTTCACGCTTTCCAGTCTGTTAAATTCCGCAAAACGAACCCCGGGAAGAAGCGGGCCGAACGGCTTCTGATATCCTTCGTTTCCCGTTACGGAAAGCGCGCCAAGCGTTCTTCCATGAAAAGAACCATGCATGGCGATCACCTCATGTCCTGCATGTTGGTCTCTGGTATATGCATATTTCTTTGCTGCTTTGATCGCACCTTCGACCGCTTCCGCCCCGCTGTTGGTAAAAAATACACGGTCCATACCGCTTGCCTGCTTTACCAGTTCTGCCGCTCGAATCGCAGGAACATTATAATAGAGATTTGAAGTATGTAATAATTTGTCTACCTGCTCTTTTAACGCGTCATTATATTCCTCATTTCCATAACCTAATGCGCACACCCCGATACCGGCTGCAAAATCCAGGTACTTTTTCCCTTCGGTATCAAACAGATACACGCCTTTTCCGTATTCTAAAAGAATGCCGTACCGATTGTAGGTATGAAGCAGATTTTTTTCCGCTTCTTCTATATAACATGTACTATTCATGGTAATACTTCCTCTCTTTTTCTCCCAAAATCGCCGTGCCGATTCCTTTATTTGTAAAGATTTCAAGCAACAGACAGTGCGCAATACGTCCGTCCAAAATATGTACTCTTGAAACGCCGTTTTCGATTGCATCGATGCAATTGTTGAGTTTCGGCAGCATTCCGCCCCCGATATTCCCCTCCGAAATCAATTCTCTTGCCTCTGTAATCGGAAGCTCAGAAATCAAAGTCGATGCATCGGCAGGATCTTTGTATACGCCTTCTATATCCGTTAAAAATGCCAGTTTCTCTGCCTGCATCGCTCTTGCGATCGCACAGGCGGCGTCATCCGCGTTGATATTATACGTCTGATAAGAATCATCCATTCCGATCGGGCAGACGATCGGCAGGAAATCTTTCTCTAAAAGATCATAGAGTATCTTCGGATTCACCTTTTTGATCTCTCCGACAAAACCGATATCTTTCCCGTTAGCATACTTCTTATCTACCCGGAGTAGTCCGCCGTCTTTTCCACTGATGCCGACGGCAAGCACACCAAGCTCTTCCACCAGCTGAACCAGCGATTTATTGACGCGTCCCAGCACCATTTCGGCAATCTCCATTGTCGCCTCGTCTGTCTTACGCAGACCGCCGACAAATTCCGGCTCCATGCCGGCTTTTTCCACCCATTTGCTGATCTCTTTGCCTCCGCCGTGTACGATAATCGGCTTAAATCCGACCAGTTTCAGCAGCGTCACATCCTGAATCACCTGTCGCTTTAACTCTTCGTCTACCATTGCGCTGCCGCCGTATTTGACGACAATAATCTTCCGGTTGAACCGCTGGATATACGGCAGGGCTTCGATCAAAACCTCCGCTTTCCCCATCACTTCTTTCATTCCTGTTTCTTCCATATTTATTCACTCCTCTTTTCTTTTCTGTCAATGAATGTGCCATCGAATCCATCCCGTCTGACGTTCCCCGGCTGAAATACAGCGTTTTGAAACACACAGGCTACGAACGATAATCTGCATTGATTTTCACATAATCATACGTCAAATCACAGCCCCATGCAGTCGCTTCAAAATCCCCGGACTTTATATCGATCCCGGCTCTCACATATGGCTCCGATAAAATTTTTGTCGCCTCCTCTTCACTGTAAGGAAGCGCCGTGCCGTCTCTCATAATCTGTATACGCCCCGCCGCACTTTCAAAACACAGGTCCACACGATCCGGATCAAACGATACGCCGGAGTATCCGATTGCACACAAGATCCTTCCCCAGTTCGCATCATGCCCATAAATCGCCGCTTTTGTCAGATTGGAAGTAATCACTGCCTTACTTAATGTTCTGGCATCCTCTTTGCAGGCGGCTCCTGTTACGCTCACTTCAAACAGCGCCGTCGCGCCCTCTCCGTCCCCAGCCATCTGCTTTGCCAACGTCGTATTGACATAGCGCAGCGCTTCCACAAACGCCCGATAATCTTCATTTTTTTCTGTAATCACAGGATTTCCTGCCAAACCGTTCGCAAGAAGCAGCACCGTATCATTCGTCGACGTATCCCCGTCAACGGAAACCATATTGTATGTATCCATAATATCTTCCCGAAGCGCTTCCTGCAAAAGCTCCTTTGAAATCGCAAGATCCGTTGTAAGAAAACTCAGCATTGTACACATATTCGGATGAATCATGCCCGATCCCTTACACATCCCTCCGATCGTCACGGTACTCCCGCCTGCCGTAAATACTGCCGCCGCTTCTTTTTCATGCGTATCTGTCGTCATAATCGCACGCGCCGCCGCATTTCCCGCTTCTTTTGTATCCGAAAGCCCTTCTGCCAAAACCTCCACGCCGCTGCAGATCTTCTCAATCGGAAGCTGCATGCCGATAACTCCCGTAGACGCCACCAAAACGGCATCCTCCGGAATCTTTAAAACCTCCGCCGTCTTTTTTGCCGTCCGGCTGCAATACGCATCCCCTTCTTCTCCCGTACATGCGTTTGCAATCCCGGAATTGACAACGACCGCCTGTGCAAATTCACTGTTTGACACCATTTTTTTATCCCATTTGACAGGAGCCGCCTGCACAACATTTGTCGTAAACGTCCCTGCCGCCACACACGGAACTGTACTGTAAATCATCGCCATATCCGTCCGGTCCGTATATTTAATGCCCGCAGCAGCAGCTGCTGCCATAAATCCTTTTGCCGCGGTAACCCCGCCCATAACCTGTTCCATAACCGTCATTCCTTTCCTTATTATTGTCCGTTTTTTCAGGACATAAAGGGATACCCGCAGGGTGTTTCCTTATTTTTGTCCGTTTTTTACAAGACATTACTTACAGACATTGAAGCGTGTAATATTTTCTTCATTTAATGTAAAATCGTAATAATTCAAATCCCTGCGGAACGTCCATCCCACGCTCTTCCAGAACTGGTTTCCCACCGTATTATCCGCAAACGCGATCAGACAGACCTTATTGATCTTTTCTGCCTGCAGCGCTTTCATCGCAGCGACTGCCATTTCCTTGCCGATTCCATGTTTCCGAAATCCTTCCTTCACGCAAACATGGTAAAAACAGCCTCTTCTCCCGTCATGTCCGCATAAAATCGTACCTACGACCTGTCCGTCCGATTCCGCTACAATACTCGTATCCGGATTTCTCTTCAAAAAACGCTCCACGCCTTCTCTGGAATCATCCAGGCTGCGGATCCCGAAACCGGAAATTCCCATCCACAATCGATACACCCTCGGATAATCTTCTATTCTCATTGTACGGATCGTAACATTCATCTTCTCGTTCATAACACCTCTATGGAAACAATGGCACAAACGTAAGTCCCTCCGACTCACATTCTCCAAACAGCAGATTCATATTCTGAACCGCCTGTCCTGCCGCTCCCTTTACCAGATTATCCAAAGCTCCCATTAAAACAATGCGGCCCGTTCTCTCATCGATTTTAAAATTAATATCCGTAAAATTACTGCCTTCAACCCATTTGGTTTCCGGACATACCTCCCGGTCCAGCAGACGGATAAACTGCTCTTTGGCATAATATTTATCATAAACCGCCCTTACCTGCTCATAAGAAGGATATGCATAACTTCCGTCACTTTGCGCCATTTTCTTAAGTACGGCATATTCCGTCACTAAAATTCCACGGTTCATCGGAACAAGATGCGGCGTAAAGCTGACCCGGATTTCTTTTCCTGCCGCATACCCCAGCTGTTCTTCTATTTCCGGCGTATGCCTGTGGGACGCCACACCGTACGCCTTTATATTTTCATTCACCTCACAGAAGAGATTCGGAACCTTCGCCCCTCTCCCCGCTCCTGAAGTTCCTGACTTTGCGTCGATAATCAATGAATCTGCATCGATCAGCCCCTCCTTTACCAAAGGATATGCCGTCAAAATCGAACATGTCGTATAACAGCCCGGATTTGCAACCAGCCTTGCAGATTTCACCTGGTCCCTGTTGATCTCACAGAGCCCATATACTGCTTCTTGAATAAACTGCGGCGACCGGTGGCTGATCTGATACCATTCTTCGTAAACAGAAACATCCTTGATCCTGTAATCCGCACTCAAATCCACAACCTTGACCCGGCTTAAAATTTCCTCCGTCAGCACAGAAGCAAGATATCCCTGCGGCGTTGCCGTAAAAATAACATCGACCTGCCTGGACAGCTCTGCAATATTATCATCCAGACACGCATCCTCCACTAACTGAAACATATTCCGGTACACATCTGCATATTTTTTGTCAATATAGCTTTTCGACCCATACCACCGAATCTCTACATTCTTGTGCCCAAGAAGAATCCTGACCAGCTCTCCTCCCGCATATCCGGTTGCGCCGATAATCCCTGCTTTAATCATCCTTATCACTCCGCTTTCTTCTATGTATGATATCCGTATGATATCGTTGTATTGTATCATTCTGATATACTGTTTTCTGCAGATAACTGCCGTATAAAAACAGACTGCAGCATATTCTATATTAGTACAAATCCCCATGTTCGTAAAGAGGAAAGTAAAGTTTGGGGCAATTACCATGCGGCAGAATGTCATCGCATCCTTTTCAGCAGCGTACATCTAAGCAGAACAAATATCCCTCACAGATCCCGTTCTGATGTATGATCCGTGCATTTCTGCAGATCGTTTTGCATAATTATACATTTTTAAGAATAATTATGCAATAGCCTTTCTTTTATTTTTATTATTTTAGCTAAAATAACGTATATGAGAGTGAAATATTTATGCATATTTTTTCACTTGCGTTTTGAGGAAACTTGTTGTATATTATCTTTAGCATTAACAGAAGAAAGGATGAAATTTTATTATGAAAGAAAAGGTTGTTTTGGCTTACTCCGGCGGTTTGGATACGACTGCTATTATCCCTTGGCTGAAGGAAAATTACGATTACGAAGTGATCTGCTGCTGCATTGACTGCGGACAGGAGGAAGAACTGGACGGTCTTGAGGAACGTGCAAAATTATCCGGCGCGACCAAGCTATACATCGAAAATATTGTAGATGAATTTTGTGAAGATTACATCATTCCCTGCGTACAGGCAGGAGCCGTTTATGAGAATAAATACCTGCTGGGCACTTCTATGGCGCGTCCGGGTATCGCAAAGCGCCTCGTGGAAATCGCGCGCAAGGAAGGCGCTACGGCAATCTGCCACGGCGCTACCGGAAAAGGAAACGATCAAATCCGTTTTGAACTTGGCATAAAAGCGCTGGCTCCCGACCTGAAAATTATCGCCGCATGGCGCGATGACAAATGGAATATGGATTCCAGGGAATCTGAAATTGCATACTGTAAGGCACACGGCATCGACCTTCCGTTTTCTGCTGACAGCAGTTACAGCAGAGACCGCAATCTCTGGCATATCAGCCATGAAGGACTGGAACTGGAAGATCCTGCCTGCGAGCCGAATTATGACCATCTTCTGGTTCTTGGCGTATCTCCGGAACAGGCTCCTGACGAAGGGGAGTATGTTACCATGACTTTTGAGTCCGGTATTCCCAAAACCATCAACGGAAAAGAAATGAAAGTGGCTGACATTATCCGTGAATTAAACCGTCTGGGCGGAAAACATGGTATTGGTATTATTGACATTGTGGAAAACCGCGTGGTGGGCATGAAATCCCGCGGCGTTTATGAAACCCCCGGCGGAACCATTCTGATGGAAGCGCAGCAGCAGTTAGAGGAACTGGTACTGGATCGTGCCACCATGGAAGTAAAGAAAGACATGGGCAACCGGATGGCTCAGATTGTATATGAAGGAAAATGGTTCACCCCGCTGCGCGAGGCTGTGCAGGCATTTGTGACCTCCACGCAGAAATATGTAACCGGAGAAGTAAAATTCAAGCTTTATAAAGGAA
>OFFY01002360.1_pt1 | contig 13376 bp, 11 predicted proteins | sample 1521481 | NCBI WGS metagenome assembly OFFY01 (sample SAMEA3504117, study PRJEB24116) | mouse gut metagenome | biome: mouse gut; feature: mouse-associated habitat; material: faeces | place: Denmark | collected 2011
TGCGTACACGATTCTCCCCAGCTCTGCTGGGGGTTTGGGATTGTTTCAATCAGAGAGATATGCCGGTAGTACTTGGGTGCGTGATCGTACTTGCATTTTTGTTCAGTTTGACAATGCTGGTTTGTGATCTGTTATATACAGTGATCGACCCCAGACTGAAAACAATGTTTGTATCTAAATCTAAGTAGAGCTTGAAGGGGGAACAGAAATGCAGGCAAGAAAGAAATCACAGTTCTCGATAATTATGAAGCGTTTGGCTAAAAATAAAATGGCGTTGGTCGGCCTGGCTATCATCTGTCTTTTGACTATAATTGCCCTGTTTGCGGATCTGCTCATGCCATATGAATACTCTTTTCAGGATACAAGCGCTTTTTTGAAAGCGCCATGCAAAGAGCACTGGCTCGGAACGGATAATCTGGGGAGAGATATTCTCAGCCGTTTGATCTACGGAGCCAGGCTGTCGCTTCAGCTGGGTGTCTTTTCTGTGATACTTGCAGCCGTCATAGGCGGAGTATTAGGAAGTGTTGCCGGATATTACGGCGGTATGGTAGATAACCTGATCATGCGTTTTCTGGATATTTATCAGTCGGTTCCCGGGTTGGTCATGTGCGTAGCAATGGCTGCCGCTCTCGGAAGCGGGATTGACAGGTCGATTCTGGCGATTGGTATTACGACTATGGCCGGCTATGCGAGAATGATCAGAAGTTCTATATTGACGGTAAAAGGAAACGAATACATAGAGGCGGCCAGGGCAATTAATGGCAGCGATCCGCATATTATCTTAAAACATATCATTCCGAATGCCATTTCACCTCTGATCGTACAAATGACGATGGGAATCGGCGGAGCGATACTTTTAGGATCGATGCTCGGGTTTGTAGGGCTTGGTGTACCTGCGCCTGCGCCTGAGTGGGGAACGATGCTGGCAGATGGCCGTTCCTATATGAGAGACTACGGGTATATACTGATTTTTCCCGGTATTGCCATCATCATTACTGTACTTGCATTTAATCTGTTGGGAGACGGATTGCGGGATGCATTGGATCCAAGATTAAAGAATTGACGGGTGTTTTGGAATGGAGGTTAAGATGCAAAAGGAAACACAAAATGAATTTCTTCTTATAGAAAATCTAGTTGTGGAATATACGTCAGATGGCAAGACGGTACATGCTGTAAATGGTGTAGATTTACGGCTTGCAAAAGGAGAGACATTAGGGCTTGTGGGGGAGACCGGTGCCGGAAAGACAACAATAGCAAAGGCTGTTATGAGAATTCTTCCGAACCCGCCGGCCAAGATCAAAGAAGGACGGATCTGTCTAAATGGGGAAAATATCCTGGAAAAAAAGGAAGAAGAGATGCGGGATATCAGAGGAAACCGGATATCCATGATTTTTCAGGATCCGATGACGGCGCTCAATCCTACCATGACAGTCGGGAAACAGATACAGGAAGCGATAGAACTGCACAATGACTGTACCGCGGCAGAGGCAGTGGACAGGACGGTGAAAATGCTGGAGAAAGTGGGCATCCCGGGAGAACGATACAGTGATTATCCGCATCAGTTTTCGGGCGGTATGAAGCAAAGAGTAGTAATTGCAATGGCGCTGGCGTGTGATCCGGAATTACTGTTAGCCGATGAACCGACAACGGCACTGGACGTGACGATACAGGCGCAGGTGTTGGATATGATGTCGGAATTAAAGCATGAACTTGGTACGTCCATGATTTTGATCACACATGATCTTGGTATTGTGGCAGAGATCTGTGATACAGTGGCAGTCTGTTATGCAGGTGAAATAGTGGAATACGGAACGGCGGAAGAAGTTTTTGACCGGCCGATGCATCCTTATACTACGGGGCTGTTCGGTTCACTTCCGGACATGGGTGGTAAGAGTGGGCGGCTGAGGCCGATCAATGGAATGATGCCGGATCCGACGCTGTGTCAAACAGGCTGTGCATTTGCAGACAGGTGCCCAAATGCAACGGAGAAATGTGTTCAGGAGCATCCTTCCCGGCGTATAACAGAAGGCACGCATATGGTGTGCTGTCACTATGGGGAGGGAGCGGAAAAATGAGTACAATATTAGAAGTAAAGAACCTTAAGAAATATTTTAGTACACCCAGAGGACTTCTCCATGCGGTAGATGATGTTTCTTTCAGTCTGCAGGAGGGACGGACACTGGGAGTAGTTGGAGAATCCGGCTGTGGAAAATCTACTCTGGGAAGGGTATTGCTGCATTTGATCGAACCCACATCGGGTCAGATATTTTTTGACGGCAAAGATATATCCGTGGTGAAAAAGAGGCAATGGAGAGCACTGCGTCATGATATGCAGATTATTTTTCAGGACCCCATGTCTTCTTTGGATCCCCGGATGACGGTAAGCGACATTATCGCTGAACCTCTGCGCATTCAAAAGGAACGCAACAAAGCTGTGATAGAAGAAAAAGTCAGGCGGCTGATGGATACTGTAGGGATAGCGGAAAGATTGATGGATTCCTATCCGCATGAGCTGGACGGTGGAAGGAGGCAGAGGATTGGGATTGCACGTGCGCTTGCTTTGGATCCAAGGTTTGTTGTGTGTGATGAACCTGTTTCCGCATTGGATGTGTCCATTCAGGCTCAGATTTTGAATCTGCTGCAGGATCTTCAGGAGAAAAGACATTTAAGTTACATCTTCATTACGCATGATCTTTCTGTGGTCAGATATATCTCGCATGAGATCGTGGTCATGTATTTGGGACAGCTTGTGGAAAAGGCTCCTTCGGAGGAGTTATTTGAAAATCCGCTCCATCCATATACACAGGCTCTTCTGTCTGCGATTCCGGTGCCTGATGTACATGCAAAAAAGAACCGGATCATTCTGGAAGGAGAAATTGTATCACCTGTTGAGCCGAAACCGGGCTGCCGTCTGGTTGCACGCTGCAAGTACGCAACGGACGCCTGTCGTGAGGAGCAGAAGTTGAAGGAAGTGAGTCCTGGGCATTATGTAAGCTGCTGCAGGGTTGCCAGTCCATAAAAGTTGTGTCTTGATGGAGATTTCTTTTCCCCTCTGGAGCAGAAACCGAGGTTTCAAAAATCTGGACAGAGAAGGGATAGAGATAAGTAAAAGTAACGGAAACAAAGGAGGAGAAGAGATGAGTTTAAGGAAAGCAACTGCAGTGATACTTGCTGTCACGATGATGGCGGCGTTAAGCGGCTGTGGAGGAAGCGGGCAGGAGAGTGGAAATTCGGACAGTGGTTCCGCGGCGCAGGCGGAGACCACAGAGAATACGGAGACCGAACCGGAAGCGGAGGGCGAGACGTCAACGGATACAGAAACGAGAGACTCGCTTGTGATCACGATACCGGGAGACCCTACGACACTGGCTCCGAACGGGGCGTCTGCAAGCGGTTATACTGTTCCGCAGATTTATGATCAGCTGTGGAACCTGACAGACGGAGAACTGATCATGCGGGTAGCGACAGGATATGAGCAGGAGGACGAGACACATTATGTTGTCACGATCCAGTCAGGTATCAAGGACACGGCAGGAAATGAGATAAAAGCGTCGGATGTACTTTATTCTATTGATCTTGCCAAGAACGGGACACAGGGATATCCCGGGGCAACGCGGTATATTGATCTGGAAAAATGTGAGGTAGTGGATGATACTACTTTGCGGGTGGTACTTACGCAGCCGTGCTCTTTTCAAATGAAGGCTCTTTCAATGGTAAATCTGGTCACGCAGGCATCCTATGAAGCCAGTACCGATGGAATGGTTACCACGCCGGTAGGATCCGGTCCGTATGTGTTATCAGAATATGTGACGGGCTCTTATCTTACTCTGGATCACAATCCGGAATACTGGGATGGAGGCGACCCGGTGTTCAAGCATATTACGGTGAACTTTGTGCCGGAGGCTTCACAGAGGGCCAATGTCATGTTAACGGGGGAAAGTGATGTATCATGTAATCTGTCCTATACTGATGAAAATGCATTGAACGAGGCAGAAGGAATTACATTTTCCAGTGAAACAACTATTGGCACTTATGTAATCTTCTATAACAATTCATCCAACTCTGTTTGTGGAGGCAATCTGGATTTAAGAAAAGCGATCGCATATGCCATTAACCAGGAGGCTATCATTGCAGCATCTGCAGGCGGATACGGCGAAGTGTCGAAATGTTCTACATCAAGAAAGTTTTCTGATTACAGTGACAGTTTTGTAGAGATTTCTTCGGATACGGATTATTACGCATATGATACGGAGGCGGCAAAGGCAGCGCTGGCAGCATCCGGTGTGGCGGAAGGGACAACGATCAAGCTCGCAAACGGCGGTCTGGCAGGACAGGATGTAATTGCACAGACAATTCAGGCGAATCTGGCAGAAATTGGTTTGAATGTGGAAATAGCAACGTATCCTGATACTCAGGGACAGGTGATCAGCAATCAGCCGGAGGACTGGGATATTGCTGTATGGAGTTGGACCAATTATCCCGCGCAGAGTGGACTTGCTACGATCAATACATTTGGCACCAGCGATTACTTCCAGCTGGAAGGTGCAGAGGAAGAAGCATTTTTGGATGTACTCGGTGTAGCTCTGGCAGCAGGAGACGATACATTAGAGAAGGCCATGGACGATTTGATGGTTTATATGTATGAAGAGCTGCCGGTATATGGATTGTTTGACACATGTAATCTGCAGGCAAATCGCACAGACCTGAATATGGTCATGAAATCGCAGGATTTCCCTCTGCTGTATAAGTGGAGCTGGAAATGATACAGGGAGATCGAGAGTGACATTGCTTTAGAAAAAGAATTGTCCAGGACAGCTATTTTCATAATGTTTTATGTCTGGATAAAGGGAAAGGAATTGATATTAATATGAGTAAAAAGCTGGTTTATGTCCGGCCAGAGGAAGTAGGAGTATCCGGCCGGGCAGTAGCCCGGCTGATAGAAGGATTGGATTGTGAGACGACGGAACCCCATGGTTTGATGATGATGCGGCATGGAAAGATATTTGCAGAAGGATACTGGCAGCCTTATGCCAAAGGAATCGTTCATGGAATGCAGTCGTTAAGTAAAACATATGTGGGCACGGCGGTGGGTATCGCCCTGGAGCAGGGAATACTGGGGCTGGATGACCGGATCATAGACTGCTTTCCGGAAGAAGCAGACGGGATTTCACAGCCCTGGCTGAAAGAACTCAAAATCCGGCACCTTTTATCCATGAGTACCGGGATGAGGAGCATGTCCGGGTTTCAGGGTAATTGGATAGTGAATTTTTTAAAAAATCCGATCGTAGATGAACCGGGAACGAAGTTTTTTTATAACAGTGTTGGATCAACGCTGTTGGGCGAAATAGTGCGTAGAAAGACCGGAACTGAATTAAATGACTGGCTTCGGATCAATTTGTATGAAAAGACAGGGATGGAGTCAGACAAGATCAAATGGCTTTGCCTTCCGGATGGTTTGGAAATTGGAGGAAGCGGGCTATATACGACTCTGGAAAACAATATAAGACTTGGACTTCTGTATCTTAGACATGGAGAATGGAACGGAGAACAGATCATCAGCAGAGAGTTCTGTAGACTTGCTTCAACAAAGCAGGTGGATAATGCGGCTGAGGATGGAATTCCCAGAGATGGTCATGCGGGATATGGTTATCAGATGTGGATGGGATTGCACCATAATACTTATTGTATGTGCGGAGCATTGGGACAGTATACCATTGTGTGCCCTGATGAGGATATTGTGATCGCATTTACCGGGAGAACCAATGAAGCGGTACAGGCGGCGTCAGAGACTTTGATGGGCACATTTTGGGATTTTCTTGATTCCGGCGTAGATCAGGCAGGCCCGGACATGTTGAAGGAACAGGAAGATGATTTGGCAAAAAAGTTGGCCGGTCTATCCCTTCCGGCAGCGGTCTGTTACCCAACGGGCAACAGGGAGAGTTTTGAAGGAAAGTGGAAGATTGTTGAGGGCGAGCTGGATTTGGACATGACTACCGGAGGTATTATGAGGCAGTATTTTCAGACGAGTGCCATTAAGAATCTGACGGTGGCCTTTTCTGAGGACGAACTTCTTCTTACTTATGTAAATGACCGCGGCAGTTGTGTCTTATGTGCGGGAATGGATGGAGTTTTGCGTCTGAATGAATGTGTTACGCCGCCGTTTCCGTGCAAAAAAGTAGTGGCCAGCGCTGCTTTTTCAGAGGATGGTCTGATTGTACATCTGCGTTGGCTTGAAACATGTTATTCGGCGCGTATATTCCTTTATCGGCAGGAGGAGCACCTTATAATAGAAAAAATATATGAAGATGCAGATCCTGCAGGCTCTGTTACGCCATATTGTGCCCGGGCGGTGAGAGAGGAATGATAGTCTGCAGATAGTAAGCGTAGACAGGAGCGGTTATGGGTTTAATGTTAGCAGGCTATATAATGATTATTGGAATTGTAGTCCTTTTGATCAAAGAAAAAGCATCTTTGCCGCCTATCTTTATCCTGATTCCCATAGCAGGGGCTTTGTTCTGTGGGTTTCCGGTTTCTGAGGTTTGCGGATTTATAGCAGAAGGAATCAGGTCAGTGACAGATACGGCACTTTTGTTTTTGTTTTCCATTTTGTATTTCAGCATTCTTGGAGAAACGGGAGTTTTTGATGTACTGGCACATTTTTTGTTAAGGCATATGCGCAATAACATCTATCTGTTTCTGATGCTTACTTTCGGGATGGCCGCTTTGATTCAACTGGATGGTTCCGGAGCGATGACAATGTTGATCGTTATACCGATGATGCTTCCGTTGTATGACGCCATGAATATTCGCAGAACATCACTTGTATGTGCCTGTGCCGTTGGAACGGGTGTAATGAACATGTTCCCCTGGTGTTCTGCCATGCTGCGGATATCGGCCGGCACCGGACTGGAGGCACAGATGATATGGCGTGAAGTATTACCGGTTCAAACAGCGTCATTTTTGATTGCGGTGTTTGTGATCATTCTGATGGGATGGGGAGAAAAGCGACGCGGGGCGGGTATAGACAGCGAGGAATTTGAACGGTTAAAAGAAGAAAATGCCCGTCCTGTCAGCCTGAAAGTGTCCCGATTGACTGCCGGTTTTGATGTTTGTCTGACAATTATATTGATTCTGTTGATGCTGTTGGATGTAGTGACAGCCGGAGTCGGGTTTATGGCCGGAGTCGGGATTCTTTTGGTGACGAATTACTCTTCTATGAAAAAACAGGATGAAGTGATAAAAAGATTCAGTTCAACGGCGTATCCGCTTGCATTGACGATTTTTTCGATTGGAGTTATGCTTGGGATCATGAAGGGAATGGGTGCGATTGATGCGATGGCCCAGTCCCTTGTAGGGCTGCTGCCGGAGGGCTGGGGAGCATATGCAGTATTTTTATATGGACTGGCAGGGGTTCCTGTATCTATGGTATTAGGAAGTGACTGCTGTTACAGTCTGATAGCACCTTTGCTCGGGACGATCAGTCAGCATTATGGAGGCGGTATGATGAATGCGGCCATAGCGGTTATTTTATCCAGCAGCATGGCGGCAAGTATTTCCTTTACGGGACCGGTGCCATATATGACAGTAGGACTGGCCGGAATCAGTATGAATGAAAATGTGAAATATTCTTTTCGTTATCTGTGGATCATGGGAATTTTGATGATAGTAACGGCGCGGATGATGGGGATTGTGTGATCACAGTCTGACAGAGTAAGACATAAGGATAATCATTGTACTACAAAACAGGATGATCTCATTGAATAGTGGGACTGTCCTTTTTTTATGGAGCAAAGAGTCAGTGATAAATGCGGGGACGCTTTTCATTGTATTTTGTGTGGTGTTCAAGTACAATAAAACAAGTGTATACATAGCGGTCATTATGAACATATCTGCCCTGCGAGAGCAGAGACGGTGAAAGATGATCTGATGAAAAGGAGAGGGTATGCCATATAAAGAGCAGACAAGAGAATACCTGAAACAGGTCATACAGCTGAGCATTCCGGCGGTGCTGGCCCAGATCAGCTCGATCATCATGCAGTATATTGATGCATCCATGGTGGGCAGTCTGGGTGCGACGGCGACGGCGGCGATCGGACTGGTTTCCAGCACGACCTGGCTGTTTGGCGGGCTGTGCGCCTCTGCGGCCACCGGATTTTCCGTGCAGGTGGCGCAGCTGATCGGTGCGGAGCGGGAAAAAGATGCGAAGGATGTCCTGCGGCACGCGATCCTGTGTACGCTGGTGTTCGGGCTGATCGCTTCCGCGGTGGGGATCAGCATCAGCTCACATCTTCCTGTCTGGCTGGGCGGAGCGGAAGAGATCCGGGGGAATGCTTCCCGGTATTTCCTGATCTATGCCTGTGCGCTTCCGGCCGCACAGATGCGCCATACCGCCGGAAGTGCGCTGCAGTGCAGCGGTGATATGAAGGTGCCGAGTCGGCTGAACATCATGATGTGCGGGCTGGATGTGGTATTTAACAGCTTTCTGATCTTTCCCACAAGGCAGATTTCTCTGGCGGGGATCCTGGTCACGATGCCGGGAGCCGGCATGGGCGTGACGGGTGCGGCATTGGGAACGGCGCTGGCGGAAGCCGTGACGGCGGTCTTGATGCTGTATGCGGTATGTTTCCGTTCGAAGAGGCTGAGGCTGGCAGGGCGACGGCAGCTTTTTGCCGCACCGGCGGATCTGCCGGGTGGCGTATCCGTTGAGGATTCATCCCCGGAAATTCCGGCAACGTTCTGTTTCCAGCCTAAATATCTGCATATGGCGCTTCGGCTTGCACTGCCAATGGCCTTTGAGCATACGGTAATGTGTGGGGCGCATATCGCGGAGACCCGCATCGTAGCTCCCCTGGGGACGGTATCGGTGGCGGCCAATTCCCTGTCGGTGACGGCAGAAAGCCTCTGCTATATGCCGGGCAGCGGTATCGGCACGGCGGCAACGACGCTGGTCGGACAGAGCATTGGCGCCGGTAAACCGGAGCGGGCAAAGCGTTATGCCAATCTGGCCGTGATGCTTGGCGCAGCCGTGATGACCTGTACGGGTGGCCTGATGTTTCTCGGCGCTCCGCTCATGTTCTCAATGCTGACGCCGGATGCGGCAATCCGCGAGCTGGGTGTGAGGGTGCTGCGGATTGAAGCCTTTGCGGAACCTTTGTTTGCGGTGTCTATCGTGACTGCCGGTGCGTTGCGGGGCGCAGGGGATACGCTGATTCCCAGTATGATCAATCTGGCCAGTATGTGGGGCGTCCGCATTACGGCGGCTTCCCTGCTGGCACCGCGTCTGGGACTGGTGGGCGTGTGGATCGCCATGTGCGGAGAATTGTGTGTGCGTGGATTGCTGTTTCTCGTGCGGCTTCTGCGGGGGAAATGGTTGGAGACTGGACATGGCAGGGCCGTGACGTAAAAGGCTGCAGCGCTTGGCGGGACAGAGGAAGATTCCAAACCCGCAGAAAGCAATTTGGTGATATGTCAAGAGGAAAATGAAAAAGATTTTCTTGAAAAAGGGTAACTTTAATAGACCTACGGCTCTGAATAGAACGTAAGTTCGAAATGTGCTATGGATTACCTACTCTTTTCCGGAGAGTAGAGTTGGCCCTTGTCCAGCAGACCAAAGAGCAGACGTATAAATTTACGGGAAGTCAACGCGAGTGCTCGTTTATGCTGATGGGTTCTCGTCTCAGCATATTTCTTATCATAGAACGCTTTATACTCCGGACAGTGGTTAATCACACTTCCGGCAGCTTCTATGATGTAGTAGCGCAGGTAACGGTTGCCGGCCTTGCTCATCCGTTTATCCTCGGCCTCAAAATCGCCAGAATCGTTATCGTTCCAAACGATGCCGCAATACTTGGCAAGAGCGTTTGCATTCTGGAAAGCCTTGATGGAACCGAGTTCTGCAAGAATGCCAGCAGAATAAACCTTACCGATTCCAGGTATGGAATTGAGCACGGTATATTCCTCAGGGTTTAACCCCTGGACTGTTTGGAGGATTGCCTTATCGATCGCTTTTAGTTCCTTTTCAAAAGAACTGATACAATTAAATGAGGAAGCAATGGAGATCGTAAGGGGTTCATAAAGGCATTTGTCAAGCCTGTATGAATTACGTGCCGCAGCCTGTACTATTTTTGCAGTCTCTTCCGGGTCGGCAATACGGCCCCGGCTTTTGGAGTTGATGAATGCAACAAGGTCTTCAATGGAAGATGTCACAATGTCATCATTGGTTGTGTACTCCGTAAGGATGGCTTCGGCGGTGGCGCCATATTTGTTTGAAAATGGGTGTTCCCCATTCCGAAGCAGTGCATACTCACTGAATTTCAGGAAGATGTTGTTCAACATGTAAGTCTTCTCCCTGGCAATACATTCTGTGATGTGCATACGGTGCCTGGTCAGCCGCTGAAGGGCAAGGTACTGGGAACCGCGCCAGGGCTTGATGCTGATACGTCCCACACGGGCAAAGTCAGCGATCACGAAGGAGTCAATACCATCGTTCTTTCCAATGTCGTTAAAGGACTTCTTATAGTTCCTGACTTCCTTTGGATTGAGACAGTAAACCCGGACAGAGAATGGGGCCAGCAACTCACTGGCAGATAAGAAGTTTGCCAAATGGACTCCATAAAAGCCAGTGGATTCCATGCCGACCACAACGTATTTGAATTGATGGTTTGCCCTGAGGACATCAACGATCATGCTTTCCAGAAGCTCTGCACCTTCCTGGGAATTGGGAGCCTGTTTCATTTTGATAAAGAACTCCTGATGGAAATCCAGTGCAGAAATGACATGGATACGGGATGCAATGTCAATCCCAACAAAAAGCGTTGAGAGGTAATCAATAGGTTCTTTCACGGATTATCACCACCTTTCATAGCAAGAATGAAGAACGTAATCATGGCTTGTCCCAGATCACTATGCCTCCCTAAACCTCGCGTTATCAGCATTATCCAGTAAGAAATACCCTGCTGGCGGCTGGATACCAGAATGCAGCATTTGTGTAATAAGTCTTGGCATAGCGTTAGGGCTGCAGGCTTTCCTGGCAATAGCATAAGCTTTGCTGGAGTTACGGAGCAGTGACCATAGCTACAGTTCTTAAGAACCTTATTGTAACATCTGGGGCCATGACTATAAAGCAACTTATTAACCAATAGACAGAGAATGGATGAACCAGCATGATTGAAGAAGAATCTTCGGAAAGGATGTTTAGAATTATCCTTCTGTGTAACAAAAAAAGAATAAGTCTGTAAGCTGTTTTTCTTGATTACAAACTTATTATACGAGGATATATTATGATTGATAATAAACAGGTCAAAGAAATTCTGTTTGGATTAGGAGCAGATTTATGTGGAATAGCGAGTATAGATAGATTTAATGACGCTCCTAAAGGGTATCATCCTACTGATGTTTTACCAACTTGCAAATCGGTTATTTCTTTTGGATGTAGATTTCCGATAGGAACTCTAAGCTGTAATTCTCATGTACCTTATACAAGGGTGAGAAATTCTATTACGCCCAAAATGGATGCAATTGCTCTTGATTTTTGTATTGAAATGGAAAAATATCAAATCGCTTGTGTACCAATTCCAACAAATGAAAGCCAATGGGACGAAAACACTAAGAGATGGCGTTCTATTATTTCTCAAAAGCATGCGGCACAGGCAGCGGGATTAGGTACGATAGGGAGACATTCTTTGCTTATTACACCAGAATTTGGAAGTATGGTTTGGTTGGGAGCAGTTTTGTGTGAACAAGAATTAGAATGTGACAAGTTAAAAGATAATATTTGTAATAACTGTAATGCCTGCGTAAACATATGTCCAGTAAATGCATTAGAACATTTAGAGTTAGAGCAACAGGCATGTTGGGATTATGCCTTTGGTGAGGATAAAACAATACAAAGCTGGGTGATAAGTTGCCACAAATGTAGAGATATTTGCCCTTATAATTTAGGAACAGAAAATTCGTTTATAAAGAAGTAGACCAATTTCGGTTTGTCGAACTGATTTGTATCAAGCACCGGGAAAGTGCGAGATATTCAGCCTGCTTTGTTGTCCGGGGTTTCCAAAGGGGGTTGCCCCTTGGCACACGACTTTGCTTGCAAAGTGTAGTGTGTTATACGCTCTGTCAGCGTTGCCGTGAAAATGCCGTTGCCGCCGGGGAGGGCAAGGGCGTTTGAAGTGGCAGGAAAACAGGGCTGTGATTGCATGGCGTGGAGCCGCAAGCGCAGGACTGGTCTCATCAGCAGACAGGGCATATATGAAAGCCCCCGTCCCTCGTCCTACGCCGGACTTCGGGACAAAATGTCCCGAACTTGTGGACACACTTACGAAAAAACAGACGGATTTTTAGGATAAAATTAAAATGGGTGGGAAGCCATTTTAGGGCTTTCCCGCCTTGATTGCCTATTAGCAAAGGGAGGCGGGATTGTCAACGGCGGCGCATTTATGCGCCGTTCATCTTGACCGTTGACTGGCTCGGCTGGCTTTGCTATTTCCCCAACAAACTGGAAATTATCTATGGATATACATTCTTGTCATATCAGGCTCATTGTCCCCTTGAACCATACACAAAAATTCCCAACCATATCTTTCATAAAAACTTGTATGGTCTGTAATCAAATAGATAGGAGTAATTCTTTTGGACTTCATATCTTTCACAACAATATCAAGTAATTGTCCCGCAATTCCTTGACAGCGATATTCCTTGTCTATATATACTGCACATACATTTGGCGTAAGGTCTTTCCTGTCATGAAAATCGTTTTCGATTACTCCAAGACCACCTACGATCCGTTCTTTATCTAAGCAAAGATACCAACCATATTCTGTTTCATGATTAAGATAGGCTTCCATACATTCAAGATAGGCTTCTCGTGGCACTTCCCATTTATCATGAAACCATGTGGCGGCTTTTTCTTTTAATTCAGATTTTTGTCTTAAAGTAACATAGATATATTCATTCATATTCTTGCCTCCTCAAATTCTTATTTGTCGCTCTCTCATTTCCTCCCCCGCTGTGGGTTCGGATTTTTCAGCAAGTCGGACTTCTCCGAAATCTTTTTGAGCCACTTCTTTTCTTCCTCGGACAGCTTCTTAAAGTTCAGCCGGAGCCGTTTGCAGATAAACGCCAGTGACGCTTGTTCCGGGTCGCTGTCCTCACTGGCAGATTCATCAACTGTCTGCAACAATCCTTTCAGTGGGTTGTCCTCCGGGACGCTGAAAAAATCGTCCCTGTGGGCTTCCTGCAGGTCAAGAGCTATGCCGTTTATGTCCAAAGTATTGACATAGGTCCAACCTCCTATGGGGACATTACCCGGTACTTTGCGGAACATGGCATTTTATTTAATGGCCGGGAACTGATACGCCCCACGCTGGCGCAGATGTTAC
>OFFY01002372.1_pt1 | contig 13308 bp, 16 predicted proteins | sample 1521481 | NCBI WGS metagenome assembly OFFY01 (sample SAMEA3504117, study PRJEB24116) | mouse gut metagenome | biome: mouse gut; feature: mouse-associated habitat; material: faeces | place: Denmark | collected 2011
CCGGGGCATCGGCGGGACCACCATGGACAAGGTGGCGGCGCTGGCCGGCAACATCGCCACGGTGAACGCCCAGGCCTGCATCGTGGGCCTTGTCTGCCTGGCCGTGCTGTTCCTGTGGCCGCGCCTGGTGCCGCGGGTTCCCAGCTCGCTTATGGCGCTGTTCGCGGGCATCGCGCTCGTGAGCGGCCTCGATTTGGACGTGCTCACCATCGGCGACCTCTACACCATCAACAGCGGCCTGCCCGAGTTCCACCTGCCCCAGCTCAGCTTCGCGCTGTTCCGCGACCAGCTGGCCAACGGCGCCACCATCGCCATCCTGGCCGCCATCGAGTCGCTTCTGTCCTGCGTGGTGGCCGACTCCATGATCAGCTCCCATCACCGTGCCAACGACGAGCTGGTGGCCCAGGGCATCGGCAACATCGCGTCGGTGCTCTTCGGCGGCATTCCCGCCACCGGCGCCATCGCCCGCACGGCCGCGAACGTGAAGGCCGGCGGCCGCACGCCCATCGCCGGCATGGTGCACGCGCTCGTGCTCGTGGCCGTGCTCGCCTTCCTCATGCCCTACGCGGCGCTTATTCCCATGCCCGCCATCGCGGTCATCCTGCTGCACGTGGCCTACAACATGTGCGGCTGGCGCAACTTCGCGCACCTGTGCCAGACGGCGTCGAAGGGGGCCGTGGCCACGCTGCTGCTCACCTTCGTGCTGACCATCGTCTTCGATCTGGTGATCGCCATTGCCGCGGGCATGCTCATCACCATGGTGCTGTTCATGAAGATGGTGAGCGAGGAGACCGAGGTGAAGGGCTGGAAGTACTACGGCGACGAGAACTCCGAGGTCACCCACTTGCGCGAGCTGCCGAAAAGCGTGCGCGTGTACGAGATCAACGGGCCGATGTTCTTCGGCATGACCGAGCGCATCGCCGACATCTCGGTGAAGGACTTCACCCGCTACCTGATCATCCGCATGCGCGGCGTGCCCTCGCTGGACGCCACGGGCATGAACGCCCTGGAGAACCTCTACGAGTACTGCAGCGCCCACGGCGTCAGCCTCATCTTCTCCCACGTGAACGAGCAGCCTATGACGGTGTTTCAGAAGTCCGGCCTGTATGATCTGGTGGGGGAGGACAGCTTTGTCCCCAACATCGACGCCGCCCTGGATCGTGCGGTAGAGCTGAACAGATGCAGCGTTTAAAGGAAGCCATCCGGTTTTCCGGATGGCTTTTATAGTTGACATAATCTTTTCAGCGGCTCCGGCTCCGCCAGACGGATGGTCCGGTAGCCCAGCTCCACCCAACCCCTCTGGGCGAACTCATTGAGCACCCGGCTCACCGTCACCCGGCTGACGGAGACGGCGGCGGCAATGTCCTCCTGGGTGCAGGAGACCGCCCCGTCCCGGCCGGCCAGGGTGAGCAGGTAGTTGGCCACCCGCCACCGGGCGGGGCGGAAGGCCATCTGATCCACCTGACCCGAGAGCAGCCGCACCGTCCGGGCCAGATACTTCACCATGGCCAGGGCCAGCTCCGGGTTTTTGGCAAACTCCTGGGATACCAGCTCCCGGTCGATGGGGACGATCTCACAGGGGACCACCGCCACCGCCGAGGACACCCGGGGCAGCCCGTCGAAGAAGGAGGCCTCACCGAAGAGACTGCCGGCGGCGTAGAGGTTCAGCACCCGTTCGGCCCCGTCCTCCGACTGGATGAAGCTCTTCACCTTGCCGGATCTGAGGAAGTAAAAGCAGGTGGCCTCAGTGCCCTGGAGATAGATGAGATACCCGGGGGAGCACCGTACCGGGGGCCGGCTCCGGGCGAAGGTCTCCCATATTCCGACGGGGAAATCCAACTCGTGGTTCATAGTGACGCCCTCCTGAAATTATTTTAATTGTAACATACTTTGCATTCTTCTGACAAGCCCTGTGGTAGGATACCCCCAATAGATTATGTTAAGGAGGTATTTTTTCGATGGGAATGACAATGACGCAGAAAATTCTGGCGAAACACGCCGGGCTGGACAGGGTGGAGTCGGGTCAGCTGATCGAGGCCAGGCTGGACCTGGTGCTGGGAAACGACATCACCACCCCCGTGGCCATCACCGAGTTTGAGAAGGCGGGCTTCACCCAGGTCTTTGACCGGGAGAAAATCGCCATCGTTCTGGACCACTACACCCCCTGTAAGGACATCAAGTCCGCCCAGCTGTGCAAGCAGGCCCGGGAGTTTGCCCGCAAGCACCAAATTACCAACTTCTTCGATGTGGGGCAGATGGGGGTGGAGCACGCCCTCCTGCCCGAGAAGGGGCTGGCCGCCCCCGGAGAAGTGATTATCGGCGCCGACTCCCATACCTGCACCTACGGAGCTCTGGGAGCCTTCTCCACCGGCGTGGGCTCCACCGACATGGCCGCCGGCATGGCCACCGGCCTGCTGTGGTTCAAGGTGCCCTCCGCCATCAAGGTTACTCTGAAGGGCAGGCTCCAGCCCCATGTGTCCGGCAAGGACGTGATTCTCCACCTGATTGGCCAGATCGGCGTGGACGGGGCCCTGTACCAGTCCCTGGAGTTCGCCGGGGAGGGGGTGGCCAGCCTGACCATGGACGACCGCTTCACCATCTCCAACATGGCCATCGAGGCCGGCGGCAAGAACGGCATCTTCCCCGTGGACGAAAAGACCATGGAGTACATCAACGGCCGGGTGTCCCGCCCCTGCGAGGCGTTTTCCGCCGACCCGGACGCCGTCTACGACCGGGAGGTGGTCATCGACCTGGACAAGCTGGAGCCCACCGTGGCCCTGCCGCACCTGCCGGAGAACACCAGGGTGGTGTCCGAAGTGGCGGGCACCCCCATCAACCAGGTGGTCATCGGCTCCTGCACCAACGGCCGCATCGGCGACCTGCGCATTGCCGCCGCCATCATGAAGGGCAGGAAGGTGGCCCCCAATGTGCGCTGCGTGGTCATCCCCGCCACCCAGGAGATCGTGCTCCAGGCCATGGCCGAGGGCCTGATTCAGACCTTTATTGAGGCGGGCGCGGCGGTGTCCACCCCCACCTGCGGCCCCTGCCTGGGCGGCCACATGGGCGTGATGGCCGAGGGGGAGCGCACCGTCTCCACCACCAACCGCAACTTCGTGGGCCGCATGGGCCACACCACCTCTGAGATCATCCTGGCCTCCCCCGCCGTGGCCGCCGCCTCCGCCATTGCCGGCTGCGTGGCCGACCCCAGAGCGTAAGAGAAAGGAGCGAATACGATGAAAGTTTACAAATACGGCGCCAATGTGGACACCGATGTCATCATCCCGGCGCGGCACCTGAACGACCCCTCCCCGGCGGCCCTGGCCTCCCACTGCATGGAGGACATCGACGAAAAATTCGCCTCCACGGTGGAGGCGGGGGACATCATCGTGGCCGGGCCCAACTTCGGCTGCGGCTCCAGCCGGGAGCACGCTCCTCTGGCCATCAAGTCCTGCGGAGTGAAGTGCGTCATCGCCCCCTCCTTTGCCCGCATCTTCTACCGTAACGCCATCAACATCGGCTTCCCCATTGTGGAGTGCCCCCAGGCCGCCGAGGAGATTCAGGCGGGCGACCAGGTGGAGGTGGACTTTGCCACCGGCGTCATCACCGATGTGACCACCGGGAAGACCTACAAGGCCGCCCCTTTCCCAGAGTTCATTGATGGCATTATCCGGAGCGGCGGGCTGCTCAACTCTCTGAAGGAGAGAGGAGTTGCGAAGTAATGCCGGCTATCGTCATCAGTATGGATTCCCGGAAGATGGAGAACCCAGACCTGGATATCCGCTATCTCCTGCCCGACCGAATCGAGGAGTGGTCCGGGGGCGCGGTGTCGGACGATGGTTATGACTATATGGACGAGGAGGGTCATATCCTGGGTGTCTGGCTGGAGACCGAGAACGCGGAGAGCTGGTGGCCCAAAATCGTGGAGCTTCTGAAAACCGAGAAGTTTTGTGAAAATGACCTGTCCCGCTCCGCCCTGGTGCTGATTTCTGAGGAGTCAGGCGCGGAGTTTGAGAAGTGCCGCCAGGTCTGGCCGGAGTGAGTGATGATGGACCAGGAAGCGGTTCAGCTTGTGCTGGATTTTGCGCGGGAAATGAACGAACTTCAAACCGCATTTTATCCCAAGCTCAGGCAGGATGGAGTAAATACGGCTCAGGTATTTGGACAGTACCAGGCCCAGGCGGACGCGGTCTATGCCCGTTACCTGACCCGGCGGAAACGAAATTATTACTATGGTATCAGTGCGCACCCCTTTTTCCAGGGCGTGACGGACAGCGCCCGGTTTACCGTGGAGCAGGTGAAAAACCGCTGGGTGGTGGAAGTCCTGATCGAGGAAGTGACAAGGGACTTTCGGTTCAGTCTGGTGTACCGCGGCGGCGAGTGGCGTATTGACAGCTTCAAACAGCGTTATCACTCTATCGGCCGTGAAATTGTCTATGGGTGGCTGTACGGAAATTTTTGAAGGTTTGAAAGGAAGAAAGACCTATGAACTATAAAATTGCCCTCATCAAGGGCGACGGAATCGGCCCCGAAGTGGTGGGGGAGGCCGTCAAGGTGATGGACGCCATCGGCGAGAAGTTCGGCCACACCTTTGAATATACCGATATTCTCATGGGCGGCTGCGCCATCGACGCGGTGGGCAGGAGCTATCCAGAGGGCACGGCGGAGAAGTGCAGAGCCTGCGACGCGGTGCTGCTGGGGGCGGTGGGCGGACCCAGGTGGGGCCACTCCACCGACCCGGATAAGCGCCCTGAGACCGCCTTGCTGTCCATCCGCAAGGACCTGGGGCTGTACGCCAACCTGCGGCCCGCCGCTCTGCGGCCCGCCCTGGCGGAGTCCTGCCCCCTGAAAAACGACAAGGGGATCGACCTGATGATCGTCCGGGAGCTGACGGGCGGGGTGTACTTCGGCAAGAGGGACCGCTATCAGACCGAGGACCGGGGGGAGGAGGCCAGCGACCTGATGGCCTACTCCGAGAAGGAGATCGAGCGTATCGGCCGGAGGGGCTTTGAGCTGGCCCGCCTGCGGGGGAAGAAGCTGGCCAGCGTGGACAAGGCCAACGTGCTGGAGACCTCCCGGCTGTGGCGGCAGGTGATGCACCGGCTGGCGGAGGAGTACTCCGACGTGGAGTATGAGGACGTGCTGGTGGACAACGCCGCCATGCAGCTGGTGCGGGACCCGGGGCAGTTTGACGTAGTGGTCACCGAGAACATGTTCGGGGATATCCTCTCCGACGAGGCCTCCATGATTACCGGCTCCATCGGCCTGCTGCCCTCCGCCTCCATCGGCGACGCCGCCCCGGGCCTGTACGAGCCCATCCACGGCTCCGCCCCTGATATCGCCGGCCAGGACAAGGCCAACCCCATTGCCGCCATTTTGTCCGTGGCCATGATGTTCCGCTACTCCTTCGACCTGCCCGCCGAGGCCAGGGCTATCGAGACGGCGGTAGACGCCGTGCTCAACGAGGGCTGGCGCACCGCCGACATTGCCAAGCCAGGCGATGCAGTGGTCGGCACCCTGAAAATGGGCGAGCTGATCCGCGCAAAACTATAAAATACCAGAACCGGAGGCACATGGCCTCCGGTTTTAAAATTTTACTTAAAGTTCTGTGAAAATTTTCCTCAAGGGTGGCAAACAAGGGGAAAATGCGTTATAATGAAGCGGCAGAAACTCAAAAGAAAAAGAGGACGATGTTATGTCAACTGATCGCTATGAGAGCCCTCTCTCCTCCCGCTACGCCAGCGGCGAGATGCAGTACATTTTCTCCCCGGACAAGAAATTTTCCACCTGGCGCCGTCTGTGGGTGGCCCTGGCCCGGGCGGAGATGGAGCTGGGCCTGCCCGTTACCCGGGAGCAGGTGGAAGAGCTGGAGGCCCACATCACCGATATCGACTATGAGAGGGCCGCCCAGTGGGAGAAGAAGCTGCGCCACGACGTGATGGCCCACGTCCACACCTACGGCGAGCTGTGCCCCAAGGCCATGCCCATTATCCACCTGGGGGCGACAAGCTGCTATGTGGGGGACAACACCGACGTGATCCTTATGCGGGAGGGGCTGGAGCTGGTCCGGGACAAGGCGGTCCGGGTGCTGGCCCATTTAGCGGACTTTGCCGGCAAGTACAAGACTCTGCCCACCCTGGGCTTTACCCACTTCCAGGCCGCCCAGCTGGTCACTGTGGGCAAGCGGGCCGCGTTGTGGATGAACGAGCTGCTCATGGACCTGGAGGAGATCGACCACCGCGTCTCCACCCTGGCCCTGCGGGGGGTGAAGGGCACCACCGGGACCCAGGCCTCCTTCCTGGAGCTGTTCGAGGGGGACCACGAAAAAGTACGCCTGCTGGAGGAGAAGGTGGCCCGGGAGATGGGGTTCACAGCCGTGGTCCCGGTGAGCGGCCAGACCTACTCCCGGAAGATGGACTACAACGTGGTGTCCACCCTGGCCGGAGTGGCCCAGTCGGCCAGCAAATTTGCCACCGACCTGCGGCTGCTGTGCCACCTCAAGGAGGTGGAGGAGCCTTTTGAAGCCAACCAGATCGGCTCCTCGGCCATGCCCTACAAGCGCAACCCCATGCGGTGCGAGCGCATCTGCGCCCTGGCCCGGTATGTGATGGTGGATGCGGGCAACCCGGCTGTTACCGCCGCCACCCAGTGGTTTGAGCGCACCCTGGACGACTCGGCCAACAAGCGCCTCAGCGTCCCGGAGGCCTTCCTGGCGGTGGACGCCATTCTGAACATCTGGGCCAACGTGGCCGCGGGGCTGGTGGTCCACCCCAAGGTCATTGAGAAGCATGTGATGGAGGAGCTGCCCTTCATGGCCAGCGAGAACATCCTGATGGACGCCGTCAAGCGGGGGGGCGACCGGCAGGCGCTCCACGAGCGCATCCGGGTGCTGTCCCAGGAGGCGGGCTGCAATGTAAAGGAGCTGGGCCTGGCCAACAACCTCATCGAGCTGATGGCCGCCGACCCGGCCTTCGGCATGACGAGGGAGGAACTGTCCGCCCACCTGGACCCGGCCGCCTACATTGGCCGCTGCGGCGAGCAGGTGGAGGAGTTCCTGTCCCGGGAGGTCGCCCCCGTGCTGAAGAAGTACGCCGGGGCGCTGGACCGTGGGGACACTGAGCTGAAGGTGTAAGAAAGGATAGGAGAAAATACCATGAAACGAGAGAACCGGGGGCCCTATCTGGCGATGGGGCTGACCGCTTTCGCGGTAATCGCGGCTTCGCTGCTGCTGTTTTTCATGCTGTTCCACATGAAGGAGGTTACTGGCTTTCTGAGCACGCTGGGCGTGATTCTGCGTCCCATCTTTATGGGGGCGGTGATTGCCTTTCTGCTGCTGCCCGTCCACCGGGCGATTTTGCGGTTCCTTATGGCAATGACCACCGACAAGCGGAAGGCCGACCACCGCAATGTGGCATTTCTCAACTTTATCGCCATCATCCTCAGTCTGCTGCTGGCCCTGTTCCTCATCTATCTGCTGATGGCCATGGTGTTCCCCCAGGTCTATGCCAGTATTGTGGGACTGGTCCAGTCCATCCCCGACTACATCGAGGTGGTTCAGGTCTGGCTCCAGACCTTCTTTGAGGATAACCCGGATATCCAGTCTGCGGTCATGTCCGTCTATACCTCCTCCGCCGCCTCTCTGGAGCAGTGGCTGAACTCCGACATCCTGCCCAACCTGGAGTCGGTGTCCACCACCTTCCAGTGGATGCGCACCACCATCTGGCCCAACTTTACCGGCATGATGGCCGGGGTGTCCGGGGTGCTGCTGGGCTTTCTGGTGCTGGTGAAGGACCTGCTCATCGCCGTCATCGTGTCGGTCTACCTCCTGGCCCGCAAGGATGTCTTTGCCGCCCAGAGCAAGAAGATTGTCTACAGCCTTTTCCGGACGGATATTGCCGACCTGCTGGTGGACGAGGTCCGCAGCGCCTACAAGATTATGAGCGGCTTCATCAACGGCAAGCTGGTGGATTCCCTGATTATCGGCGTGATCTGCTTTATATGCTGCAGCCTGTTCAAGTTCCCCTACCCTGCGCTGGTGGCTACCATCGTGGGGGTGACCAATATCATCCCCTTCTTCGGGCCCTTTATTGGGGCGGTGCCCTGCGGGCTGCTGATTTTCCTGGTCAGCCCCCTCCAGGCGGTCTACTTTGCCATTTTCATCCTGGTGCTCCAGCAGTTCGACGGCAACATTCTGGGCCCCAAGATTCTGGGCGAGACCACCGGTCTGGCCTCCTTCTGGGTGCTGTTCTCCATCCTGCTCTTCGGCGGGCTGTTCGGCTTCGCCGGGATGGTGCTGGGGGTGCCCGTATTCGCCATGATCTACAGCGTGGTCAGCCGGACGGTGGCCCACGGCCTGCGGTCCCGGGGCCTGCCCGTGGAGACGGAGGAGTATATGGGGAAAACAGGACCTATGCAGAAATAAATCAACGCCCGCTCCCTACAAGGGAGCGGGTGTTTCGCGCTATGGAGCCTTTTCTTCCGGGTCCTTCAGGCGCAGCAGTTCAGGAGAAAGGTTATAGAGGATGTAAATGAAGGCGTTGATACAGTTGACAAGGACGATATACAGTACAATGCCTTGGGTCGCCGGTACAGGTAGGGAGAGAGACCGAAGCAGGAGATCGAAAATGTCAAAAAAATGAACCAGGAAGAGCCCCGTTAAAAGGGAGCGGTAGATATTGGGAAGCCGGCTGAAAAGTGACATGCCTTTGCCGACAGCCAGATATTTGGGTATTGCGCCGGTCAAGAGGATAATGAGCAATTGGACGTAGAAGGGAACTTTTACAAAATAAAGGAGAAGCAGAGCGGCGCATACCAGCGGAAAACAGATGACAGAGGATATTTTGCGCATATAGTACACCGTTACCTTTCGTTTTATGAAGGACAACTAAAGGGAGGCTTCTCATTTCAGATGGACGGTATGGCTGTATTCGTCGACTGTATAGGGAATGCCATTTTGATTCTCTCGCTTGAGAACGATATCTGATACCAGCCATTTATCTACAGGCACTTTATTGGTTGGGTCTAAGTAATCGACTTTGTATTTGATTTTGTACCTTAAAGAAACAAAATAAATTCCGTGACGTGCATATGGTTCTTTTGAGTAAACGTATACAAAAAAGTTTTCAACACAGCTTCCCAGTATATTGCGGAAATCCTGAGAGTTTTCACTGAGACCCAATAAATCCCCGCTTATAATGTTTCCCATGCCTTCAGCAATTTTACCCTTGACCCAGTCTTTAACTTCGGCCTCTTCTGGGGTAATAATAAAAATACCTGATTGAAAATGATCTGTATATTCCGTAACATAATAATATCGGTTCGGGTCCCGGAAAATGGTGCTGCTGTCATCTTGGGGCTGTGTGCCCGCAGCGGAAGCGCCGGGAATCACTGAAACCATCATAACAAGAGCCAGGAGCAAAGTCAACATTTTCTTTTTCATTTTACAGACCTTACCTTTCTGCCGCCGGTGCGGCGCATACTCATATGTGCGGATAGGGTGTTCTGCTGTGGTTTTCTGTCTCAACAGGTCTTGGTCACTGGTGCGCTGGTGTACGCCTGACCGCCGACAGTTCCGGTGACTAGTAGGGAGTAGGTCTGCCCCTTGGTGACCTGACAGGTCCCCTCCACGGAAACCTTGGAGGTCCCGGAGGCGGGCCAGGAGGCGACCAGGGTGCTGCCCTGCCAGAGCTGAAGCTCAACGTCGAGCTCTTTGCCATAGTCTGATAGAGTGGTGGAGCAGGTGGCGGTGGTGCCGTTGAATGTTAATGAACCGTTAGGCCGGGGAGTCCGGGCCGGCGCCGCGTGGACGGTCATCGTCATGACGAGCGCCAGGACTGCGGCAAGCGCGCAGATACTTCGTTTCATAAAAATCACCTCCTTCCTTTGTCACTTACCCTTAGTAACGAAGGAGGGAGGCGATTTGGTTCACTTTGGAAAAAATTTTTTTATTTTGTCGAATCAGCTGGAGAAACGCTCTCGGCGATGCGCAGCATGGTCTCCCCGTCCAGAGAGGAATCAATACCGAAGTATATATGGGCCTGATCGTCGAACCAGACCAGATTGTTGCTGTCCCGACCGGTTTCGGGGTCTACCGTCAAATACAGGTCGCCGGGCAGGCCGTTTACCGATACGGAGACCGGGGTCAGCTCCTGACCGGGGTACGGAATTACTGCCATACCCGTCCCATCCTGTATCCAGGTGGAGTCAACTGAAAAATAGTTGTCGTCCGGGCCTGTATAAAGGACCCAGGCGTTCCAGTTTTTAATGTCCCGTTCTGCCTCCGCAAACCCCTCCGGTACCCAGGCGGGGAGGTAGAGGGGGACCGCCTCCCGCTGGTCAGGGCCGGCAAACCGATAGGAGAAAATGCCGTTTTCCCGCTGGGTCCGCAGCCAAGTGAGGAGGGCGGCGCGGGCGCCCACATCGACGCCCAGCCAGACGGAGGCGCTCACCGCCACAGCCAGCACGGCGGCCACGGTCCGCCGCAGGACGGGATGGCGGACCGGGCGGCCCCGGCGGAGGAGAGGCCGCATTTTACGCAGGAAGCGGGGGGAGAACTGGTGCTCACAGGCCTCCGGGGCGGGGAGGGAACCGGCCAGGGCTGTGCTGAACTCGGCGGCGGCTTCCCGCAGCATATCGTCGGTGATTGTCACAGCGAAACTCCCTCCTCTTTCAACAGCGCCTTCAGCTTCTTTTTTGCCCGCTGGTCCAGACTGTGGGCCCCCTCATAGGAGAGCCCAAGCATGTCCGCAACCTCCTGATTGGAGTAGCCGCAGTGATATTTCAGCAGGATAAACTGGCGATAGCGCGCAGGCAGTCTGGAAATGGCGGCGGCCAGCGGGCTGAGCTGAACAGCTTCCGTGTCCACCGGCAGTCCGGCGGTCTCATCCTCCAGAGGGATGACGCGCTGTTTGGACTTGCGCCGGTAGATGTCAATCGCCTTGCGCTCAACTATAGTAACGACAAAGGACTGGGTTTTGGTGCACACGGGGGAAGAAATTTTTTCAATGTGTTCGGCGATGGAGATAAAAGACTGATGAACGGCGTCCTCCGCGTCCGAGGCGTCGTTTAAAATCCGATTTGCGACGTAGAACATCAGTCCTCTGTACCGCAGGTAGACCTGTTCCAGCTTTGCCTTGTCGGAATCATCCGGCAGCATCTCAAGATAAACTAACATCCGGAGCTCCGGCTACTTTTCCGGCTTCTCCTTGCCGGTGATCTCCTCTATATGGACCTTCCACACGGCGGTAATGTCCAGGCTCTTCTTAATGGCGGCTTCAAAGCCGTCCATATGCTCCGGGGTGACCTTCCGGCACAGGGCCCGGAGGGCCTCTGTCTTTTCGCCGGGGTCATTGACCTCGCCGGCCGTCCCGGTGACAATGGCGGACTGGAAATAGGTGGTGTACTCAGCCGGGGACTCGAAGGCGGGCCGGTCCTCCCCCACAAAGGTGACGCACACCCGGGGGAAGCGGCGCATCAGATCAATTTTCCGTCCTTCGCGGGCGCAGTGGAAGTAGAGCTCGTCCCCCGTCCGCACAAAGGACAGGGGGAGGCAGTAGGGGGCGGCCTCCCCGGTGGACAGGGCCATCACCCCGTGGGTGCAGCGGTCAATGAGGGCCAGGGAAAAATCCCGGCTCCGGGCGCGGTCGCTTCTTCTCATTTGTTTTCCTCCTCCGTTTTCTCCGACCCGTCCAGCAGGCGGGTGATGCCCATGTAAAGGGCGGAGGGGTCCCGGTCAAAGACGGCCGCCCAGCGCTCCGCCTGTTCCCGCCCGGAGGCCAGCAGGGCGACGTGGAGCAGAGGGGAGGCATCGTCCTCCAGGGTGAGGCACAGGGTAACAGTGCCGTCCTCCCGGTCAATGATCTGGGTGCGGACCTGGGACTCCCGCCGCAGGGCTTCGTTCACCCGGAGCAGGTTGTCGTCGCAGTGCCGGCGCACTGAACGGGGCAGGCTACTCTCACAGATCTGGCTGTTGCGCCGGCCCTTGTCGGTGATGGCGTAGCGCTCCCCCTCCTTCGTCAGCTGGCCGGTGGCCGTCATGTGATCCACCGCCTGGGTGAGGGAGAAGTAGTCCACCCCCGCGTCGCACAGGGCCAGCTCAAACAGCTGTAAAAAGGTGATGGGACCGGCGGCCCGGGCCATGATGTAGAGAACCAGCAGCTTCAAGTCCAGGTCGTCCTGGATAAATCCGATAGGGGGCATGGCGGAGCTCCTTCCTTACAGGTCGTGCCTCTATTATAGCTCCGGAGCGGAAAAAGGGCAAGAGAAAACTGCCTGGCCCTCACCAAAACCCGCCTGGCACATAAGATGTGTTGTAAGCAAAACCCTTACCGGGCGTCAGACGCCCTGACCATCCAAATCTAGGAGGGAATTCTATGCCAGAAAAGGTCGTGCCCGGCCCCGTCTGTGACGATCGCAGTATCCGGGAGGCCGTGTGCATACACACGAAAAAGATCTTTGACTCGTGCCGAGACAAGGACTGCGTCGAGGATCTGAGAGTTTACCCCACCCGCTGTTCTCAGGAGGTGATCGACCGGGCCCAGTCCATCAAGGCCGGGACCGCCGAGCTGCTGTACGCGTACATTGATGTGGAGCCGGTCACCTTCAACCGGGGCTTCTTTACCGTGGATGTGCGGTACTTCTACCGCATCACCGCCGATGCCTTTGTGGGGGCGGCCCGCCCCATCCAGGTCTGCGGCCTGGCCGTGTTCAGCAAGCGGGTCGTGCTCTTCGGCAGCGAGAGCGGCTCCAAGAGCTTTACCTCCGACGGGGACGAGTGCCAGGTGCAGTGCGTACCCCAGTCCAACCTGCCCACCGCGGTGGTGGAGGCGGTGGACCCCCTGATCCTCAGCCTGAAGCTGGTGGATGTGTGCGAGTGCCGCCCCTGCGACTGCGGCTGCCTGGACATCCCCCCGGCGGTGGCCGCCTGCTTTGGCGACGAGCTGGTGACTGGCGGCGACCAGCATCGTATATTTGTCTCCCTGGGCCAGTTCTCCATCATCCGCCTGGAGCGGGATACCCAGCTGCTCATCCCCGTCTACGACTACTGCGTCCCCACCAAGGACTGCAGCTGCGGAGATGACAACTGCCAGGAGGACCCCTGTGACATGTTCCGCTGCGTCCAGTTCCCCATGGACGAATTTTTCCCGCCCAATACCATCACCACCACCAGCAGCGCCAGCGGATGCTGCCAGCGCTGAGAGCAACAAACGATCCCGTGCCGTCAGGTACGGGATCGTTTGTTGGAAATACAGGTTCTAAGAAGCTGTACCAATAGGCTAAAACCGCTTGAGTAAAGTGCTGAAGGCAGCAATG
>OFFY01002379.1_pt1 | contig 13297 bp, 11 predicted proteins | sample 1521481 | NCBI WGS metagenome assembly OFFY01 (sample SAMEA3504117, study PRJEB24116) | mouse gut metagenome | biome: mouse gut; feature: mouse-associated habitat; material: faeces | place: Denmark | collected 2011
CATGGTTTGTAACCAGTATGGGCAGCTTCCTTAATTTTGTAACCAGCAATCCTGTAGTGCTGATGATGTTCCTGATCTTACTGGTGGGTTCCGCAGTCGGTATGCTGATGCGTATCTGGCACAGCGCGTAATGGGTGCGGGCGGCTGCCCGCATTCTTTCAGGGGGTAAAGATGGATTTATTTAAAGGAATTGTACAGCTTATATTCGATATGGTATCCTATGCCAACCTGGGGATTTTGTCTGCTCTCCTGCTTTTCTACCTGGTAATATCGGTGCCTTTGATTTTGATCAAGCTGATTAAGGGGGTTAGGAGATGGTAGCTTTCCTGGTTATCTTTTTCGGCCTTGTGGCCTTCTGTATGGTGATGGCAGTTAAATTCCGCAATCCTTATAAGCTGACTATGGTATTTGGGAAAAAAGGATCCGGTAAAACTACTTTCCTGGTAAAGCAGGCGGTGATGCATATGCGCCGGGGACAGACGGTCTATTCAACGGTATATATTCCTGGTGCTCATCTTTTTGATGTGCAGCTGATCGGCAATTATACTTTTCCCCCGGAGTCAGTGGTTTTTATTGATGAAGTGGGCATGATCTGGGATAACCGTAACTTTAAAGCTTTCCGGCCTGAAGTACGTGACTGGTTTAAGCTGCAGCGTCATTATCATGTCAAAGTCTATCTCTTCAGCCAGACTTTTGATATTGATATTAAGCTCCGGAATCTGACAGATGAAATGTATCTGTGTCAATGCCATATGGGGTTTCTTTCCGTCGCCAGGAAGATCAAGCGTTCCATTATCCTGGTTCAGCCTTCCGGTGAGTCGGAATCCCGTATTGCTGATTCCCTGGAATTTGTTCCCCTGTGGCTGTCCCTCTTTGGGGCGAAGTCTGCCGTCTTTACGTACATACCAAAATGGGTGGGCTTGTTTGACTCCTTTGAGACACCTCCTCTTCCTTTGGTTGAATCAACTTTCCAGGTGATTCCTGATTCCTGCCGACATTTTTATGATGCTTCAGCCTTCAGGCACCGGCTTTATTCTTTTAAGGTTATGCTGTCTTATTTAAGGGAAAAGCGCCCCGCAGCTTTAGCCCGGGGCGCAAAGAAGAACGTTTCTCCAAAGCTTTATTTGTTTGGCTCGGAGTGGGGATCGCCTCCATATAATTCCGAAAAGAAATATGCTGCCATCTGGGCTCTGGAACTGAAGGCTTCGGTTTCCAACAAAGCTTTGATTTCCGCACGGCTGTAAAAGGATGCTTCAATTTGCTCATTTTCGGAAGTATGATCCTCGAAGTTCCCCTCAGCCTCCACAAAGGCGATATAGGTGGTGGTATCGGAAATGGCAACCGCCGCAAAGGAAGGCGGAAGAATTTTTTTGATTTCCTTCACATGAAGTCCCGTTTCCTCGAAAAGTTCCCTTGCGATGCATTCCTCAATGGATTCCCCCGGCTCGATCATTCCTGCGCAGAGATTATAAACATAACGGTTGACACCCATACGGAATTCATGGAGTAAAAGCAGTTTGTCATCATGTGTAGCCACAATGGAGACGCCGCTGGGTTTTCCGCCTACATCATCGATTCCAAGCAATTCCCGGCGGCTGACTATTTCATAGGTCTTCTCATGTCCTGCTTTATTTCGGTATGTAATTTCGTAATTCTTTAAATATTTTCCGTCTTTTACTTTTGCAAATTTGATAAACTCCATAAAAATGCTCCTTTTCTTCCATGGAATGTTCTTCTTCAATTAGAATGCCTTTTCTTCAATTAGGACGCCTTTTTCCAATGTGCCTTCCTTCCGCTGTCTATTCCGCCGAAAACTGTTCTCTCAGGGGCTTGCTTATTTTCTGTCTGGTAATCTCAACCAGGCCCAGGGCTGTAATATCTACTACCTTTGTGAGAACCCTGTCCCTGGCTGTCAGTTCCCTCAGATAATGCAGAAGATTCCTGTTATCCCTGGCCGACTGCATATTGATAAAATCCACAATGATAATGCCTGAGAGATTGCGCAGCCGCAGCTGGCGAGCCACTTCCTCAGCCGCTTCCAGGTTGATTTTATGATAAGCTGTTCCAGAATCGGTTCCTGCCTCGCACTTGCCGGAGTTTACGTCGATTACTGTCAGGGCCTCCGTATTATCTATAATCAGGCATCCTCCGCACTTCAGCCATACCCGCCGGTTTAGGGCAGATTCCAGTTTGCTTTCCAGAGAATATAATGTGGCAAGCGAAAGCATACTGTCCTGGTAAAGCCGGACCGGCAGCTGCCATTTGTGTATACTGCAGTATTCCTGCAGTTGTTCGTATAAGACTTCCTGGTCAGTGACAATTTCACGGCTGCACAAGAGACGATCTGGGAACGGTTCCGTATCCGGCATGGAGGCTTCCGGGGAGGCCTCCTTTGCAAAATGCTGTAGGATGGCTTCAAACTCTCCGGGCGCCTTCCGAAGACAGTAAAAACAGTTCCTGTGCATGGCAGTGTACAGAAGCCGGACAAACTCACCGGAAAGAGAGAAAAAACGGCTCCATAACGCTTCTTCTGTCCCCAGCTCTTCCGCCCTGGTCCTCACTACCAGGCCAACAGAGGGAAGGGAAATTGTTTCCGGCTTGATCCCTTGGGTCTTCATCCGTTCAGCATCTGTAACAGACAATAGAATGTTGATATTCTGTATCAAAAAGCCGTTTTGAATAATGGCTTTTTCCGTAAATTCCCTGCGGATGGCATCTTTGGTTTTTGTATTCAGCTTTGCGGAATATCCAACCTTCGCAGAACCGAAACTAATGGCAAAATACTCGTTTGCCAGAGAAATATGGGCGGTTACGGAAGCACGCTTTGACTTCTGGGCATCCCGTACCACCTGAACCAGAATTTCGTCACCCTCCACAATCCGTCCGTCGAAAACACGGTTTACCAAAAAAGGGGAAACCGCATTTTTCAAGGGAAGAAAGCATATTTCCCCCTTGGCAATTTCCACAAAGCATGCGTCAATATTGGGGGCCATGTTTTTTACTTTCCCGATATAGATTGCGCCAACCTTTCCAGGAGTCAGAAATGCAGCCTCCACAAGGCGGTCCTTCTCTATCACCAGGGCACACTGTCTGCCCCGGAAGGAAGTGAACAGAAGTTTGCCTGAGGCGGTACTTCGGGAGTACTGTTCTTCTTCTGAAATTGTCAAGGAATTCTTTGACTCAATTTTTCTGCTCATGGCTTGCAATCTCCTCATAATGCAGGTGGAAGAACCTTATTGATTCCATGCCCGTCTGGCAACGGGCTTTCCTATAACCTTTTCTATAATGTAATGGAAGAAAGGCATTCCAAACGGAGAAATCAAGCTTGGCCGGAGTGTGGCGCACCGATTTCATCCAGGGAAATGAGTCTGCCGTCTTCTGTACGAGTATAGACATCCTCCCTGGTAACCCAAAGAGCATTCTCCTGCAGCGATTCTCCCTGTTGTGCCAGAAGGGTTTCCGCTACCTGAACCGGCTTGATATTGCCGCTGCTGGAGGCATCCAACAGCATGGTCAGAGCTTCTCCGGTCCAGGTAAGTCTGAAAATGCCTTCTTTCAGATCAATTTCCCGGACTCCTTTTTTCGTCTTTTTGGTAACCAGGATCCGGTCTTTTGCAAGGAATCCGGGGAGTATGGCTGCCATATCCGCCAGGGGTTCCCGACCTTTCCGGAATCTTATCGTATAGGATGCCGCTGCCACGCTGGCCATGGCGTTGCCCGCCGTATCCGGCAGAACTTTTACGGAAACGATTTCAATTCCGGATACAGTGGCCTCATTTAAACGATTCCGGATATTCCGGCAGCATTCTTCCAGGAAACATTCTTCTTTCGTGGAAAGTTTTCCTTCCATGGAAAACCTTTCTTCCATAGAAAGCCTTCCTTCCACAGAAAGCTCTTCCTCCACGGAATATTCGCTTTCCACACCTTCTTCACCGGCAGCGCTCTCAAATGAAGCCACCGTCTGGAGGGAGTTCACCTCAATGTCCATATATTCTCCATTGCTGGTAATTCCCACTCCCAGAGGAGCGGCAAAGGTCATGATCTGATGAGGGCTGAAGCCGCTGCTGTATTTCACATCGATTCCTGCACGGCGGATGACTTTCTGGAAGAAACGCATGACATCCAAATGGCCTATATACCGTACTGCACCGTACTTTCTGAATTTAATCCGAAGCTTCATTTTGGAACGTCCTTTCTCCAGGGGCCTTTTCCGGTTCCTCTAAATCTCCCACTCGGCTCCGCGGTGAAATCTGGATAAATTTGTCCAGTTCCGTCTCTGCTTCGGGCATCTTTTTGATTTTGGGACTGGGGATTATATCTCCCCCGGCCACCACCATACTGAGATTGCGCAGTACAGTCAGATCCACCAGAGGATTTTTCTCCGTCACGATAAAGTCCGCGCATTTTCCCGGCTCTATACTTCCTGTCACGCTGCCAAGCCCCAGGATTTCCGCATTGCGTTTGGTGGCGGTATGAAGAGCAAAGGTCTTGGAAACGCCGCAGCATTTGTGAAAATACTGTACTTCCCTCCACATGTCATAATGGGTGACATAAGGGCATCCTGTGTCTGTACCCAGACCCACCGGAATATCGTTGGCAAGGCACTGTTTTGCGCATTCAATGATGCCGTTGAAGACAATTTCCCCGTTAAAACAGCTCATCTCGTCCGCATGGCTTACAGCAGGGTCAAACAGTGCATAGGGCAATGCAGGAGAAAGCGTGGCAACATGGACGGCGCCGGTCTTTCTGAACAGACGGATGATCTCTTCTGTGGGCCTGGCGCCATGCTCGATGGTATCTACGCCGTTTTCCAGAGCCACCCGGACCCCCTCCGTGCTTTCCACATGGCCAGCTACAGGATACCCCAGTTTATGGGCCTCTTCACAAGCTGCCTTCACCAAGGCAGGATTCATCTTCAGCACGCCGGGTTCTCCCTTGACTGTGGCATCCAGCACGCCGCCGGTAATCATCAGCTTGATCAGATCCGGCTTATCTTTTGCAATTTCATGGACATACCTGACAGCATCCTCCGCGGTCAGTGCCTCGTAGGCAAGAGAACCTGCCATATGTCCGCCGGGAACGGAAATTGCCATATTGGCTGCCAGGATACGGGGACCGGCAGCCTTCCCGCTGTGTATCATATCTCTTATCCAGGTATCATAATTCTCCACACCGCCTACACAGCGCATAGTGGTAACGCCGCTGAGAAGCTCTGTGTAAACATAGGATTTGTACAGATGCTTCAGGTATTTGCGGGTCAGAGCGCAGGATGTGGCAAATTTAACCGACTTCTTTGCATCAACAGGCTTTTTCTGCGGCTTTCCGGAAGCAGGAATATGAACATGAAGATTGACCAGTCCAGGCATCAAATACTGACCCTTCAAGTCAATGATTTCATATCCTTCCAGCTCAGCGTTACCATCAGGAACCACCGCAATGATTTTGTCCTCATTTGTTAAAACCGAGCAGCCTGTCCGGGGAGACATATTTTCACTTCCGTCCAGAAGATTGCAATTAATAAAGGCTCTTTTCTTTTTATTCATAAGATTGTCTGTTCTTCCTTTCTGATTCAAGGAGAAAATCCGTGGAACTAACGTTCCGTAAAGCAGATTCCGCAGCCAAACCCTGCCGCGCCGCAGGCCTGACATTTTTCCTTACAATTCTCCGAGACTTCCTCCCGCTGTGCCTTCTCCCACTCCCGTTTCAAGAATGCCTTTGTGACACCGCAATCAATGAAATCCCATGGCAGGATCTCGTCCAGAGACCGCTGTCTGTGGGTATAGAAATCCGCGCTCAGCCCGCATTCCTCCAGCGTCTCCATCCATCTCTCATTGTCGTAATACTCCCCCCAGGCATCATAGAAACTCCCCTTTTCATAGACCCGGCGAATCACCGCTCCCAGTCTTCGGTCTCCCCTGGCCAGCACGCCCTCCATCACGCTGGCGTCTGCCTCATGCCAGTTGTACTTGATACTCTTTTGGTTCAGCTGTTCTGAAATAGCAGTCCGAGTCTGATAGGCCTTGTCCAGGAAATCCTCCTTTGTGCATTGGGGAGCCCACTGGAAGGGCGTGAACGGCTTTGGCACGAAGAAAGAGGTGCTTGCTACGATCTGCACTCTTGCGCCGTTCCTTTTCTCCTTGGGAACCGTGGCGAAATAGGTTGCCGCAATTTTGTTGGACAGTTCTGCAATACCCCTGATATCCTCCTGCGTCTCCGTAGGAAGTCCCAGCATGAAATACAGTTTCACTCTGGTCCAGCCTCCTTCGAAAGCAAGGGCCGCTCCCTTTAGAATGGCTTCCTCCGTCAGGCCCTTGTTGATTACGTTCCGCAGCCGCTGACTTCCGGCTTCCGGCGCAAAGGTCAGGCTGGATTTCTTCACGTCCTGAACCTTGCTCATCACATCCAATGAGAAGGCGTCGATGCGCAGGGAAGGCAGGGAAATATTCACATGCCGTTTTCCGCACTCTTCGATCAGGAAATCCACCAGCTCCGGCAGTCTGGAATAGTCGCTGGAACTTAAGGAACTCAGAGAAAGTTCCTCATGTCCGGTATTTTGGAGCAGTTCCAGGGCATATGCCTTCAGGGCATCTACATCCCTCTCCCGAACCGGACGGTAGATCTGGCCTGCCTGGCAGAACCTGCACCCGCGGATACAGCCCCGCTGAATCTCCAGTACCGCTCTGTCCTGGGTGACCTTCATAAAGGGGACCACGGGATTCGTGGGATAGGAAACCGTATTCATGTCCGTTACCAGTTCCCTCCGGATCACAGGGGGAATTTCTTCCTCCAGGGGGAAAAACCTTTCTATGGTTTGGTCCTCTTTGTAAGTGACATCGTAAAACCGCGGAACATAGAGTCCGGGGAGTTTTGCAGCCCGGCGCAGAAATTCCACCCGTCCTTTTCCCTGTATCCGGCATTGCTCATACAGGGAAATAAGTTCACGGTATCTGGTTTCCCCTTCTCCGATATAAAATATATCAAAAAAATCAGCCAGTGGTTCCGGATTGTAGGTGCAGGGCCCTCCGCCGATGACGATGGGACTCTCCTCCCCCCTTTCCTGCGCAAGAAGGGGAATCCGGGCCAGATCCAGTATCTGAAGGATATTGGTATAGCACATCTCATACTGTATGGTAATCCCCAGAAAATCAAAATCTCTTATCGGATCCTGGGATTCCAGGGCAAACAGGGGGATTTGTTTCTCCCGCATGATGGCATCCAGATCCACCCAGGGAGAAAATACCCGTTCACACCATACATCTTCCATGGTATTGAACATATGATACAGGATCTGCAGTCCAAGGTGGGACATGCCGATCTCGTATACGTCGGGAAAGCAAAAGGCAAACCGGACGTCCACTTCGGCAGGATCTTTCATCACCGAATTGTACTCTCCGCCGATATAGCGCTCCGGTTTCTCAATACGCATCAGGATATCGTCATCCAATGCTGTTTTTCGCTCACAGCTGCCGGGATTCCCACGCATGTTCCCTGATCGCGCCATGCTTTTTTGGTCTGGTATTGCCATGGGTAAACTCCTTTTTTCAAATAAAAATTTTGTAACTTTGTAACTTAGTATAACATCCGTATAGATGAAATGCAATGCATATTTCGTGGCGTCATCTCTTCCCCTGCAGGGTCTGAAGTTCATGCGCCGATGCTGCAACACCCAATCGCTTCATACAGATCCAGTAATTCCGCTCCCTTACATACTTAGCCGCCCTGATGCGCCTGGCTATATCGCCGGCCGACAGCGTCCAGTCGGAACGAACCTGGCCTGCCTCGAGACATTGCCTCGCCGCTTTGACCGTTTCCACGGGGGCGCCTTCTCTTAGAAGTCTGTCCAAAACTTCTTCCGCCAAGCTGTCATAGGCAGGATGGAGAAATTTCCTTTCCTCCAGGTTATATGTCAGCTCATAGATGCGTTTCTCCCCGCCTTCCGGCAGGAAACAGGCATCTTCCGACGACTCTGTTACATGCAGATAATACAGGGAAGCACCGCTGCCGTTCTCCTTTTTCCGGAGTATCCGTCCCAGGCGCTGAACCCGCTGCCGCTGTGTGGATGTGCCGGACAGAATGATACCTATAGTGGCATCCGGCACGTCCAGTCCCTCATCCACCGCCTTACACGCTATCAGGATCCGCAATTCCCCGTCACGGAACCGTTCCAGCACATTTTTATTGGCCTGCTGTCCCATTCGGGAATGATATCGTCCGACTCTGCCGGGATATCGTTCCCTCAGAAGCAGATATAATTCCTCTGCCTGGGCAATACGCTCTCCAAAGATAAGAATCTTTTCCTTCGGATCCAGCCTTTCTGTCAGGTCAAAGGCGCAGGCGATCCGTGCCCTGGCCTGGCATACCAGACTCCTTCTCTTATAGGAAAGTCCCATATAAAGGGAGGCTGTTTCAGCCAGTTTTCCCTTCTTGTCACCGGCAATCCTGCGCAACAGCTCAAACCGTTCCTTCTGGTTTAATTTATCCAGAATAGGGTGTGCCTGAAGCAGTTTCCTGTACAGCAGGAGCATCCGTTCGCTCATTTCCTCATATTCCGCCCGCTCTCCCCACTGAAAAGACAGCCCGATATGGAAAAGGTCATAAGGGCACACTGTGCGCAGCGCCGATGCGTCCGCCATTTTGTAGCTGTAAATCCTGCGTCCCAATACGCCTGTCAGATACTGTCTGGCCTGGCCGGAGGGCAGCGTGGCAGTAAGCCCCAGGGAGTAGAAACGCTTCTCATAAGGCTTTATATAAGGTAAAAACTCAAATATCAGCCGGTTCTGTTCGCTTTCATAACGATGACATTCGTCGGCAATCAACAATACTGCTTCTCCCCGGCGCAATTCAGAGAGGATCTGTCTGGCCAGCTCATACCGGGCGGAATTCACTACATAGATCATATATTTGCAGCCTGACCAGTCCCTATAGCCGCTGCCCCGGAGCCCGATTTTTCCCGTTTGCGGCGCATCTGTTTCCGAGGATTCCTCTGTGCCGTGAGGATAGCTGTTCTGGAATTCCTTTATGCTCCGGTTCCACTGCCGCAGCAGAACCCCGGTGGGAACCACAATCCTGACGAGCAGTTTTCCATTCAATTTCCGGTCCAGCCGCCTGGCGCCCTCCAGAGCAAGCAGAGTCTTTCCTGAACCGGTGACGGCCTGTACGATTCCCCTTCCCCGGCAGGCAAACCACTTTCCCAGGCACTCTTCCTGCCATTTGTAAAGTTCCCTTTCCATAATTTTCTTTCCTCATCCCGGCGTCTCAGTCCCATGGAAAGCGCCATTATACAGGTTACCTTTGCCGAAAATACGCAGCCAGGCATTCCGTCCGGCTTTTTCCGACAAAATCTACTTATTATTATATTGTTTTTTTCGCATAAATCAACATAAAACTATTGAAAAAGCTTCTATATTCCATTATACTGTGAAAGTAATGAATCTTGCCTGCAGAAACTGTGCAAATAGGCCGGAGCAAGACTGCTATGGATATGTATCAGGAATCGTCGAAAATGACTGATAAATTACTTACGTCCAATAAGGACAGATTGGAGCGGAAAATGAATTATGAAGACCTGTACCAGAGCCTGCAGCCCCACGAAAAATCTGTGAAAGACTCCCTTGCCGCCCTGCAGAAGCTTTTCAAGTCAGTCAACAGGGAAACAGAAAGCGGTGACCTGAAAAGCCTCGCGAAGGATTTGAACGCCATGTCTGAGGCGGTTGCCGCTGTCAGTGCTTCTCTGGGTGAGCTCAGCGCAGCCGTGGAGGGCTTTGACGCAAAAGCATATTTTGAAAATGGAGAATTTGCGGAACAGATGCTTGCCGCCTGTGCGGAAAAAGGGGTGGACGTCAGGGGAGAGGCTCCGGTTTATGAGATGTTTCCTTACCGGGTGCGGCTGGATGCGGAGAACCAGGATATCTGGCTTGACCGTAAAAAAGTGCAATGCATGCGCCCCGGAAGTTTCGCGGAGACTGTCAGAAGCGGCCAGGAGCGTTTGAATAAAGCTTCTTTCAACGCGATTACTTTTGTCAGCGAGTTGTCTGACGCATATGACATGGCTGTTCTGAAGCTGAAGAAGCATCCTGAATCTGATATTTACCTGACCAATTTGTACAAATTCCTTGCCCCCATGAGCCGGTTCCGCAAGGATTACGATCAGCAGAGCTTTGCCTTTGATCTGGCCAGGCTCTACATCTCCGGTATAGAGGAGACCAAAAACGGGCGTAAGTTCCAGTTCGGCCCCAGCCGGAACGGCAATAAGGCTATCCGTATCCTGGATAAAGAGGGGCGGGAGCAGTTCCTGGCTACCATCCGCTTCTATGACGTTACACCGGAATAACGCTTACGAGGTCAATTGCGGCTTATAGGCCGAGGAGCATTTGTAAAGCGCTTATGCGGTGCATACGCAGAGCCAGGCGCTCCTGTGGTGCTCGCGCCTGAATGAGCACTGCAGGCCGCTTATGCGGTGCATGCGCCAGAACAAGCACCTGCCAGGCGTTTCTGCGGTACAACAATGCTTGCCATGCCGCTTCTGCGGCCCGTGTGCTGAAATAAGCAGTCTGGCGGGTCAGAGCTTAGAACTATTGCCGAAAGAGGAATACATATGAAGACAAACTCCACTGAATACATAGAAAATAATAAGGAACTTGACTCATCAGACCCCTCCGCCAGCCTCCACGCAGGGGAACTGACCTGCGGGCTCGATTTCCTCACCGATTTTTGGCGGGATAAATATCTGCGGGAATTCATACGGGACGGGGGCAGTAAGATCAAGTTTATCACCGGGCGTCCCGGAAGCGGCAAGTCCCATTTCCTGCGTCTTCTCACAGAACTGGCAGGGAAGGAGAACTACAGGACGGTTCGTTTTTCCGCCAGAAATATCTGGATGCATGATTTTAAGGAAATTTATGTGGAAATTTTCCGCCAGTGCGATATCCTGTCCTGCCTGGAGGGCATCAGCCGGCATTTGATCAGTGAGATGGGATTTTCCCGGGAAGATATCCCGGAGGGAATGAAGTTCATCGACTATCTCTCCCATAACGGTTCCGGGGACGCTATAACCAAGCGGGAGATCCGCTCGCAGCTGCGGCAGATCTTCCTGGAAAATTCCCTTCTGGACAACAATTTCGCCCTGGCCTGCAGTATGCTGACGGGCAGCATCCTGGGGTATCCCATCCTGGAGGAACAGAATCGGGATCTGCTTCTGGCATGGCTTCAGGGAGATCGTTCCGTCAAACTTTCCCAATTACGTGCCCTGGATTTTTATCCCAGCCGTATAACAAAATACAACGCAAGGCATATGCTCCGTTCCCTGGCGGAGGTAGTCCGCATGGGCGGATATTCCGGGCTGTTCATCGCCATAGATGATCTGGAGATCCTGACCAGCCGTTCCAGTTTGGAGCCTGTCCATTATACGAAAATGAAGCGGGAAGATACCTACGAAAGCATCCGCCAGCTCATCGACGATATTGACAGCATGAAGAATATTTTCTTTGTCTATGCCTTTGATCGGGAGCTTGCGGACAATGAAAATGCGGGGCTGAAGTCCTATCAGGCGCTGTGGATGCGGATTCAGAACGAGGTTACCGGGGAGCGTTTCAACCGTTTCTCCGACATGGTTGATCTTGACCGTATGGCAATGCAGGAATATACCCCGGAGATCATTCAGGAGATTTCCAGGAGCCTCGTCCGTGCCCAGGACAATTTTACCCTCTCTCCGGTGGATGAGCAAACAGCCCGGGAAATCACAGCCCAGGCTAAGACCGGGGCGCTGGGCATTCCGCAGCTGATCATAAATGCCATGCAGGAGGTAAATGCCAATGTATGATTTCGAAGCAAGACACATCATTGAAGCGCTGCGTTCAGGAATTCCCTCCAGGGCTGTGGGACAGTATTTTTCCGAAGCACGCCCCAGGATTATGAAGGAAATCTCAGGCCGCCTGGATATGGTTTGCGAACAGGGCAAATCCAGCGGAATGATCATCAGCGGAAAATATGGAGAAGGTAAGACACATCTGTTAAATACAGTCTTCAACCTGGCCCATTCCAACAATATGGTAGTCTCCTATCTCTCACTGAGTAAGGAAACACCTATGGACAAACTCTATCTGGTCTATCAGAAGCTTATCAGCAACACCTATCTTCCCAGACGAAGGCAGCCGGGTTTTATCCACGAACTGGAAAAAATATCGGCTGGCAGTCCTGTGGCTAACGAGATGTTACTGTATGCGCTAAAGCAGCTTGAGACGGACAAGCTTTATTATCTCTTCCGCTCCTATCTCAATACCGAGGACGCGGATGAAAAATTCCTTCTGCAGGCGGATCTGGAGGGAGATTTCATGGCCAATGCTCCCCTTAAGAAGATTTACCGTCGTATTTTCAACGAACCGGTAAAATACAATGTGAATTTCACCAAGACAAAGCACTGCAGGGATTACTTCTCCTTTATGAGCCATCTGTTCTCCCAGATGGGATACCATGGCTGGGTCATCCTGATGGATGAGACGGAACTCATGGGGCGGCTTGGGAAAAAAGCCAGGCTCAACGCATATCGGAATATGGCGGATTTCCTGCTGCCTGACCGGTGCCCGGAAGCCACTTTCAGTGTCTTCGCACTCAGCGCTTCTTATACGGAGGATGTAATCGAAGGAAAACATGAATATGAGAATCTTGCAGAGATCTATCCCATGGAACAGGAGCCTGCCAAAACCGTGTTGGATCTTCTGGTCAGGGCACCCCAGTTACTGCCGTTGACCCGTGAAGAATTTAACGAAGTATTGGAGAAAATACAGGATTTCCACGGCAGAGCTTACGGCTGGAAACCGAACCTTTCCACAGAGGCGCTGATGGAATCCACCCAGTCGGGAGGCTACCTGCTCCGGACAAAGATTCGTGCGGCCATTGAATTCCTGGACCAGCTTTATCAGTATGGGAAGGCCGGGCATACCGCCATTGATGAGCTGGGGCGGGAGACTTTTACGGAGGATATACCGGTTATTGAGGATATTGAGTAACATGTTCCAATAGATGAATCAGACTTTCGATGCGAATCACGGGTTTGATGTTTTGAATTTTCTTTAGACGGGATGCGATAACGAAGTTTTATGAAAAGTGGCGGTACGGCAGAAAGGCTGCGCCGCCACTTTATGTCTCACAAATCCGGCTCTATTGTACCATGTGCACAGCAACGCACATGGCAGGATGGCCATTCGGCCGCTTCCTGCCGGGAATAAGGTTGTTACTGTTCACGGCTTCGCCGCTCGCAGCAACATGATACACACAGACAATAGAATTCAAATGCAGAATT
>OFFY01002381.1_pt1 | contig 13286 bp, 12 predicted proteins | sample 1521481 | NCBI WGS metagenome assembly OFFY01 (sample SAMEA3504117, study PRJEB24116) | mouse gut metagenome | biome: mouse gut; feature: mouse-associated habitat; material: faeces | place: Denmark | collected 2011
CGTCGGTGAGGTGCTGCTCCACCGTCCGCCAGGGCAGCAGGCGGTCGTCCTGAAAGAGAATGGCGGTCTCCCGGGGCGCGGCGCCCTCCACGCTGCCGCCCTGGGGTTTTTCCAGCCCGGCCAGCACCCGCAGAAGGGTGGTCTTGCCGCAGCCCGAGGGGCCGGTGAGGGCGGTGACGCCCCGGTCCGGAACAGTCAGGGAGAAGCGGTCCAGGACGGCCCTGTCTCCAAAGGAGAGGGTGAGGTCCTTGCAGAGAATCACGTCCCCCACCCCCTTCCCCATTTGGTCAGGCAGGCCCGGAGCAGCCGCTCCAGCACCATACTCAGCGCCACGGTGACTGCCGTCCAGGCGAAGAGCTCCGGGATATCCAGATAGTACTTGGTGTAGTAGATGCGCTGGCCCAGGGAGGGCTCGGGCAGGCAGAGCACCTCCGCCGCCACCCCCGACTTCCAGGCCAGTCCGGTGGCCGTGGTGAGGGCGGCGAGGGCGTAGGGCCGCAAGGAGGGCAGGTAAATCAGAACCGCGGTTTTCCACCGGGAGAAGCGGCAGCACCGGGCCAGCTCCAGCAGCTTGGGGTCCATGGCCTGGATGCCCCGGGACAGGTTGTCCCACACCACGGGGGTGACCATCATGGCGGAAATCACCGCCGGGACGGTGTTCCGGCCCGTCCACAGCAGTACCAGCAGGATGAAGGAGGCCACCGGGGCGGCCCGCACCACCCGGACGGCGGGGGAGAGGAGGTGGTCGCACCATCGGGAGGAACAGGCCAGCACAGCCAGCGCCGCTCCCGCCAGCACGCCGCAGGTCAATCCCAGGGCAATGCGTCCCAGGGAGGTGAACACCGTGGCCCAGAACTCCCCCGTCCCCATCAGGCCGGCCAGAGCGCTCCAGACGGAGGCGGGGTAGGGGAGCAGCAGCTCGTTGCCCTTGCCCCCCACATGCCGGTCCACCCAAAAGGCGCAAAGCTGCCAGACCCCCAGCCAAAAGGCCGGGGGCAGCAAGGCGCGGATGAAGTTTTTCAGGAGATCACGCCACCCCATAGTAGAAGGAGTCGTAGGGCAGGCCGCCGCCGATGGACTCGGGAGCCGCCTGGAAAAGGATGGAGTAATAGTCCTCCAGCATGGTCCGCATCGCCTGGCCGGTGACGAAGGTGAGGGAACACTGGGGGATGGCCTTCTCCGCCACCTTCTCGTTGGGCAGGATGCCCAGCTCCACCGCCAGAGAGCCTGCGTCCGGGCCCTCCATGAAAGAGATGGAGTCGCCGTACAGGTCGAGAAAAGCCTCAATCAGGGCGGGGTCGCTCTTCTCGAGGAACTCGGCGCGGGCCACCACACAGCCCATGGGCAGCTCGCTGCCCTCCAGATCCATCCAGGCGTCGGACAGGGAAACGGCCTCCCGGATGTTGCTGTCCTTCACCAGCAGAGCGGTGGCGGCGGGGACGGGGAGCATGCAGATGCCGGCATGGTCGGAGGACATCTTGGCGGTGATCTCCTGGGGGGTGAGCCACTGGATATTCACATCAGAGGGGGACACGCCGTTGCCCTCCAGCAGGTGGTTGAGGATGTGCTCCGGGTTGGCTCCCTTGGTGTTGGAGGGGGCGTAGAGGGTCTTGCCCGCCAGATCGGCCATATTGTGGACGGTGTTCCCCTTCTCCAGGATATAGAGCACCCCCAGAGTGTTGACGGCCAGCACCTGGATGGCCCCGCCGCTTTTAGAGGACAGGTTGGCGGCCACGTTGGTGGCCACGGCGGCGATGTCCACATCCTTGTTAATCAGGGCGTCGGTGACCTCCTTGTTGTCGGTGACAATGGCGCTGTCCAGGATGAAGGGCATATCCGCAAAGGCGTTCTCGGCGGAGTAGTATTTCATCAGCCAGGAGGCGCCCACCCCGGTAGGTCCGGAGAGGGCCATGAACTTGATGACAGGGACGTCCGCCACCGGGGCGGACTGGTCCGCGGAGCCGGACCCGTCCGGCAGGCCGGAGCCGGAACCGGGGACGGAGGAGGAAGTCCCGGCGGGGGGATTTTTGGGCCCGCAGCCGGCCAGCAAGGCCAGGGCCAGGGCGGCGGTAAGGAGCAGAGAGAGGGTGCGTTTCATAAGAATCTTCCTTTCTGATTTACAGGACTGTCTCCAGTCCCGCGGGGTCGATGACGGCGATGGACTTGCCCTTCCGGACGATGAGACCGCCGGCCTCCAGGGCGGCGAAGGCCCGGTAGAGGGAGGCCCGGCTTATCCCCAGCTGCCGGCACAGCTCCGTGGCCGGGCAGGAGCTGCCTCCGTTGGCCAGCAGGTAGCGGGCCAGCTTGCCCTCCACCCCCGGCTGGGCCAGGGTCTGCAGCCGCCCGGACAAAAACCGGATGCGGCCGGTGAGATAGCGCAGATAGTTTTCCCGAATCTGGCTGTGTTCAGCCAGCAGACGGTCTACCAGGGACTGCTCCAGCATCAGGCACCGGCTGGGGCCCTTGGCGGTGATGGTGGAGGCGAACTCCGGCTCGTCGCTGTACAGGGCGGCGGCCCCGAACAGGTCCCCCGGCTGCAGCACGCTGACAGCCAGGCTCCCCTTTGTCACCTGAAGCCGGCCCAACAGCACCACCCCCAGGCAGCGGCGGAAGTGCCGGGGGCTGTACACCACCCCTGGGTCAAACCGGACCAGACCGGCCCCCTCCAGCTCCGTCAGGGAGCGGAGCAGCGACCTGTCCACCTGCCGGAACAGCGGGCAGCCGGCCAGCAGAGTGAGTTCCTCCTGTTTGAGGGACAAAATGACCACCTCTGATTGTCTAATTTGAGACAAACCGGATTATACAGGAGAAGGGAGAAAATGTCAACCCCGGCAGCGGAAAAACTGCCGGGGCTGCGGGTACAGCTTCTTATTCCTTTTTGGCCCGGACGGTCTCCTCCCGGGCGCGGTTCTGGACCACGTTCACCTGACCGATCAGCTCCGAAACCTGGCCCAGGTCGCCGGGACCGGCGCAGGTGGCGGTGATGAGAAAGAGGGCGGGGCCGGAGATGACCTCGCACTGGGCCTGATACAGCCGCTCTCCGTTCTCGCTGATCTCCTTCCAGCCCCAGCGCAGGGCGCCGCCCTTCAGCTCCCGGCCCTCCAAGCCGTTGAGAGCGGACAACTGGTCGGTGAAGCGGGCGTCGCCCTCCCGCATCCGATAGGAGCTCACCCGCCAGACGGGACTGTCAGAGGAGGCGTCGCTCCAGAGGTGGGCGCCGCTCCCGTTCTCCCAGCGCTCCCACTCGTAACGGAGGACGCCGGGCAAGGTGAGGCGCAGGACGCCCAGATGGTGGGTAATCAGGTCCTTCCGGTAGCCAGGGGCGAACTCCTCCGCCAGTTGAGGGCCGTCGGGCAGGACGGGGTTCCGGCCCGCCAGGGCACACACCTCGGCGTAGGCCTCCCGGGGCAAGGGGAGGGAGGGGGCCAGCTTGGCCGCGCGTTCCAGGTCGTCCAGGATGGAGGCGTTCACCGCCTCGTCCTCCCAGCTGCGGACAGAGGGGGCGAAGCAGCACCTCTCCCACAGGGCGTTGATGGCGCGGTTGCGGTAAAATTTGGCGTCCCGGGTCAGGCCGTTCCAGAGGAAGAACCGATTTGCCAGCGCCTCGACTCCCCCCTCTTCCAGCAGGCCGGCCAGCTCGGACAGCCGGAAGCGGCCCACAGGGGTGACCACCGTGTCCGGGATGTCCTGGGGGGCGTACTGCTCCAGGTCCCAGCACAGCTGCATCCCGGATACCCCTTTCCCGCTCTCCTGACGGCATACGTCCACCAGGGTGCGCAGCCAGGGGTAGAAGTGCTCCTCCTTCATCCGCTGGAAGTCCCGGTGGCGGTAAAAGCCGGTCTCGTCCTCCACCGTCAGAGAGTGAATGGGCAGGTTGTCCAGCAGCTCCACCGCCGCCCGGTGCAGCCCCGCCCCCGCCGGGGTGGACACGCAGCCCCCCCGCACCAGCCAGAGACCCGCCGGGTCCTCCGACCGGCGCCAGAGAAAGCCCACCTCGCCTCCCAGAGGGCACAGGATGACCTTCAGACCGCCCTCCCCGGCGGTCAGGCGGTAGTTCTGCTCCGCCGCCAGAATCTTCGCCGCCTCCAGCAGCGCCTCCGGGCGGTCGATCCTGCCGGTGAAACTCAATCCGATGCTCATGCCGCTACCCCCTTTCGCGTGTTCTTTCCTTTTTTTAAAGGAAAAACTTTATATTTTTCCGCTGTTATGCCTCTTGCTCCGCCTTCAGCCCGATGCTGCCCGCGTTGGAACGGAGCGTGTGAAAGGCGGCCCAGTCCACGGGCGCGCCGGCAAAGACCTCCACGGCGGCGTCCAGCAGGGTGCGCAAGTCCCAGGCGATGAAGTCCAGGTAGCCGAAAACAGTACCTGTGGCTCCGCCGGTGAAGGTGACGATCCCCTCGCCGCAGCGGGCTTCAATCGCCTGCTCAAGCTGGTCCCGCAGGTTCAGGATATCCTTTTTATCCACCCCATCCAGAGGGTAGTAGAAGAAGCCGGGGACCACCCCGTCCTGATGGAGACGGTCCATATAGTAGTCGTCGTTCTGGAAATAGCCATTGAGTAGGGGTATGCAGCAGGTGACCCCCACATACACGTCGCCCCGAAGCGGCCAGTCCTCCTCCTCAGAGGGCTTGCCCTCGTAAGCGGTGTACCGCTCGCCGGCCAGCTCCGGGTCGTTGGCCCGGGGCCAGCCCTCCGGGTCCACCTGGCGGGCCACAAAGCCGGCCAAATGGTTCAGCGGAATGGACTCCCGCTCCGCCGGGACCTCCAGGACCTCCAGACGGTCCACATACCGCATGGCGGCCAGCTCCCCCAGGGCCTGGTCCAGCAGGATATAGATGATGTTGTAGACCTGACCCTCGTTCTCCTTCATCAGGGGGGCCAGCTTTTCGCAGTACAGCTTCAGGTTCAGACTGCTGTTCTGCGTCTTTTCCGGCCAGACACGGACATCTTCCAGGGCGACATCCTGACCGTAGATCCGCAGGGCAAAGTTTTCGCTTCGGGTGCGGCCCACCTTGATATTCCAGCTTTTCAGCAGCTCCCGGGGGGCGTGCTGCCGGAAGTAAGCCAGCTGGAACAGCCGGGACCTGTCCCCTTCAGGGGTGAGGATCAGCTCGTACTTCTCCCCGTTGTGGCCCAGCTCAAAGGCCACGTCGGCAAAGGCGGGGGAGAGCAGCTCGGCACACCGGGATACCAGTATCTCGCTGACCGCCTCCCGGTCCTCTTCCTCCATCAGGGCCCGCAGCTCCCCCTCCCCGGCCAGGAAGGAGGCCCAGCCCTCCTCTGTCCGCATCCGGAAGGGCTTGATGTTGATGGGCAAGGACAACTCTCTCATGCGTTCTTCATTCATAAAGTGCGCTCCTCTTTAGGCATTGTTTGGGCATATTGGCAATTATCAAACAAGCCCTAGTTCAAACTGGCCAGATAAGCCGCCGGGCCGCTCTCATACAGGTTGCCCCCGTGGGCGTCCAGTATGACGGTGAGGGGCATATCGGCCACCTCCAGCCGGCGTACCGCCTCGCAGCCCAGGTCCTCCCAGCAGATGACCTCCAGCTCCCGGACGCAGGCCGCCATCAGCGCCCCCGCGCCCCCCAGGGCGGCCAGGTAGACCGCGCCGTTTCTCACCACCGCGTCCTTGACAGCCCGGTTCCGGGCCCCCTTGCCGATCATAACGGCCTGGCCCAGGTCCAGCAGACGGGGGGAGTAGGCGTCCATCCGCCCGCTGGTGGTGGGGCCGGCGGAGCCGATCACCTCCCCGGGCCGTTCCGGTGTTGGGCCTACGTAATACAGCGCCGAGCCTTTTACCGGGAAGGGCAGCTCTTTTCCAGCGTCCAGCAGCTCCATCATCCGCTTGTGGGCGGCGTCCCGGGCGGTATACACCGTCCCGGACAGCAGCACCGTGTCCCCCGCCCGCAGCGGGGCCAAGTCCTCCCGGGTGACGGGAGTGGTCAGTCTGTATCGCATCACAGTACCTCCGCCGCTCTCCGGGTGACGTGGCAGCCCACGTTCACCGCCGCGGGCAGGCCGGCCACATGGGTGGGGGCGGCCTCAATGGCCAGCCCCAGGCAGGTGGTCCTCCCGCCGAAGCCCTGGGGGCCGATGCCCAGGGCGTTGATCTCCTCCAGCAGCTCTCCCTCCAGCTGGGCGTAGAAGGGGTCGGGATTGGGCCGGTCCAGAGGGCGGAGTAGGGCGTGCTTGGCCAGGGCGGCCACCTTGTCGAAGGAGCCGCCGAGCCCGACGCCCAGCACCACCGGCGGACAGGGGTTGGGACCGGCCAGCCTGACCGTCTCCACCACGAACCGCTTCACCCCCTCCACCCCGTCGGCGGGCTTGAGCATGGCGAGACGGCTCATGTTCTCTGATCCGAAGCCCTTGGGGGCCACGGTAACGGCGCATTTGTCTCCGGGCACCAGCCGCAGGGTGATGGCGGCGGGGGTGTTGTCCCCGGTGTTCACCCGACGCAGCGGGTCGGCTACCATGGACTTGCGCAGATAACCCTCGCCGTAGCCCCGGCGGACCCCCTCGTGGACGGCCTGCTCAAAGTTTCCCTCAATGTGGACCTCCTGGCCCAGCTCCACAAAGACGCAGGCCATCCCCGTGTCCTGACAGATGGGCAGGTTCCGCTCCCCGGCCCGGCTCAGGTTGTCCCGGAGCAGGTCCAGGGTGTCCCCGGCCAGGGGCCAGGGCTCGGAGGCCCGGCAGGCCTCCAGGGCGGCGGCTATGTCGGGGGGCAGGACGGTGTTGGCCCGGATACATAGCCGGGCGACGGCCTCGGTGATCCGGGCGGCGGGAATGGTTCGCATGGCGGGACCCTCTCTCTGTCTTTGTTTTTTCTATTCTACCACAGCGGACGGGCGGTTTCAACAGAAAAGAACGCCCGTTTCCGGCCGGAAACGGGCGCTGTGCTAATTCATATATTCCTCGCTGAGCAGGACCGTCCCGGCCTCCAGAGAGGCGGGCACGTCGATGATACGTTGGTTGTTGGAGCCCCGGAACCGCAGGCCCAGGTCCTTCTTCGCCAGGACAAAGGGGCCGTCCACCAGCACGTCCAGTCCCTCCAGCAGCGCCCGGCTGTGCTCCCCCACCTTCCCGGCGGCCAGCTCATCGAAGAGGTAGCCGGAGTAACACCAGATGGTCTTTTGGGGCAGCTCCCTCCGGACGCGCTTCACCAGATCCAGCACCGGACCCTGGTTGGCCGGCTCGAAGGGCTCGCCCCCCAGGAGGGACAGCCCCCGGATGTGGTCCGGGGAGAGCAAAGTGAGAATCTTCTCGATCTCCGCCTCCCCGAAGGGGGAGCCGTAGGAGAAATCCCAGGTCTCCGGGTTGAAGCACGCCTCGCAGCGGTGGGTGCAGCCCGACACAAACAGCGACACCCGTACCCCCGGCCCGTTGGCCACGTCTACCTTTTTGATATCGGCGTAGTTCATAGATGGAGGACCCTCGACTTGATCTCCTTGGTCTTGCCCACGTTCCAGAAGTTCTCTCCCAGGTAGCCGCAGGTGCGCCGGGTGACATTCATTTTGGACTGGTCGGTGTTGTGGCAGACCGGGCACTCCCACTGGAAGTCGTCGTTGATCTCGATCTCCCCATCGAAGCCGCAGCACTGGCAGTAGTCGCTCTTGGTATTGAACTCGGCGTACTGGATGTTGTCGTAGATGAACCGGACCACGTCCTTCAAGGCCTCCAGGTTGTGGCGCATGTTGGGAATCTCCACATAGGAGATACAGCCGCCGGTGGAGATGCGCTGGAACTGGCTCTCAAAGGTGAATTTATCAAAGGCGTCGATGTGCTCCCGCACGTCCACGTGGTAGCTGTTGGTGTAGTAGCCCTTGTCGGTGACGTCGGAGATAGTGCCGAAGCGCTCCTTGTCGATGCGGGCGAAGCGGTAGCAAAGGCTCTCGGCGGGGGTGCCGTAGAGGGCGAAGCCGATGTTGGTCTCCGCCTTCCAGTCGTCGCAGGCTTTTCTCAGACGGTTCATCACGGCCAGAGCGAACTCGGCGCCGCCCGGCTGGGTGTGGCTGACCCCCTTGACCAGCTTGGTCAGCTCATACAGGCCGATATAGCCCAGAGAGATGGAGGAGTAGCCGCCGTAGAGCAAGGACTCGATGGAGGCTCCCTTGGGCAGACGGGCGATGGCGCCGTACTGCCAGTGGATGGGGGAGGAGTCGGAGCGCACCTTCTTCAGGGCGTTGTGCCGGCACATGATGGCCTCGAAGCACAGCTGGAGCCGCTCCTCCAGGATGGACCAGAACTTCTCCTCGTCGCCGCCGGACAGAATGCCGATCTGGGGCAGGTTGAGGGAGACAACTCCCTGGTTGAACCGGCCCTCGAACTTGTAATTTCCGTTCTCGTCCTTCCAGGGGGCCAGGAAGGACCGGCAGCCCATGGGGGAGAACACGTTGCCCTGGTAGTTCTCCCGCATCTTCTTGGCGGAGATGTAGTCGGGGTACATCCGCTTGGCGGAGCATTTGACGGCCAGCTCCGTGAGGTAGTCGTACCTGCCCCCCTTAAGGCAGTTGTGCTCGTCCAGCACATAGACCAGCTTGGGGAAGGCGGGGGTGATGTAGACGCCCTTCTCGTTCTTGATGCCCTCCAGACGCTGACGGAGGACCTCCTCAATAATCATGGCGTTCTCTTCCACATAGGGGTCGTTCTCCTGGAGGTTGAGGAACAGCGTCACGAAGGGGGACTGGCCGTTGGTGGTCATCAGGGTATTGATCTGGTACTGAAGGGTCTGGACGCCGTTTTTCAGCTCGCACCGGAGCTGGTCCATCACCAGGCGGTCCATGGTGGCCTCGTCCACCTTGCCGGCGCACTCATAGGCGATGTGGGCCTTGAACTTCTCCCTGCTCCTGCGCAGATACCTGCCCAGATGGCGCAGGTCCACGCTCTGGCCGCCGTACTGGTTGGAGGCCACACAGGCGATGATCTGGGTCACCACGGTGCAGGCCACCTGGAAGCTCTTGGGGCTCTCGATGAGCTTGCCGTTCATCACGGTGCCGTTCTCCAGCATGTCGCCGATGTTGATGAGGCAGCAGTTGAAGATGGGTTGGACAAAGTAGTCCGCATCGTGGAAGTGGATGGCGCCCTCGTCGTGGGCTTTGGAGATGTGTTCGGGCAGGAGGATGCGCCGGGTCAGGTCCCGGCTCACCTCGCCGGCGATGTAGTCTCGCTGGGTGGCGGCGATCATGGTGTTCTTGTTGGAATTCTCCTCGGCCAGCTCCTTGTTCTCGTTGCGCAGCAAGGACAGAATGGACTCGTCGGTGGTGTTGGCCTTCCGGATCAGCGCCCGGTTATAGCGGTAGATGATGTAGGTTTTGGCCAGATGGAACTTGTTGCGCTCCACCAGCCCCTGCTCCACCAGGTCCTGAATGTCCTCCACCAGGATGCGGCTGCGCTTCTGCTCCTCAATGCCGTTGATGATGGCGTCTATATCCTCCCGGGCCAGCCGGTCCTCCTCGGATACCTCGGCGTTGGCCTTTTCAATGGCAATGACAATTTTGCTGCGGTCGTAATCTACACTGGAACCGTCCCGTTTAATAACCTTCATGGCTGTTCTCCTCTCATTGGTAAAAGACGCTAAAAAAACCGCGCTCCCGCACTGGACAGCCTGGCGCGGCCGGGAGCACAATGTGGATTATAGCATATCTGTTTCCCCTTGTCCACTATATCTTGTGTTATTTTTTTGCTGATATAAAAAATAAATACAAGATGTGCAGCCGGCCTTTGGCACCCCGGCACCCCGGTCTTTCCAGGGGGTTTGAGTTGCCAGGGGCGGGGAAATGTGGTATACTTTGGAGGAAAATTCAGCAAAATGCCCATGGAGGTTTTTTATGAAGCACACAACTGCCGCCGCCATGAGCGGGGGCGTGGACAGCTCCGCCGCCGCCCTGCTCCTGCTGCGGGAGGGGCACGACGTGGCGGGGGTCACCCTGAAGCTGGTGGACAACGCCCTGGCCGGGCTGAACGGAGAGAGCGCCTGCTGTTCCCTGGACGACGTGGAGGATGCCCGGGCGGTGGCCCGAAAGCTGGGCTTCCCCCATTACGTGTTCAACTTCTGCGACTGCTTCCGGGCTGAGGTGGTGGAGCCCTTTGTCCGGGCCTATGAGCAAGGGAGGACCCCCAACCCCTGTGTGGACTGCAACCGCCGCCTGAAATTCGGGGCGCTTCTCCGCCGGGCGGACGAGCTGGGGTGGGACAGGATTGCCACCGGTCACTACGCCAGAGCGGACTATGACGCCGGGGCGGGGCGGTGGCTGCTGAAAAAGGCGGCCCATCCGGACAAGGACCAGAGCTATGTGCTGGCTATGCTCACCCAGGAGCAGCTCAGCCGGGTCCTGTTCCCCCTGGGGGAGCTGTCTAAGGAGGAAGTCCGGGCCGTCGCGCAGGAGGCCGGCCTTGCCAGCGCGAAGAAAAAAGACAGCCAGGATATCTGCTTCATCCCCGACGGGGACTACGGCGCCTTCCTCCGCCGGCACACCGGGCGGGACTATCCCCCCGGACCCTTTGTGTTTGAGGACGGGACCTTGCTGGGCCGGCACCGGGGCATTGTGGATTACACCGTGGGCCAGCGCCGGGGGCTGGGGGTGTCCTCCAACAGCGGACGGCTCTATGTGAAGGAGGTCCGCCCGGCGGACAATACGGTGGTGCTCTCGGATCACGCCGCCCTCTTCTCCCGGAGCCTTGAGGGGTCGGCGCTGAACCTGGTCGCCTGTGCCCGGCTGGACGGGCCCGTCCGGCTGCGGGCCAAGATCCGCTACCGCATGGCGGAGCAGCCCTGTACTGTGGAGCAGACGGGGGAGGACACCGTCCGCCTCGCCTTTGACAGCCCGCAGCGGGCCGTCACCCCCGGCCAGAGCGTGGTGTTTTACGATGGAGACACGGTTGTGGGCGGGGCGGTCATTGAGAGAAGTATGGATTAGGAGGACGCTATGGCCAAGAATAAAAAGCGGCGGCGCAGCCGCACGGCGGAGCTGAAACGCCAGATGGAGCAGGAGAAGCTGGCCGATGAGAAAAGCCGGGCAAAAAACCGCTGGAACCCGGCCGGCCGGGCGCTGCTGTGGGGCGATCTGGTGTTTCTGGCCCTGTTCTCCCTCCTGGAGACGAACGGGCTGATAACAGACCAGGCGGCGGGCCTGTGTACCATAATAGGCGTGGTGCTGCTGCTCATCGCCCTGTGGCTGCTGTTTGGGAACCGGAAGGGGAAGGGGCCCAAGCTGTAAAAAGGATTGATTTTCCCCGTGGTTTAGTATATGATAGCTTCTATTATAAGTAATCTGCGTGTGCGCAACGAGAGGAACTGACGCCATGAGAAAAGATATCGCTCTGCCAGCCCTGGCGGCAGCCGGGGGAGTGGCCGGCTTTCTCCTGCGGCGGTGGCAGCTGGCCTGCGCCTATGTGCCGGAGACCGGGCTGTTTGTCCATGGCGCCCCGGCCACTTACGCCCTGCTGGGGCTGATGGGCCTGCTGGCTTTGGCCATCGCCCTGTTGGTCCAAGGGGACAGGGAGGGGCCGGAGGACTTTCTGCCCGCCTTTGGCTGTCCCGAGGCGGGGCAGATGACTGTGCTGGCCGCCGCCGGGCTGCTGATGGTGCTGTCCGGAGCCCTGGGCCTGAAGGACGGGCTGGGAGAGCTGCGGCTGTGGCGGGCCGACCCGGAGCTCTACCCCATGTCCGGACCCGGCTCCCAGCTGCTGGCATCGGTCCTGTGCCTGCCCGCCGGGCTGGGCGTGCTGCTGATGGGACGGGCGGCCTACCGGAATGAGCTGGACGCCTCCGCCTGCCGGCTGGCCCCCTTTCCCGCCCTGGCCGGACTGGTGTGGCTCTTCGCCACCCACCTGAAGCACGGGGTGGAGCCGGTGCTGATGAAATACGGCCCCGGCCTGCTTGCCGTGCTGCTGCTCACCCTGGCCCACTACTGCGCCGCCGCCTTCCTCTATGGGCGGCCCCGCCGCCGGCGCACCGCTTTTCTGGCCCTGACGGGGGCTGCGGCGGGCATCGTTTCCCTGGCCGACCGGCCCGATCTGTTCACGGCGGCCGCAACCCTGGCCTTTTCCCTGTCTGCCCTGGCCCTGGGCCGGGCGCTGCTGCGCAATACCTTCGGCCCGCCCTGGACGGAGGGGGAACGAATGCCTCCCCCGGAGGAGGAAGAGACCGATAACGCCTGACCGCAGGGGGCGGTCTCCGCGCCGCCCCGTATTTCTTGTCCCTGTACCAGCGGGGCGGCACAGAGGCCGCCCCCTACAAATCATAAAAGGGAGATTTTGAATATGGAGAAGAAACGTTTTTATATCACCACCCCCATCTACTACCCCAGCGACAAGCTGCACATCGGCCACACCTACTGCACCGTGGCCACTGACGCCATGGCCCGCTATAAGCGGCTGACCGGCTGTGAGGTGATGTTTCTCACCGGCACCGACGAGCACGGCCAGAAGATCGAGGACAAGGCCAGGGAGGCCGGCGTCACCCCCCAGCAGTATGTGGACGGCATCGTCACCGGCCCTCGGGGGGTGCTGGACCTGTGGAAGCTGATGAACATCTCCAACAACCGCTTTATCCGCACCACCGACGGCTACCATGTATCCTCCATCCAGAAGATTTTTAAGAAGATGTACGACAACGGGGACATCTACAAGGGCAAGTATGTGGGCAAGTACTGCAAGCCTTGTGAGTCCTTCTGGACCGAGTCCCAGCTGGTGGACGGCAAGTGTCCCGACTGCGGCCGCCAGGTGCAGGACGCGGAGGAGGAGGCCTACTTCTTCCGCCTGAGCAAGTACGCGGACAAAATTCAGCGCCTGCTGGAGGACACCGACTTCCTGGAGCCCCGCTCCCGGGTCAATGAGATGGTGAACAACTTCATCAAGCCCGGACTGGAGGACCTGTGCGTCTCCCGCACCTCCTTCACCTGGGGTATCCCCGTGGACTTTGACCCGGGCCATGTGGTCTATGTGTGGGTGGACGCCCTGTCCAACTATATTACCGCCCTGGGCTACGACAACGACAAGTACCACGACTACGACAAGTTCTGGCCCGCCGACGTCCACTTTGTGGGCAAGGAGATTGTCCGCTTCCACTCCATCATCTGGCCCGCCATGCTCATGAGCCTGGGCGAACCCTTGCCCAGGAAGGTCTTTGGCCACGGCTGGCTGCTGCTGGACGGGGGCAAGATGTCCAAGTCCAAGGGCAACGTGGTGGACCCCTATATCCTGGCCGAGATGTTCGGGGTGGACGCCTTGCGCTTCTTCCTGCTGCGCACCTTCCCCTTCGGCTCCGACGGCAACTTCTCCAA
>OFFY01002382.1_pt1 | contig 13286 bp, 16 predicted proteins | sample 1521481 | NCBI WGS metagenome assembly OFFY01 (sample SAMEA3504117, study PRJEB24116) | mouse gut metagenome | biome: mouse gut; feature: mouse-associated habitat; material: faeces | place: Denmark | collected 2011
CGCTGTATTCCTGCCCGGAGCCGAATGTCCCGGACGCAGGCATCACCGGGTTCTTTAACCTGATGCCCGCTATATCCACTGATGTGTTTATCCCGTCCGCCTCCTTCCTGAATCACATTATAGCAACTGGCGCGTAAAAGAAAAGTACTGTCTTTTTTCGTTTATAGTGCGGAAAATGATACCGGTATCAAAAATCATAGTACCTTGAACAGATGGGACCGATATAGTATAATGCCGTTAGAAGGAGGAACGCCTATGAGCAACATGAAAGCGCCGCTGCCCCAATGCGCGGCTATGGTCAGGGTACAGAACATCTTAAGCGGGAAATGGAAGATAACGATATTATGGTACATCGCGGAATATGAGGTGCAGAGGTTCGGGGAACTGAGGCGGAGGCTTGGGGACATCACGCAGTCCACCCTTACCAAGCAGCTCCGGGAACTGGAACAGGACGGCTTCATCTCCCGCTATATCTATCAGGAAGTGCCGCCGAAGGTGGAGTATTCCCTGACTGACCTGGGGAAAAGTTTTATACCAATCTTAAAAGACATGAAGAAATGGAGCGACACGCATTTAATGTGATGCCGCCTGTTTACAGGAATAAAAACAGATAAGGGGCAAGGAATGAAAAAGAAACCATCTCCGAAACGGGCTGCCATATTCAGCACGGTTTCCGCACTGCTATTAATTCTGTTCCTATGGACAGCGTGGGGAACACGGCTTTGATGGCGGGTGCCTTTACCATTTCCAGCACCGCATCCCGCCTGCGTTTCCCGGGTTTCGGATCGCACAGGTATCTGACCTGCACAATGCCGAATTTGGGAAAGGCAATGAAACACTCCTGCCAGAGTATGGACGGCTTAAGGCCGGACTGGATGAGGCCGGAGTTACCGCGCTTGAAGACCAGTCAGTGCAGATAGGCCGTGACGGAGAAACGGTTACGCTCATCGGTCTTTCCGGTGCGGTTTTCAATTTTTTATGAAGATTACTGATATGGTTGTTTATAGCCTTGCGAAAGCATTCATTATATTCCTCATTCTAAACAATGCCCGAAATCATCTCATAAGTGAATACGCGACACGGATTAAAACTAAGCAACACCAATATATCAAACTATTTGCATTAGACTTACTCCTTCGCTATTTTAACATACTATATACACACTCCAATAACGTCAGTGCAAGAATCACATTAATCACTCTGTAATGCCTTTGATATACCTTCTGTATCAGTACCCCCATGCCAATCCATGTGAGAGTTGCAACAGTTCCAATCGTCGCAATGATAAACTCAAACAAAAGCAAAACCCACAACGAGGCACTGAAATCCGTAATATATCCCGTCAGTGCTGTTATGCCAAACAAATAAATCTTTACATTGACAAACTGCAGCAGAAATCCTTTTAGAAAAGATGCGGATTTTTCTGCGGAATCCGCATCCGGTCTGCTCATCGCAATATGGACTGCCAGCCACAGAATATAGGCAGCACCTATGTATTTCATAATACCAAGCACATCCGGCAAAAAGGTACTTACCCCGAATACGAAAATGGCACATATCATTTGCACAACATAATATCCGGCAAAAATCCCCCCAAAAAGAGGTCTCCCTTTTTTATATCCATAATTGGTTACTGTGTTTAATGCCAAAATATTACCCGGTCCCGGTGTAAAGGCATTGATGACAGAATAAATAAAAAAATTTACCACTACATAACCCGGCATGCTAACGCCTCCTTCCATGTAGAAGTATACAATGGAAGGTTATGAAATAGGTAATACTTAATATTTATGCTAAAGCATAGGATGAGCCTATAGCTTATTTCTCTTTATACTGTTTCAGAGCCTCGATATAAATTTTGCCCAATTCGGATAGTTCCCCATCCTTGTTCAGAATATATCCGATACGCATAACTTCATCTTCGTCAAGTGGAATGGAAATAATCGAATCTCCATGCAGAAATTTAGGAAAGATACCACTTGAAACAGTGTATCCATCTAATCCAATCATAAAATTAACGATCGCAGCCCTGTCGCTGATTTTAATACTCTTTTCTACAATATCGTTGCTGAATAATTCTTCCGAAAAATTAGAAGATTCATAATTTCCCTGCACAAAACTAAGCCTTGGATATGGCTTAAGATCCTCTAATCTGAGTTTCTCTCTGCCTGCCAGCGGATGCTCCCGCCTTAAAAACACATGAGGGGCAGCTGCAAACAACTCATGAAACTCCAGATTATTTTCCTCCAAAACTTTTCTCAGCACACTCTCATTACTTTTACTTAGATATAGAATACCCAAATCGCTGAAACGGTTTCGCACATCCATAATAATCTGATGTGTCTGGGTTTCATTCAGAATGAATTCATACCGCTCTTGACCAAACTGCTGAACCACTTCTACAAAGGCGTTTGCTCCAAATGTATAGTGCTGGGAGGACACACAAAATCTCTGCTTTGCTGTTTCATTATGAATATACTTTGATTCCAGAAGTTCCATTTGCTGCACAACCTGCCTTGCATATCCTAAAAATTCCATGCCCTCAGTCGTCAATGCCACGCCTGCCCGGCATCGGTTAAAAATCGCAATCTTTGCCTCCCTTTCGACATCTTTAATGGCACCGGAAAGGCTTGGCTGTGAAAGGTACAGTTCTTTTGCTGCCTCTGTAATAGAGCCTTTCTCTGCCACCACAATCATGTACTTTAGCTGTTGTAATGTCATAAGTACCTCCCTGAATGAAATTTTGTGTATACTGCAACATTTATGAAAATAGTTTCTGCTAACAATCCACAGATAAACATAAGATTATTATATATCAGAAAAAAAATAAATTCCAGCGTTTCAAAGCATCTACTCGGAACATTAAAAGATCTTCTGCCTGAACATGGACCCACTCGCGATGATGTGATGACTTGGACAAAAGAAGAAACCAGGATTGAAACCCTAAAGTACAACAAGATCGGGAAAACAAGCTACAAATACATAATGTTTGCCGCAAATTGAAAGTAAAATATAAATTTCGTAACCCAGTCGATCAAAAACCGAAAAAAGAGAAAAGGAATGGACTTTCACCCCCAAAGGTTTCAAAAGGGTTTCTGATGATGTGCCTATGGATATCACACAACTGCCTGACGATGGCAAAGGGCTCTACTATAAAGAAGAACCTTATACCACAAAGAAACTCCATCAGCGTCTGATCATCACATATTCGCCCAAATATGCACTTTACCAGAAGACTCTTCGTGACAAATAGGATAACTATAAACAGAAAATGTATTTATTCCAAAAAATGACACATTTTATAATGTTCCAATTTGGCATTCTCCCCTTTGTTATGAAAAAAGAAAATGAATGTCAAGGAGTTATAGCCAAACGGAAGAGGCATAGCATTAAAAATAGAAAAATAATATAACCCGCCACCAAGTCCTAATAACTTTTTACTGTTATGATATAATTTTCTTGTTGACTTAAAGTGCACTTCATAGTTTATGATTAAGAAGAAAGGCGGATCAATATGTATTCAGCAAAGGAAACAGCCAAAATGACAGGATTGTCAACAGCAACTTTGAGATATTACGAAAAGGAAAAATTACTGCCCCAAATAGCTAGAAACGGCCAAAAATATAGGCAATATACAGATGAGGACATTGAATGGATCAAAATGATACAGTGTATGCGTATGGCAAATATCCCCATTCATTCCATTAAAGAATATGTTGCACTGTTATTACAGGGCGGGGAAACCCTTGAACAGCGTTTTGCTATGGTACAAAATCACATGGAGGATATTAAAAAGCAAATGACTAATTTACAGAACGCATTTGATCTGACGCAAAAAAAGTTGTTATTCTACAAAAAACTTTTAGAGCATTCTTCCTTTAAAAATATGTCTTATCGCGAAGAATGGAAGTTATTTAATCACGGAGAAAATTAAACAGATAAAATAGGAGGAAATGGAAAATGCCTTATATCACAGTAGAAAGCGGTGTTTTGTCCGATACGCAAAAGGAGGAACTGATTAAACGATTAACAGAAATATCTTCTGAAATTATGAAAATACCACAGGAATTTTTTGTAACAACCATAAAGGAAGTGTCTGACAAAAACTTCGGCATTGGCGGAAAAACCATTGACAAGGTAAAGGCAGAGTATATGCAGACACATAATAAGCAATTATAGGATAATTTAAAACATATGTTTGGCTTATTTACCAAAACAAATATTAGCAAGGAAATAAAAATGATCGACTTGCACGTACGTTTTGTTACGCAACTTACAAAACGTATTTTGGCAATTATGGAAAAATTATATCTTTTTCAAATGCCCTTTATGGAGAATATAGACATACAGGAATAAAAATCACTTTGCTCTGTCCCGGAGCAACGAAAACCGATTTTGCACGAAAAGCCAATATCGAACAAACCTTGCTTCTTAAATTTGCTGTTATGAAACCCGAACAAGTTGTTAAAATAGCTTATCCTAAAATAATAAAAGGAAAACGCTTAATCATTCCGGGACTGTATAACAAATTTCTCATTTTCTGCTCAAAGATAATACCTCTTGACATTACAAACAAACTGACAATGATTATGATGAGCAATTGTTGAGAAGAAGGTGATGACACATTGGAAAAAGATAGAGCCGGACAGCAAAAACCCGACCTATATCAAAACTGTGTTAGGTGTCGAACTGCTGTTTCTGCCCTTTCAAGTCATTCTGCTTCTCATACAGATTATTTCGCTCTTTGCACAGTTCTTTCATGCGTTCCAACTGTTCCCGCACTCCCGCTCGGCAATCTGGCTCTATCTTCTTATATTCCCCGGTCAGATTGCGGATTGTATTATTGTTCTCCTTTATCTGCTCCGACAGGCATACCCAATCTATCAGATTTTGCTCTTCTTTATCCGTTTCGTAAAGTTCTGTTTCTGCTACGATTTATCACACAGCCGTATCATAACTTTCTTTTCCATGTCTGCCATATCCTCTCTTTCCTCTCGGCTCATTTCAAAAGCACGTTCCGGGTGTTTAATTGCCCGTTCTGCTTGTTCGTAAGCGCTTAATTTTCCGACATGGCAGAAAAAGTCCCTGGTTACTTTTCAGCAACCGGAGCAACTTAACAATTCACATATGATTATTCTGATTCATTCACAGCACGTCGTTCGATTTCAGCTTTGACATTTTCATTCCACGATGACAGAATCTCTAACTCTTCATCGCTTATTCTGTCATTTGCCAGCTCTCAAGCAGATAGGTTAATATGACACATTATAAAAAGATATTTTAAAATAAAAAAATGAAATTATAATGTAATGAGGTACTCTCAAATTTGTTCAATAGCAAAGGAGATGGAACACCTCAATACCTACTTTAAAACTTAATCATTTTATTAATGAGGCAGATGCACTGATAGTCATCTGCCTTATAATTTGGAAAAGGAAACATTTATGGATAGTCAAACTTATCAATTAAAGCTGAAGCAGATTGTGGAATTTTCGCGCTGCAGAATTTACAGAGATTTCATACGGTCACTCGTCACTAACAAGAGCATCCGGACAAACGGAAGCTCTTTTCTTTTTTATTACATCGTCCTGTCCTCTTATGCAAATTACAGGTCATCTTACCGCCACACAGAAACTATGACTTATCTTGTCGGGCCTGGGGAATGGATCTGCACCCTGGCAGATCTCCGCACATGGTTTCGGTGTCGGTTCCAGCATCAGGCGGTTTCAATCCTGGACTATCTGCAGAAACAGAACTATATCACATATTCCCTTCTGGAGAATAAGAAAGTTGTGAAGTTTAAGATTACAGACTGCCCAAAAGGTAATACCGTACTGGAGTACAACTTCCCCTGCAAGAAGGATGACGGCTTTTTCTTTTTCCCGATTGCCAAAGTCCATGAGCTAATCATCATGGGCAAATGCTCGGAGATGGACATGTTTCTGGATATGTGGATTCACGCCATCTATAACAATCCGTCTGTGCAATGCTCCTATTCTGGTTCGGTTGTGTATTACCGCAACAACACCGGCAATCCGGTAACCAGCTTCCAGACATTGAGCGACTGCTGGAGCCATTCCAAGACAACTGTATCACGCACCTTAAAGAAATTTGAAGAAATGAATCTTATCACATTAGTTTCGTTTACCGGGAAGCATGGCAGCATGATTTATCTGAATGATTATCTGTCAGTCATGTTCGATATCAGCGATGTGATGATCGACAAGGAGGAGATTGCCATGACTATGCAGCTACCAATCCATGTACCAGAAAACAAGGGCGAACCCTGCGTTTCAGAAGTCGTGAAAGAAGAACAGGTCAGCGTTCCAGAAAATGATCCGTGCGTTTCGAAATCGCACATGCAGTTTATCATCCAAAAAGTGGCGGAAATGCTGAAATCACAAGGGATTCCGTGCTGCGAGTGTCCCAAAACCCGCTATATATTATCTCCTTTATCCTCTGCCTGCAAGAATATAGTAAATATATATACTCTAAGTATTATCTGCCCTTACGGAAATGCCGCCTACAGATTTGAACTAAGCGTCAAGCCTGAAGAAAAGGACTATCTGGAGAGAGATCCAATCCTGAAAGAGCATACAGATATCGTTGAAAAAATTCTAATGGGGGTGTAATAGGATGAAAGATCCAAACAGAAAAGATGAAAGATCCAATGCTGTAAAAACGGAAAATACTGGTAATCAGCAAACAAAATTAAAAGATAGAGGCATAAATAGTTCGGAAGGGGAGAATGCAAAGATGAAGAAAAGCAGAAAAACTAATATAAAAACTGCAAAGATGAAAGACGTCAGGGATAAACATGGCTATCTGTTCCCAGAGGAAGATCCTCGCTTTCATGACACATATAAGTTCCTTCGCAGATACCGGGATGCCAACTATAGCCTTAAAGTGGTAGTACGTCAGATGGAAACTCAATTCCGAATGAAATATGGGACAAGCGTAGATGAATTTCTTGATTCTATCTATGCCGCAGGTGCCGATCTATCCGGAGGTGATATCGAAGAACGTGCAAGAAGCATCGAACGGAGTAACCGGATGCTGAAAATGCTGGATTCCTCTGTAGACTTGCTTAGAACCAATCACAAATACGGAGAACAGTATTACTGGATTCTATACTATACCTTCCTGTCTCCCCAGGAACTGAAGGGCGTGAACGAAATCATAGAGAAGCTAAGAACTCATATTTCCAACATTTCCTACCGTACCTATTACCGGAAACGCCATGCTGCCATTGAAGCGCTAAGTACAATCCTGTGGGGTTTTACAGCAAAGGAAACTATCAAGATACTAAATGATTTTTTTCCGGAAGGCTAACACATATATTCCTATCATATCCGATACTAATTACATCACATCCGAAAAAGGAGAAATTATTTCTCAATGATGCCGTCAGTTTTTGGCAATTCGATTGTCTTAATATATATAACCCTATAAAAAGGATGTGAAAACATGGACTGGATACAAGAGTTAATACAAAAGGAATCCTTATGTTGCTCTCTGACTGCTTTCTTAGACCAGCATGGATTTCCCGGATTAGAAAAAGCTCTACAGCTTTATTCAAACACACAGACAGAATACATCTACAAAACAAAAGCCGCCATTATTCGGATTAAAATTGGCGATATTTACTTCATGAAAATACAAACACATAATATTACAATCCATACAGAGCACGGGATATATCAAAAATATGGTTCTCTGACTGACGAACAGAAATTCCTGACACCATATGGATTTATCAGATGCCGGCAAAACTGCCTTGTCTCTTTAGAAAAAATCCACAGCATTTACGATAATACTATCATATTGACAAACAACCTACAGCTTCGTATGAGTCAACGCTACGCCCCAAAGCTTCTGGCATCTTTTGCATGTACCCGTATTTTAAGATAAATCCATATTTTTTATAGTTCCAGTGCTAAATGATCCATATTTTTAGAGAATATTTAGAATTGGCACAGGATTGACATTCATTGGCACTGTTCTGCGATTGTGCCGTATATTCACGCATGTTATAATAGTATTGCTTAAAGTTTCTCTTTTCACAGCACCCATACAGGGTGCTGTGTTTACTTTTAGCATACGGAGTGAACTGCCAATAACAGATTCCTTATTGTAACCCGTAAACTGATCATTGACGGCGGTACGATACATAACCTGTATGTATACCATGCGTACCATTATTAAAATCAGAACAACACGTAGACTATGCATACGCCATACGCATATAAAATACATTGCAAATTCGCTTATGCAAAGATCTGCCAGGCCATGAAACAAAGGAGAAGGTCATGAAATCAAGAAACCAAATTTACAAAGGTGAAGGTGAGCGTCTACTAAAGCTCATTACTACCTACCATGTACTGCAGTATGAACAGGTACTGCAGTTTTTTATTCGTAACAGGGAATCTATGAAGCCCCTGATTACAAACCTGATCAAGCAAGGGCGTATCTACTATGACAAAGACAGAGACCTCCTATGTGATACTCCGGAAGCTTCTGGTTCATCAGAATATAGCATGATTGCCGCCGTCTGGGTTCTTCTGGACTTCAAAGAGGCCGTTGCCTACCACACCAGCGGCGAATTTCCTGTTAAGCTTCATTTTTTCTCACAAGATAAAGCATATGAAGTAATCTACATAAGTCCGGGACAAGAAGCACTGATAAACCATGTAATGGCAAGCCTGCCTGCCAAAGATACAAACCGCCTGATCATACTGGAGTCCGAACAGCAGGCAGCCCAAATCAACATAGGCGGGATAACGGCATTTTGTTTGGTAAGCCCCGAAGGAACTGTCAATTATTACACAAAACAAAAGAAATGAGGATGATTTTATGGACAAAAAAGCAATTTATCAGCAAACCCAGAAAGTAGAAGCTGAACTTGTGAAACTGCAGAATACTGTTTTTGCCTTGCAGACAATCGATTTTCAGAAGCATCGTTCAAATTATGAGGAATTAAGTACCGAGGCTGCATATAAGGCTGAACGACTTGCCTGCCAGTTACGAAAGCTGGTCTATATAACCGATTTCACTGGTGAATCCGACTATCTAAAACACGCTGCCGAAGCTCAGGGAATCCATATATCCCTGGAGAACGGCATACTGTCCGTTACATTACCGGCTCTGTTTCCAAAGCGAAAGTTAAGATCCAATACAGCTTTTCTGCATGATCCGCTGAATTATGCTCTGCACGAGTTTGTAAAAGAGCAAAGCTTTCCGCTTTACCGGGACTGCATTATATGCTTCATTCAGGTGTATGACAAATCCCTCTCCCGGAAAAGAATCCGGGACTATGATAACCTGGAATTTAAGCAGATTCTGGACGTTATTTCCACCCATGCCCTGATAGATGACAGCGGACAGTTCTGTGACATCCATCATATGACGGAATTGGGAGCCGAAGATCATACGGTCATTCATATTATGGAAAAATCCGCTTTTCCCAAATGGTTAGCCGACCATGAAACTGCCATAAAAAACATATCGGATAATTCCTGATTTTTTTCACTGAAAACCCGATTTGTGTAAAAATACGGTGTTCCTCTCTTATTTCCTGTTTATTCCGAAGATTTAAGAGAGGAACATCCTACCCAAGTGTAGGCTAACATGCGTATCTAAATGAACTGAGGTGATACTAATTTGCTAAGACCAAATACCCAGAAATATCAACTGCTGGAGCTGATCGGAATCAGTGGGGAATTTCCGGCTGACCAGCTAAACAGACTATTTTCCAGCCCTTCCTATGCTGAGAAGGTGATCACAGAGCTAAAGGCAGATAAACTAATCCGTACCCACTATAAAGACAGACTTAGGGGCTATCGCTTAACGAAAAGAGCCAGGGAGATGCTTCTGCACCAGAATCCTCTACGCTTTCAATACTACCTCACTGGCAGTACCGAAACTAACCATATACGAAGCGAAGTGTCCAGGAGGCTCCGGCTTCATCAGAAAGCACAGGTCTATCTTACGCTTTCCCATGTAAGGATTCCATTCTATTATGATGAGAAACCACAGATTTTTTCTACAGAACGGGAAATGATTGACCTACAGGCTCTCCCATGTTTTTATTCATCTAGGGAGGTTAAGGAACTTGGTGAAGTAACTATAAAGATTAAGAGCTCCCGCAGTCTTGGAATCCTGTTGGCACCACAATGCGTTTATGCCGTTTATAACACTGGAAGCAACATTTTAAAGTGGGAACACAAGACAGAAATAAAACTGAACGCGTTCCTGCAACATTCTCTACAGGGATTTCCTTATTGCGGACAACCAGAAATCCGCGCAATGATGTTTGGAGATAATATGGAAACGGCCCTACGGCTTTTATCCAGTACCGGCGGATATAGGAGGAGCCTATTTATGGTGGATGACTCCTTTGAACATTTCCATTTTATTCCAAGCAACACACACGGCGAGATCTTGCTGGAACTGCTTTTGCACCCAAAAATGACCGCCCGCCTGGATCAGCTTCTACTGTCCGACCAGAAAAGTCTCCGGGTTAATATTCCTATGGAGCATGATGCTATTGCTTCAGATGGAACCCCTACATTACTTGCGTATGATTTTGACATGCAAAGGCTCCGGCGCTTTAATAAAGGGCTGGATGTCTATGGAATGTCCGGAAACCTAATTTGTTTTGACTTTCAGATTCCGGTTTTGGAGAAATATATGAGCAGTAATGTACGTTTCTCCAGCATTGACCTGGCTAAATTCAGAAAGGAGTTTTTACATGAACTGTAAATGGTGGAAGCTTATTTTCGTTCTTCCGATTTTCCTCTGTATTTTATATGCCGGAGGTTATATTGCACAATTTATCTGTAACTATAAGGTCTGGACCAGCGCCGGCAACTTCGCCGGTAACGGTTCCTATCCAAAGACTCCTTCCCTGCACCCAATCGCATGCCTTCATGCACTGGCTCAGTTCCCATATAACTTATATGGGATTTTTCTTTGCCTTCTTGCACTCGGACTCCTGGTTTTTCTGCTGATGAGGATGGGTGCTGACCGGAACGGGGAGGTATTTGATAAAGAGCGCAACCTGAATTACTCCCTGAAAGGCACCTATGGTACATCTGGATTTATGACACAGGATGAGATGTACAAGGTGTTGGAGCTGACAGACCATGTAAAGAAAACCAAAGGGACAATTCTTGGAAAACTGAACGGGAAGGCGGTCTGCCTTCCCTATGAAACACGCATGAACCGCAACATTGCCGTCTATGGTGCCAGCGGCTCTATGAAGTCCAGGGCATTTGCCCGTAATATGATCTTCCAGTGTGTCGCACGCGGGAAAAACGGTGGAGTCGGTGAGAGTTTAATTATCACCGATCCAAAGAGCGAATTGTACGAAAGCATGGCAGGTTATCTGGAGAATGAGGGCTACACTGTGCGGTGTTTTAACCTTGTGAACCCGGAGAACTCGGATGCATGGAACTGCCTGATGGAGATTGACGGCCAGGAGACGATGGCGCAGGTTTTTTCGGATGTTATCATCCAGAATACGGGCTCCGCAAAAGGGGATCACTTCTGGGATAATGCGGAATTAAATCTGCTAAAAGCGCTGGTTCTCTATGTAGAGCAGGGATTCCCCTCAGAGTCCAAGAACATCGGGCAGGTATACAAACTGCTGACGCTCAGCTCCGAAAAGGAACTGAACAGCCTCTTTGACCTGCTTCCGGTGAGCCACCCGGCAAAGGTTCCTTACTGCATCTACAAGCAGGCAAGCGATACGGTGCGATCTGGGGTAATTATCGGGCTTGGAGCCAGGCTTCAGGTATTCCAGAATAAACTGATCCGGCAGATCACTTCCTATGATGAGATCGACCTGACACTGCCGGGAAAACAGAAATGCGCATACTTCTGCATTACTTCCGATCAGGACAGCACCTTTGACTTCCTGTCATCCCTGTTTATGACCTTTGTATTTATCAAACTGGTACGTTTCGCGGATAAGCATGGGGTAGACGGGCATCTGCCGGTTCCGGTGCATATCCTTGCGGATGAGCTGGCAAATACCGGAGCCATCCTGGAGTTAAATAAGAAAATCTCGGTCTGCCGCTCCAGAGGCTTAAGCATTTCGTGCATCTTCCAGAACCTGCCTCAGATGCAGAACCGCTATCCCTTCAACCAATGGCAGGAAATTATAGGGAACTGCGACACTCAGTTATTCTTAGGATGCACGGACGAAGTAACGGCTGAATTTATCAGTTCGCGTTCCGGAGACGTAACGGTGGGTGTCAGTTCGGAAGCAAAGCAGCTCAATACCTGGCGAGTGTCAGACTATTCTCCGGAGTACCGGAAAACCCAGTCCATCGGCAAACGGAAGCTCTTGACGCCGGACGAGATCCTGCGGCTCCCGCTGGATACTGCCCTCATTATTCTCAGGGGGCAGAAAGTGCTGAAAGTACAGAAATATGACTACACACTGCACCCGGATGCCAAAAAGCTGATTACGAAAAAGGCGGCAGAACATATTCCGAAGTGGCGGGAAGAAGGAAAAACAGAGGAATATGACTATCTCCCCAAGCCGCCCTCGAAACCACGCAGGCAAAGGAATGGCTCTTCTGCTTCATCATCAGCTCCCCGTAAGCCACTAGGGACGTCAATACCTGCAATGCCGACACAGGTAACTCAGAAACACATTTATCAGGAACCACCATATCCGGATTCTTCAGACCTGTTATCCGATAGCTCAGATAACGTGTGGCCAGATGAACCGGAGATGGTTCCATTAGATAAAAATTCAATTATGTCATAGAAAAGGAGATCATTTATGCAAAACGAACAGAACACAATCACAAACGTACCTGTACTAACTCTTGATTCTGACGCTGTGCTGGAAACGGCGCAGTCGAAGGCAGACCTCATCTGGCACGAGATCCAGAATGCCTACCGCACAAAGAAGATCCTGACCGGGATGTTAGGCGGAATTGAAAAGACGGAAAATGGCAGCTTAATTGCTATCGTCTACTATAAGGACTTCCGTACCGTCATTCCGATTACGGAAATGATGATCAATCTGGTACAAGATGAATCACACGACTACGGTGACATTTCCCTTCGCCAAAACAAAGTCCTTAACAACATGCTCGGCTGTGAGATCGACTTTATTGTGAAGGGGTTGGATGCCCAGTCAAGGAGTGTGGTTGCCAGCCGGAAAGAGGCTATGCTGAAGAAACGCCAGATCTTTTATCTCGACCGGAATGCGTCAGGCAATTCTAAGATTTATGAAGACCGTATCGTGCAGGCAAGGATTGTCGCTGTGG
>OFFY01002385.1_pt1 | contig 13274 bp, 7 predicted proteins | sample 1521481 | NCBI WGS metagenome assembly OFFY01 (sample SAMEA3504117, study PRJEB24116) | mouse gut metagenome | biome: mouse gut; feature: mouse-associated habitat; material: faeces | place: Denmark | collected 2011
TATTTTCTTTTTAATAGTATAACACAGCAGCAAATAAATTTCAACAAATTTTTATGAAAATTTGTATCAAATAAATGTTATATTATATTAGAACTTGTCGAAAAGAAAATATATAACGATTAAGTGTTGTGCAATTTTACGTAAGGGGGGTTTGTGAATATGCAGAAACACCCTAATTTTATAAAATTAGAATCTTCATGGAAAGACTTTTGTTATGACTGCTGATGAAAGGTGGTACAAGCAAAGGTCTAGCTTTGTTTGATTCTAAATTTTTTGTGTAAAAAAATTTGTTTCCACAGTGTAATGAATATTTTCGAGAGGTGACATAGATGGAAAAGAACAGAATTCACGCACTCCCTTTGGGTGACAGTGTAAGAATGAGTTACTCAAGAATCAATGAAGTTCTTGAAATGCCAAACCTGATTGAAGTTCAAAAAGACAGTTATCAATGGTTTTTGAATGAGGGTTTAAAAGAGGTCTTTGAGGATATTTCTCCCATTATGGATTTTAGCGGTAATCTGGAGTTAAAATTGACTGATTTTACTTTAGATTCTGAGCCTAAATATTCTATTGAAGAATGTAAAGAAAGAGATGCAACTTATGCAGCAGCTCTAAAAGTGAAAGCAAGACTGTATAACAAAGAATTAGATGAAATTAAAGAACAAGAAATTTTTATGGGAGATTTTCCGTTGATGACAGAAACGGGTACATTTATTATCAATGGTGCAGAGCGTGTTATTGTTAGCCAACTGGTGCGTTCTCCAGGTATTTATTATGCTTCTGATTTTGACAAAGTGGGAAAGAAATTGCTTTCTGCTACTGTTATACCAAACAGAGGTGCTTGGCTGGAATATGAAACAGACTCTAATGATGTCTTTTATGTTAGAGTAGATCGTACAAGAAAAGTACCTGTAACTGTTTTAATTAGAGCGTTAGGTATTGGCAGTGATGCAGAAATACTGGAATTATTTGGAGAAGAACCTAAAATACTTGCTACAATAGAAAAAGATGTTTCAAAATCTTATGAAGAAGGTTTAGTGGAGCTGTATAAAAAACTGCGTCCAGGAGAACCTCCAACAGTGGAAAGTTCTGAAACACTTTTAAGAGGTATGTTTTTTGATGCAAAGCGTTATGATTTAGCAAAAGTAGGTCGTTATAAATTTAATAAAAAATTAGCACTTCGTAATAGAGTAAAAGGCGCAATATTAGCAGAAAATGTAGTTGATGCTATGACGGGCGAGGTAGTTGCAGAGGCAGGCATGAAATTAACATTAGAACTTTGCGATGAAATACAAAATACAGGTGTAGCGTATATTTATATTGAACAAGAAGAACAAGAAGATAGAAAAGTGAAAATATTAACCAATCAAGTGGTAGATATTGACCCTTATTTAGCTGAATTTGATTTAACAGGTGCAGAATTAGGTATTAAAGAAAAAGTATACTATCCTGTTTTGATGAAAATATTAGAAGGCTATGATACAGCAGAAGAAATTAAAGCAGTAATAAAAGAAAATATTCACGAACTGCTTCCAAAACATATTACATTAGAGGACATTATGGCATCTATTAACTATGTTATGCAGTTGGATTATGGTTATGGTAATGTAGACGATATTGACCATTTGGGTAATAGACGTATTCGTTCTGTTGGAGAATTACTTCAAAATCAATTTCGCATTGGTCTTTCCAGAATGGAAAGAGTGGTCAGAGAAAGAATGACAACACAAGATATTGCAGTTGTAACGCCACAAGCACTTATTAATGTGCGTCCTGTTACAGCGGCAATAAAAGAGTTTTTTGGAAGTTCACAGTTATCACAGTTTATGGACCAGAATAATCCGCTTTCTGAATTGACACATAAACGTCGTTTATCTGCATTAGGTCCTGGTGGTTTATCAAGAGAAAGAGCAGGATTTGAAGTGCGTGACGTTCACCATTCTCATTATGGTAGAATGTGTCCTATTGAAACGCCTGAAGGTCCTAACATTGGATTGATTAACTCTCTTGCAACATTTGCAAGAATAAATGAATATGGCTTTATTGAAGCACCTTATAGAAAAGTAGACCAAAGTGGAGATGAGCCTAGAGTTACAGATGAATTTGTATATGTTACAGCAGATGAAGAAGAAAATTATAATGTTGCACAAGCAAATGAACCTTTAGACGAACAAGGACATTTTATGAATAGAAAGGTTTCTGGACGTCATAGAGAAGATATTATTGAGGTAGATAGAAAAGAAATTCATTTAATGGACGTTTCTCCAAAACAAATGGTTTCTGTGGCAACGGCACTGATACCATTCTTGGAAAATGATGACGCCAACAGAGCGCTTATGGGTTCTAATATGCAACGTCAGGCTGTTCCTTTACTTGTAACAGATTCTCCTATTGTTGGTACAGGTATGGAATATAAAACAGCAAAAGATTCTGGCATTTGTGTAATTGCAAAAAATGCTGGTGTAGCTGAAAAAGTTTCTGCAAATGAAATGATTATTAAAACAGATGAAGGAAAACGTGACACATATCGTTTGATAAAGTATCAAAGAAGTAATCAAAGTACTTGCTTGAATCAAAGACCAATTATTAACCAAGGCGACAGAGTAAAAAAAGGACAAATTATAGCAGATGGCGCGTCTACATCAAATGGTGAATTAGCACTTGGTAAAAATCCTCTTATCGGCTTTATGACATGGGAAGGTTATAACTATGAGGACGCTGTTTTATTGAGTGAAAAATTGGTACAAGAAGATGTGTATACTTCTGTACACGTAAATGAATTTGAATCTGAAGCAAGAGATACTAAATTAGGACCTGAGGAGATTACAAGGGATATTCCTAATGTGGGTGAGGACGCATTAAGAGATTTGGACGCAAGAGGTATTGTTCGTATTGGTGCAGAAGTTCGTCCTAATGATATATTAGTTGGAAAAGTAACACCAAAAGGTGAAACAGAATTAACAGCAGAAGAAAGATTATTAAGAGCAATATTTGGCGAAAAGGCAAGAGAAGTCAGAGATACTTCATTGAGAGTACCTCATGGTGAAACAGGTATTATTGTAGATGTTAAAATATTTACAAGAGAAAACGGCGATGATATTGGTCCTGGGGTCAATCAGCTTGTTAGAGTATATATTGCACAAAAAAGAAAAATTTCTGTTGGAGATAAAATGGCAGGTAGACACGGAAATAAAGGTGTTGTTTCCAGAGTATTGCCTGTGGAAGATATGCCATTTTTACCAAACGGCAGACCTTTGGATATTGTATTAAATCCTTTGGGTATTCCTTCTCGTATGAATATTGGTCAGGTATTGGAAACACATTTAAGTCTTGCAGCAAAAGCATTAGGCTGGAAAGTTGCAACACCTGTATTTGATGGTGCAGATGAAGTCAGCATTATGGATACATTGGAAATGGCAAATGATTATGTTAATACAAGCTGGGAAGAATTTTCTGAAAAGTGGAAGGACTTATTGCAAGGCGATATTTATGATGAACTTTATGAAAATAGAGAGCATAGAGAAGAATGGAAAGGCGTTAAACTGAGTAGAGATGGTAAAGTTGAACTTCGTGATGGTAGAACAGGAGAACTGTTTGATAATAGAGTCACAATAGGTTTTATGCACTATTTGAAACTGCACCATTTAGTTGATGATAAAATTCATGCTCGTTCCACAGGTCCTTATTCTCTTGTTACACAGCAACCATTAGGTGGTAAAGCACAATTTGGCGGTCAAAGATTTGGAGAAATGGAAGTATGGGCGTTGGAAGCATATGGCGCAGCATATACATTACAAGAAATTTTGACTGTAAAATCTGACGATATTGTAGGACGTGTGAAAACATATGAATCCATTGTAAAAGGTGAAAATATACCAGAGCCTGGTGTTCCAGAATCTTTCAAAGTACTTTTGAAAGAGTTACAGTCACTTGCTTTAGATATTAGAGTGTTGAGAGAAGACCAGACAGAAGTGGAAATTAAAGAATCTATTGATGATGTAGATGATTTAAATGTAAATATTGATGGATATGAAAGAGATGACGATGACAAAAGACATCCTTTTATGAAACATCAAGATATGCCTATGTCTGAAGAAGAAAATTTAATTGATTTTCTTTTTGATGATGAAGAAGGTACAGAGTCGGAAGATGACGACGATGATTTATTAGATGATTATGCAGATGATGATGTAGATGATTTAATTGATGATGACGATTTAGATGACATTGATTTGGACGAGGAATAAGAAAGGGGCATGATAATCCATGCAAAATGCGGAACAAGGTATCGTTTTTGATTCTATCAAAATCGGCTTAGCATCTCCTGAAAAAATACATGAATGGTCAAGAGGGGAAGTCAAAAAACCAGAAACCATTAATTATAGAACATTAAAGCCAGAAAGAGACGGACTTTTTTGTGAAAGAATATTTGGTCCAACAAAAGACTGGGAATGTCACTGCGGTAAATATAAAAGAATCAGATATAAAGGCGTTGTTTGTGACAGATGTGGCGTTGAAGTAACAAAAGCAAAAGTTAGAAGAGAAAGAATGGGACATATTGAACTTGCAGCACCTGTATCTCATATATGGTATTTTAAAGGAATCCCTTCTCGTATGGGTTTAATACTTTCTATGTCACCAAGGGCATTGGAAAAAGTATTATATTTTGCCTCTTATGTTGTTTTAGACCCAGGCAATACAGAATTGCAGTATAAACAGCTTTTAACAGAAAAGGATTTTAGAGAGGCATATGATAAATATGGTAATGCATTTAAAGCAGCAATGGGTGCAGAAGCAATTAAGCAGTTGCTTATGGATATTGATTTAGAAAAAGATGCAGAAGAATTGAAAAAGCAACTTGTAGATACTACAGGACAAAAAAGAATTAGAATTATAAAAAGATTGGAAGTATTAGAATCTTTTAGACTTTCTAATAATAAACCAGAGTGGATGATATTGGACGCAATTCCTGTTATTCCTCCTGAAATTAGACCTATGGTACAGTTAGATGGTGGTCGTTTTGCAACAAGTGATTTGAATGACCTTTACAGACGTGTTATTAATAGAAATAACCGTTTAAAAAGACTGCTTGATTTGGGTGCGCCAGATATTATCGTAAGAAATGAAAAAAGAATGTTGCAGGAAGCAGTAGACGCTTTAATTGATAATGGCAGAAGAGGAAGACCAGTTACTGGTCCCGGAAACAGACCTTTGAAGTCACTTTCTGATATGCTGAAGGGAAAACAAGGACGTTTCCGTCAAAATCTGCTTGGAAAACGTGTTGACTATTCTGGACGTTCTGTTATTGTAGTAGGTCCTGAATTGAAAATATATCAGTGTGGTTTGCCTAAAGAAATGGCAATAGAATTATTTAAACCATTTGTTATGAAAAAATTGGTAGAAGATGGTTTAGCACACAATATTAAATCTGCTAAAAGAATGGTAGAACGTTTGCAAACAGAGGTTTGGGACATACTTGAGGATGTGATTAAAGAGCACCCTGTTATGCTGAATAGAGCGCCTACACTTCATAGACTTGGTATACAAGCATTTGAACCAGTATTAGTAGAAGGTAGAGCAATTAAATTGCACCCATTGGTATGTACAGCATATAATGCAGACTTTGACGGTGACCAAATGGCAGTTCATGTGCCATTGTCTGTGGAAGCACAAGCAGAATGTAGATTTTTATTGCTTTCTCCTAACAATTTATTAAAACCATCTGATGGTGGTCCTGTTACAGTGCCATCACAGGATATGATACTGGGTATGTATTATTTGACTCTGGAGAAAGATGGAGAAAAAGGAGAAGGAAAAGCATTTAAAGATGAAAAAGAAGCAATACTTGCTTATGATAATCATGTCATTACATTGCACGCTAAAATTAGAGTAAGAAGGACATTGGAATTTAATGGTGTAAAAGAATCCAGAATGGTGGATACTACAGTAGGTCGCATTATATTTAATGAGGCAATTCCTCAAAATTTGGGCTATGTAGATAGAACAAATGAAGATGAAAAATTCCAGTATGAAATACATTCTTTAGTAAAAAAGAAAGATATTGGTAAAATTATAAACAGATGTATTAATCGTTGTGGTTCTACACAAACAGCTATTGTATTAGACCAGATTAAAGCATTAGGATATAAATTTTCAACAAGAGCAGCATTAACTGTTTCAGTATCTGATATGGTAATACCAGAAAAGAAAAAGGACTTTTTAGAAGAAGCAGAAATGCAAGTAGAAGAAATTACTAAAAAATTTAGACGTGGCTTGATGACAGATGAAGAAAGACATAACAAAGTTATTGATGCATGGAATATTGCTAATGATAAAATTACAAATGCTTTACTTGCAGGATTAGGAAAATATAATAATATATTTATGATGGCGGATTCTGGTGCCCGTGGTTCTAACAGCCAGATTAAACAGCTTGCAGGTATGAGGGGACTTATGGCAAACCCTTCTGGTGGCATTATAGAGTTGCCTATTAAATCTAATTTCCGTGAAGGTCTTTCCGTTTTGGAATACTTTATATCAGCACATGGTGCTAGAAAAGGATTGACAGATACTGCTTTAAGAACAGCAGACTCTGGATATTTGACAAGAAGATTGGTTGACGTTTCACAGGATATTATTATAAGAGAATGGCAATGTTGTGAAGACCAAGGAGAAGATACACCAGGACTTTGGGTATCTGCATTTATGGATGGTAACGAAGTGATTGAAAGTTTGCAGGATAGAATCAGAGGACGCTGGTCTATATTGGATATTGTTCACCCTGAAACAGGAGAGATATTAGTTCCAAAGGATACTATGGTGACACCTGACCAGGCTGAAAAAGTAGAAAAAGCAGGTGTGAAAAAAGTTTTGATTAGAACTGTATTGACTTGTCGCTCTGAAATTGGTATTTGTTCAAAATGCTATGGTGCAAATATGGCAAGTGGTCGCTTTGTTAGAATAGGTGAATCTGTTGGTATTATTGCAGCACAGTCTATCGGCGAACCTGGTACACAGCTTACAATGAGAACATTCCATACAGGTGGTATTGCAGGAGATGATATTACACAAGGTCTTCCTCGTGTTGAAGAACTTTTTGAGGCAAGAAAGCCAAAAGGACTTGCTATTATTGCAGAATTTGGTGGTAAAGTTGCTATTAGCGATACCAAAAAGAAAAGAGAAGTTATTATCACAGATATGGAAACAGGAGAAACAAAAGACTATTTGATACCTTATGGCTCTCGTATTAAAGTATATGATGGTGATGTAATAGAGGCAGGCGATGAGATTACAGAAGGTAGTGTAAATCCTCATGATATATTAAAAATTAAAGGTATCAGAGGCGTACAAGACTATATGATACAAGAAGTACAAAGAGTATACCGTTTGCAAGGTGTTGAAATCAATGATAAACATATTGAGGTAATTGTAAGACAAATGCTCAAACGTGTTAAAATTGAAGAAAACGGAGATACAGAATTTTTGCCAGGTAGTCTTGTAGATTGGCTTGCATTTGAAAATACAAATGCTAAAATGATAGAAGAAGGAAAAGAACCAGCAAAAGGATATCGTGTATTACTTGGTATTACAAAGGCATCACTTGCAACAGATTCTTTCTTGTCTGCGGCATCATTCCAAGAAACAACAAGAGTATTGACAGAAGCAGCAATTAAAGGAAAAATTGACCCTCTAATTGGCTTAAAAGAAAATGTTATTATTGGTAAATTGATTCCAGCGGGTACAGGTATGCAAAGATATCGAAACATTGATATTGAAATAGAAAAAGAGGAAGAAGACGACGAAGACGATTACTATTATGATGAATATGATATGATGTAATTAAAAAATCAGAGATACGATAAATGTATCTCTGATTTTTTACTAAAAATTAAAATAAAGTTATTGACTTTTATGATAGCTAATGATAAAATATTGCAGTGTCTTGAAAATAAGACTTTTTTTCATGCTTGTTTTCATATGGCAAAAGATGTTAATGCAATGGCAGAATGTATTTATTTTGTAAGGAGGTGCAACAAAATGCCAACATTTAATCAGTTAGTAAGAAAAGGTAGACAAACAGTGGAAAAGAAATCTACTGCTCCAGCTTTGCAAAAAGGTCTGAACTCTTTAAAGAAGAAAACAACTGATGTTTCTTCTCCTCAAAGACGTGGCGTTTGTACAGCAGTAAAAACTTCTACACCTAAGAAGCCTAACTCAGCGTTGAGAAAAATCGCCAGAGTTCGTCTTTCTAATGGTATTGAAGTAACAGCTTATATTCCAGGTGAAGGACACAATCTTCAGGAACATAGTGTTGTTCTTATCAGAGGCGGAAGGGTAAAAGACTTACCTGGTGTGCGTTACCATATTGTTAGAGGTACATTGGATACAGCGGGCGTAGCAAACAGAATGCAGGCACGTTCTAAATATGGTGCAAAACGTCCAAAAGCGAAAAAGTAATTAAAAAATTGTTGTAAAAAAAGAAATGCCTTATACAAAATCAATACCATCTGCAAATTGCTTAAGATAGAAAAGATTTACGTATGAAGGCATGACAACACGAGAAAAAGCTCGTGAAGTACCGAGAATATATTTATTCATTAAGGAGGGAAGAATCGTGCCAAGAAAAGGACATGTTGCAAAAAGAGAAGTTTTAGCAGACCCTTTATATAACAGTAAGCTGGTAACAAAGCTCATTAATAGTGTTATGCTGGACGGTAAAAAAGGCGTTGCTGAAAAAATTGTTTATGGTGCATTCGAAAAAGTAGCAGAAAAAACAGGTAAAGAACCATTGGAGGCTTTTGAGGAAGCATTAAACAATATTATGCCAGTGTTGGAAGTAAAAGCACGCCGTGTTGGTGGTGCAACTTATCAAGTGCCTATGGATATTAGACCAGAAAGAAGAAGAACACTTGGACTTCGCTGGTTAACACTTTACAGCAGAAAACGTGGCGAAAAAACAATGGTTGACCGTCTTGCCGGAGAAATTATGGACGCATTAAATAATGCGGGCGGTGCTGTGAAGAAAAAAGATGAAACACATAAAATGGCAGAAGCGAATAAAGCATTCTCACATTATAAATGGTAATCATTTTAAAATAAAAAATAATAAAAGAGTTTACTCTTGTAGTTTAGAAACTTTAAAAATAATAAAAAGTTTTATTTTTATAATAAAGTTTTTAGACTATATATATGATAAAGGAGGAGTTCAGCGTGGCAAACAGAGCGTTTCCACTTGCTAAAACGAGAAATATCGGTATCATGGCACATATTGATGCTGGTAAAACAACTCTTACAGAACGTATATTGTTCTATACAGGACGTAACTATAAAATTGGTGATACTCATGAAGGTACTGCTACTATGGACTGGATGGAGCAGGAACAAGAAAGAGGTATTACAATTACATCTGCTGCAACAACTTGTCAGTGGAATGAAAATAGAGTAAATATCATTGATACACCAGGACACGTTGACTTTACAGTAGAAGTTGAGCGTTCCCTTCGTGTATTAGACGGTGCAGTTTGTGTATTCTGTGCAAAAGGCGGCGTTGAACCACAGTCTGAAACTGTATGGCGTCAAGCTGATAACTATAATGTACCAAGAATGGCATTTGTAAATAAAATGGATATTATGGGTGCAGACTTTTACAATGTACTGCAAATGATGAAAGATAGATTAGGCTGTAAACCAGTTGCTATGTTTTTACCTATCGGTGCAGAAAGCGACTTTGTTGGTGTTATCGACTTAATTAAAATGAAAGCATTTATTTATGAAGATGACTTAGGCAAAGAAGTAGATGAGGAAGAAATTCCTGACGATATGAAGGAAAAAGCAGAAGAATATCATCAAATGATGATAGAGGCGATTGCAGAAACAGACGAAGATTTAATGGACAAATATCTTGCAGAAGAAGAAATTACAGAAGAAGAATTAAAAACTGCTATGAGAAAGGCTTGTATTAGCTGTGAATTAGTTCCTGTATTCTGTGGTTCTGCATATAGAAATAAAGGTGTTCAAAAATTATTAGATGGTGTTATTGATTATATGCCAGCACCTATTGATATTCCTGCAATTAAAGGTGTTGACCCTGACAGCGGTGAAGAAGTAGAAAGACACGCTTCTGATGAAGAACCTTTCTCTGCTTTAGCATTTAAAATTATGAATGACCCATTTGTTGGAAAATTGGCATTTTTCCGTGTGTATTCTGGTACATTAAATTCTGGCACATATGTTCATAACTCTACAAAGGGTAAAAAAGAACGTGTTGGACGTATTTTACAGATGCACGCAAATCATAGAGAAGAAATTGACAAAGTATATTCTGGTGATATTGCTGCCGCAGTAGGTTTTAAATTGACAACAACTGGTGATACTATTTGTGATGAAGACCATGAAGTAATATTAGAATCTATGGTATTCCCAGAACCAGTTATTGAAGTTGCTATTGAGCCTAAAACAAAAGCAGGTAGAGATAAAATGGGTATTGCTCTTGCAAAACTTGCAGAAGAAGACCCAACATTTAAAACATACACAAACCAAGATACAGGTGATACAATTATTGCAGGTATGGGCGAACTTCACTTGGAAATTATTGTTGACCGTTTGCTGAGAGAGTTTAAAGTAGAAGCAAATGTTGGTGCGCCTCAGGTTTCTTATAAAGAAACGTTTAGAAAAGCTGTTGATGTAGAAGGAAAATTTGTTCGTCAGTCTGGTGGTAGAGGACAGTATGGACACTGTAAAGTTAGATTCTATCCTATTGGTACAGACGCAGAACACAATTATGAATTTGTTAACAGTACAGTTGGTGGTTCTATTCCTAAAGAATATATTCCAGCGATTGATAAAGGTATACAAGAAGCTATGCAAAGTGGTATATTAGGTGGCTATCCTGTACTTGGCGTAAAAGCAGAAGTTTATGATGGTTCTTACCATGATGTAGACTCTTCTGAAATGGCTTATCAGGTGGCAGGTTCTATGGCTTTTAAAGAAGCTATGAGAAAAGGTGATGCAGTATTGCTTGAGCCTATTATGAAAGTAACCGTTTCTGTACCAGAGGACTATATGGGCGATGTTATTGGAGATATAAACTCTCGTCGTGGTAGAATTGAAGGTATGGAAGCAAGAAGTGGTGTACAAGTAATTCATTCTTATGTACCATTAGCTGAAATGTTTGGATATTCCACAGACCTTCGTTCTAAATCACAGGGACGTGGAACATATGTTATGGAAGTAGACCATTATGAACCATGTCCAAAATCAGTACAAGAAAAGGTTTTGGAAGGTAAAAAAGCTGATGCATAAGTTTTTTGTATAAACTACTAAAAAATAGAATATTTGCTTGCAAATGATGGCAATATTCTATATAATGAAAACAATATAGTTAATAAATTGTACTCTTAGACAATTTAAAGGAGGATATTTTAAAATGGCAAAACAAAAATTTGAAAGAACCAAACCCCATATGAATATTGGTACTATTGGTCACGTTGACCATGGTAAAACAACATTGACAGCTGCTATTACAAAAACACTTCATGAAAGATATCAAATCGGTGAAGCAGTTGCATTTGAAAACATTGACAAAGCTCCAGAAGAAAGAGAACGTGGTATCACAATTTCTACTGCACACGTTGAATATGAAACACCAACAAGACACTATGCTCACGTTGACTGCCCAGGACATGCTGACTATGTTAAAAACATGATTACTGGTGCTGCTCAGATGGATGGTGCTATACTTGTTGTTGCTGCAACAGATGGTCCTATGGCTCAGACAAGAGAGCACATTTTGCTTTCTCGTCAGGTAGGTGTTCCTTATATCGTTGTATTCATGAACAAATGTGATATGGTAGACGATGAAGAACTTCTTGATTTAGTTGAAATGGAAATTAGAGAACTTCTTTCTGAATATGAATTCCCTGGTGATGATATTCCTATTATCAGAGGTTCTGCTTACCAAGCATTGCAAGATTCTACAGGCGAATGGGGCGACAAAATTGTTGAGTTGATGAATGAAATTGAAGCTTACATTCCTGAACCAGAACGTGATACAGACAAACCTTTCTTGATGCCAGTAGAAGACGTATTCTCTATTACAGGACGTGGTACAGTTGCTACAGGTAGAGTAGAAAGCGGTGTTGTTAAAGTACAAGATGAAGTTGAAATCGTTGGTTTAACAGAAGAAATTAGAAAAGTTGTTGTAACTGGCGTTGAAATGTTCAGAAAACTTCTTGACCAAGCTGAAGCTGGCGATAACATTGGTGTTCTTCTTCGTGGTGTGCAAAGAAATGAAATCGAAAGAGGACAGGTTCTTGCAAAACCAGGTTCTATTACACCTCACCACAAATTTAAAGCTCAAGTTTATGTATTGAGCAAAGAAGAAGGTGGACGTCATACTCCTTTCTTCAACAATTATAGACCACAGTTCTATTTTAGAACAACAGACGTTACAGGTATTATCTCCCTTCCAGAAGGTACAGAAATGTGTATGCCTGGCGATAATGTTGAAATGACAATTGAATTGATTACTAAAGTAGCTATGGCTCCTGGACTTCGTTTTGCTATCCGTGAAGGTGGTAGAACAGTAGGTGCTGGTTCTGTTACTGAAATTATTGAGTAATTTGTAAAAGCGATGATTTTAAGGGCTTTCCGAATAATTCGGAAAGTCCTTTTTTCATGTATTTGTGTAAATTTTTTAAAAATGGTGCCAAATCGGTGCCAGAAAACAGTTACCAGCCTTTTATTTGTTTTACTTGCTCTGCTCTTTGTGGGTCTTTGTGATATTGTAGTTTGAATTGTATTGTGTGTACAATTTCTTGCCTTGCCTCATCATCTAGTTGATAGAATGATGTCAAAAGATTATCTACATCAGGCATACTGTTTTTTCCAAACAGATACATAAGAGGATACATAGAATTTTTTAAATAAGTTTTTACTCGACTTCCGTCTAAAGCACCATGTAAGCCATCTGGTAGTGTTGGATATATTTCTTCTTCAGTAATGGCACCAGAAAATGGACTGGCAGAGCATATTTCATTTACATCAATTTCTAATTCATTTGCTAAACGTAATGCAAAATCAAAGCGTATATTGGAATCTTTTTGAATGATTGAATAAAGTGTCGTGGCACTGATTCCTGTAGCTTTTGCAATTTTGCGGACATTGGTACCTTTACTATCAAGTATTGCTTTTAGTTTTTTTCCATCTCCCATAAAAATCTCCTACTTTCATATAAAAATTTATTACGAACTCCATAAATTTAATTATTATCATAT
>OFFY01002387.1_pt1 | contig 13265 bp, 7 predicted proteins | sample 1521481 | NCBI WGS metagenome assembly OFFY01 (sample SAMEA3504117, study PRJEB24116) | mouse gut metagenome | biome: mouse gut; feature: mouse-associated habitat; material: faeces | place: Denmark | collected 2011
TGCTTTTTTTTCATCATTCCATTCCTTTGCTATTATTCTCATACCATTATGAACGGTATCTATAGCATATCCAGTAATACCCAGATTGTCTCTATTTTCTCTCAATATTTCAAATGCAGTATTTAATTCTTCCAAAGAATATACCTTTGCATCATCTATAATAATATCAATATTTGCATTTTCTTTTAAATCTGTTATACTATTTATACTTTTCTCATTGTTTAAAGGAACAATATGTAAAATACCATTATCCATATAATAGCCAGCATATAAATCTGGTGTTTTCTCTAACTCTTGTATGATATTTTGATATTCTATATCTTGTTGTATTGGTATTCCCCATACTGTACTAAAATTCATACAAATTATAATACAACATATTATCAATATCCATATTTTTTTCATTGCTATCACTCCTTGCAGTACTTTATACAAATCAGTATTTTTTATTTATTTTAGTAATGTTATATCACCTGATTGTATAGCATCTATATTTTGTGTAATACGTTCTTTTGTCCAGTCCCACCATTTTATTTTTAATAAATGTGATATTGTTTGTTCTGAAAAACGTTTTTTAATTGCTTTAGCAGGTACTCCTCCCACAATAGTATAAGGGGGTATATCTTCCGTCACTACTGCACGACTTGCTATAATTGCTCCATCACCTATTGTAACACCTGATAATATAATTGCCTCATAACCAATCCAAACATCATTTCCTATTACAATATCCCCTTTATTGTCCCATGAACGAGTAACATTTTTTCTGTCCAGTTCCCATTCTTCAAAAAACAAGGGAAAAGGATATGTTGACAATGATTTTAATGTATGATTTGCACTGTTCAATATAAAACAGGCACCACAAGCAATAGAACAAAACTTCCCAATAATAAGCTTGTCATGATTAATTTCATAATGATATAAAACATTATTTTTTTCAAACAATGTAGGGTCATTTACAAAGTCATTATACATTGTATAATCTCCTACTTGTATGTTTTTATTTGTAATAACATTCTTTAAATATATTGTTTGCTTATCTCCTGTGCGGGGATAAATTTGTTTTTCTGGAATAGCCATATAAAATCCTCCTAAATTAATCATACTTTTAAACTATTCCAGATAATACAATGCAAATCTTCACAGAAATCACCTCTTTACTTTGCTGTCTATTATACTACTATATTCTATTATATCAATTATATATATTGTTGTACATTCACACTACATTATTATAGTTATTCTATTTTAACTAATTCCCCATAGCTAAAAAAATCAGTATCATCTAATTCTAATGTTTTATCTACATAATATTCCAGCCAATCCAGAAAACTCATTGTATTATTGTTAATTGGATTGATAATAGGAAATATTCCAGCATCATTTGCAATATCATAATACCATACAGTTCCATAAGTATCTTTATCATCTGTATTTACAACTAATATACTATACATACCACATCCCTCATGACATAAATATAAATATCCAGCTTTCAATGTATTGTCATCTGTTTCAAATACAGCGTCATATTCTTCATCCGAAAGGCTTAAAATATCTAATGGCTTTTTTATTGTATAATGAAATTTTTCATTTACAGCAATTCCTTTTTGTTCTTTCAAACTATATAAACCATAAAATGGCTGTGTGCCACCACTTGCTACTGTTGTAATAAATTTTCTGTAATCTTCAGGTAATTTAATATTATTTTTCTTTTCATATTCTGCAACTTCTTTTTCTGTTAGTGGCTTGTCCCATTCTGGTGGAAATTTACCACAGGTAAATTGTGGGTGTTTACTTGAAAGTCTTTTCATATTCTCCATAAGCATTTTCATTCGTTCGTCTATATTCATGCTGTTATCCTCCTTAATAAATGTAATACTTATTTACCATTATACTACTTATCATACGTAACTACAACATTTTGCACTATGGTTTACACTTCTTTTTTGATTCTCATATCTGTAATTGTTAAAAACAATTTAAATCATACCATATCAGTTTTTCAGAATTTGATTTTGTACCATCAAAATCATCAATAAAATCTTTATAATGTACTGCACCAAGTTTTGTATACAATTTTCTTGCATTATCGTTACCCTTTACAATGCAAATGCTTATATTATTATACTTTCTATCTATAGCATATTGAAAAATATATTGAAGCAATTTCGTACCCACCCCTTTTCCTCTTGATTTTTGTAAAACATGAAGGGAATCCACATACAAGCATTGTTTTATTTCATTATCTGGTTTATATGCTAAAAAGCCCAAAAAATGATTCTGTTCATCATATGCAACAAAAATATTATGATTTTCTTTTTTCAAAAAGTCACTCCATTTTTTGACACCATAACAAATATCAATATTGTTTAAATACTGTTCTGAAAGTAAACCTATATATGTTGTTTTCCAGTTTAGTATGTATAATTCTGCAATATTTTGTATATCTGTATCATTTGCTTTTCTAATTACCATAAATTTCGCTCCTCTCAAAATATCTAATTATTTATTTTTATAATGAAAAACCACACCTTTTTATAGGTGTGGCTTTATCATAATTCATTGCATTTAATTTGATATTACAATGTTTGTAGAACATTCCATTTTTTCATTAGATGGTGTATATACTGTTGCTTTTACTGTTACAGTACCTGTTTTAGATGCTCTCAAACGATTTTTATTAGAAATTTTTGCACCTGTATTACCATCGTCTACAATTTCCCACTCTACATCAGTATATTCCTGTTGTGTTGTTTTAGAAACTGCTTTCAAAGGAATGCTAATATTTTTTCTGCACTGTCCTGATGTTTCAATTTTCACTTCTGAATGATTGATAATGCTTGTTGTAGTATTTTTGGTACTGCTTTGGCTTGTTTGTGAGCCACTTGCAGAGCTTATACTGGAAGTACCTACTTGTGTTGTACCTACAGATACTACTTGTCTTGCACTTGCCTTTGTCATATTTGTGCTTGACGATGTTTCACTTGATGTTGTACTGCTTGGCACTACATCATTCTGACTTGCATTATCTAACTGTGCATTTGGTGCAGTAATATTAATTGTCAATTCTTTTACAAAATTGTTATTTTGTCCCTTACCGTTTACAATCGTTGCTACCAATGTTACTGTTCCAGAAGCATTTGCATTTACTGTAAATGTATTTGTATTTTGATTCAAGCTACCTATATTTGTCACATTTACAACATTAGCTACTGTACTTGGTGCAAGCAATGTACCTTCTTTTACTTTCCATGTTACATTTTTGTATGTTGCATTTTCAGGAAGTACTTTTACACCTGTATGTGTTGTAATACCGTTTACAGTGTTTTTATTATCAGCTAAATATAACACAATATTTTCATTGCTACTGCTTATCATATTGTATGTTGTTGCTGGAGCAATAGGTGCTTGCAATCCTTTGATATCACTAAAAGCAATATCTGTTACTGCTGTAATATTGTTTTGGTTTTCAGTATTAGTATTTGTAGTATTATTTTCATTTGTAATAGTGTTTTCTGGAGTAACATTTTCATCTGCAACAGTATCCTCACTGATTATATCAATTGATGCTCCTCCTGCTGATGGTGTTGGTGTTCCATTTACATCAATCGTCAATATAGCAGTATATAACTTTCCATTAGCATCTACATAACTTTCATTTGTATCAAAATTGAATTCAATTTTTACTGGTTCAGTATGTTTTTGATTTGCAATTGTAATTGTTCCATCGCCATTTTTAACTGCCTGACCACCATCTACACTATATACTAAATTATCTCTAGAATAACTTCCGTCCTCTTTTTGATATTTTACATTACCAAAACTAATATTTTTTCCACCTACATCCGCAACATTTACTGTTGTTTCATAATCAGGTGAACTTCCATTAACTGTCCATCCCATTTCTGTAAAGTCAAGACCCAATACTTTTGTTTTTGTATTAGGAGAAATTAATGAAATATTAACTTCCTCAGATTTAGCTGCTGTTTTTCCATCTTTACCAAATGGAATTTGAGCATAAAAACTTACATCTTGAGTAGGAGTAAAAGCATATGCACCATTATCAGCTACATCTCCCGTAATATTTTCAGGTGTACCTAAAACAGTATCTTTTTTATACCATGAAATTTCTTGGAAAGATGCAAAAGCTGGAGTAAATTCAGCAGTCAAATAAACTGTTTTTTCTTTATTATCATTTGGCAAACTTGTAACATTCGACCCACCTTCTGTATCAAGTACCGAAATAGTCAATGTTTGAATATATTGTGGTTCTATTTTCAAAGTAATATCTTTTGAAATATTTCCACCATCAGCATTTGCAGTAGCCGTCAATGTAATAGAGCCTTCTTTTCCTGTTGTTGTTAATGTATAACTACTTGCATCTAATGTTGCTAGTTCAGCAGGTACTGATTTTGCTACCCAAGTAATAGTTGAACCATCTCCTGCCTCATTACATAACGTAATACTATCTTTACCCCTTACAATATATCCTGAAGTAACATTTCCTGATACATCTTGGTTATATTGTGTTTTAGTGTTTGTCAATTGAATAGTAGGTTCAAGTGCCTTGCATATTATAGAATTTGTTTCTTTTGTTATTATATCATCATTATAGTCTACACACGCTCTAAAATAAACACTTTTTCCTTCATATTTATTAGTATTTAAATCTCCTTCTATTATCTGATATTCTGATACATAATAGCCATCACTATTTGGACTTGAATTACTTACAGGTGTTGTAGTAATAGGTTCCCAAGTATTCCGGTCATAACTTTTTTCCCAGCCTGTTATTTTTGTATATGGTGTTTTATCACTATTTTCTACTCTTGCAGATAATGTAACTTTTTTTCCTACAGTTGCATTATTTGTTTCATTAGCTAAAGAAGCTCTTGCATTAATTTGTGGCATTATTGACGTAACCATTACCACTACATCTGTTTCTCCTGTAGTATATTCTGTTCCCATAGCTATGCCATTTTGTATAAATGCCTGTAAATTAACTTCACCTGCATATCCCTTTATAGACAATTTTGTATCTTTTTTATTTGTATCTTTTTCTATTGTAGCAAATTCATCTTGGCTACTACAATTTTTTGTGTCTTCTGCTGTATATCCCACAATACGCCATTCTACTGTTTTATTATCAGCCTGATCAGGTATTATAGTCGTAGTAATCGTAGTAGGTAAGTCTATTGTTGTAATGCCCTCTTTTTCTAATTCAGTAGGGTTAAATTCTAGTCTAGTAACAGGTATTATTTCATTAGTAAAATTAATGGTAAAGTCTTGTGTAAAATCTTGTAAATTTCCTCTTCCATTTGGTAATGTTGCTTTTACTGTTACAGTTCCTTTTGGCATTGCTACTGTATGGATTCCTGTTTCATCCTTATATTTTTGTTCTACAAATAAAATATAATTTTTTGTACTGCTGTTAGATTCTTTTGCTTCAATTCTTACTTTTTGAGATGTTTGTCCAGTAACTTCTTCAATATTTGTTTTCTCTTCATCTATTGTCCATATAATTTCAGATTGTTCAAAATAAGAAGATGCTTCTGGGGGGTCATATTCAAATGTTTGTGATGTTAATGAAATTTGATTTCCCTTCACTGTTAAAGTATGATTACCATCAGCCTCAGCAAATGTAAAACCTTCCACTGGAACATCAACCATTATTTGTTTATATGCTGCCCTATCTACAATAACTTTATCATTTTGGCTAGTATCATATATTTGCAGTGCAACGCTAACAATATATCCACTACCTACTGTAGTTTCTAATATAGCATCACCATTTTCTCCATTTGTTAATTCTGCCTGTATTGCTTGTGTAACACCTGAAAAAATCCATTTTGTTTTTAATGCTTCTTCATCACCAGAATAATTTAATACTTCAAATTTTGGTACACTTAATTTTAATGTTTCTCCAGCAATACAATAATATCTTTTTTCTTGTGTATCAGTATCTCTAGATTTTACCTCACTATTATCTTCATAAGTAACATCTGTTTCTAAATTGTATCGAAAACTAGTTGATGTATCCGCTTCATTTGGCATATCAGAAGTAATTGTAATTTTATCATTTGAGCCTACTGGTTTACTAAATTCTGCAAAAATTTGATGATTTTTATCAACTGCTTTAAATACATATGTTACTTCATTATATGTTTTACTACCTTCACTAATTTTTTTCAAATCTATTTCATTATCTGTACCTTTATCAATTACAACTTTTGAAACATGGCTTCCTTCTGATGCCTTAAATGTAATAGAGGCATCTTCTCCTTGTTTCACTATCACTGATGTATTATCACAACCACCAAGTGCAGGGTCATTAATAGATGCTTCAATTTTACAATCTCCTGTATTCACATCGCCATTATTTGAACCATTACTTGCATTACCATTACCGTCTGTACCTGCTCCTGCCTCAAAAGATACAATAATATCATGATTTGAACTTACATTATAAAATGTGTATTTATATGTTTGATACAATTTTCCATCTAAATTCACTTGGCTACCATTTATTACAATAGATGCCACATGATATCCTGTATTTGCTGTAATATTAAATTCTTTTGTCGCACCACCTGCAACTGTTTGTTGTCCTAATGGTGTAATTGTGCCATTTGCAGTACCAGATATAGATGATGTAATCACATAATTAGAAGATGGTGGTTGTGTACCGCCTTCTATTGACTCTGTACTACCTATTGTAATACCAGAACTAATATCATTTGTTTGTCCAGTAAACAATTTATCAATTGTACCTGTACCTTCCAATTTAATAGGAGAACGGGTTGTTAATGTATTAAATTTTCCACCATTCATTGTAATGGTAACATTTGTCAATCCTGCAACAACTTCTACTGCATTAATAGTACGACTTCCCCTAATTTGCACATCATTGTTGTAATTGATAACCAAATTGTTTGCATCTGCATCCATTCTAAATGTTTTAGACAATTCTTTATTCAAAATAACTTTATTCAATTTTTCATCAGATTCTAATATGGTATCTCCTGTAACATAAATATCTCCTTTTACAGAAGTATCTTTTAATTTGATTGCTACTGCTTCATCATGTCTTCCGCTTGTGCTTTTTCTGGAATAGATACTGCCACTTATGCTACAATTATCAAATATAACAGAATTGTCGCCACCGCCTTCAACATAAACGTTACCTTTAACAGTGACACCTTCTAATTCTATTGTACTATCTCCTGCTGCACTTGTAATTGTTAAATCATCATATGCAGTTAAATTTTTTACTGTAACGTCTTCTGCGGCAATTTTAACACGATTATATTTTTCGTCATCGCCATCAAATTTTTCGTCATCATCATCTAATGTCAAGTTGTCATAATCGTCATCGTCGTCATCATCATCTTTATAATTGAAGTTTGGTTTTCTAGCATTATCCTGTTGTATCAATCTTCTAGGCTGAATTTCAGAACGGACACCAGAAACATATACTGTCATAGTGTCAATTTTACCCTTACCAGAAATACGTACTTTATCGTAAACTTCCATTTCCATTACTTCTGCATCTTCACCTATTCTAATTCTTGCAGTGTCAGCATTTTTAGTAATTTCAAATGTATCAATATTAGCATTCGCATATAATTTCAAATCTACATCTGCATCTAATGTTAATGTATCTATATCAGCATCAATAATAATTTCTGATACAGTATCATCATCTATTAAGACATTCATATAGCCTTTACCATCAATACGTCCTTTTTCTTCAAAACGTACTTCATCTACATCAGAACTACCATTATTTTTCAAAACAGCATTTGATTTATTCATTACTACTGTTCCAATATTGCAATTATCTAATGTAATGGTATTGCCACCTTCTACATATAATGTTCCTTTCATGCGGATATTTTTTAATGTAATATTCTGGCTACCTACACTATGAGGTATCAACAAATCTTTTGTTAATGTCCTATTTTCTAATCTTGTACCTTCTAATATTGTTCCAGTAAATGTATCATCATTGGAAGTTGTATTATAATTATTAGAACTTGGTGTTACATATACAGGTGGTGTATAGTTATTATTATTTATAGAAGTATCAAAAGAATTGGAAGAAGTTGCAATCTTTTGCAAAGATGCCACTGCTTCTGCTCTTGTTAATGCCTGTTGAGGGCGAAATGTACCATCTGGATAACCACTCATAACACCATTTCTGGAAACAGCGCCTATTGCTCCAGCCGCCCAGTTTGCCATTGCCCATCTATCTGTATAATTGTAAGCTGCACCCTCATCACTTGCATAGCCCCTCAAATTTGCCAACATCACTGCTGCTTCTTGTCTGGAAACAGCACTTCCAGGGCGAAATGTACCGATTGTATCCCCTTGAATATAACCTGCTGCAACACCCTTTTGTATTTCACTGTATGCCCAATATCCCGGTTTTACGTCATTAAAAGAAATTCCCTGACTACTTGTAAAACCAAACGCTTTATTTGCTATTGTTACAAATTCAGCACGGCTAATAGCATTATTAGGACGAAATGTACCATCTGGATAACCGCTGATATAACCGCTGTTAATCCAGCTATTAATAGTGGATTCTGCCCAATGCCCATTAGTATCTGTTGCCGCCAAAGCCTCTATAGGCACAGCAACCACGGAAAACGCCATGGCAACAGACAAAATCCCTGCTAAAAGTCTGCTTTTTACTCTTTTCATAACTGCATTCTCCTTTCTGTTTTTTCATTGACATAGCCAATTTTAAGACATTCTCTCATTATATAAATATCGGCATAAACTGCAAAAAATAAAGAGTATGCTTAAAAAAACATTGGAGTTTTAAACGTATTACTGTCATGAAAAGATACATGTATAACATCAACATATAGTATAAATTTATTCTACTTTTTGAATATCCGCTCCTAATTTTGTTAATTTTTTCTCAATTCCATAATATCCTCTTTCAATGTGATAGATATCGCTGATTTCAGTTTTTCCTTCTGCTGCCAACGCCGATAATATCAGCCCTGCGCCACCTCTCAAATCTGTTGCTTTTACCTGTGTACCTGTCAATTTGTCTACGCCCTCTATAATGGCGCTTCTACTTTCTATATTGATTTTTGCGCCCATTCTTTGCAATTCTCCTGCATGTAAAAAACGATTTTCAAATACAGTTTCTGTAATCATACTTGTACCTTTTATAACAGAAAGCAGACTCATAAAAGGTGCTTGCATATCTGTAGGAAATCCAGGAAAAGGCATTGTTTTTAAACTAATAGGCTGTAATTTTGTTGTAGTATACACACGCAAAACATTTTCATCTAATTTTTGTGTTTTCACATTTGCTTCTGAAAGTTTTGCCAATATAGGTTTTAAATCTTTTTCTTTCACGTGTTCCACAACCACATCACCTTTTGTAATTGCAGCAGCTATCATAAATGTTCCTGCTTCAATTCTATCAGGCATAACAGTATGTTCTGCACCAAACAACTTTTTCACACCAGTAATGGTAATGGTATTTGTACCTTCTCCAATAATATTAGCCCCCATTTTTTTCAAAAACTCTGCCAAATCAATTATTTCAGGTTCAGCAGCAGCATTTACAATAGTAGTAACACCTTTGGCCAGTGTTGCTGCTATCATAATATTTTCTGTAGCACCCACACTTGGAAAATCCAAATAAATTTTATCTCCCTGTAATTTTTTAGATGTAATGTGTATAAAACCATGAGACTGTTGTGACTTTGCACCCAATGCAGCAAACCCTTTTAAATGCAAATCCACGGGGCGACTTCCTATAGGGCAGCCACCAGGCAATGGAATAATTGCCTCACCACATCTCGTCAGCAATGCACCCATAATCAAAAAAGAGGCACGCATTTTACCTGCTTTTTCATAATCAGTTTTTAATTTCGTAATATTTTGCGCTTTTATTTGAATACATTCTTTTTTTTCATCAAATTGTATAGAAACACCCATATCACATAACATACTACAAAGGGCAATTACATCAGACAATGGTGGTACAGAGTGTATAATACATTTTTCTTCTGTAAGCAATGTAGCAGCAATAATGGGCAATATTGCATTTTTGCAGCCACTTGTACAAACATTTCCTTTTAGTCCTTTGCTTGTTCCAATAATAAATTTTGCCATAGTGATACTATCCTTTCTGTAAAAGTGATAATAAAAGTAATATTGCAAAAATAGTATAACCAAAAAGACAAAAAACATATTGTAACTTTTCATAAAATTGTATTCGCATAATTTAAAAGTTTTTGCCCCGCTTTTTTCAAAAAGTGGGTGAGTTTGAGAGCAACGCTCTTAAAGTTTTTACTGAACATTATTTTTGATTTGCGTGACGTTGTCTCTGCACACTACAAACTTTCCCCCAAAAAAGTTTGACAAAGAACTTTACTTTTTGCCAACGCTATTTCTTCACTTTTTTTCGCACAAAAAAGACCGGCAATATGCCGGTCTTTCTTTGTGTTGTAATATAGAGAAAGTTTGTATAACTCAAACTGTAGAACGCGAGTATTACAATTATTGTAACAACTGAAGTACACCCTGAGGAACTTGATTTGCCTGAGCAAGCATAGCTTGAGAAGCCTGAACAAGAATGTTGTTCTTTGTGTATTCCATCATTTCTTTAGCCATGTCTGTGTCTCTGATACGGCTTTCTGCCTCTGTGATGTTAGTTGTTGTTGCTTCCAAGTTGTTGATTGTGTGTTCCAATCTGTTTTGAGTAGCACCCAAGTTACCTCTTACTGTAGAGATGTAATCAATAGCTTGATTGATTTTTTCAACTGCAGCAGCAGCGCCATCTTGTGTGCTGATATTAACATCTTTCAAACCTAATGCTTCAACATGGCAATCAGCAATATTTACTTCTAATTGATTGTAAGAATCAGAAGTATCACCAATTTGAAGTCTTAAGCCTTTAGCGCCTTCTTTTGGAGCTGTTACTGTAACAGTAGTAGCGCCTAATTGAGCTTCAATTTTTTCTTTAGATGTCAAATCTACTCCGCCTGTACCTGCATCAAATGCCTCAGCATTTGCTTTTGTTTCCTGCAATGTAATTTTGCCATCTTTGTAACCTACAGTAAATACTTCATTAGCTGAAGCTGCTTCTGTCAATTTTTGTGCTGCGTCATCTAAGAAAGTAGCAGATTCTGGGTCTAATTTGCTTAAATCAACCAATTTTTCGCCGTCTCCAGCTTTTGTTGTGCTGTCTGCACCTGTTTTGAATACATATGTTTCATTACCGATTTTCAATTTACTACCATCAGAAAACATTTCTTTTGTTGCAGTAAATTCTGCATTTGCCCATGCACCAGGTTTTGCAACAGCACCTTGTTTTTGTACTGTAGTAGCTGTATTGTAAACGCCAGCTGCAGTACCACCGCCACCAATTGTACCAGCTACACCAACTATCGCTGCATTGGCATCAGCAACATTACCAACATTTGCATTGAAAGTTGCATCAGTAGCTGTCTCAAATGTAACAACTGAACCATTAGCAGTACCTGTAAATACTACGTCTATAGGATTACCACCAGCATCTGTTCCTTTCAATGTAACACCTTTAGCAGCTACAGCAGCAGCTATAGCGTCAGCGTCCATGTCAGCATTAACATCAATTTCAATCTCTTGACCACCAATAGTAATTTTTGCTTTTGCACCTACACTTCCATCTGTAGGAGCTGTTATTGTTGCACCTGCAAAATCAATATCAAATTTTGCTTTATTACCACCAGCAGCACCTACTGTAACATTTGTAGCTGTAGGAGTAGTTATATTAGTTGCTGTAGGAGCAGCACCTGCTGCACCACCAGCACCACCAGAAGTAAATTCAATTGATATTTTCATATCAGCGTCTACAACTTCATCTGCTGTTGTAGGGTCTGCTTCTTGTTTGAATATCAATTCATTTTCTGTACCAGCTTCAATAGTGAATGACTGTCCACCAAAACTAGCTTTACCAGCAGCACCAGATGCAGTTTCTAATTGTTTTTGCAAAGCTGCAACGATTTTTGATGTATCGCCAGCATCAGCTGTAGCAATTTCAGTACCATCTGTAGCAGCAGGAGTATCTTTTACTTCAATTTCAAATGTATCATCGCCTATTGAAATTTTAATTTTATCTCCTTCTGCAGCATTTTCAATACGATAGTTACCAAGGTCAATACCAAATTCTGTTTTTGCTGTGTCTACGCCTTTTGCATGTACTACTGTTTGTGTACTAAAGTTAGCGCCTACTTCACCAACTTTAATACCTGTTGTTGATGTTGATGTTGTAGATTCGCTTGTCATAGAACCATCAAGCAATTTGATACCATTAAAGTTTGTAGCGTCGGAAATTCTATCCATTTCACTCTTCAACTGGTCCATTTCAGCTTGTAATTTTTGTCTGTTGCTATCGTCATATGTGCCGTTTGCAGCTTGGTTAGCAAGTTCAACCATTCTATTTAACATAGAGTGAACTTCTGTTAAAGCACCTTCAGCTGTTTGTACCAAAGAAATACCATCTAATGAGTTTTTCTGAGCAACTTCCAAACTTGTGATTTGTGCTCTCATTTTTTCGGATACAGCTAAACCAGCAGCGTCATCGCCAGCTTTGTTTATTTTGTAACCGGAAGACAATTTCTGTAAGTTAGCAGCCAATGCTTTGTTGTTACCACTTAATTTGTTGTACGCGTTTAATGCGGAAATATTATGTTGTATAATCATAAAACAAACCTCCTTGAATATGTCGGGGAGTATCCTTTCTCCCCCTCAATTTCATTTTCTATTTTTTATTTTTTTGTAATATATATTTCAATCTCTATGGGAAAGGGGCCCTCTCCCCCATACAGATGAAAAACAATTTTAGCGCTTACGCTTTGCTCCACCCAACATTCTTGTTCTTTTGATACATTCTGGAACATCGTGAGTTTTTTCGTAATTTTCTCCTCTTTCAATGCTCATTTCTTTGGGTGCGTCTATAGCCAAACGTAAACAGTTGTCAATAGAAACAACTTCAACAATAATGTTATCTCCTATTACAACATATTCTCCTGGATTCCTTCCTAATGATAACATGATAATAGTACTCCTTTCATTCCATTTAATAGTAATACTATTGTTACAGAGCAAAAAAAATTGCAATTTTATATAATTATTGATATGATTTTTTATTTGCTTTTTTTCCCTCTTGACTAATATATCGGCACACTATTTCAAAACTTAATAGTGTAACTATTATTTTTTTTATTTGTCTCACTATATGGTGAATA
>OFFY01002393.1_pt1 | contig 13252 bp, 6 predicted proteins | sample 1521481 | NCBI WGS metagenome assembly OFFY01 (sample SAMEA3504117, study PRJEB24116) | mouse gut metagenome | biome: mouse gut; feature: mouse-associated habitat; material: faeces | place: Denmark | collected 2011
TGAGAACGGCGGCAAGCTGCCCAACCGGGTGGTGCTGTTCTGCGATGAGCTGGGAACTATGCCCGCCTTTGACATCCTGCCGCTGTTCAGCGCCGGCCGGTCCCGGAAGTTGACCCTGGTGCCGATCATCCAATCGCTGGCACAACTGGAGAAAAACTACGGCAAAGAAGGTGCGGAGATCATAGTAGATAATACACAGGACACCATCTTCGGCGGCTTTGCCCCCAACTCCCAGACTGCCGAAGTGCTGTCCAAGGCCCTTGGCAACCGCACCGTCATGAGCGGCTCAGTGAGCAAGGGCGGCGGAAAGGACAGCGCCAGCCGGTCCCTACAGATGATGGAGCGGCCTCTTATGACGCCCGATGAGCTGAAGTCCATTCCCAAGGGTCAATTCGTGGTCATGAAGACGGGGACCCACCCCATGCAGACACGGCTGAGACTCTTCCTGGACTGGGGCATCTCCTTCGGTGATCCGTACCTGCTGCCGGAGAGGGCCGCTCGGAAAGTGGCCTACGCCAGCAAACAGGAGCTGGAGCAGGCCATCTTCCGCTGCCACCACGCACAGCAGATAGAGAGTGATACGCCTCCCGTTCCTCCAGTGCCGCTGAAAACGCCAACTGCCAGAGGCGGGGCGTCCTACGCCCAAGCCTGCACTTCCCAAAACGGGATGTCTTGACTTCCCCAAAGGGGCCGCTAATAAGACTGAGAAAAACAAAACTGAACTGAACGATACTGACCCATCCATCTTTCCCCCTACCCCCGCGCCTCCTGCTTCTCCCACTGCCGGTCGGCCCAAAGGTCGGATGAGGATGGATGAGATGGATAGATACCGAGAGCTGATAAAAGAAAATATCGACTTTGACCTCCTGCTCCAAGAGCATCCCTACGATGAGGAAACGCTGGAGGGCTATGTGGAGCTGATGGTGGAGGTCTGCTGTTCCCGGCGAGACTTCATCCGCATCGCCGGAGAGGAAGTCGCCACCGGCGTGGTCAAGAGCCGCTTTCTGAAGCTCAACCATGAGCATATCGCCTACGTTCTGGACAGTTTGAGCCAGAACACCACGCTGGTGAAGAACATCAAGGCGTACACCCTGGCGGCGCTCTACAACGCGCCCATGACCATCAGCCAGTATTACGCATCCCTGGTCAGCCATGATATGGCCCAGGACGCGGCTGGAATATAAACCGGACAGACGAAGGAGGATTTCTGTATGGCAAACAAAATCGACATTCTGGTGGTAGAACCCGGCGAGGCTCCCCGCCCCGCCAAGGTGGAGGACACGCTGGAAGCCTTTCAGCAGATCGTGGGCGGACCCATCGAGGCCGGGTGCTACCTGCCCCAGCGGGTGATGCTGGTCTGCAACAGCGAGGGCAAGCACATGGGCCTGATGCCCAACCGGGAGAACCCCACGGACAGCGGGGACTTCATCGCTGGAACCTTCCTGCTGTGCAGCTTCGAGGGGGAGCACTTCGCCTCCCTGACCGCCGACCAGCAGAAGGAGTTTGAGGCATACTTCGCCCTGCCGGTCGAACCGAGGAAGGACGATTCCGTATGACCGTGATGCGGCGGAGCAGAGCGCCCCCCGGATGGGGCGCGGTGATCTGAAACAGGCGGACGGCCCCACATGGGCCGTCCTAATTTTTACCGACAAGGAGATGATCGAAATGACAAAACAGCGGATTTCCATGCTGCTGTGTGCAGCGGTGCTGACGCTGTGCATGGCCTCGCCCCCTGCCCTGGCCGCTGACCGCTCGGCGGCCTGCTATTATCCCATCGAGGTGGAATCCTATACCGCTGGCGACTTCGACCAGCCCCGTATCCGCAAAGTCTACCAGCTTTCCCTCTCGGACGATCCGGCTGGCATCCCCACGGAGGACTTTGAGGAATACGGCATGACCTTCCACCTGATGGAGATGACCCGGAAAACGGAGGTTGGTACGGACACCCAACCGCTGACCAAGACCGTCACCACAGACAGCAAGACCGGCGACCTGGGCGAGATTCTGAAGCAGTTGGACCCGGAGATTGAGGCCGAAACAGAGGACGGCTACGCCGGAACGCTGAAACTGGACTATAACAGCGTCCAGGTGGATGTTAAGGGCTACGCTACTTCCACCCGCAGCCTCTCCGCCTCCCGAACCTATCCCAATCTCTCCGATGCTGACCTTGCTTTGGTTCCCAAGACGGTGACAGAGGGTGGCAAAACCCTCAATCTGGCGGATGTGAGCTGGTCCAGCACCACCGACATGGAGGGCGAGGACGTTGTGACGCGCTACACCGCTACCGCCAGCTATACCGGCACAGCGAGCAGCCGCTACGTCACTGGCTACACTGTGACCGCCGACTATACCGGGGAGGTTGCGAAAACCTCCTGCGAGGTCGTGACCTACACCGCCATCTTCGGCTGTACGGATGTGCCTTACACCAACACAGCGGGCGACTGTCCGCAGAACAGTGAGCAACAGCCCCCTGTGGGGGACGACCCCACCGAGAGCAATCCCCCGGACGATGGTTCCCAGGCTGACGGCGACACCGCCGCCGATGCCGCCGCCCCGTCTGGCGGGACAGCGGCCCTCTCTATCGCCGGATGCGTGGGCGGTGTTGCCGCTCTGCTTGCCGCCGCCTATTGGGGCTATGAAAAAATCAAGGAAAGGAGATCGGCCACATGAAATTGAGAACCCATCTGAAATCCCTGCTCATCTCGTCCCTGCTGGTCACACTCTGCATCACCCAGGCCAGCGCCTTGGAGTACGGCTTTGACGGCGCGGACGATTACCTGTTCGCGGAACCCACCTCCCAGGATGTGATCTATCAGGAGGAGGACCAGAACGTGAACCGGAGCAAAACCGCCGCCCTGATCGCCCCCGGCTTCGGAACGCCCACCAGCTACCTCCGAGGCAGCGGCGAGTACCTGACCCCCAATCTCGCCCCCGGCGGCATGGCCGGAAGTCTGGTGAACTCCCTGGGCAATTACGGCTACACCGATTCCGGCTCCAGCAACTATCCCGCCGCAGATACCTCTGTCGGCGCAGGGGCTTATCCCCCTGCTGGTAACGAGAATTTCACCACCAGCACCATCGGTTCGGCCAGCACCATCGGCTACACGGACGTGACCAGCGACCTCTACTACGACCGGGGCCACCTGGGGACGCTGAAAATCCCCTCCATTGGTGTGAATGTGAAAATCTATCAGGGGACGGACAGCGCCACCCTCGCCAAAGGAGCGGGCCACTTCACCGACACCAGCATTTGGGCCGGAAACGTCTGCATCGCGGGCCATAACCGGGGGACCAACTGCTACTTTGGGGAAATCCATACGCTGAATATCGGGGATGAGATCACGCTGACCACCAAACTGGGGACCCGCACCTACTCCGTCACCAGCGTCCAGAAGATCAGCGAGACAGACAACAGCGCCACCGGCTCCACCAGCGATAACCGCGTCACGCTCTTTACCTGCGTCCGCAACGAGAGTGCCTACCGCTGGTGTGTGACCGCCGTGGAAAAGACCTGACGGCCATGGAAAGAGCTGTGTAGGACCCACAAAAAACGCCGCTGATTTTCTACATCCTTCAAGCGTTCTCCAGCTTGCGTTGTGCGTACTTTTAGTGTATAGTATAATTGGGTTATTTTACGACAAAATACGACACTAACCGCACAGACAAAAAGGAGGACACTATGAAAAACGTAAAGAACATGGGAAAAACCTTCCTCACCCTGCTCACTGGGATGCTCCTGGGCGCGGCTCTGTTCAGCGGCGGCGTGGCACACGCGGCGGAAATCTTCTACAAGGCCGTCCCCAGCACGAACACTGTCTATCTGGACGGACAGCGGGTGGAGTTGGCGGCGTTCGCCATTGACGGCAGCAACTATGTAAAACTGCGTGACGTGGGTGAGCTGATGGGCTTCAACGTCTATTGGGACGGCGCTGTTCAGATCGACAGCGACGCCTCTTATACTGGTGTTGCGCCTGACAATGGTACAGAAATGCAGTCCCCCGCCCCGGTAGTAACGGAAACCGTTTCGGCACCTCCGGCCCCCACTCTGCCGGAAACGTCCTCCGGCCAGCCCTATACCATCAGCACCGATCATTGGAGCAGGACGGACTTCTCCCAGCAGGCCAACCCCGCCGTGTTTACCGGCGTGTATGACCGGGACCTCTACAACACGATCCGGCAGACCATCATGGACGGCAACAGCGATACTCCCGCCTATACCATGGTAGCCAAAGGCGATGAATACAGCGCCGTCAAGAACCTGCTGGGCCGTTTGGAGGGCGTTCTGCGCTATGAGCATTATGTCCCGCAGAACCTTGCCAACTACTATGAGTATCTGGACTATTTCGCCGTGTCCGCCGCCATGCCAGAGAACTATAAAGCCCCGTATGAGTTCATCCGACCTGTCATTGAACAGGCAAACCGGCTGGGTTCTGACCGGGAGAAGGTGGTCTATCTGAACGATTACCTGTGTACCCTGCTGGCCTACAAGAACGGCAAGACGGCGGGTGTGACCAGTACCTTCTCCACGCACAGCGGCGAACTGGAGGCCGCTTGCGGCTCCTACGCCAGAGCGTTCAAGTTCCTGTGCGGTGCGGCTGGCATCCCTTGTTTTACCATCAGCACCAATGACCACACCTGGAACATGGTCTATGTGGACGGTCAGTGGCTCCATGTGGATGTGTCCGCCAATGATCTGTACCGTCAGCAATACATCCTTCTCACGAACACGGTGCAGGGCCGCATCGACCGAGCGCCGGAGCAAACGGCCTTCTTGAAAGAACTGCTGGTTCCCGGCTCGACCAAATAATCCACGCAATAATCTATCAATTCCATATCCAAAAGTCAAGGCAGACCGTTCAGCGGCCTGCCTTTTCTTTATGCCCGGATGAAGAAAGGAGCATATTATTTTTATGAAGCATAAGCGATTCAGCCGTCTGGTGTCCATGCTGCTTGTCGTAGCAACTTTGTTCGGCCTGCTGGCACTCCCTGCCAACGCCGCATCCCTCGCTGACAGCGGCACCGTCACCATCCAGCAGGCCGGGTACGGCAACTACCTGTCCCGGAGTACGGGCGGCACCATCGGCGGCGGTTACTGGAAGTACACCAGCAACAACGGACTGACCGGGGCCGCCTACTGCGTCAACCACGGGCTGAAAGGGGTGTCCCCCTCCAAGGCCCTGACGGTGCAGGAATACAACCGCAACCCCAAGACCATGGGGGCCTTTGCCAACGGCTACCCCAACCGCACATTGGCGCAGTTTAAGGAACTCCACGCCGATGATGTGCGGGGCATCGCCAATTTGACCGAGGACGAGTACAAGTACGCGACCCAGGCGGCGATTTGGGCCACCTGCGGACAGCTTGCCGTCCCTGGCACGTCCTTTACGGCAGGACGCGAAACCCTTGCCGAACCCACCTCGGATGCACAGAAAATCCGGGTGTTTGACAGCGTTAAGGCTATTCTTCGCCTTGCCAACGGCTGGTCGAAGTACCTCTATACCGGGATGTATCTCCGGGCCGAGGAAAATCAGGATGTGCGCGGCGTGGAAGTTGTCAACGAGTTTGGTCTGAAAGGCGCCGCCGAGGACGGCACGGACGGGATCAAACTGGAAACGATCAACGGCAAGGAGTATTACACCCGCGTGATGTATGTGGCCTCCGCTACCTCTACTTGGATCGACGACCGCACCACAAAGGTCTATTCCACCGATGCCCCCCAGGGCACCATTTTTGTGGCGGAGAATAATTCCCCGCTGGCAACCGTGCAGGAGAACGGGGCCACCTGCTATAAGGTCGATACCAGCAAAGAGCGCAGCACCAACCTCAACGCCAACGGCAGCGAGTATTACGGTGCGTTCAAGGTCTGCATCCCCGTGGACACCGCCGCCGATGAAGGTTCCTTTACCATCAAGGCCACGGGCGGCGCGGCTCAATTCAACCTGTTCCTCGCCTACAACCCCTCTGCCTCGGAGCAGTCCTATATTATCTCCGACCCCGGCTACACCACGCTGGATGCCTCCGCCACATTCAAATGGAGCGGCACCGAAAATCTGCCCGAAACTGCCAGTCTCCAGGTGGTCAAGGCGGGCGCGGGCGGCTCCCCTCTGGAGGGTGCGGAGTTTACGCTGACAGGCGACAAGGGCACCACTGTCAGCGGCACCACCGACCGCAACGGGCAGATCATCTGGAAGGACCTCCCCGCCGATGAGAAGTTCACCCTGGCAGAAACCGCCGCCCCGGAGGGCTATCAGATCATTGCCCCTATGGGCGTCACACTGACCGCTGGCCGCACCTCTTATCTGACTGTAACGGACGATGTGGAGCACGGCTTCACCATCAAGAAGGTGGATGCGCAGAACAAGGGCAGCTTGCAGGGGGCCGTATTCCGCTTCGAGCAGATTGACGGCTCCTACATGACCACCGGCACCACCGGCTTTGATGGCACCATCTCCTTTGAGGGTGACGAGCTGCCCTACGGTTCCTACCGCATTACGGAGCAATCTCCCCCGGAGGGCTATGTAAAGTCCTCCCGCGTGGAAACAGTGGAGTGGGACGGCACTAAGGATGTGACCATCACTTGGGAAAACGTGCGTGACATTAGCCTGACCATCATCAAGGTGGACGAGCAGACCGGCGTTTCCCTCCCTAATGCCACCTTTGATGTGTATGCGGACGGCAAACTGATTACCTCTGTCACCACCAATGATTCCGGTGTGGCCCGTGTGACTGGCATCAAAAAGGAAGCCTACATTGAGGTGGTGGAAACCGCCGCCCCTGCGGGTTATGTACTGGACAAGACCCCCCACGGCATCCACATTGACCCTTACAACCCCGCCACTGAGGATGACCCCGTGCTGACTGTCACCAACCGGGCGCGGCCCGCCCTGCGTATCTTGAAGTACGACCTGACCAGCAACAAGCCCATGCCTGACGTAACCTTCGAGGTATGGCATGACGGCGACCTGTTTGGCGAGTACACCACCAACGCCAGCGGCGAGGTTTTTCTCTATGATCTGGAACCCGGCACCTATCTGGTGAAGGAGATCGCCACAGACGATGAACACGTTGTCAACTCCACCCCCCAGCAGATCGAGTTGAAGGCCGGTGAAACGCAGACGCGGGAGCTGGTCTTTTTTAATTCGCTGAAACCGGGCATCCATCTGGTGAAGGTGGACAGCGTGACCATGAAATCCCTGCCCAATGTCCGCTTTGAGTTCAAGCTGGTGGGCGGCAGCTATCGGCAGGAGTTCACCACTGACATTAACGGCGAGATCGACCTCAGTAAGCTGACACCCGGCGCATATGAAGTGCGGGAATTGGAGGCCCCGGACGGCTATTTGATTGATGATGCTGTGCGGGTGGTGCAGGTGAACCCGGATGAAAACGCCAATTTTGTGTTTACGAACACCCCCAAGCCCTCCCTGCGGCTTATCAAGACCAGTTCGGACGGCACACGGCTGGGCGGGGTGCATTTCCGCATCGCTAAGATTGAGGACGGCACCCATTATCTTGACCGCATTACCGATGATAACGGCGAGATCAACATTTCCAACCTGGAACCGGGCGTGTACTCCGTCAAGGAAACTGCCACCGTTGCAGACCACATCCTTGATCTCCAAGAGTATCATGTGGAGCTGTTTGCGGGCCAGACCAGCACCATCACCATTGAGAACCAGAAGCGGCCCAACCTGATCGTCTACAAGAAGGACGCCGACACTGGCGACCCCATCCCCGGCACCATCTTCACTGTCCGGGCGGCGGACGGCCACAGCGTGGATGAGATTAAGACGGACAGCGAGGGCAAGGCTACGCTGGACAACCTTCTGCCTGGTGTATATGAAATCTCCGAGAAATCCGTCCCGGCCCCGTGGCTCATGGATGCTGACCCCCAGCTTGTGACCCTTTACCCCAACCGCGACCATACTGTGTACTTCCAGAACCACAAAAAGCCCACCCTGACCGTGAACAAGGTGGACAGCATCACCGGCAGTCCCATCAAAGGGGCTAAGTTTGAGGTCTGGTACGGCAGCAACAACACGACCACGGGTGAACTGAACAGCCTGGGCACTTTCTACTCCGACGCCAACGGCCAGTTTTTCGTTGACCTGCTGCGGGACGGCTGGTACAAGGTGACGGAGTTGGAGCCTGCCGCTGGCTATACCATCAAGCAGCCCGCCACCCAGGAATTTTACATCAAGGGCGGCGAGAGCAAGGTCATTACCTTTGAGAATGTGCCGAAAAACGCCATTGTGGTGGAGAAATACGATAGTGTCACCGGCGCGGCTTTGCCCGGATGCACCTTCCAACTGCGCTACCTCGGCGGCACCAGCGGCACGGGCGGAACCGTTATCGGTACAAAAGTCACCGGGAAGAACGGCACCGCTATGTGGACGGGGCTGAACCCCGGCGCTTATGTACTGGAGGAAGTGGATGCCGCCGATGGCTACAACATCATCCAGTCCTCCGAAACCATCATGCTGGCTGACAGCGGCGAACAGAGCGTTGTCACGGTCAGATTTACCAACGCCCCGGACGGCCAACTCCTGATCCGCAAGGTCTGTTCGGTCAACCCCTCCGTCACCTTACAGAACGCCGAGTTCAAGGTTTTGTATGCGGATGGAACCGTCGTGGGTGACAGCAACGGCGTGTACCGCACCGATGAAAATGGCGAAATCCTCATTACCGGGCTGACACCGGGCAAGAGCGTGGTGGTGACGGAAACCCGCGCCCCTGCTGGTTTCATTCTGGACACGCAGAGCCAGACGGTGCAGATCAAGGAGGGGCGCACCGTGTCCCTGACCTTTAAGAATCAGCCGAAAGGGGCCATCATCATCCAGAAGCGGGACAGCGCCACCGGCCAGCCTTTGAGCGGTGCGGAGTTCCGCGTTACCACCGCCGCAGGATGTGAGGTGGGGCTGGACGGTGTGATTGGCACATCCTCGTTGACCCAAAACGGCATTTTCACCACGGACGCGCAGGGAGAAATCAAGATCACCAATCTGGCCCCCGGCGCCTATGTGCTGAATGAAATCAAGGCGCCGAATGGCTATGTGATCGACACCCCTTCCACCAATGTGGTAATCGGGAGCGGCGGTGATACACAGACTGTCATTGTGAAAAACTCCCGCGCCGGAACCCTGCTGATCGAGAAGAAGGATTCTCTTACCAATAAGCCGCTGAAAGGCGTCACCTTCAAGGTCACTACCGCCGCAGGTGAATTTGTGCCCGATGAAAGCGGCAGAATTTCCTCCAATGGCCTCTATAATACCGATGCCAACGGCCAGATCACCATTTCCGGTGTGGTGGGGACGCTGGTGGTCACAGAGGTCAAGACCCTTCCCGGCTATGTGATTGACGAGGCCAGCCGCAGCCAGACGGTTGTGGTCTATCCCAATGATACACAGAAGCTGACCTTCTACAACACCCCCGGCACAACGCTGGTGATCCAGAAGTTTATCGCCGGAACCGACAACGAGCCGCTGAAAGGTGTCAAGTTCCTGGTGACGGACGATAACGGTTCCCCTGTTGGCCCAAGCAACGGCGAGTATGTCACCGATGCTAACGGGCGCATCACCATCAACGACCTCACTCCCGGCAGCACCGTTACCGCCCGCGAGGTGCAGACCGTGGAGGGCTATGTGCTGGACGGCTCCCCCAAGTCCATCAAAATTAAGGAGGGTGAGGTTCAGACCCTTACCTTCACCAACAAAAAGGCTGGAACATTGGTCGTTCTGAAGAAGGACAGCGTGACCGGCGCACTGATTCCCGGCGCGCAGTTCCAGCTTACCTACGCCAACGGCGGATTTGTGGACGCCGATAACGGCCATTTGTCCAGTAACGGCCTCTATACCACCGATGACAAGGGGGAAATCCGCATTTCCGGTTTGGTGGGCACGATTGTCGCCAAGGAGATCAAAGCGGCCCCCGGCTATGTCATGGATGCCACTACGCAGACGCAGACTGTCACCGTCAACCCGGAAGATACGCAGACCCTGACGTTCCTCAATGATCCGCTGTGCAACCTGACCCTCACAAAGCTGGATTCCGTGACCGGCAAGCCCATCCCGAATACCGAGTTTACCGTGAAGGACGGCGACGGGAACGTGCTGGGCCGCTACACCACCGGCAAGGACGGCACAGTAACTGTCACCGGGCTTGTTCCCGGTAGCACCGTTGTGGTCAGCGAGAGCAAAGTCCCCAGCGGCTATGTTCTGGACACCACCCCCAAAACCATCATCGTGAAGAACGGAGCTAACAGCCTGACCAGCAGCGGCACCGGGAATACCAATGTCGGGAATAACGGCAGCGGCGGCAACGACCTGACCTTTGAGAATGACCCGAAGCAGACCCTTACCATCCACAAGTACATTGAGGGCACAATCAACGAGCCTCTGGCCGGTGTCGCTTTCAAGGTGGTGGACGGTAGCGGCACTCCCGTTGGCCCCAGCAACGGCGTGTTTTACACGGACAACAAGGGTGAGATCGTGATTGAGGGCCTGGAACCCGGCACCACCATCACCGCACAGGAGGTCAAGACGGTAGATGGCTTCGTGCTTGACGGGACGCCCCAAAGCGTAAAAATCAAGGTGGGCGAGGGCGCTCCCCAACTCACCTTCTGGAACAAGCGGGCGGGAGAGCTTATTATCCGCAAGCTGGACAAGGCCACTGGCGAACCGCTGGCGGGTGTTGAGTTTGAACTGACCTACGCTGGCGGCGGCTACGTTGATAACGCGAACGGCCATCTCTCCAGTAACGGCCTCTACACCACCGATGCCCATGGTGAGATTCACATTTCCGGCATCACTGGCACCATCGTGGTCAGAGAAACCCGGACCATTCCGGGTTATACCATTGACCCGGCCACACAGACGCAGACGGTGAAGGTCAACCCCCAGGACACGCAAACTTTGACCTTCTACAACGCGCCCAAGCAGACTTTGACCATCCAGAAGTATGTGGACGGCACCACCGACCCCATCCAGGGTGTGACCTTCCTTATTACCGACAGTAACGGTACGGTGCTTGGCTCCAGCAACGGCGAGTTCACCACGGATCGCAACGGGCGCATTGTGCTGACCGACCTGACCCCTGGCACCACTGTCACCGCAAAGGAGGTACGGACGGCCAGCGGCTATGTGCTGGACACCACCCCGCAGAGCATCCTCATCCGTTCGGGTGAGGCGCAGACCCTGACCTTCTTTAATAAGGCCGAGGGCGGCTTGGAGCTTATCAAGGTTAGTGAGAGCGACAAATCCAAGCGAATCCCCGGCGTCAGCTTCGAGATCAGGAAGATGGACGGCGGCCTGATTGATACTGTCACCACCGACAGCAATGGCCGGGTGCATATCGACCTGGACGCTGGCGATTACTACGCCGTGGAAACCGAGGCGGCGAAGGGCTTCAAGCTGGACAGCACCCCTCACTACTTCACCGTGACAGACGGCAAGACCACCACGCTGACCGTGACCAACAAGGCGTTCAGCGGCATTTTGATTCATAAGACCGACAGTGTGACCAGCAAGGGCATCTATGGCGTGTCCTTCCTGCTCTACGATGCCAGCAACACTCCCATCGGCCAGTACACCAGCGACAACAGCGGCTATGTCTACATTGAGGGACTGACTACCTCCGGGCGGTACTATCTCCGTGAATTGGAGAACGAGGGCTACATCGTGGACACGCAGATGAAAACCGTCTATGTCACCGCTGGCGAAACCACGCTGGTGGAGTGGAAAAACACCCCCATCACCGCCCAAATCCAGATCATCAAGAAGTCCGCTGACTACAATCCCACCAATGGCCTGCCGGAAGGAACCCTTCTGTCCGGCGCGGTCTTTGAGATTTATGACAAGGCCAACAACGTGGTGGACACCATCAAGAGCGACAGCCGCGGACTGGCAGTTTCCAAGCCCCTCCCGCTGGGCCGTTACACCATCAAGGAGGTCAAGGCCCCGGACAACTACGGCGTGAACGATACCGTTCTCAACGCTTATCTGGAGCATAAGGGACAGATTCTTACCTTCGAGGTCACGAACAAGTCCCTGACCACCGGCGTGTCTATCACTAAGACAGGCCCCAAGGAGGTCATGGGCGGCCAGCCGGTGCGCTATATGTTCTCCGGCATCGCCAACACCAGTAATGTGATGCTCACCTCCTTCTATTGGCGCGACACCCTGCCCGCCGAGGTTATTCTGGATAAGGTCGTGACCGGCACTTACAACCGTCCCGGCAACTATAAGATTGTGTACCGGGTCAATGGCGGCGAGTACCAGACCTTGGCCGACAATCTGAGTACGCAGAAGAACTATACCCTGGCCGCGTCCCCTGTGGCCCTTGGGCTGGCCTCCAATGAGCGCGTGACCGAGATCATGTTTGTATTCGGTCAGGCCCCCGCTGGGTTTGCCCAGGTAGAAAAGCCCTATATCTACTGTACCGCCAGACCTGGCCTGCCCGCTGGTTCCTTCGTAAACAAGGCTGATGTGGGCGGCGTGTATAACGGTGAGTGGATTCAGGCCGTTTCCCGCTGGGTAACGACTATCTACGGCAAAAAGACCACCCTGCCCCGGACGGGCTATTAAGGCTGGCAATTTCCCAAGTCAATATCAACCCACTTTTGCCCCGGAAGGACTTTGTTCCTTCCGGGGCTTTTCTTTTGCTCAAAGGAGGAAGATACAACGGAAAAGCAAGAAAACACCAACAATTTCTGCTCGATTTCACTGTCCGGCGGGAAAGATTCGACAGCTATGTTCCTGCTGATGCTTGAAAAAGATATGCCTATTGACTGCGTTCTTTACGCAGATACAACGATGGAGTTCCCTGAGATGGAGGCGCACATCGCCAAACTGGACGATCTTCTCTACCGGGAGCGCGGCATCCATATCACCACCCTGCGGCATCCCCATGGTTTTGAGTGGTTGATGTTTGATGTTCCCCAGCAGCAGAAGCGGGCCATTGAGCGCCGTATCGCCATGGACCAGCCCTTGACCGGCTACGGCTGGCCGGGAATGAAGGTGCGCTGGTGTACTGGGCAGCTTAAAACCCACCTCATAACGAAAGAAGTCAACCGGCTCAAAAAGGGAAAAAATGCCCTGCACTACATTGGCATCGCCGCCGATGAGGCCCATCGGTGCAAGGCCGACCCGCAAAACCGTTATCCCCTGGTGGAGTGGGGCATCACCGAGGCCCAGGCCCTCCAGCTCTGCTATGACCGGGGCTACGATTGGGGCGGGCTGTATGAGATATACCACCGCGC
>OFFY01002400.1_pt1 | contig 13215 bp, 14 predicted proteins | sample 1521481 | NCBI WGS metagenome assembly OFFY01 (sample SAMEA3504117, study PRJEB24116) | mouse gut metagenome | biome: mouse gut; feature: mouse-associated habitat; material: faeces | place: Denmark | collected 2011
TACTCCCGGGGCACCGCCGCCAGGGCCGCGTCAGAGACCGAGATGACGGAGGGCAGGATCATGACGGCCAGCACGATCATGGCGGCCAGGAGGGTGTCCCCCGCCGGCAGATCCAGCCAGGCGCGGAGGGCGGGCACCAGCACGCACATGCCCACCAGGCCGTAGACCACCGACGGGATGCCCGCCAGCAGGTTCACCGCCGGACGGATGAGCCCCGCCAGCCGGGGAGGGGCCGCCTTGGCCAGGAAGAGGGCGGTAAAGAAGCCCACCGGCACCCCCAGCACAATGGCCCCGGCCGCGCCGTAGACGGAGGTGAGGATCATGGGCAGGATGCCGAACCGGGGATCCGTGGCGTGGGTGGAGGCCCAGGTGCGGCCCAGGAGGAAGTCTGTCAGGCCGATCTCCCGGATGGCCGGCAGGCCGGCCAGGATCAGGTAGACGGTGATGAGCAGGACAAAGGCGATGGCCGTCAGGCCGCAGACCAGAAAGAGGGTCTGCATGGCGAACTCGGCTGGTTTTATCCGGCGCTTCATGTGGCGTGCCTCCTCTAACATTTTTCTTTTGATTCTTTTCCGTGCAGTGGCCGCAAAGCGGACACTAGCAGCCCAAGCCGCCTTTGGCGGCGCAGTGGTTTGTTCACAAAGAAAAAGTACACGTCCCCCCTCGTAGCGATTAGTACCTGGGCCGTCCCACCAGCCGGCCCTTGCCGATGGCGTACACGTCGTCGGTAACCATCTGGAAGGACGCCTTGCGGTTTTCGGCCTTGGCGCGCTCGGCGATCTTGCCGGCGTGGAAGTCCTGGAGGTCCTTGGGGAAGGGCAGGTGGCCCAGGTTCAGAATGCGGATAGCGCCTTCGTTGTCACGGCAGGGGAGCATGAGGCCCGCGTTGGCCCGGCAGGGGGCGAAGGGCACGTCCAGCACGCCCGCTTCCACGCCGCGGCACACGCCGATGGCGATGTCGCCGTCGCCCAGCTCGAAGCACTTGTCCACGATGCAGCGGGTTTCCTGGCAGATGATCTCCTCCTCCTGGGGCAGGCGGGCGTCCTGGAAGGTCTGGTCCGCCATCATGTTCACCACCTGCTTGGTGCAGCGCAGACCCTGGGCGTTGGCCTCCATAGTGGGGATGCCCACGGCCTCGTGGGGGCTCTTGACGATGACCTTGGTGGCCTTGGAGAAGGCCGCGATCAGACTGCCCGTGGAAATGACGCCGAAGGCCTTGGCCTCGTCCGCCGGGAAGCCGCCCATCCACTGGTGGAGCACCGTGGTCACGTCCACGTCCGTGTAGCCGTACTTGGCCAGGTACTCGTCCGTCAGGGCCTGCAGGGTGCGGATGGCGGCCACGTCCTGGACCAGGTTGCCGCACTGACCGTAGCCCACAGTAATGTTCTTCACGCCCTGCTCCGCCGCCAGCAGCGCCTCGATGATCGCCGCCGCGTGGGAAATGCAGGGAGGCACCAGGGTGCCGGTGAGGGGGCCGTAGGGCTCCCGGTTGATGGATACGCCCATCTCCTCATAGAGGCCCGTGAGACGGTCCACGTACTGCCAGTCCCGGATGGTGCGCTCCATGGGGATGTTCTTGCAGTAGGGCAGGTTGTAGGAGATGCCGCCGCCCTCGTAGCTGGTGAAGCCGCCGGCGTAGGTGATCTCGGTGAGCAGCCGGGCGTCCGGGGTGCCGTGGCGGACCTGGAGGGGGGTGTGGACGCTCTCAATGACCTGACGGCAGCCGGACACGCCGTGGTTCACCGCCGGGAAGCCGTTGAGCATGGCCCGGCTCAGGCGCACGGACTCCTTGATGCCGTTCTCCGCCTCCTCGTAGCGGTTCTGGCGGGTATAGCTGTCGATGGTGGTGGGCAGCAGGTCCGCCTCGCCCTCGTCCTGAAGGTGCTCCAGGAGCTTGATGTGCTCGCTGATGAGGGGCACGCCGGCGCGGGGCTGTACCAGGGTCCTGCCCGCCTCCTTGGCGGCAAGGAGCTTCTTGGAAAAAATGCGCTCGTCGGCCATGGCCTTGTGGTATGCCACGGATTCCTCCAGATCCACGTCCTTGCCAGTGGGCCACTGGGCCAGGACTTCCTGGCGCAGCTGGGCGAATTCGCCATCCGGAATCCGTTTATTTTTCAGTTCCATACTTCTGTAACTCCTTTTTCATGATCCGCAGGGCTGCGGCCGGATACCGGCCTGCCAGAAGGCCCATCGCGGCTAAAATGTAAGTCTTGTCCACCCAGACATCCGCGTCCCTGGGCCGCAGGGAGTTGGGCTGGGCGGCGGACCAGAAGGCGTGCCGCGCGATCTCCGCCACCCGTCTGGTATGGATCAGGCTTCCGCCTGTTACAACGACCTGTTTCACATGCATCAGGTTCTTTCCGGACTGGACGAAGGTCTTGCCCATCATGGTATAGGCCTCCTCCATGGTTCCGGCGTGGCGGGCCACCGCCGTCTCCACCGCCAGGGAGGCCAGGGCGTAATCCAGCGCCTCCAGCTCCGAATCCCCTTCGGGCAGCTTGTCGGTGTGGTCCCGCAGCATCGCCAGCAGCTCCTCCGCGCGCTGAACAGAAAGTCCGGAGAGGCGGCTGACCTGGTCAATGCCGGCGGCCTCCACGATGCCCCGGACGCTGTAGCGCATGCCGATGTCGCCCTCCACGGTCCGCTTGGCGAAGGGCTCCGGCAGGCCTTTATAGACGGTGTTCATCTGCTCGGGCATCCCGTCGGCCATGGAGTAGACGTCCGTGGTCGCGCCGCCCACGTCCACGGCCACCAGGTCGCCGATGCCGGGCTCGCCCTCGCAGCCGCTGCTCAGCAGCTCCATGGCCTGGAGCACCGCCGAGGGGGTGGGCATCAGGATGTCCGACAGCAGGCCGGTCACCCGGGAGAGCCCCTTGGCCTGGACGATGCGGTCCAGGAAGATCTCCCGGATCTTGCTCTGGGTGGGCTCGATATTCAGCACGCCGAATTTCGGCATGACGTTGGGGCAGATGTACGTGGTATGGCCGGCGAGGATGCGCTCGCATTCCCGGGCCGCCGACCGGTTGCCCGCAATGACGATGGGAAAGTCCGGCGGCAGGGAGGCCAGCATCTTCGCGTTGTGGAGGATGCACTCCTGATTGCCGCCGTCGGTTCCGCCCACCAGGAGGAAGATGTCGGGCTTCGCGGAGCGGATGTCCTCCAGGTCGTCCTCCGTCAGCTGGAAGGAGTAGAGCCCCGCGATCTTGGCGCCCGCGCCCAGACTGGCCAGCTTGGCGGCCTCGCTGGTCAGCTCCGGCACCAGGCCGCTGGTCACCATCCGAAGCCCTCCGGCGGCGGAGGAGCAGGCGAAGGTATCGGAGAATGCCAGCTTCCCGGTCTTCTCCTCCAGCCGCTCCAGCCCCAGGCGGAGGCCGTCGTTGATGTCGGTTTGCACCGTGGTGTAGGATGCGGCTGTGCCCAGGAGGGCCTCCGCATCCAGGTCCACGGCGGTCAGCTTGGTATAGGTACTGCCGAAGTCAATGAGCAGAACCGGGTTCATTGCTCCTCACCGTCCATGTGCAGGAGCTCCCGCAGGGCTTCGATGGTCGTCTCCGGCAGCGTGTTGGGAGGGAAGGCCCGGTCAAAGCCCATTTCCTTGAACCGCTTCTCTACGTCCTCGAATTTCTGCTTGCCGATGACGATGTTGCCGCCGACCAGCAGGGGAATGCCCTTCAGACCGGCCTCGTCGCACTTCTCGCGCATTCCGCGGCAGTCCAGCTCACCCTGACCGTACAGGGAGGAAACCACGATGGCGTCGGCATTGGCCTCGATGGCCGCGGCGATGTACTCCTCCTGGGACACCATGACGCCCAGGTTGACCACCTCGAACCCGGCCTCCGTGAACGCGTGGTAGAGGATCTTGTTGCCTACCGCGTGCACGTCGGCGCCAATGACCCCAATGATTAAAACCTTCTTCTTTTTCCCGCTCTCCATAGATATCACCTCTGCATAGAAATTGCTTCAGGAGCATCCGGAAGCATGCGCCTATATCATAAGGCGGTTGTTCAAATTTGTCAATAGTTTACGAAAAAAACCGCAATTTTTATTAATTGTGCAGTATAAAAACAAAAAACTTGCACTTGTGAATTATTTGACAATCAAACGGCGGCGGAGATGCAAGCTCTGAATTTTTTCCTGCAAATTGATATCCCCCGCCGGATGGTCCGGCGGGGGATAGGCCTTGCGGTCAGAACTCTGACCGGTTTTTTGCGCGGGATTGAGGCGGGCTGTGCGGCAAGTTTTCCGGGAGAAAACTGCAGGCCGGGCTGCGCCCCGGTCCCGCAGGCTGCAGCCCGCAGGGCCGCGTCATGCCTCCTGGCCGGCCAGATAGGCGGCGCGGCCCGTCTCGTAGAGGTTATTTCCCTCGCTGTCGATGACCACGATCACCGGGAAGTCCTCCACCTCCAGGCGGCGGATGGCCTCCGCCCCCAGGTCCTCGTAGGCGACGATCTCCGCCTTCTTCACGCACTGGGCCAGCAGCGCGCCGCAGCCGCCGATGGCCCCGAAGTACACCGCGCCGTGCTCCTTCATGGCGGCGATGACCTCCGGGCCCCGCTTGCCCTTGCCGATCATGCCCGTCTCGCCCAGGGAGATCATCAGCGGGCTGTAGGCGTCCATGCGGTAGGAGGTGGTGGGGCCGGCGGAGCCGATGGCCTCGCCGGGCCGGGCCGGGGTGGGGCCCACGTAGTAGATGGTGCAGTCCTTGGGGTCAATGGGCAGTTCTTTGCCCTGCTCCGCCAGCTCGCACAGCCGCTTGTGGGCGGCGTCCCGGGCGGTGTATATCACGCCGGACAGCAGCACCGTGTCCCCCTCTCTCAGCTGCTTCAGGTCCTCTTTCAGAACAGGCGTCGTCAATTTACACTGCATTTACAGCACCTCCGTCGCTCTCCGGGTGACATGACAGCTCACATTTACCGCCACCGGCAGACCGGCCACGTGGGTAGGGGCAGTCTCGATGGCCAACCCCAGGCAAGTGGTCTTCCCGCCAAATCCCTGAGGGCCAATGCCCAAGGCGTTGATCTTCTCCAGCAGTTCCCCCTCCAGGGCGGCATAGTAGGAGTCGGGATTTGCCTCGCCTAGGGGACGCAGCAGGGCGTGCTTGGCCAGGGCAGCCACCTTGTCGAAGGACCCGCCGATCCCTACGCCCAGTACAATGGGCGGACAGGGATTGGGCCCGGCCAAGCGGACGGTCTCCACCACAAAGTTTTTCACACCCTCCACCCCATCGGCGGGCTTGAGCATGGCCAGCCGGCTCATGTTCTCCGATCCGAAGCCCTTGGGCACCACAGTAATGGCCAGCTGGTCTCCGGGAACAATACGCACTGTAATAGAGGCCGGGGTGTTGTCCTCTGTGTTGACCCGGCGCAGGGGGTCGGCCACGATGGACTTGCGCAGATAGCCCTCTGTGTACCCCTGGCGGACCCCCTGGTGGATGGCCTCCTCAAAGTCCCCGTCGATGTGGACCTCCTGGCCCAGCTCCACAAAGACACAGGCCATGCCCGTGTCCTGACAGATAGGCAGATTCCGCTTCCAGGCGTCCAACTGATTCTGCTGGAGCAGCTTCAGGGTCTCCTCGGCCAGGGGCCAGGTCTCCCAAAAGCAGGCCAGCTCCATGGTGTCGGTTACGTCCTCGGGCAGGACGGTGTTGGCCCGGATGCACAGCCGGGCCACGGCGGCGGTGATTTCAGCGGCGGATATGGTCCTCATGGCGGAAAACTTCCTTCCATAACTATTTCTCCCTCATTTTACCATAGTGAAGCGCCGCTTTCAATAATCAAAACGATAGAAAAAAGGAGGAACATTACAGTTCCTCCTATCCCCAGTCGTGGCGGTCGGTGCCGATATCGTTCTTGTTGTACAGGCTGACGATCCTGTCGATGCGCTCAAAGCAATCCGGATCGTCTATGGTGTCGTCTTCCAGAATGGCCCGAATCTCCTCCAGAATCTGCAGGGCCCTGCTGTCAATCTCCTTTATGCGCTGCGACAAGCTGCTTTCCTCCTTCTTGATATAATTCAGCAATTCCCATCCCAGTATTTGAGCGTATATCGACTCTGCGATTGGTAATGACATATAAATCACCTCTCCTGCATTATATGTCATATTTGACCTAATAGCAATAGGTCAATTTGCCATAATATACGCAGGTGATGATATGTCTAGGTTGAGAGAACTGCGTAAAAAGAAGGGATTTACTCAGATTAAAATGCAAATGCTGACCGGTATTGACCAGAGTAACTATTCCAAACTCGAAACCGGAAATCGCAATTTGTCGTTTGAACAATGCAGACAACTTGCGTTAATTTTAGGTACCAGCATGGACTATCTGGCCGGCCTGACTGATGATCCGAAACCGTATCCGAGAAGTAGAAAATAAATCCCGCTGTGCCCTTGGCATAGCGGGATAATTGTTGCATAATGTCAAATAAGGTGCGCTGGCAAAGCGGACGGCGGTTTGGCTACACCTCTGTAAAGGGGGTGAATGCCCATGCCTTTGACGATGACGGTTACATTTCATTTCGGCAAATATACCGTAACAGTTCAGGTCAAGGTAAAGTGAAACCGCCACCTTGCGCCAGGTGACGGTTTCTTAGGCTTTACCTAAGTTTGTCATTTTTTGCGCGGGCCAAACCGCCGAAGCTCAGCAGTGCCCTACACACCCTGATTATATCACAGAGCTCCTCTGCGTGTCAAGGTGTGGAACAGGCCCGTTCTCTTTTTGAGAGCGGGTCTGTTTTATTCCTCCGCCACGGTGAGGATATCGGTGAGCTGGCAGTCCAGCGCCTCGATGATGCGGCCCAGGTTGTAGCCGTCCAGGCGGCATACTTTGTTTTTATAGTAGCTGTCGATAACATGATACTGGATGCCGGTACGCTTTGCAAGGTTGTATCGACTGATGCAATTAGCATCCAAATATTCAGCTAGACAAAACCGTACAACCTTCATCGCTATACCCTCTTTTCAATATATATCATAAGAGAGTTATATGCCGGTTGACAAGCGGTGTATTATGGTATATTCTATATATAGTATATACTATAAGAGGTGAGCATTATGACCGATTACCAAAAGCTGTACCATCTGCTGTTCAATGCCATCACCGACGCGCTGGAGGCGCTGGGGCGGCTGGATGTGCCGGCCGCCACCCGTCTGCTGGAGGAGGCGCAGACCCAGGCGGAGGACCACATCCTGGAGGAGCCGTAAAGCAGGGCGCGCCAGCCGGTGCGCCCTGTCTTTGTGCCGGAAAATTTGAAAACGTGAAAAATTTCTCTTGACTTTAGCGCTTCTTTGCGTTACACTTCAACGGTACAAAGCAACAAAGCGCGCGGGACGAGAGGACTGTTTCCTATGGCAATCAAAATTATCATGCTGCTGGTGTTCTTCGGGGTTATGGTGGGCATTGGCCTGTACTGCCGGAAGAACGCCGCCGATGTCAACGGCTTCGTGCTGGGCGGGCGCTCCGTGGGTCCCTGGCTCACCGCCTTTGCCTACGGCACCTCCTATTTCTCCGCCGTGGTCTTTGTGGGCTACGCCGGGCAGTTTGGCTGGAAGTATGGTATCGCCGCCACCTGGGCGGGCATCGGCAACGCGGTGCTTGGCTCCCTGCTGGCCTGGGTGGTGCTGGGCCGCCGCACCCGGATTATGACCCAGCATCTGGACAGCGCCACCATGCCCCAGTTTTTCGGCAAGCGGTTTGGCTCCCAGTCGCTGAAGATCGCCGCCTCGGTGATTATCTTCATCTTCCTGATTCCCTACACCGCCAGCCTGTACAACGGCCTGTCCCGTCTGTTCGGCATGGCTTTTGACATCGACTACTCCATCTGCGTCATCGTCATGGCCATCCTCACCGGCGTCTACGTCATCGCCGGGGGCTACATGGCCACCGCCATCAACGACTTTATCCAGGGCATCATCATGCTTTTCGGCATCTCCGCCGTCATCGTGGCGGTGCTGAACAGCCAGGGCGGCTTTATGGCGGCCCTGACCAAGCTGGCCCAGGTGCCCACCGAGACGGCCTCCGGCCCGGTGGCCTCCGCCCCCGGCGTGTTCGCCTCCTTCTTCGGCCCCGACCCGGTGAATCTGCTGGGCGTGGTCATCCTCACCTCCCTGGGCACCTGGGGTCTGCCCCAGATGGTGCAGAAATTCTACGCCATCAAGAGCGAGAAGTCCATCAACACCGGCACGGTGATCTCCACCCTCTTCGCCGTTGTGGTGGCGGGCGGCTGCTACTTTCTGGGCGGCTTCGGCCGGCTGTTCGCCGGCGTGGTGGGCGTCACCGACAAGGGCGCTCCCGTGGGCGGCTTCGACGCGGTCATCCCCGCCATGCTCTCCGGCCTGCCCGACCTGCTGCTGGCGGTGGTGGTGATCCTGGTGCTGTCCGCCTCTATGTCCACCCTCAGCTCCCTGGTGCTCACCTCCAGCTCCACCCTCACCCTGGACCTGCTCAAGGGCCATGTGGTGAAAAAGATGGACGAGAAACAGCAGGTGTTCATCATGCGCTGCCTGATCGTGGTGTTTATCGCCATCTCCGTGGTGCTGGCCATCATCCAGTACCGCTCCAGCGTCACCTTCATCGCCCAGCTCATGGGCGTCAGCTGGGGCGCCCTGGCCGGAGCTTTCCTGGCCCCCTTCCTCTACGGCCTGTACTGGAGGGGCGCCACCAGAACCGCCTGCTGGGCCAGCTTTATCTTCTCCACCGTGGTCATGCTGGCCGATATCTCCCCCCTGAAGGCCAGCTTCCCCGCTCTTCTGGTCTCCCCCATCAACTGCGGCGCTTTCTGCATGATCGCCGGGCTGATTATTGTCCCGGTGGTGTCCCTGTTCACCGCCAAGCCCAAAAAGGAGCTGGTGGACGACGCCTTCTCCTGTTACGAGGAGAAGGTCACCGTCCGCAAAAGCCAGGCCCTGGGCGACCCGCAATAATTTTCTCCTCTTCCTCTTTCAAAACGGCGGAGCCTGTGGTATTCTATACCATAGGCTTCGCCACTTTCACCCAGAAAGGAACCGTTTCCATGATTTTCGATATCCATACCCACACCTTTCCGGACAAAATCGCCCCCTCCACCATTGAAAAGCTCCAGTCCATGTCACACACCGCGGCCTTCTCCGACGGCACCGAGGCGGGGCTTCGCGCCTCCATGGAGAAAGCGGGGATTGACGGCTGCCTGGTCCTCCCCGTGGCCACCAGCGCCCGGCAGGTGGTCCACATCAACGACGCCTCCGCCGGTCTGAACGACCGGGCCCCCGAGACGGGGCTGTGGTCCTTCGGCTGTATGCACCCAGACTTCCCCGACTGGAAGTCCGAGCTGGCCCGGATTGCGGACCTGGGGATGAAGGGGGTCAAGCTCCATCCCATCTACCAGGGGCTGGACTTTGACGACATCCGCTACCTGCGCATTCTGGACCGCTGCGGCGAGCTGGGGCTGATTGTCCTCACCCACGCCGGCCGGGACATCGGCTTCCCCCTCCGGGACCACTGCACCCCGGAGATGACCCTCAGCGCCCTGCGTCAGGTGGGGCCGGTGAAGCTGATCCTGGCCCATATGGGGGGCTGGCGGGAGTGGGACCGGGTGGAGGCTCTGCTGCCCGACACCGGGGTCTATCTGGACACCGCCTTCGCCCTGGGCCGCATCTCCCCTCTGGGAGACGGCTACTACGGCCCCTCCGACCTGCCTCTGATGGAGGTGGAGCAGTTCGTCCGCATGGTCCGCAAGTTCCCCGGCCGGGTCCTCTTCGGCACCGACAGCCCCTGGCGGGACCAGCAGGAGGGGATCAGGCTCATCGAGGACCTGCCCCTCACCCGTGAGGAGAAGGACGGCATCTTGGGAGAGTACGCCCGGACGCTGCTGGAATTAAATCAGGAGGCATACCATGCGCATTGATCCCACACACTACACCGCCCGGCCCACGGACGACCGCATCCCCCAGGAATTTGCCATCTACGACAGGCTGGAGGAGCTGAATATTCCATACGTCCGGGTGGACCACGACCGCGCCGACACCATCGAGTTCTGCCATGAGGTGGAACAGGTGCTGGGCGCTCACATCTGCAAGAACCTGTTTCTGTGCAACCGGCAGCAGACCGATTTCTACCTGCTGCTGATGCCCGGGGACAAGCCCTTCAAGACCAAATTTCTCTCCGCCCAGCTGGGCTGCTCCCGGCTGTCCTTTGCCGACGGCGGCCACATGCGGGACTATTTGCAGACCGTTCCCGGCTCGGTATCCGCTCTGGAGCTGCTCTTTGACACAAACCGCCATGTCACGCTGGTCATAGACCGGGAGCTGATGGAGGATGAATTTATCAGCGGCCACCCGGGCATCTCCACCTCCACCCTCCGGCTCAGCCGGGAGGACCTGCTGCGCTTCGTGGAGTCCACCGGCCACTCCCCCACCTATATCGACCTGCCCGACCCGCGGAAGGAATGACGAAGTCCCCCGGCAAGCCGGGGGACTTTTCTCACGCTTTTCTCAGAATGCCCATGGGAGTGCACTCCTCCCCCTGGCCCAGGGGGTTGTCTCCCAGCGCTCGGGCCAGCCAGTCCATCGTGGGCTGCTTCTCGGAGAAGCCCAGGATGTTGGCCCCCAGGTCGTTGATGTCCACAATGGCGACGGGATATCCAAGCGCCTGTGCCAGACGCTTGGCCGTCCCCATGGGGTCGGCGGGGGTGAGGACCACGTAGTGGTCGTAGGGCGGGATGGTGCCCTCGGTGGGGCCGTCGATGCCCCGGGCCTTGGGGCCGGCCACGTTGTAGAACCAGCCCCGCTGGCCGAAAATTTTGCCGACTACCGAGCAGAAGGCCGCGAACAGAATCCGCAAGGTGCCGCACTCCCGGAGGGCCATCTCCATGGTCTCCGGGATGCCCAGGCCGATGCCGGCGGGAGTCTTGGTGACGTAGCGGCTCAGGGTAATTGCCAGCTTCCGGGGGCGTATGTCCTCCATAGGGATAGCCCGGCTCTGGGTGCAGGCCACCGCCTTTTCGGAGATGAACAGAATATCCCCCGCCCGCAGCTTGTCCTTGGGGTACTTGAGGACCACGTCCACCATGTCGTCGTCCTTGGTAATGAGGTGGGTTTTCACGGGGATGCGCAGATAGTCCACACCGTCCACGGTGCGAACCAGATTCTTCCCGGGATTGGCGCTGTAATTCTCACTCATGGGACAGGGCTCCTCTCATTGGTTCAAAATTCCTGGGATATTATACCACCATTATGCCTACTACGCTACCTGTTTTCCAAATTTAATAATTCTCCCTCCAGATACCCGTCCCCCACGCCGGTTACGGACACCTGCCGCAGTTGATTGTGGAGAGGTTCTTCACTTCTGACCTCCACCCTGCAGTAGCGGGTGGTATGGCCCCGCCACAGGCCGTCCCGCTCCTCCTCGAAGAGGACCTCCACCGTCTGTCCCACAAATTGGGACAGATAGTCCCGCTCCATCCCCCCGGCAATGGCGGCCGCCCGGCCGGCCCGCTCCTCCCGGACCGCCCTGACCGTCTGGCCGGGCATGGAGGCCGCCGGAGTGCCGGGGCGGCGTGAGTAGGGGAAGATGTGCATGGCGGAAAAGGCGCACCGCCGGATGAAGTCCAGCGACTGGGAAAACTCCTCCTCGGTCTCCCCGGGAAAGCCCACGATCATGTCGGTGGTGACGGCGGGGGCGTCGAAGCGCTTACGCAGAAGCGATACGCTCTCACAAAACCGGGCGGTGTCATATTTCCGGTTCATCCGTTTCAGGGTGGCGTCGCAGCCGGACTGCATGGACAGATGGAAGTGGGGGCACAGGTTAGGAAGCTTCGCCGCCCGGACGCAGAAGTCCTCGGTGACAGTCCGGGGCTCCAGGGAGCCCAGCCGGACGCGGCAGCCGGGTGCGGCGGCGCAGACGGCCTCCACCAGGTCGATGAGGCGGGCGCCGTCCTTAAAATCGCGCCCCCAGGAGGAAATCTCGATGCCGGTGAGCACCAGCTCCCGGTAGCCCTCCCCGGCCAGCTTTTCCGCCTGGGCGGCGGCGTCCTGAAGGGGTAAGGAGCGGACGGGCCCCCGGGCGTAGGGGATGATGCAGTAGGAGCAGAAGTTGACGCACCCGTCCTCCACCTTGAGCATGGCCCGGGTGCGTCCCTCCAGCCCCCCGGCGGGCAAGGGCTCAAAGGCCCGGCGCTTCATGGCGTCGTCCAGGGCGGTAATTTTTCCCCGGCGCTTCGCGTACGCCTCTTCCACCAGCTCCACAAAGCGGACCCGGTCTCCGGTGCCCGCCACAACGTCCACAGGCAGGCCGTCCATGTCGCCGGGTTGGGTCTGGGGGTAGCAGCCGCACAGGGCCACCACCGCGCCGGGGGCCCGCTTCCGGGCCTGACGGACAGTCTGTCTGGACTTCTTGTCGCTCACCGCCGTGACGGTGCAGGAGTTGACGATGTACGCGTCGGCCTCCCCCTCGAAGGGGACTGAAACATGGCCCCGGGCCGCAAAAAGCCGCTCCAGGGCCTGGGTCTCGTACTGGTTGACCTTGCAGCCCAGGGTACAGAAGGCGATCCTCATGCGCCGTGCTCCGAGCCCGCGGCAAAGAACGTTACGCCGCTCTCACTTTGGTAAAAGTTGATTCGCATTGGAATTTCCTCCTTCTTTCCCGTCCAAATCCTCAGCCAGCAGCTCCATGAGCTGCTCCCTGGTGGGCGTCTCCAGCTGGGACACCCGGTCGGCCTGACGGGCCACCGCCTGCTCGAAGAGGTTGCGCACGTCCCGGGCGTTGCCGAAGTTCTCATCCCGGCTGTCGTAGAGCTCCTGCAGGTCCTTCTCCATGAACCGCTCCCCCTCCTCCGAGAGGGCATACCCGTTCTTTTTGCACATGGAGCGGAAAATCTCCATCAGCTGACTGCCGTCGTAGTCCTCGAAGAAGAAATACTTGTTGAACCGAGACTCCAGGCCGGGGTTGGCGTGGATAAACTGCTCCATCCGGTCGGTGTACCCGGCCACAATGACGATCAGGTCTTTTCGGTGGTCCTCCATATTTTTGAGAATGACCTCGATGGCCTCGTGGCCGAAATCGTTGGCGTTGTCGGCGTTGACCAGGGCGTAGGCCTCGTCGATGAACAGCACCCCGCCGATGGCCTTCTGGACGGCCTCCTGGGTTTTGAGTGCAGTCTGTCCCACGAAGCCGGCCACCAGCCCGGAGCGGTCCACCTCCACCAGCTGGCCCTTGGACAGCACCCCCACCGCGTGGTAAATCT
>OFFY01002402.1_pt1 | contig 13196 bp, 9 predicted proteins | sample 1521481 | NCBI WGS metagenome assembly OFFY01 (sample SAMEA3504117, study PRJEB24116) | mouse gut metagenome | biome: mouse gut; feature: mouse-associated habitat; material: faeces | place: Denmark | collected 2011
TATTTCCATTGTTTTATTGCCGCTCCTAACTATATCCCAACCGCACAGGTGGAAAAAATTTACGGTTTCATCACTTTCCTCATTTTCTTCAGCATCTCTCGCTGCAATTTCATAATGATTCTGTCTTCTTTGAATCTCAAAGGTTTTTTCATTGGCTTTAAAACACGGGAATTTATCCGCTTTCTCATCATTGGTCAGAATGTGACAGCAAATCAGGTTATAATCTGCTGTTTTACCACCTTTTGACTGCGGCAATATATGATCTACATTCCATCCATAAGCACTGTTCCTGTCATTGTAAGCAGCCTTTGCAATCTCACGACCTGAAAAATCAATCGCCTTTTGCCGTTTTCCAAACTGCTGGCCCCAAAGTCGGCTGGCCGTTTCTTTGTTTAGTTCCATCTGTTTTTTCATGTGTCATACTTCCCTCTCTTAAATAAATGGCGAAGTATAATTACATTTGACCTCCTTCGAATAAAATTCGGCAAATACTCTGATTGACACATAGGGCAACCTACTGCTGAAACCTCAAAGGGTAATCCTTATAACAGCTTGACTAAGGATTTGCCAATCATCTTTTCACACCTGCGAAAAGAGATAAGATTTGCTTGCCCTTAGTATAACACATGGAAAGATTCGCCGCAATAAATGATAGATATGTATCTTTTCTAAAACCGGAAATTTCAATGCACCTTTTTTGCTATCCTGGTTTTACTTGTGGAGCTGTCGGCAGATGCAACAATTCCACAAACCCTGTTCGCTATTCTAACCGCTGTTCTACTTCCTGGCTTTCCGTCCGGCTATTCTCCAGAGAATCATCTTTTACTGGTACCTGCACTCCATCTGGAGCAAGCGCCTCATACTCCTCCACCGCCGGGTCCACAATCCGAGTCGTCCGCACCCACTCCTTCGTCCCCTCCACCTTCACCGCCGCCTGGGTATGCTTGGCCAGGAACCTGGTCAGTGGGTAAATATCAATCCAAATCTCATTATTCCCCTCTTTCTGCGACTCGTCAAAAATCAGCTGCAGCCCCCAGTGCAGATGCACGATCTTGATATTGTTCACATTCTCCTTGGTACTGTACCCGGTATGGCCCATATAGCCGATCACATCCCCGGCCGTCACCACGCTTCCCTCCTGGAGCCCCTCCGCATAAGGATAATTCTGCCGTAAATGTGCGTAATAATAATACCTCTTCCCATCAAAACTACGGATCCCAATACGCCATCCCCCATACTGATTCCATCCAAGAGCCTCCACCACACCAGACTCTACTGCTATAATCGGAGTACCAACCAACCCCATCATATCATGCCCTAAATGTGGTCTACTGTATCCATAACTTCTGTTTACTCCAAAATCATCATAATGAGTATAGTCAAATCCCCTTGCAAGAGGAAAATATCCCTTTAGTCCATAGCACTCCTCATAACCCTCTCCAGCAGAGTCCCCATTCCCCTCCCTGTACTCTCCTACCAGGCCCCCTATTGCAGCGTCATAAGCCTCCAGATAATACGCATAATACTTTAACCCCTCTGCCAGTTCCTCCATGGTACAATCTCCCGCCGCAAGTTTTTCCGCCGCTTTGTCCATGATCTTCAAGGCATCCTTTCCAAATTCCCCACCTGTCTTTGCCGCCGTATAGGCCAGAAGTTCCACCCAGTGAATCTGGTGCTCCGTGCCATGGGTTTCCACATCCCAGTCATAAGCCTTGCAGAGCGCCTCATAGGACACTGTAAAATCCACCCATTTTATGTAATCATCCTCTATGGAAAGTGTATTTGTGCTGAAGCTTGCCTCAGTCTCCTGCTCGCCATTCTTCCAGATCACCAGCAAAGCAAGCACTGCCACCAGCACACACTCTGCAAATATTCCCCGCTTCAGCCATCCTGTAAATCCCTTTCCCTTCCCTCTCTCCATGTCTGCTCCGAATCCTTCTCACTCCATCACTGGAAATATATGAAGAAAGGCATAAATCCATGCCTGACGCGGCACTGTTCCCTAAAGCTGGTTCACCGGCCCATCACGCCACCCTTCGCCCACAACTCTTCTCTGCCTACTTACCCTCCCCCTCGCCCACAGCTCTTCCTGCCTACTTACCCCTCCACCCCTCGCCCACAGTTCTTCCCCGCCAACTTACCCCTCCAATCCTCTCCCACAGTTATTCCCTGCCTACTTACCCTCCACCCCTCGCCCACAGCTCTTCCCTGCCAACTTCCCCCCTCCAACCCTCGCCTGCAGTTTTACATCCTTTTCCTTCAAAACACAGAAAAGCTCCAGGATCCTCTCCTGAAGCTTCTCCAAATCTGTTGTTCCAGATACAGCCCACCGGGCACAGAGAGCCGAATACAGCCGCATACCCCATGCCGACCATGCCCGGACTCTTTGCCCATTTCTAAGCTGTCCCCCTGTAAACGGCCCAAACTCTTCCGCTCAGCTCTCGGGCTCAATCAGTCCATATGTATCTCCCTTACGCTTGTACACCACATTCACCTGGTCCGTCTCTGCGTTGATAAATACAAAGAAATCATGTCCCAGCAGTTCCATCTGCACACAGGCATCTTCCGGATACAAGGGCTTGATATCGAACTTTTTCGTCCTGACAATCTTGACATCCTCATCATCCATATAGTCATTTTCTACATACAGCTTACTGAAAGATTCCGCCGCCTGCTGCTTGTCCACAATCTTGTTCTTGTATTTCTTCAACTGCCGCTCAATGATTTCCTCCACCAGGTCAATGGACACATACATATCATTGCTGACCTGCTCAGAACGGATAATATTCCCCTTTACAGGAATGGTCACTTCGATCTTCTGGCGCTCCTTCTCCACGCTCAGAGTCACATGTACTTCCGCATCTGTGTTAAAATACTTTGCCAGCTTGCCAATCTTCTCCTCAACAGCTGACTTTAAGCCGGGCGTCACCTCCAGGTTTCTGCCAACGATAACAAACTTCATACTCATACCTCCTTGCCCGCTCCACCGGGATGCTGCGCCTGAAGCTAAAACGCGCCCTGCATCTCTCCGGCTGATTATTGTATTTACATTATAGCATGTTACCCCACTCCTTTGCAACAATTTCATAAAATATTCAGAATGCATCAAAAAAAGTTTGAAGACAAAATAAGCCGTTTTTCTCCTACTTTTACATGGAAAAAACGGGAAACTGTTCTGTGGATAATGTGGATAAGGTGGATAATTCAGTGCATAAACCATGTTAAGCCACTTTTCTCCCAAAATTCTGTGGATAACTCTGTTCATACCTTTTTCTGGAATAAACGAATTTACGCCTAAATTGACAGTTATATTACGAACTTCTTAATTTACACTATTCTTCCCTGCCACAAAAAAGACCAACCCAACTTGGAAATACAAAAAAGAGTAGGGGAACAGCCTTCTCCACTCTACTCGCTGGACGGCATATTTTACCTGCACAGGCCTGTGTAACAAAAAAGTGCTGCACCCTGCTGGATGCAGCACCAGATATTTTTTAGAATATTCTCCTGATTGCCAGGATCTTCCTGTAGCTTGCGCCGGAAACACAGATTCCCTTGGTGGGGTTGGAGGCATGAACGATCTGTCCATTGCCGATGTACAGTGCCACATGGCCGGAGTAGCAGATCAAGTCACCCGGCTGCGCCTCGTCCAGACTGGCCACAGCAGAACCCTGAGAACGATCCGCCTTGGAGGAATGAGGCAGGCTGACACCGAAGTTCGCATATACACTCATAACGAAGCCGGAACAGTCAGCACCCTTTGTCAGGCTGGTACCGCCATACACATAGGGATTCCCCACAAACTGCAGCGCATACTCCGCCACAGCCACACCCATCTCGCTGCCGCTTCCCACAGAATAGCTGGCACCGCCGCCTGAGGAAGAACCGGAGGAGCTGGAAGAGCTTCCCTTCTGGCCGGAAGACCCTTTTGCCGCCGCCTTAGCCGCTGCAGCCTCCCTGGCTCTCCTGCGCTCTTCTTCTTCCTTGGCAAGACGCCTTGCCTCTTCCTCCTTGGACTCAGCCTGTACGAACTCCGTATGAACCGATACATAGTCAGCGGAAATCCATCCGGTACCTTCCTCCACGTCCACCTTGTACCAGCCCTCAGCCTCGTCCAGAACCAGCAGGTCATCCCCCTCGGGAAGCATGCCCAGAACGGAAGATTCTGTCGTGGGCTCTTTGCGGACAAACAGAGTCTGGGTGGTGACAGTGGCAAACCTGGTTCCCACCTTCTTTGCGATCTCCACCGCATTCTCCCCGGTGACACAGTACTCACCCTTCACATAGCCAGTAACGGTACCGGAAGTAATCTGATACCATCCATTCTCTTCCGATATAAATGTACCCACCGAATTATTGTAAAGCTTTCCAAGCACCTCTCCCTCTTCGCTGGGAAGGCTTCTCACATTCACACATGTATTTACCTGGGCAATCACCAGGTTGCGGAACAGCTCTTCTTCTGTAGGCTTCTCTGCAGATACAGGAGTCAATTCCTCTGACTGTATCCATTCAATAATCGACTCAATGGGCAGCGTGGCAGTTTCTGTCGCGATATCTCCCAAACTGCTCCCCTGACTCAGCAGCAGATCCACTCCGCCGCTGGGCAGTACCGCACCATTACCATTGGCTCCTGCCGTAATGCCGTCCAGACTGTTGCCCTGGCTCAAAAGCAGATCCACCCCTCCCCTGGGTAGCAGTGTACCGCTTGCCTGTACTGAAATCCCCATTCCCGCAAAAGCGATAGAAGCCGCCAGCACACAGGCTGTCATTCTTTTCGCGTTACGAACCATTTTTATCTCCTCTCCTACAGAAGGTATGTATATCAATCTCATCAATCATCAACTAAAATATTTAATATTTATCTGTAATTTGTTACAGATTTGTTACGCCGTTAATAAATATAACACTTTCTCTTAAATTTGTCAACCCCAGGAACGCAAAAGTTTGTAATATCATAACAATTATTCACCGATAAATTCTGTTGGCCGGGCATAAAAAACCAGGTCAATGTCTCACACTGACCTGGAGAAAAAGACAAGCCTGATCCTCAGCCCTGCCCGGAAAGGTTCCTGCAGTAATTCCCTGCCGCCACGGCAGCGTTGGCCCCGTCAGCCACAGCCGTCGCAATCTGGCGGATCGGTTTTTTCCGCACATCCCCCGCCGCAAAAAGTCCCGGAACACTGGTGGCGCAGTCCTCCCCTGCCAGGACATAGCCTCCCTCGTCGCAGATATCCAAATCCCGGACCAGTTCCGTGCTGGGCCTGATTCCCACTGCCACAAACACCCCTGCCACAGAGAGCTGGAAAACCTCATCCGTCTTTTTATTTCTGACCCGGATCTCCTCCACCTGATCTCCGCCCAAAATTTCTTCCACCACATGGCTGTAGAGAATCTCCACATTGGAGAGCCCTTGAAGTTCCTGCTGAAGGATCTGCGCGCCCCTCAGCTCATCCCTTCTGTGAATCAGATACACCTTTTCACAGAGGCGGGAAAGATAGATGGCATCCTCTAAGGCTACGTCGCCGCCGCCCACCACCGCAACCGTCCTGCCGCGGAAGAAAGCCCCGTCACAGGTAGCACAATAAGACACGCCCCTGCCTCCCAGGGCCTCCTCACCGGGCACCTCCAGCCTGGCGTGAACTGCTCCCGCCGCCAGAATCACCGCCTTCGCCTGAAGCTCTTCTCCATCTGTGCGGACAATCTTGCCTTCTTCCCCTGTTTCAATGGACAAAACAGAGGCTTCCCGAAACTCCGCTCCCAGCTTATCCGCATGTTCCCGGAACTTTACCCCCATATCAAAACCATTCATCCCCGGCATGCCCAGGTAGTTGTCCACCTCATAAGTATTCAGCACCTGCCCTCCGCTCATGGGATTCTTTTCCAGCACCACCAGGTCCAGCCCTGCCCGTTTTCCATACACGGCCGCAGAAAGCCCTGCGGGGCCAGAGCCGATAATAATCAAATCATACATAACTTTCCTCCATTCAGATATCTGAAAAGATTCCATTCTTCAAACTGCTGTTAAGTGTAACAGTTTTTACCAAAAAAAGCAAGACGCCGCAGAAAATTCATTCTCCAGACCCACCCTGAAAATTGAGCATAGGAAAAAGGAAGGCCCCATGGTATAATGCATTGAAACCCCTTTAACAGTGAATCCTTTTAATAATGAAACGCGACGTCAACAGACAGGCCCGATGGTGAAAAGGCAGCCGGCTGCACTGCCGGTGCAGAAACCGGACCGGGCAGGCCTGTTCAGACAGGCAGAAAGGCAGGCAGCGGAGATGGAACAAACTGAGAACCAGACAAAATACGCCCTGATAACAGGAGCTTCCAGAGGCATTGGGAGGGCGGCGGCGGAAGCCTTCGCAGAAGAAGGATACCACCTGATACTCACCTGCCGCCGTTCCATACGGGAATTGGAATCCCTGGCAAAGGATCTTCAAAAAGATTACCGCATCTCCTGCCAGGCCCTGGCGGCAGATATGGGCTGCGAAGCGGATGTGGCAGAAGTCTTCTCCCAAATCCACCGCCTTGACGTACTGGTAAACAACGCTGGCTGCGCCCACTTTGGCCTTCTCTCGGACATGACATCCCAGGAATGGCGTCGGGTGATGGCTACAAACCTGGACTCCTGCTTCTACGCCTGCAGGGGAGCCATCCCTCTTATGCTGCAGAGACACAGCGGGAAAATCCTCAATATTTCCTCCGTCTGGGGAGCCCAGGGCGCCTCCATGGAAGTGGCCTACTCCGCCTCCAAAGGTGGAATGAACGCCTTTACAAAAGCTCTGGCAAAAGAGCTGGCCCCCAGCAACATACAGGTCAACGCCATAGCCTGCGGCGTCATTGACACCGCCATGAACAGCCATCTTTCCCCCCAGGACACCGAGGCACTCCGGCAGGAGATCCCCGCCGACCGTTTCGGCACTCCCAAAGAGGTGGCACGTCTGATTCTCCAGACAGCCAAAGCCCCCGCCTACATGACCGGACAGATCATCACCATAGACGGGGGCTGGTATTAAAATACCCAGACCGGGATATACTTTATTGTATCAGCTGATTTTTGTGTCTCCCAGGACTCCCTCCGCGCGCACCTCCTGAATATCCGTATGGGGCACCAGGGAGTCCACAATTTTCTGCATCTCCTCTTTCGTCTTCACGTCCCTGCACCGCATGATCAGTTCTTCCTTCTGAGACTCGGTCAGCCCCGCGTATCCCGCCAGGGCAGGCTCGTTCATTGCCAGGGCCATGCCAAATCCCAGGGGCAGGCCAGTAAAAGGCGTACCGCTGGGAATACCGTTATAGTGGTTTCCACCCAAATCCATCACACACTCTCCTTCCCTGTTTCTTTCCAGGATAGTGTGTGCGGCTTTCCTCTGCATTATCCCTCCCCAAAACCGCCGGCGCTGCCACTTTCTGTCAAAGAACCAAGACACGCCTCTCTGTTGGATTTTCTGGTTCTGTTTTCCGGTTCAGGGCTTCTGCCCCATACACTTTCAGGCCTGTGCCGCCACCTTGGCCTCCGCGTCCTCCACACTGCTATAGCCGTACAGTTTCACGCTGTTTTCCATAATTTCGTAAGCCAGGTTCCGGCCTGTTTTGGCGCGATCCACCACATATCTGCCGTAAAGCTCAAGCATCTTGTCGGAATATGTTCCCAGTTCCCCCCGCAGGTAAGTTTCGTAAGATGTTTCTGAGGGCGTGTCCTGAGAGGTGTGAATGCTCCTGGCATTCTGCGACAGGGCAGGATAATTCCGGGAAAATTCTTCCATCCACCCCACCTGCAGCCCCACAATCTGTTCAATAATATCCTTCTTCTCCTGGGACAGCTCCGGAAAATTCCCTTTGATCTGCTCATATTTCTCCGGCGCAGTGCTCTCCATCATGCGCCCGTATTTTTCCTCGATCAGATTGTGCCCTCTGCGGTACTCCCTGTGAAAATCATACAGATACTGCATGAGCATATCCCTGCCCCAGGTCAGATACTGGCTTTTGCGCATAATGGAAAAAGTGCCCCAGTCATCCTGGCAGCCGGCTCTGCCTCCTTCATTCTTTACCTTGTCAAATGCTTCAAACTCCAGACGGGCAATCTCTTCCGCCAACCCATCAACATCCTTCGCCGCCAGAGAGGCCTTGTACACCAGCTCCTCCGTGTGAGCCTCCAGAAAACTCTCCGTATCGCTGATCAATCCCCTGGCGTACATCTTTCTGGCAAAATACGCCCCCAGCTGGTCAATCTGGCGCACGGCAGCATCTCCCCCGGCCAGGTTCCGCGCCCTTCCCTTCTCCCGGCCGGTTCCCTCCCGGCCATCCAGGGCTTCGCCTGCTGCCTCTTCACCATCCATATCCGCTGTGTCATCCCAGTCTGCAGAAGTTTTTCCTCTCTGATCCACGCCTGAGCAAAGCCAGGACGCATCGGAATCTGTCAGAGTGGTGTTCCTGGCATTCTGGGCCAGACAGCCTGCAATTCCCGCAAGCATCATGGCCACTCCACTGCCCTCCTCCGACTCCTGAAGACTGCGCCAGAGCCACTTGTCATGGGGCGGATATTTCCCTTCAAGATAGTGCTGCAGCTTCATAGCCTCCTTCATTCCGTCCCATGCCATCATATGGGCCGTGAGCCTGTCGCCCCGCTGCAGCATACGGGGATAATTATACTGTGCCGTCTGTGCAAATCTGGCAGCGCTTTCCGCCAGTTTCAGGTATAGCACATTTTCCGGATATCCACGCTTAAGCTTCTCCCGAAAAGCGGTGAATATCCCCTCCTGATCCCGAAACACTTCCCCGTTCACTGCGGCAGCCAGCGCAAAATCGTTTACATTCTGCCAGTCAATCTCTTCGTATACATCCGTGCCCACAACGCTTTTCATGAAATCGGATATCCTGATCACGCCCCGTCTGTTGCGGCCGTTCACATGGGGAGCCCGCCTGCAGCCCTGGAACTCTTCCGGAAGCTGTTCATAGGCCTGCTGCAGCGCTTCTCCGATCTCGCTGTAAGTCTCATCCGTAACCCACATGCAGAAATCCGGTCCCCAGTCATGATCTCTGGAAAAAACATCATCATATCCAAAACAGTCCGACCCCCGTCCGGCAAGTCCCACCGCAATCCTTCCCTCATAGGCAGGGAATTTCTCTCTTATCATCTCTGCCCCGTAGGCTTCATAATATTCTCTTGACAAAACCAGCCCCGGCTTAGCCTGGCAGGATCTGGCAAAACCCCCTCCAGACTGAGGGCCTGTCTCCCTGCCCGCTGACAGCATGGCGTTTTCACAGGCCGAAATGTTCTCCTGGAGCCTGCGGTAGTATTCGTTTCTTCCCAGATACTTCTCCACTGTCTCCAGGGCCAGATGATAATACCGCAGCGCTTCCTCAAAATCTTTCTCATGAAAATAATACGCCCCCATGGTGGCCAGGGCCGCGGCAAAATGGCTGTCCTCTATGCCCTCTCTCTGGAAGGTTTTCATGGACTTGGCGGCGTACTCCCGGGCCTCCTCCCCCTCCCCCAGCTGCATACATGTACCTGCCAGGTTGGCATAAGTCACTCCCAGTTCGTATGCCGCCTCCTTTTTTTCCACAATGGCAAGAGCTTCCAGAAGCCGCTGCTTTGCCCCTGCATAGTCCCCCATCTCCTGGTGCAGCAGGCTCATATTATTTTTCAGCCCTGCTATAAACATATCGTCAGATTCCAGTTTTTCATCATATACTTTCTGAACCTGACAGTAATATTCCATGGATTCCTGCAGCCGGCCACAGGCGCGGCAGGCATTTGCCACGTTCAAAAGGGTTGTGGCATAGGGAATTGTCCCCTCCAATCCCATCCGCCTGGCCTGGGCCACAGCCTGGGCCGCCATCTCCATAGCCGCCTCTTTCTGGCTGGTCTCACGATAGTACCCCAAAAGCTCATTCTGCAGCTGCAGCAAACTCTCGTCATCCTTCTCCTGCTCTGCCTGCTCTATCGAGCGCAGCATCAAAGCTTCCGCTTCCTTTCCCCTGTTCTCCTCAAATAGCGCATCCAATTCCGTCAAAATCTTATGAATTTCCAATGTCCCATCCCATCCCTTTCATCTGCACCGGACCGCCGCAATAACCGTCCCCCACTTTATATAATATTCTATACAATCCGGCGCAAAATGTAAAGACAGCTCCTAAAATGATTCCAGATATTTCTGGAATACCTTTTTCCGAAATTGGTATGTGATGGCTTTTTCCATTCTATTTACTCTGTTCTCAATCGCTCAACAATGCTCTGCTTTTCTAAATTCTTGAAACAGAGAAACGGGATAAGCACCGCAAAAGCCAAGAGGATAGGAGTACAAATCATCAGCGGCATCAGAGTAAAATGGAAAGTGCTGAACTCATTAGCTGTCATGGCACGTACACCGATCCCAACGGCCAGAGTGCTGACAATATAAGAAACCATCAGCGTAATCGCTGCGTAATCCAATCCCTCACAAATGAGCATCTTCCGCAGCTGGCGCTTGGTCATGCCCACGGACTGAATCATGGCAAACTCTTTTTTACGGGAAACAATGGCCGTGACCATAGAATTGATAAAGTTAAGCACACCCACCAGAGCAATGATCACGCTGATGGTATTTCCCATAACTGCCGACGCCCGTGTTTCTGCCTCATACTGCTCCGCCATGGTTTTGCGGGATGTCACAGGCAGACTGGTGTCAATGGTCTTGATATACGCATCGAGCATCTCTTGTGCTGCGGGAATATGCTCATCGTCCACATTGAAGAACAGTCTCCGCAGCGTATTCTCCGGCCACTGCTGCCGGAATACCGAAGTAGGAATAATAAAGCTCATGCAGTGCTGATTCTGCGCACCGCCTTCTTTGGCTCCTTCATCCACAGCTTGCAGCGGATATACAATAGCCATTACCGTATAGGTACGATTTTCAAGGGCAATACTGCTTCCAACGGTAGGAACAGGCAATGCAGCCTTTCCCTCTGGGTCTGTGGAATCTATGGCAGGACCGATAACCAACACATAGTCGCCGCCGGCAAATTTTTCTGCATCATAGCTGCCGGAGAGCAAATACCTCTCCTGCGTAATTGCATCCAGGGGGATACCGTCCATTCCATACAGTACACCGATGGCTTCACGGGTTTCCATGGCGTTTTTTATCTGAGCAGGACCGGCCGGATCGTAAGTTGCCCAATCGTCCAGCATTTCCTGTGTATAGAAGGCGTCGATATTTTGCACGGTCTCATCATCCAGTGTCAGTTCAAATTGATGAGAATATTGATGCCCAATAGCTTCCATACCAGCCACTTCTTCCACGGATGCCACCAGTTCCGCATTCAGGGTGAAACCATGAGGGTCATATCCGCCAATATAGTCTGTACTGCTGCTATCATCCAGCTGGAAGTCACTGATCGTCAGCTCAGACAGGTATTTCTCCATATCAAAAGCAGCATTCTTGGCATAGAAACAGCTGAGCAAAACCAACCCCAGGGTCAGGGAGCAGATGACTGTCACTGTCCTTTTTTTGTTCCGCCCCAGGTTCGCCCAGGCCATACCGGTAATGGAAGCGCCATTCCGGGTTCGTTTGCTTTTCTTCCTGCCTGTGGCGGCGGCATCACTCATCCGCAGAGCTTCGATAGGAGAAACCTTACCAGCCAGCCTTGCCGGACGCAGGCAGGAAATCGTAACCGTCAACCATGCAAAAAGGGCAGATCCAAGGAAGATCACAGGATTGGAGGAAACCACATCATTGCCCTCCAGCCGTCCCATCAGCACAGGAACCAGCACCATGCCCAACAGCCAACCCAAGAGAAGCCCCATCGGGATGCCGATCACGCACAGACGGTTTGCCTGACCATAAATGAGTTTCTTGATCTGCTTTGTGGTAGTTCCCAGTGTTTTCAACTTTCCATAGAACTGGATGTCGGCAGTAACGCTGATCTGAAAGATATTATAAATAATCAGATAGCCGGCAAGGAACACCAGCACCATACCCAAATACATGGGAATGCTTTCCTGCGCTGCGGTAGCATTCATCTCTGGCGAATATGCCAGATTCACGCCAAATTTCAAGTCCGTCAGTCCGGTGTCTGCCAAAATATTCTCCATGGTGGCCTCAATATTGCGGTCACTATGCAGGATCACTTGTGCGGTATGCAGACCTAAAACACTTGTCTTTCCGTCAGCAACATAGTCGCCGATCATCTCATCCGCAAATTCCCTGCTTACCCAAGCCATGCTGGCATAGACAGATTCGTTGCCCTCCCAGAAACCACAGAGGGTAAAGGTGGAGGTGGTCACTTCATCCTCTGCAAGATCCTTGCGCCATTCCAGCGTTACAGTCTCCCCCAGCTGATGGGGAATACCCAGGCGATCAAGGATCAGTGTGTCCAGAGCGATCTCATCCGCTGCCGTTGGCATTGTTCCGGTGGTAGGCATAGCAAAGGAATGCTTGGCATTGATGTCACTGCTCCAACGGATTTCAACCTGTTTGCCACCCAGCTTTCTGTTTTGTGCAAGGCCGAGAACCAGACTTTCTCCGGCTTCTGCAACATCAGGGTGAGCAGCGATCAACGAAAACTGCTCTGCAGTGATGGTCTTAAAGGATGCCTGACCATCATAACCAGTCTGTCGGAATGTCATTTCCACCATGTTTTTGCTCATACTCTGTGCCAGGGTAAAGAGGGTGGTGAACATGATGGCAGTCATTAAGATGGCGATGATCGCCACCAGGTTCCGGCCTTTATTTTTCTTAAAAGTACGCTGATTCAGCGTTTGAATTGGTTTGAATACTGTTTTCATCATGCATCCCTCCCTATTGAGACACGATGCGGCCATCCTCAATTCGGACAATAGGATCCGCCATCTGTGCAATTTCCGGGTTATGGGTAATCATCACGATTGTCTGATTAAATTCTTTGCTGGTCATCTTCAGCAAACCAATCACATCGTCACTGGTTTTTGAGTCCAGATTGCCGGTGGGCAAGATAGAGACCCAGACCAACGCCTTCTTCGACAGCTGTTTCCTGGGCCCGATAAAAACGCTGAAAAACATCGTGATAATGCTCCTTATGGATGCCAATACCAGTATCGGAAATATCAATTCGCGTATAGAATTGCCACGGGCGGACAGCCACAGAAATGCTGCCTCCTTCCGGAGTATATTTTACTCCGTTGTCCAGGATATTGCCCAGGGCCTCCGCTGTCCACTTAGGGTCATGCTGCA